>Ga0310695_10001572_pt1 | contig 52969 bp, 31 predicted proteins | sample RumenRJG_04DNA_FD_203882 | JGI IMG/M metagenome (GOLD analysis project Ga0310695, IMG submission 203882) | Bovine rumen microbial communities from Lethbridge, Alberta, Canada - RJG_04 (v2) (version 2) | ecosystem: Host-associated > Mammals > Digestive system > Stomach > Rumen | place: Canada... | reverse complement strand
GCGAGCATCCGGAGACGCTGATCTATCTCCAGACGCGCTACGCCGCAGGCGTCGCGCACTTCGACGACGTCCGCCTCGACAAGATTTCAAAATAAAGCATCGTGGAGTCCGTACGTGTTCAACTTCCACGACCTCGAGCGATTCGGCACGATTTGCTATAATATTAAAAATGATGAAAAGAACTGAATCCAAGTCGTCGCAGCTGTACGAGCAGCTGAAAAAAGACATTTTGTCGGGGCGCTACTCCGAGTCGGGCGTCTTTCCGAGCGAGGTCGCGCTTTCGCGCCGCTTTGGCGTAAGCCGGTCCATGATGACAAATGTCGTGCGCGAGCTGGAGCGCGACGGACTTGTGACCCGCTACCAGGGCTGCGGCACTTTCGTGACGAAACACGGGGCGTCGCGCAAGATCGGGCTTCTCGTCCCGGGAGTGTCGATCACCGACTTCTTCAAGCCGATCGTCAGCGAGATCAACCGTCTTGCGAGCAAGGATGGCTACGATCTCAGGTTCCGCGAGATATGGAGCGAAGTCCACTCCGGGCGCATCGCCCAGGTGCGCGACTTCGCGGCCGACTTTATCAGGGGCAATGTCGCAGGGGTGATCTACGAACCTCTCTCAGGGCCCGAAGGCGACGAGGTGAACTCGCGCATACTGAACTTGTTCGAGAGAAAGAAGATCCCTGTCGTTCTCCTCGACTGCGACATAGTGCCTTTCCCGGAAAGAAGCCGGTATGACGTCGTGGGCGTTAATGACGTAGAGGCCGGCGCACGCATAGTCAGGCATCTTCTGTCCGTAGGTGCGAAGCATATACACTTCCTGTTCGGGGATCTGCGGCCCATGACGTTTATCAACCGGATTGCCGGAGCGGAGGCCGAGCTCAGATTGGCAGGCGCGAAGGCGTCGTGCGGCGGGAACATCCTCTATGCCGAAGCAGACGACCTGAAGGCCCTTAAGCGCTATCTGAAGCGTCAGAAGCGGCGTCCTGACGCATTCGTATGCTGCAACGACGCGATCGCCGCGGTCTTCAGGCAGACTCTCGAAAAGGCGGGACTTCGGGTTCCTGAGGACATCATGCTGACGGGCTTCGCAGATCTTTCCATCGCTTCGCTCATGACGCCGACGCTTACGACGGTGCGGCAGAACCGTGAGCAGATGGCGCAGACGGCGTTCCGGCGGCTCGTCGAACGGATGGAGAACCCGTCGCTTCCGCCGTGCGACATATTTCTTCCCTCGCCACTGGTGGTGCGCGAATCGACGAATAGAAGGTCGAAAGGAAAAACTAAAATATGAAATGCTGCTTTAAAATTCTTTTTGCCGTGATGTGCGCGGGAACGGCGTTTGCCGAGACGCCGGACGAGACTGCGGCGCGGATCAAGTGGTTTACCGACGCAAGGTTCGGCATGTTCATACATTTCGGCGCGTATTCGCTGGCGGCGCGCCACGAATGGGTGAAGAACTACGAGAACGTGTCCGACGACGAGTATGCCCGGTACGTCGAGAATTTCGACCCCGACATGTTCGACGCGAAGGAGTGGGTGCAGGCGGCGAAAGACGCCGGAATGAAGTACATTGTACTCACGACGAAACACCACGACGGGTTCTGCCTCTTCGACTCGAAGCTCACGGACTACAAGGTGACGAACACTCCGTTCGGTCGCGATATCGTGAAGGAGTTCGCCGACGCCTGTCACGAGGCGGGCATTCGATGCGGGTTCTACTATTCGCTCCTTGACTGGCATCACCCGGACTACACGAAGGACTATTGGTATCCCGGCTGCAAGGGGAAGTCGAAGGAAGAACTTGCCGAACTCAACAAGGGGAGAGACTTCTCGAAATACCTCGACTATATGCACGGCCAGGTGCGCGAGCTTCTGACGAACTACGGCAGGGTCGACATCCTGTGGTACGATTTCACGACAAAGACGAGCGGCTCGCCGTGGTGGGACACGTTTAAGCATACGGCGGACTGGAAAGGCGAGGAGCTGCTTGCGGTGACACGCGAGCTCCAGCCGGGAATCGTCGTCAACGACCGCCTCGGCAACGGTGTGCCGGCCGACGTCGTTACGCCTGAGCAGGACAAAACCTGGAAATGGCCGACGCATGGCGGCAAGCCCGCGCCGGCCTGGGAGAGCTGCCAGACATTCTCCGGCAGCTGGGGCTACAGCCGCGATGAAATGACGTGGAAGGACGTCCGCCAGATCCTGACGATGATCATAGACAACGTTTCGAAGGGAGGCAACACGATTCTCAACGTCGGTCCGACGGGCCGCGGCACATTCGACGCGCGCGCAAAAGACAGGCTCGCCGGCATCGGGAAGTGGATGAAGCTCAACGGCCGCTCGATCTACTGTTGCGGCTCCGCGCCGGAGGGGATTGCCGCGCCGGAAGGTACGATCCTTACGTACAACAGGGAGAAGAAGCGTCTTTATGTGCATCTGATCGACTATCCGATCGCATCGCTTCCGATGTCGTTCTCGGAAAAGGTGAAGTATGCGCAGTTTCTCCACGACGCATCGGAGGTCAAGGTCAAGATACCGCTGACCGTTGCAGGGACGCCGCGTGCCGACGTAGATCCGTCGTTCATTCTGCCTGTTGTCAAGCCGGATGTCGAGATTCCGGTGATAGAGGTGTTTCTGAAGTGATGGGAAGGAGGGTTTTATCTTGGTGCTGACGGCGATGGCAATGCTCGGCAATCCGTCGCGGATGTCCGCGCGGCTGTCGCCGGACAGAACATCCAGCCGGCGGCCGGGTTCGTCGGCAACGCGATGAGCTCGCCGTATCTCTCCTACAAGGTCAACGCGCCGGGCCGCCTTGTGACGGCTACGGAATTCGAGGCGATAGTCGTCCGCACTGACCCCGCGACGGGCGCGCGCGTGACTCTTGGCGACATCGCCCGCTGCGAACTCAGCTTCAAGAGCTACACGCAGGAGCCGCGTCTTGACGGGAAGCTCTGTTTCCTTGCAAGTGCCTACGCTGATTCCGAGGCCAACACGAGGGAGGTGTCCAGGGCGTGCCGCAGGGCCGTCGAAGACTGGATGAAGCGTGCGCCGAAGGGCGTTGGCTCCTCTACGTTCGGCGCGTTCGCCGTGCCGATCGTCTTCGGCCTCCCGGTCATGCTTGCAGCGCATTGCCTGAAAGAGGCGTGACGGTGCGGCGCATATGCCGCGGCATTTTTTGATATAATATCCCGCATGAACGGATATACGTGTGTTGTTTGCATCAAACAGGTGCCAGATACGAAGAAGGTGACCGGGCAGGCCATGAAGGCCGACGGAACCATCAACCGCGCCGCTTTGCCGGCAATCTTCAACCCCGAGGACAAGAACGCCCTTGAAGCGGCGCTTTCCGTAAAGGAGCGCTACGGCGGTAAGGTGATCGCCATCGCCATGGGTCTTCCGGCCGCGACCGCGATTCTCCGCGAGGCGCTTGCCTGCGGCGCGGACGAGGCGGTGCTTGTCACCGACCGCAAGGCGGCAGGGTCCGACACGCTCGCGACGAGCTACATTCTCTCCCAGGCGGTGAAGAAGTTCAATCCCGACCTCGTCTTCTGCGGCCGCCAGGCCATCGACGGCGACACGGCCCAGACGGGGCCGCAGATCGGCGAGAAGCTTGACTGCGCTGTCGTCACCTACCTTGAGAAGCTCGACATCGACGGCGACACTGCGATTGCGACGCGCGACATCGGCACTGGCGTCGAGACTTGCCGCGCTAAGCTTCCCGCGCTTTTCACCGTAACCGAGAAGTTTGGCGAGCTTAGGCCCTTCGAGATGCGCCGCGTCATGAAGTACAAGAACGCCGAGCCCACGATCCTCGACTGTGCCGCGATCGGCTGCGAAGATGACCGCTGCGGCTTTGCCGGGTCTCCGACGAGTGTCAACAAGATTGAGTCCGTCGTCCTCGCGGGCGGTGAATTCAAGGAAGTTGCCGCGACAGACGAGGGAATTGGCGGGCTTGTCTCTGAGCTTATCAAGGACCACACCATAGGGTGAGGGGTCAGGGGTCAGTACTCAGGGGGCAGGAGTCAGTAGCCAGTAGTTAGGGGTCAGGAGTCAGTAATTAGTAGTTAGAATTAAAAATTTAAACACTATGAAAAATACACAAGGCGAAGTTTGGGTCTTTGCGGAGCAGGAGGAGGGCAAGCTCTCCGACGTTCCGTTTGAACTTCTCGGCAAGGCGCGCGAACTCGCGGGCAAGCTTGGCGTCAAGGTTGGCGCGGTCCTGATGGGCTTGGGCGTCGAATCGCTCGCGAAGCCGCTTTTCGAGGCCGGTGCCGATATCGTTCACATCGTTGACGACCCTGCGCTCAAGGTCTACCGCAACAAGGCGTACCGCCATGCGATGGTCGAGCTCGTCAAGGAAGTGAATCCGCAGATCGCGATCTTCGGCGCGACGCACATGGGCCGCGATCTCGCGCCTTCCGTCGCGTCGGCGCTCAGGTGCGGGCTTACCGCCGACTGCACCGACCTCCAGATCGGCGACTACGAGGACAAGAAGACGAAGGAGACTTTCACCAACGTCCTCCACCAGATCCGTCCGGCTTTCGGCGGCAACATCATCGCGACGATCGTCAACGCTCGCAACTGGCCGCAGATGGCGACCGTGCGCGAGGGCGTGATGAAGCCGCTTCCTCGCGAGGAAGGGCGCAAGGGCGAGATCGTGAAGCACTCGGCTCACCTTGACGGCGTCGAGATTCCTGTCGAAGTCGTAGAAATCGTCCGCAAGGCGTCGACGGTCAACCTCAAGGGTTCGCGCATCATCGTGTGCGGCGGCGCGGGCGTTGGCTCGAAGGAGAACTTCAAGCTTCTCCACGACCTTGCGAATGTTCTTGGCGGCGCGGTCGGTGGATCGCGCGCGGCTGTCGACCTCGGCTACTGCGAGCACGAGCGTCAGATCGGCCAGACGGGCGTCACGGTGCGCCCTGCGCTCATGATCAGCTGCGGCGTCTCGGGCGCGGTTCAGCACCTCGCCGGCATGCAGGACTCGGCGAAGATCATCGCCATCAACACCGACAAGGACGCGCCGATCTTCAAGGTCGCGCACTACGGCATCGTCGGCGACCTCAACGTGGTCGTTCCGAAGCTTATCAAGGCGATTAAGACGAAAGGTGTGTGATCTGTATGTCGCGGTGCAGATATCCAGTGGCTTTGATGGATCGGTTTGAGTTCCACAGCTATGGGCATGCGATGGAAATCTTGACGGGGTCATTCCCTCATTGTTGGAGTGAGATTTGTTCCGCTCTTGATAAGTTCAGCATTACAACCGATGAGCTATTGGCAGCAGGAGGAAACGAAACCGCCATTCCAAAGAAATTTGACGATGTTTTGTACCCGCTTGAATGGAGGGAGATTAAGATCACTGGTGATTTATTGATTAAGATGTATCCTCGCAAGTCTAATCAACGGGGACGTTTTTCTGACAAACCTTTTGACGAGAAGACTATAGCTGGATGGATTGACGGACACAATATCGATTTCATCAAAAATAAAGTAGCCTTCGATTTGGAATGGAACAGCAAGGATCAGACTTTCGACCGCGATCTTCTTGCGATGCGCACATATTTTGATTGCGGACTGATTGATGTTGGAATCATTGTCACTCGGTCGGAAGAACTTAACGATGTATTTCGCGCCTTGAAGGACAAAGGCGGCGAGCCCTTAATCAAAAAATATGGTGCGTCCACAACTTGGTTGGGTAAATTGATCCCGCGCCTCAATAGTCGGCGTAATGGCGGTTGCCCGATTCTTGCGGTGGGTATACGTAAGCCCTGTGTCGTTGATTGGAGGGAGGCGAAATGACTTCAATAGAAGAGACCGTCTCTGATTTTGTGCACTTCACGGAGGGCAAAAACTATCAGACTATCTATGCCGATCCACCTTGGAGATTTGCTAATCGCACGGGCAAGATGGCTCCAGAGCATAGGCGTCTCAGACGATACCCCACAATGGATGTCGCAGAGATAAAGTCCTTGCCTGTTGCCGATGTTGCAGCCGAAAAAGCGCATCTTTATTTGTGGGTTCCTAATGCGCTTCTCCCCGACGGGCTAGCCGTAATGAAAGCTTGGGGGTTCGAATACAAGACGAATCTTATTTGGGAGAAGATCAGGAAAGACGGTATGCCTGATGGTCGTGGTGTCGGGTTTTATTTTCGCAATGTCACTGAGATGTTATTGTTCGGCATCAAGGGGACAAAGAACAGGACCCTTGCGAGCGGCCGCTCACAGGTCAATCTTCTTCGGACGGAGAAGCGGGAGCACTCGCGCAAACCAGATGAGTTCGTTAGTCTGATAGAGGAATGTTCGTCTGCTCCTCGTCTTGAGATGTTTGCGAGGGGAACACGCGACGGATGGGATATGTGGGGCAATCAGGCCAATGACGACTACGAGCCGACATGGTCTACTTACGCAAATCACACAACTTCAAAGGTTAAATCGCAGAGCAGGAGGAAGAGGAACAATGGGTAACTTCTACAGAGACAACAAGGACATCGAGAACGTCATCGACCTTCTCGACTTGAGCGAGGTCGCGACTCTTCTCGAGGAAGACTTCAAGTTTGCGAAGGAGTACGACTTCGCGCCGAAAGACGCGGCTGACGCAATCGACAACTACAAGCGCGCGATCGACCTCTGCGGCGACATCATGGCGAACCGCATCGCCCCGCTCGCGGAAGAGACCGACCTCGTCGGCAACACGCTGAACGAGGATGGGTCCGTGACTCGCGCTCCCGGCATGAAGCTTGCTATCGAGCTCTTCGGGAAGACCGGCCTCATGGGCGTCACGATTCCATACTACCTCGGCGGCCTTAACATGCCCTGCACCGTTCTTACTGCGTGCAACGACATTGTGAGCCGCGGCGACGCAGGTCTTATGAACCTCTTCGGGCTTCAGGGCATCGCAGAGACGATCAACTGGTTTGCCGACGAGGAGATCAAGAAAGAGTACGTTCCGCGCCTCGTCACCGGCGAGTGGACTGGCGCGATGGTTCTGACCGAGCCGGACGCCGGTTCCGACCTCCAGTCCGTCAAGACTTCCGCCTACCAGGACAAGGACGGCGTCTGGCGCGTCAACGGCGTCAAGCGCTTCATCACCAACGGCTGCGGCGAGGTCCTTCTCGTCCTCGCCCGCACCGAGCCCGAGTTCAGCGACGGTCGCGGCCTCAGCTGCCTTCTCGTCGAGAAGGGCCCGTGGGTCAAGGTGCGCCGTCTCGAGAACAAGCTCGGCATCCACGGCTCGCCCACTTGCGAGATGGTCTTCACCGAGGCGCCTGCGAAGCTGATTGGTCTTCGTAAGCGCGGCCTCATCACCTACGTAATGGCGCTTATGAACGGCGCCCGTATGGGCATTGCCGCCCAGGGCACTGGCATTGCAGAGGCCGCCTACCGCGCGGCTCGCGACTACGCCGCGGCGAGAAAGCAGTTTGGCGTTACGATCGACACGTTCCCTGCGCTCCGTGAGCTTATGTCGACGATGTCGGTCGAGCTTCAGGCGTCGCGTCTCCTCACCTACTACGCGGCGAAGAACGTCGACCTTGAAGCGGGGCTCGGCAAGAAGTTCGAGTCGCTTAAGGGGACTCCCGAGGCGCAGGCCGTCCGCGCGCGCTTCAAGAAGTACGCGGCGTTCAACAAGATGCTCACCCCGATGGCGAAGTACTACGGCTCCGAGCTTTCGATGCGCAACGCGCAAGGCGCGATTGCGGTTCTCGGCGGCTCGGGCTTCATGAAGGACTATCCGTGCGAGCGGTATCTCCGCGACAGCCGCATCACTACGATCTACGAGGGCACTTCGCAGCTCCAGGTCGTCGCCGCGATCGCAGGCGTTACGGGCGGTCTCGTCCATGAAGTGATTGCCGACATCCTCGGCAAGGAAGACTGGCACGGCGAGCATCCGCGCATGACGAAGCTTCTGAAGGCGCTCGACGACGCAATCGAGTACGTGAAGGGTCGCGAGGACGCGAAGACCTACCACGACCTCTCCGCGAGGAAGCTCGTCGACGCAGCGATTGCGCTTATCGTCGCCGCACTCTTCGTCAAGGCCGCCGAGAAGTACGACTACAAGAACGCCGCGCTTATGTTCTGGCTGAACGTGGAGTTCCCGCGCGTCAAGGGCGAGCTCGAGCAGGTCATGTCGGGCTATGTCGGCTCGACCGCCGAGTTCGAGACGCTCGCACCCGCTGTCCCCGCCGAGGACTAATCCCCGGCGGCCGGTTATGGCGGTATAATGGCATCATGAAACTTGCCGCGAGATTTGTCCTTGCTGTTTCTCTGGCGTTTGGAGCGTCTCTTTTTGCCGCCGAGCCCAAGGTAGACGTTCTGGCTGCGCGAGCAGGGAAGGGCGTTCTCGTCCTTCAGACCGGCAGCGACTGGTGCGTCAGCGGCGAGAAGGTGCGCAGGGTGTTTGAAAGTGCCGAGTTCCGTCGTGAGGTCGGCTCGAAGTATATCTTCGCGGTTTACGACGAGATGGAGGAGCCGACTGATGCAGTAAAGGAGTCTAACGCCGTCGTATCCGACATTCTCGTCAAAACGAAACGCTTCCCCGCTATAACATGCTACGCGCCTGGCACGCCACTCCGGTTCTTCGCGCAGATCGAAAACGTTCCGCAAGACATCACCGCCGAAAAACTTGCCGGAGCCGTAGAGAAATTGACGGCTCGGAAGGATCAGGCGGAGGTGCTTTTCAAAAAGGCCGCGGCGCTGAAGGGCTCAAATGCCGCCGACTCATACGGTGCGGCGTTTGACAAGCTCATACCGATGGTGGGGCAGTTTCACAGGGACGAGATAATCAAGGGCAAATGCGGCTGGTCAGACGAATGGAAGGCGCTTTCTGCGCTTGATGCGAACGACTCCTTCGGCTGGGTAAAGCATTTCGAGATCGACGACTACAAGGGAGTCGCGATGGTCGAGAAAGTGACGGCCGAGAGAAAGGACGGCTCTACTGCGTTCTTCGACGGCTTTCGCCGCATCCCCACTCTCCATTTCAGCGCCAGCCAGCGCCAGCTCGTCAAGATAATGGAATATGCCGCGACAACTGACGGAACCGACAAGCCAATCAAGCCGGAAGGCAAGGCCGCGCTAAAGGCCGCGCTTGAGCTTGGGCGCAGCACTTTCTGGGGGCAGTATGCGCTGGGACGGCTGATGATGGACGGCGAGAAGTACGAGTCGAAGGGGCTCCCGCACGCGGCAGTTCGGCCGCGCCCAGACGCCGATTCACGCAGCGAGAAGCCGCCGTTTGCGCTTGAACAGTTGAAGGGCGTTATCAGCAAGATCAAGCCGACAGCCGCCCTAAATGAGCAGCAAAAGCTGGCTGTCGCACGCCATGCAGTTCTGCGGCTAATAGGGCAGAAGGGCTGGGACGACCTCGTTTCGCGACCGGGCTCGGCTTTGTTCGTCAAGGCGTTCATGAACGACCGCGCATGGCTTGAGGACTTTGCGTGGAGCGGCACGTTCCCTGCAAACAGCTCCGACGGCTGGGCGCGCGCCGGCGACGGTCCTGGCGATGGCGCGGCGGCTGTTCTTGCGCTTGAGTCGCTTGTTTTCCAGGATAACGGCAGGTGGGTTCCGTTTGCGGACGGCGCGTTCATGAACAACGAAGGTCGTCGCTTTATGACTGCGCTTGCGCTCAACTATCCCGACAAGGACGAGGCATGGCTTGCCGATGTCCTCGACGCCTACCGTGCGACGGCGAAGGCGGGGCGTCTACACAAGAGCGCCTATTCGCAGCCAGTCTGGATTTGGCGCTTCGCTTTGCACCAGGGTCACGGCACGGCGAGTGCCGACAACATGGCGGCGCAGCAGCGCCATCTCGACAAGTTCGTGAACCTGCCGAGCAGGGAGTATGGCGGTGCGTGCTGGATGATACAGTATCGCTTGTCAAACTGCTTTGGCGATTCCGTTCATGGCCCGCTCTACTACAAGCCGTGGGCGACTGCGGGCGAATGGCCGAAAAGAAAGTATTCGCAGATCGTTGGCGGCGTGTGCGGAGAGCTCTCGAAGTTCGGAAGCGCAGTCTCCAACGCCCACGGGCTCCCCTCGACTACTGCGGGGCAGCCGGGTCACTGCGCCTACACGCGTCGACTCCCGAGTGGGCGATGGGAGGTAGACTACAGCGTAACCGGCCATTCGCAGATGCACCTTTGCTTCTGGAACAAGCACCCCTGGCAGTATTCCGTCTCCATCGAAAAGACATTTCGCGGCGACCGCGAGAAGCGCCATGCCGCCAATCGGCTTTTGGAGCTTGCAATCATAGCCGAGGAGCGTGGGCTAAAGTCGTCCGACGTGGAGGCGTATTTTCAGCAGGCCTGCCGCTCTTGGCCGGCGCACTACGGCGCGTGGAAGGCGTACGGCGACTGGGTTGACCGCACAGGCGCGTCGATTGACACAATGCGGACGTGGGTGCGCGGCTGCTCGCGTGGAATGAAGACGGGCCGCCAGCCAGTCTGGGATTTCCTTACCCCCTACTTCGCGCGTGTCATGAAGGAGAAGGGGAAGCGGGCGCTTGCCGACGAGCTCGTTGCGTTTGCGCCGTTGCTGCGGCAGAGCGAAGAGGAGGTACAGGAGGAAGCCGACTTCAAGAAAATGCTCGAAGAGTGGGCAAAGCCACTCGGCTCTGACGTCGAGTTTGTGGTGCCAGTCCTGAAGGCGATGCTTCTCGCACAGTACGGAACTAAGAACTACTTTACGCAGGTGCTTGGCTGGGGCGGCGACGTCATGATGGGCAACACGGGACTTTCCGCCGTCTACATCAAGACGCTTGGCGAGGTTGTCGCGGAAAAGGCGAAGGACGGCGCTGGCTCTGCTCTCGACTTCAATCCGCTGATGCTCGGCGCGTCGAAGTCTGACAATCTCGAGGCCTTTCGCCAGATTGCGCTGCTGCAGGACAAGCTTGAGCCATATAAGGGCAACGGCAAGCCCTATCCCACGAGTGACTTTGGCGGGCAGCTTGTCTCGGCAGAAGGGCTGCTCAAGACTTCGTCGACGAGCGGATGGGACAAGCCGAAGAACTACGCCCGCTGCATCGACGCGACGCCGTGCGGCGAGAATGGTTTCCATACGGCGAAGGAGAAGTCACCCTGGGCAGTCGTGATGCTCCCAGGACCCGTCGCGGTGTGCGGAGTAGTCGCCGAGAACAAGGCGGGGTGGCAGAACCGTCACCGTCAGGCGCCGCTCGAGCTTCAGATTTCCGAGGATGGTTCGGAGTGGACAACAGTCCATCGCGACGACCAAGTGCGCGACACCTACCGCATCGACTTGAGATCGTCCGCGCCTCGTGCGCGTTATATCCGCATCCGCCGCGTTCCCGACGCGAAGGACGAAGTCTACCACCTCAACAAGCTGCTCGTCTACGGCAAGAAGCTCTATTAGAGGAAGTAGACCGTCGTCCAAGTTGTGTCCTTCCGTGTTGAGTCAGTCGCAAGACCCATCGTCCGCTTTCCCGCGCCCGCTCTTCCCCTCGTCCGTCCGACAAAAACCCCTCGTCCACGCTCCAACCGTCCTTATTCTGTCCTATCGTACCATCCATCCGTCCTTCCAACCGCCACTCAACCACAACCTTCTCACAACCATTTCCCCAACCATCCAACAACCGCTTTCCAACCCGGCGCCCACCATCGGAAACCTCAACCCATCCACAACCACGACTCAACCATGGTGAATTGCAAGAGAGACGGAACAGTACATTAGCGAACCAGAAGAAACGACTCATTGGCTGATTTTCCTTTCAGTGATGCCCTTGGGATGGAGTTGATGAAGTTCTGCAGCTCCTTGATGCGGTTGCGGGAGACGAGGTTGAACTTGGTCCCCTTCGGGAAGAAGCGCCTGATGTGTCGGTTGACGTTCTCGACCGATCCCTTCTCCCAGGCTGCGTAGGCGTGGGTGTAGTAGACCTTCAGGAAGCGGTTGACCCGCCGCATTGCCTTTCGCAACTCCCCGTGGTTGGCGAACTCCCCGCCGTTGTCCGTCGTGATCGAGTGCACGGGCCCGAGGTCGTCCCTGCGCACGAGCCGCCTGATGGCCGCGACGATCTCGTCCTGCGAGACCGCCTTGATCTTCTCGATGAGGGAGTAGCGGGTCTTGCGCTCCGTGAGGACGAGCAGGCCGCCTCTCCCGCCTTGCGCGGAGACGACGGTGTCCATCTCCCAGTGGCCGAGCCGCGCCCGCCCGTCCACCGCCTCGGGCCGGCATTCGATGGAGAGCCCGCGCGGGTTCCTGTAGGACCGCCGCGGCTTCTCCTGGCGCTTCCGCCGCGCCTTCGGGTGATAGGGCGTCTGGCCGTGGCAGATTCCTATGTCGCCGTGCTCGATGTGGTTGTAGATCGTCCTCGTGTGCGGCATGTCGAACCCCTCCGCGACCATGGTCTCCCGCGCGTGGTTCGGGGAGCATCCGCCCCTGAGTATGAGCTCCTGGAGGCGCAGCGCCATCCGGTTGGTGGCCTTCATTGGGCATCCCTTGTTCCTGTTGCCTTCGTCCACGGAGTCCTGCGCCTTGTGCTCCGAGTACTCCCAGAGCGTCCTGCCCGCGAATATGGTCGGGTTGTCGCACCTCCCGCGGCTGATCTCGCGGCTGAACGTGGACTTCGGCAGCCCGAGCTCTCTGGCGAGCTGGTTCTGTGACTTGCGCCTTCCAGGGGGAAGCCGGAGGTTGGCGTTGTAGACGATGGCGATCGTCTCGCGCTGGTCGAATCTTAGGTGATGACCTCTGACGTGATGTATGGTATAATTCGCTGACATCTGGGTTCGTGTGCCTTGCCTTTGTGTGTGTGGTAACCACATTGTAGCAAAACCGCGGCCCAGATTTTTTGCGCCGCCGCCCCCTAGGGGGCGGTGTGGAGGTCTTCCGTTCCTCCCGATCATCCCCTTGGGCTTTTCCCTCTTCTCTTTGTGCCTGACCCACTTCGGTACTCCATCATAGAAAAGTGTTCCATTAGATATTACACTTTCCACCACGACTCAACCATAACTTCGTGCGCAAACGGATAATCAAATAATGCTATAATGCTCTCGTGAACTTCGAGAGCGATAGAGTCTCCGTCCGGGAGAAGATATGCTACGCAATGGGCGACGCAAGCGCGAACATCGCGTGGCGCGGAGTCGCGGCGTTCCTCTTCATCGTCTATACTGACGTGTTCGGTCTCAATCCCGCCGCCGTGGGAACTCTGATGCTCGTGGCTCGGCTCGGCGACGGCATATCGGATGTTGCGATGGGAGTAATCGCCGATCGCACGAATACGCGTTGGGGCAAGTACCGTCCGTGGATGCTCTGGAGCGCGCTGCCGCTTGGTGTGATGCTCTCGATGCTCTTCACCTGTCCCGAGTCGCTTTCCATGACGGGGCGCCTCGTCTACGCCTACGTCACCTACATCGTATTCACGCTCGTCTATACCGCACAGGGGATTCCCTATGGCGCTCTCCTTTCGGTGATGAGCGCCGACGACAAGGAGCGCACGTCCATCGGGAGCTACAAGATGGTCGGTGCATTCGCGGGCGGGATGCTCGTCCAGGGGCTGCTGCTCGTCCTGAAGGAATACTTCGACTCCTACACGATCCCGATCTACATCCTTTCGGCTGTTCTCGTCGTCCTAATGCCGATCACTTTCTTTGGAACGCGCGAGCGTGTTGAGCCACCGAAGGACCAGCGGAATGACGTGCTGGCCGACCTGAAGCAGCTCATGGTAAACGTCCCGTGGATCGTGCTTCTGGTCGTCTCGCTCCTCTACAACGTCTACAACTCCGTCAAGCAGGGCATAACCATCGTCTACTTCACGCACTACATGAACCGCGAGCTCCTCTGCGCGACGTACATGACGGCGCTCATGCTCGCGTCGGTCGCAGGCGCGGCGATCACGTCGCCGCTCGCGCGTCGCTTCGGCAAGCGCAATCTCTTCGTCGGTGCGCTTGTCGCGTCGGGCGCCGTGAATTCGCTCCTGTGGTTCTGCGGCGCGGCGGACGTGACGGCGATCTTCGCGCTGGGCGTCGTGTCGGAGCTCTTCGCGGCGATATTCCCGACGCTCTGCTTCGTGATGCTGGGCGACGTCGCGGACTACTCCGAGTGGCGCAACGGACGCCGCGCGACGGGCCTCATCTATTCGGCGACGTCCTTCGCCATGAAGTTCGGCGGTGGCATAGCGGGGCTTCTCATCGGCGTCGTCCTCGCGCGATACGGCTATGACGGAAAAGTGGCGGCGTCCATTCCCGGGGCGATTCCAGGGATCAAGATGCTCATGAGCTGGATACCAGGCGTCATCGCTGCCGCGACCGCCGTTGTGATGGCGCTTTATCCGATAACGACTTCGAAGATGGACCAGATAACCGCCGATCTTTTGGCGAGGAGGAACAGGAAATGAAGACAAAGGCAATCGTGTACGATGGAGTCGACCAAGTGCGGCTCGGCGAAGTGACGCTCCCCGAATGCGGACCGAAGCAGATCGTCGGGAAGACGCTCTTCACGTTCGTTTCGCCCGGAACTGAGCTGCGCGTCCTCGGCGGACACTACGGCGCGGAGGGGAACTATCCACTCGTGCCGGGGTATGCGGCGATATCGAAAGTCGTCGAGGTTGGCGCGGAGGTGAAGGGCTTCCGCGTCGGCGATATGGTTTCTTGCCGCAATTCCGCGCGCTTCGCGGACATGAACGTGATGTGGGGCGGCGAGGCGGGGATGCACGTCTACGACACCGAGTCGGAGGACTCGCCAGTGCTGCTTCCGCAGGGCCTCCCGGAAGACGCGTATCTCCCGTATTCGGCGGCGGAGGTCGCGGCGATCTCGCTTCGCGGCGTCGAGGCGGCGGACCCGAAGGAGGGCGAGACCGCCCTTGTAATCGGACAGGGCATGATCGGACAGTTCAGCGCGATGTTCCTCAAGCTGCGCGGCGCGAAGGTCGTTGTCGCGGACATTGACCAGAACCGGCTGGACGAATCGCTGAAGGCGGGCGTTTCGGCGGCTGTCAATCTCTCGGAGAAGGGTGCGGAGGAGCGCGTGGAGCGTCTTGGAAACGGTGGCTTCGACATCGTCGTGGAGGCGTCTGGGTCGATTCCCGGCGTGGAGCTCGCCTACAAGATGATTCGCCGCAAGCCGCAGAACTATTCGAAGGAATACAAGGTGGAGCCGATCCGCTTCTACGGGCACGACTGGCCGCGTCTCGTGATGCAGGCGAACTACATCAAGGAGGTTTCGAACAATCCGTTCTCGTTCTTCTCGGGCGAGGGCGTGACGATCCTGACGCCCGCCGACAGGGGCGTGGAGGAGCGTCAGCGCGTGGTCGAGTATGTGCGCGCGGGAAAAGTTGACATGACGCCGTTCCTTGGAAACGTCGTGAAGTGCGACGACATGCCGGAGCACTATCGCAAGCTGCAGAAGCGCGAAATCGTGTCCCTCGTGGGAGACTGGAGGTAATGGAAATGGCAAGGCTGAAATGGGCGTGCATAGGAGTCGGGAAGTATTCGCCGCAGCGCGGCGGCGTGAACGCGATTGCGTACGCGCACGCAGAGGCGATGAAGCGTAATGCGGACGGCTTCGAGCTCGTCGCGGGCGCGTCGCTCGAGCAGGAGAACCTGGACAACTTCTCCCGCGAGTATCCGTCGCGCGGATACCTCGACATGAACGAGCTCTTCGCGAAGGAGGCGCTTGACGGCTGCACGATCTCGACGTGGGCCCCAGCACGTGAGGAACATGTGATGGCGGCGATCCGGGCGGGGGTTAAGAACATCCTCATCGAAAAGCCGCTCTCGCTCACGATGGACGCGGCGGACCGCATGAAAGCGGCGGCGGACAAGGCGGGGGCGCGTCTTTTCGTGAACTTCCAGCGGCGCTACGGACGTCCATTCGAACTCGCGAAGGAGGCCGTCCAGAGCGGACGTCTCGGAAAGGTCGTCTCCATCGATCTCGCGCAGCCGTGCTCCAATGCGCTCGACTTCGGTCCGCACTTCGTGAATGCGGCGCTCTTCATTCTCGGCAACCCCGCGCCAAAGGCGGTGCTCGCCGGCGCTGAGGGACTTGGAAGCGTCCCGTGGCACGGCATGAAGGTCGAGTCGCGCATGACGGCGAGCGTCTATCTTGCGGACGGCACTCGCCTCGACTATTCTGCGATGCCAGAGAACAGCTGGGACGCGCCGGTCATACGCGTCAACGGCACGAAGGGCTTCTGCGAGCTTTGGACGAACAAGCCAGCCGGCGCGAAGAGCGTATTCCGCCTCGTGACGTCTGGCGGCGAGGAGAACCCCGAGCTGGACGAGAACTTCCACCACGGCGACGAAGACCACTTTCTCTACTTCGAGCGCTGCTACGCCGACATCGCGAAGGCGATCGCGACGGGCACGAAGAGCCGCGTTGATTTCGCCGACGGCTATGCCACGCAGAAGATTCTCCTTGCAATGTACGAGTCGGCGGAGAAGGGGAAGCTTGTGGAATTCTGACGGAGGGAAGACATGAAGTTCGGACATTTCGACGACGCGAACCGCGAATACGTGATCACGAATCCACGGACGCCATGGCCGTGGATCAACTACCTCGGCTGCGAGGAGTTCTTCTCGCTCGTCTCGAACACGGCGGGCGGCTATTCGTTCTACAAGGACGCGAAGTTCCGCCGTATCACGCGCTACCGCTACAACGGCGTGCCAATGGATGCGGGCGGGATGTACTTCTACATCAAGGACGGCGCGACCGTATGGAACCCCGGATGGAAGCCGTGCAAGACTGAGCTGGATTTCTACGAGTGTCGCCACGGAATGGGCTACACGCGCATCACGGGCGCGAAGGACGGCGTGTCGGCTTCGCTCCTCATGTTCGTACCGCTCAAGACGCACGCCGAGGTGCTCAAGCTCACGCTCCGAAACACGACGAAGAAGGCAAAGCGGGTGAAGCTCTTCTCGTTCGTCGAGTGGTGCCTTTGGAACGCCTCCACCGACATGGAGAACTTCCAGCGCAACTTCTCCACGGGCGAAGTGGAGATCGACGGCTCTACGATCTACCACAAGACGGAATACAAGGAGCGCCGCAACCACTACGCGTTCTACGGCGTCAACGCGAAGATCGACGGCTTCGACACCGACCGCGAGACCTTCCTCGGGCTCTACAACGGATTCGACGACCCGGATGCCGTCCGCGCCGGGAAGTGCGCGAACTCGGTAGCGCACGGGTGGAGCCCGATCGCTGCGCACCAGCTTGATGTGTCGCTTCGTCCCGGCGAATCGAAGGAGCTCGTCTTCACGCTCGGCTACGTCGAGCTGCCCGAGGCGGAGAAGTGGCAACGGAAGGGCGTCGTCAACAAGAAGCCCGCCAAGGCGATCCTGAAGAGGTTCGACACGTCCGCCAAGGTGGACCGCGCCTTCGCGCAGCTGAAGGCGTATTGGGACGACCTCCTCTCGCGCTATTCGGTGAAGAGCGGTAACGAGCGTCTCGACCGCATGGTGAACGTATGGAACCAGTACCAGTGCATGGTGACGTTCAACATGTCGCGCTCGGCGTCGTTCTTCGAGAGCGGAATCGGACGTGGCATGGGCTTCCGCGACTCTAACCAGGATCTCGTCGGATTCGTACACCAGATTCCGGACCGTGCGCGGGAGCGCATCCTCGACATCGCGGCGACGCAGTTTCCCGACGGCGGCTGCTACCACCAGTACCAGCCGCTCACCAAGCGCGGCAACAACGACATCGGAGGCGGCTTCAACGACGACCCGATGTGGCTCATCTTCGGCACGGTCGCCTATCTCAAGGAGACGGGCGACTTCTCGATCCTCGAGGAGAAGGTTCCGTTTGACAACAAGAAGGGGAGCGAGGTGACGCTCTTCGAACACCTCAAGGTCAGCTTCGACCATGTTCTGAACAACCTCGGCCCGCACAAGCTGCCGCTTATCGGGCGCGCGGACTGGAACGACTGCCTCAACCTCAACTGCTTCTCGCACGACCCGAACGAGTCCTTCCAGACGACGGAGAACAAGACCAAGGGCTCGAAGGCCGAGTCGCTGATGATCGCGGGGCTCTTCTGCGTCTGCGGGCGCGACTACGCGGAACTCTGCGCGCGCCTCGGGAGGAAGGCCGAGTCCGCGCGCGCGGCAAAGGCCGTCGCGGCGATGGAGAAGGCCGTGGAAAAGCACGGCTGGGACGGCGAATGGTACCTGCGCGCGTACGACTTCTTCGGCAGGAAGGTCGGCTCGAAGGAGAACGACGAGGGCAAGATATTCATCGAATCGCAGGGCTGGTGCGCGATGGCCGAAATCGGCAAGGCGAAGGGCATGCCCGAAATGGCGCTCGACGCCACGAAGAAACATCTTGAGTGCGCGCACGGCATCGTCCTCAACCAGCCGGCCTTCACGAAGTACGTCGTGGAGTACGGCGAGATTTCGACGTATCCGGCGGGCTACAAGGAGAACGCCGGCATCTTCTGCCACAACAACCCCTGGATCATCATCGCCGAGGCGATCGCCGGACGCGGCGAGGATGCGTTCGCGCACTGGGCGAAGATCGCGCCGTCGTACACGGAGGACCGCTCCGAGCTTCACAAGGTCGAGCCCTACGTGTACTGCCAGATGGTCGCCGGACGCGACGCGGCGAAGCCCGGCGAGGGCAAGAACTCGTGGCTTACGGGGACTGCCGCGTGGAACTGGTACGCGGTCAGCGAATACATTCTCGGCATTAAGCCCGACTACGATGCGCTCGTCGTCGATCCGTGCCTGCCGAAGTCGCTCGGACGCTACACGGTGACGCGACGCTTTCGCGGGGCGACCTACGAGATCACCGTCGTCAACAAGTCTGGGCGCGGCAAGCTGGCAAAGCCCGTCCGGCTCCCGCTCATCAACGGCACGCGCAAGTTTGTCGTCGAGATATAATGCAAGCGTTGACGGTTCGGCGTATGGGTGGTAAACTACCTGACAGGAAAGGAAAATGAATGCCACCAGCCGAAGAGAGTCCTGGATCGGGCGAAGCCGTGCACATTCTTGTCCTGCATGAATCGCGGGGTGATGTGCTTGCGCGCCAGCATGCGGGAATGCGCCGTTACGCGCAGTCGCGCAACTGGAAGGTGCATTTCGTCCGCATGGAGAAGGGCGCGAATTTGTCCGACATCCTGCGGCGGTTTAAGCCGTCCGGGGTGATTGTCTCGCTTGTGTCGCCTTTGAAGCGCCGCGAGACGGGCGGGCTTCCGGTCGTCTGCTTCGACTGTCCGAGGGAAGTCGTGATGAAGGGCTCTCCCTATATCCACCACGATGCCGAGTTCACCGCGCACCTTGTCGCGCGGGAACTCTTCACCTTGAAATGCGCGAGCTATGCCTTTGCCGCGAGCGGTGAGGGGATTGGCGGCGGAATCCCGTACTGGAGCCGGACGCGCGAGCATTTCTTCGAGAGTGAGGTCGTTAGCCGCAAGGGGAGATGGGCGGGCGTGTTCCGCCCATTGCCGAGAGGGAAGGGCGGGGCCGCCATGAGGCGCTGGCTTGAAACCCTGCCGCGTCCTTGCGGCGTGTTCGCGGCGAACGACAAGGTCGCGGCGGAAGTGCTTGCGGCGGCGCAGAGACTTTCCCTACGAGTCCCCGACGATGTGGCGATAGTGGGCGTTGACAACGACCTTGGAATCTGCACGGCGGCCCGTCCTACGATCACGAGCGTTGTCCCTGATTGGGAGGGCGGGGGCTATGCGGCGGCTGCGACGCTTGGCGACATGATCGACGATCGACGCGTCGAGGGAGAACGGACGTTCCGTCCGCTCGGCCTCGTGCGGCGCGAGACAACGACACGGACATCGCTTCCCGCAGATCCGCGCATCGTGCATGCCGTCGATCTGATCCGTGCGCGGGCCTGCACGGGGCTGAAGGTGGACGATGTGGTGGCGGCTATGCGCTCCTCGCGGCGCTTTGCGGAGAAGTATTTCCGGGACGTGACAGGGGAGAGCATACTTGAGGAGATTCGCCGCGTCCGGTTCGACAAGGCGAAGGTGCTTCTCTCCCGCATGTCGCTTCCCCTCGCGGATGTCGTCCGCAGATGCGGCTATTCGAGCCTCCCGACCTTCTGCCGCGAGTTCAAGCATCTTTCCGGCTTCTCCCCCGAATCCTGGCGCAGAAAAGAGTCTCGATAGCGCCTCACAGCCTCCGCCGCGCTCTCGCTCGCGGCAAGTGCCGCTGTACAGTAGAGTTTTCCTCAAGAATTTTTGAGAGATAATGTTCCTCCCCGTACCGTCATCTGCCGCGATTTGACAGATTCATCAAGATTGTGGTATAATGTCGTCACTAAAAGAGGAATAGTGACAGAAATGGAAGTCATTACACATAGTCAGATCTTTGAATCATGGCTAAATTCAGGCAACGCCGCAACTCAAGCTGCGCTGTGGAAGCGGCTTAAATCTCTTGTCAAGAAGGGCGAGTTGATCGTCGTGGGACATGATTCGTATCTTTGGGCAAAGGAAACCAACCTAAGACCGTATCGCCCTGTAGTCTCGGAAACGGCTACTCAAGTTCTCGACGAGATGGCGGAGCAATATGGACGAATGAACTACACGCTGTTTGAATTGAGCTGGCTCAATGACTTCCTCAATCATCTTCTGGGCCGGAACGCGTTGTTCGTCATGGTCGAGCGCGATTATGCACCTTTTGTATTCGAGTTCCTTCGAGGGCGGCATGGTGGGGGCGTGCTGTTTGATCCATCGACAGAAGACTATTTTCGCTATGTGGACAACCAAATGTTATTTGTTGTCAAGAAACCATCGCAGGGTCCCGTGAACCGTTTGATGCCGCATGTAGCGCCGCCTGAACAATGGCTTGCCGACATCATAGCAGACGAGAGAATTTCAGCGAGTTTCGAGGGGGCGGAGCTGCCGCAGATTTTTTCCGCATTCAGGGACCGATATGTTGTGAACAAGTCTGCGCTATTTCGCTATGCCAAGCGCAGGGGTGTTGATGAGAGAGTCAGAGATTTGTTGGAAGGGGATGTTGCATGAACAGAGACAACTTCTCAGAATCGCACATTCGAGCGTTGCAGTTGGGAAGCAAGAGGGATCCGGGGCTAATCGAGCGGACAATATTTGCTTTTGGGTTGCTGGATGCGCTTTGCGAGGTCGGCTTGCCGTTCGTGTTTAAGGGCGGAACGAGTCTGATGTTGCTTTTGAAGCATCCACGTCGGCTGTCGACGGATATAGACATAGTTGTCGCGCCAGGCACGGATATAGGTCGTTATCTTGAAAAGGCGGCGAAGATATTCCCGTTCATCACGCGTGAAGAACAAGTGCGGTTCGGCAAAAACAGAATAGAGAAGCGGCATTTCAAGTTTACCTATCTTTCGCCTGTCAGGAATTCCGAGTTCTATATCCTGTTGGATGTGCTTTTTGAGGATCACCAGTATTTGAAGACTGTGAAACGGCCCATCAGCAACGACCTCTTGTTGCCGAGTGACAAGCCACACGAAGTGGAGATGCCAGATGTCAATTGCATCCTTGGGGACAAGATGACGGCTTTTGCGCCGCACACGACAGGAATTCCGCTTGGGTGCGACAAGGATCTTGAGGTCGTAAAGCAGTTCTATGACGTGGCAACGCTGGTCGAGGAATTTGATACCCAGGAATTGGTACAGGGTACGTTTAGCAGACTGGTTCCGATTGAGGCGGGATATAGAGGGATTGAGATCGATCCAGACGACGTTTTGGGCGACATCATATCCACGGCCCATTCGATCGGATCCCGAGGAAAGGTTGGAAGTGCCGATTATCCGTTTCTCCTCAAGGGGATGAAAGCGCTTGGAGGACATATCTTCAGCGAAAGGTTTTCGGCTGAAACAGCAATACAGCTTGCACCGCAAGTCATGTATTTTGCCGAATGCATGAAACGGAAGATTCCCTTTATCCGTCCGAAAGCGAAAGGCCTTTCGTCGAAGATAGACAAGCAAGAACTGCGCTGTTTCAAGGCGTTGAGGGTTGTCAATCCGTCAGCGTATGCCTACGTAACTCTGCTCGATGCTCTTTGAACTTGAAAATTTCAAGCGCTCCCCCACTCCCCGCCCCATCCCGCAATTCTCTGAAATCCTTGCGCAGCTCCATTGGGTATTGGTATTGGCTGTTGGCAACATTTCCACATTTTCACATTCTCAACCCTCCGCAATTTCCTGAAATCCGTGCGCATACGGATAATGGGGTAATGGTATAATGTAGGTATGAAAAGCTCGAAGTCTATCGCTTTCATGGCCTGCGCCGCTATTTCCCTCGCGGCGGCTGCCGCGCCCGTCGTCGTCAGTGACGCAATGCGCGGCCCGGCGCTTAAGGACGTGCGCCTCGAAGGTTGGCTCGGGCAGAAGATGGACCGCTTCATTTCGCGCCGTCTCGTCGATTCCTTCATGCGCGAGCAGATATTCGACGAGGCGCGGCAGACGTTCGAGTTCCGCGACGACGACGAAGCGAAGGTAGGCGGACTTTGGCGCGGCGAGTTCTGGGGGAAGGAGATGCTATCCTCAGCCCGAGTCGCCGAATATCTCCAGGACGCAGAGTTCCGTGCCTTCCTCGGCGAAGAGTGCCACCGCCTCATGAAGTTCCAGGACGCAGACGGCTATCTCGGCAGCTATGCGGATAAGGACTTCATCGCCATCCGCGACCCAAAGGCATGTCAGGAGAAAATGGGCTGGCTCCCCAACTGGAACCTTTGGAACCGCAAATACACGATCTGGGGAATGTTCATGGCGTACAAGGCGACTGGCGACAAGACGATTCTCGCGTCCGTCGAAGCGCAGATGAACAACTGGATCGACACTGTGCGGCGCGTCGGTGTGCCGATGTGTGACTTGGGGACGTCGTCCTTCCACGGCATGCCGCCTATGTCTATCCTGAAGCCGCTCCTCATAATCTACGAGGAGACCGGCAACAAGAAGTACCTCGATTTCGCATCCGAAATGCTTCCGTTCTGGGACCGCGCCGACGGACGCTGTCCGAACTTCTTCCGCAACGCCGCCTCCGGCAAGGCGCTTCATACATGGTATCCTGAACCTCAGAAGTGGGCGAAGAGCTATGAAATGATGAGCTGCCTCGACGGACTTCTCGAATACTATCGCGTGACAGGCGAGCGCCGCTGCCTCGATGCCGTCGTCCAGATACGCGACCTTCTCGAAAAGTACGAGTCGAATCCGCTTGGCGGCGTCGGATTTGTCGACAAGTTCATCGGCGCGGCGTCGCGTCCGAACGGGGCCTCGGAAATCTGCGACGCGATACACTGGATGCGTCTCAACGTCGACCTCTTCCTCATAACAGGCGAAGCCAAGTATATGGACTCCGTGGAGAAGTGCTACTACAACAACTTCTTCGCCGGCGTTGACCGCGACGGACTTTTTGCCGCGTTTGCCGTCCGCGCCAACGCGCGTCATGAGCACAAGATTGCCTGCGGCTACGCTTACAGCCACTGCTGCCTGAACAATGTTCCGCGTTCGTTCATGGATTTCGTATCGACGGTCGTCACGGTCGACAGAGAAGGGACGTTCCACGTAAACCAGTTTGAAGATGCATCCGTTACTTTGGACGGGGTGAAGTTCACGATTCGCGGCGGGTATCCCGTGGGTGGGAAGGTGACGGTCGAAGTGTCTGGGTCGCCAAGGAAAGTCGTCTTCCGCAGGCCTTCGTGGTGCCCGCATATGGACGTGGCCGCGAAGGACGGAGTCTACACCATCGACTTCGACATGAACCCGCGCCTTGTTGCCTCCGCGCAGGTCCCCAATCCGCAGGACGCCTCAACACTTGAGGCAACGGACGAGTGGGCGGAGAACCGCAACACTCTTGCTTGGCAGAAGGATGTTGGGTTGGATGTTCGCAAGGCATATCGCAAAAAGCCCGCCGTCGCGCTCTGGAACGGCCCGCTGCTTCTCGCCAAGTCGCGTCGCCTCGGCATGAACGACGTGCAGCTCGAGGATTTCTCCTCTGTAATCGGCAAGGGTTATCGCCCGATTCTTACACCTATCAAGTCGGACCGCGTGATGGCCGCGTGGGATGTGCGGCTTGTCAAGGAGGGCGAGCCGGACGTCACGGCTAGGGTCTGCGACTTCCAGTCCGCTGCGGATGCCCGTCTCGGCGATGACTTTACCTGGTTCTCGATTTGGTTTTAACGACAGCAAGAAAGGCAAACAACAATGAAATACCTGCTCTACAAATCAAACCGTGCGCGGAAATCCACCGCGGGCACCGCCGCACTTGTTGTCGCGGCAGTCGCATTGTCATCGGGGGTGGCAAATGCCGTAGATTTAACGGTGGCGGCAGGCTCGCCAAAAGTTCTGTCGGCGGCAGAGTCAGCCACATACTATAACAGTGTCGCAGTCAATGATGATTTGACAATTGACGGCGAAAATGGCGCAGGGCTCACAAACAGCACGTCCATTGCGATTGGCGCATCCGCCACGCATCCCGTCACCGTCGTCGTCACGAACGGTGCGAAATGGGTTGTCAAGACGCGGCAGACAATGACGTTCAGTGGGAAGGGCGGGACCATCGTCGCCTCCTCGCCCAATGCACCGTCTTTTTCCGGAAGCACGACGTGTGATCTTCCAATCGGCAATGGTATCCGTGAGATCGCCCTTGCAACGGTAGGATACTATACCGACATGGTGCTTGGCTCCAATGCCGAGTCCGCCGGAGGAGTAATGGACGTCGTGCGCTTGCTTCCAAACAGCACGGTGTCCTTCCGAAACGTAAAGAACGTCAATCCGAATGTCGCCGCGCGCATTCTCTTCGAGGGCGGCATCCATTGGCTGCACAATGAGGATTCCCCGCTTAAAACCCGCTTCACTGCGGAAGATGGAGCACGCATCATTCTTGAAAGCGTAGATGCCCATCCGATTACGATTCGCAGTGCCAACCAAAACTACACCCTTTTCAAAGGAGCCGGAACGCTGGAAACAAAGGGTTCGGGAGATTTCGTCTTGTTTGTCAGCAGTAAATCAGCTACCGCAACTCTATCTTGCGACGAAGGCGGGGAAATCGTCTGGAACCATAGTGGGCGTACGCTGTTGAGCGGTCCAGGAGTTTTCAAAGTCGGATCGAACGACATCCTTCCGTCTGGCTCCCAGACAGGTCCCATGGTGTTTTCCAATACGGAATACCTGGCCACTCCGACGACACTTGACCTGAACGGAAAGTCTGTTGCGGTAAACGGGCTTTTGAAGGAAGGTTCGTCCAGCTATGCGAAATACAATGTCGTTACCAACTCCGCCGGAACCATGGCAACACTTCGCCTTAATGTGTCTACGAACGCCGTCTTGAGTGGATTGCTGACTGCAAGCATCGCCGCAAATGCGGCTTCCAACATCAAGTTGCAGAAGATCGGTGCGGGGACTCTTATGATCGATACTGCGTTGCCCGCTGGTATGGGGTTTGAGGTGCTGGAAGGCAATGTTGGCTATGCCGTGAGTGCAATTACGCCAGTTGGCGCGGTGTATGTCGCTTCGGAATTTTCCGACATCGCAGGGACTGAGCCGAACGGCGTCTATTACCCGAACGGCAAGACGTTCTCGTCGGGCGCGGCTGCAAAGCCGGCGAGAGGATTCGATTGGTCTTGCTCCGGCTACCGTCTACAGACGTGGGATTCGGCAAACTCGGCGTGGGGCGTAGCTACAACGGTTCCATCCGAAGGGGGCAATGTCGAATGGACGTCACCGGCCGGCACAAGCTTCACTTCGGTGCGGATCACCTGGCTTTGGAAGCCTGTTCGTGGTATGCGCTCCGCTTCCGACTATACTGCCGCCGACTATGTTTCCGACGGTCTTGCCATCCATTGGGACGCAATCGACAACGTAGGTGCGGGTGTCCATGATTCCGGCGCAGCGACGTGGAAGAACATTGGTGCTAACGGCCCTGCGTACGACCTGACAATCTACCATGGCGTCTGGTCTGACGGCAACTCGCTCTCGAACGGCATCTGCAAGCTTGCCGCCTACGGAACGACGTTCTATACCTACATGACAGGCGAATTCGCCGTTGAAAGCTACACTAATGCCTACAGTGGTGATACTCTGCGGCATGTATTCGCATCAAAGAACAGGGGCCTTATTCTGGAATCTGGCTATGTTGGGTTCGAAAAGGACAAGGCCATGTCGGAATATGGATTCGGCGCGACAAAGCCGCGCGGCATTCACACGCTGGCATACGACCACGGCAATTCCCTGCCATATTTTGACGGTGCGGCTGGGACATCCGCCACGACCGGTACTTACTACGGCTTTGATGGCTGGACGGGGGAAACAGCCACTTCGCCTTACAACAACAAGTTCTTCCTCGGCGTCGACACTGGCAGGTTGGTGGATGGGAACTATCCAGAAGGATCGGATTACAAAAGAGGCTTCCACGGGAGATATCATTCGATTCGCCTATACGATCGCTCGCTTCCGGGAGAAGAGCTTTCCTGGAACCACAAGGTCGATGCGGCGCGTTTCCAGGGTGAGTTGTCCACAACCAATGTCGTTGTCGTAGCGAACGAATACAGCGGTGCGCTGGATGGTCCATACGAGGTCCTTGGGTCGTATACAATTGAGGGTTCGCCGTCGGTAGCAGATGGAAAACTGCCGAACAAAATCCGAATCCAAGAATTGCAGAGTGATGGCACCTGGGGTGTTGCAACCGCGGTAGAAGGAAATTCTTACACGTATGTTGCGGGCTCATCTCCATCAACTGTCCGAATCGAGTTCAGTAGAAATGTTGGCACCATCATCATTGTGCGCTGACAGCTGCATTGAAAAGAAGGGCATGAACTGCAATGAGAGTCCCAACAATTGTTGCGCTGCTTTCGGCTTGTACTCTCTGGGCCGATGTTACGCAGTTTGATTCTCGCATTGCCTCTGATTCGTCGCAGGCATCAGGAGATGGCATCGTCTGGCGCGATGCGGCTGGTATTGTGCTTGAGTCCAAGGTTTGTGGCGATACGTCACAAAGGTACGGACGTATTCCTGCGGATTTGTACGATAGTGCCCCGCCAGGGGTAAAGGCCATGTCCGGGCATTCGACGGGGCATTATTTTCTATTGGAGACGGATTCTGCCCGATTTGGAGTCCGATGGAGATGCGCTCAGACGCGGCAGACAGACCCCTTCATTCCGCCGCAAGGGATGTATGGCGTAGACATCTACGAGAGACAGGGCACAGTGTGGCGTTTCGCCAAGAACGGAAGACTTGGCCCTGGCGAGGATGGCGCCTGGCAGGAAACGCGCGTAGAACTGAATGGATCTTCGCCGCATGTTGTTCTCGTCTACTTGCCGATACGTGCCAATGTACTTGACGTGCAGTTTGGTGTGCAGAAGGGAGCCATATTGTCTTCAAGGGGGCATGACAGCGGCGAGAAGCGGAAAATCGTCCACTATGGCACGTCCATAGTGCATGGTGGATGCGTGTCTCGCCCGGGCTTGGTGTTCACAAGCATTGCGGCGCGTATGCTTGATGTGCCGTATGTCAACCTTGGCTTTTCAGGCTCCGCCCGGATGGAGCCAGTCATGGCCGATGTCATGGCTCGCGCCGACGCTTTGCTGTTCGTCGTCGATCCTGTCTGGAATAGTTCCGAGGAGATCATACGGGAACGCACGGAGCCCTTTGTCCGTCGATTGCATGAACTGCGCCCGGGGGTCCCGATCCTTTTGTGCGAAGGCGCGGAGTCGCGCGAAGGCCGAATGAAGCGGAACGACGTCTTCCGTCAGGAATACGAGCGTCTTGCCAAGGACAAGTCTCTTGCCGCGAAACTCCACTATCTTCCGTCTGACGGCATGTTGCCTCGCGACGGAGAGTCCACACATGATTACTGTCACCCCAACGACTACGGAGCGATTCAAATGGGTCGTGTCTATGCGCAAGCCATTGGCAGGATATTGGCTTCGCATTCGCTTGGCGCGGGAGAGGAGTCGCCTGTGTCTGAAGCGGCGGCAACGTCTAAAGTTGCGCGCATTGTGCGATGTGCAGAGTGGCGACCTGTGGAAATGGGCGAATACGAATGTACACAAGGCAAGTCTGTTCGCATTCGCGAGCTGGAGATTGTCCCCGGCACGGCTCTTGACCTTTCTGCTATCGTGCCTCGCTACGACATCGGCGCGAACGGACGCATCGTCTCTGATTCGCAGGGGCAACTCGTCTTTCAGAACGAGCCGGAACGCCCGTTGCGGCTGCGCGGCTTTAACTGCACATACGGCGGAAAATACGACGGGTTTCAGAACGCCAGCAAGGAAGAACTCGAAGAGCTTGCCGAGCAGTTTCGACTGATGGGCCTGAATCTAGTCCGGCTTCATTTTTTCGATGCCAAGCTGGTCGGTTTGAACGGGCTGAAATGGCTGGACTACAAAGACACATTTGCTGAGGACGCAATGCCGCAGACGAAGGAGGAGATAGATGCCATAGTCGACCGCGACTTTATGGACAGATTCCACTGGTTCATAAAATGCCTTCGCGACCGAGGCGTCTACATAATGTTCGACGTGGCCACTTCGCCGAACAAGATTATGGCGCGGGCGAAGAAGTCAAGAGTCCCGACCAGAATCGGGCTCTTCCTTGACGAAAGGTGGAGGAAACTTTGGAAAGCGTCGTTCGACTTCTGGACGCAGACGATTAATCCCTATACAGGGACGCGTTTCCTCGACGATCCGCAGGTGATAGGAATGACGTTTTGCAACGAGCAGGACTGGATATTCTTCAGTGATCAGGAACTTGCCATGTTCACGACGGACTTTCGCAAGGAATTCGGCGAGGATATGCCGGAGCTCTCTCGTCGGCTTTTGTGGGAGGACGGCAAGGTGTCCGAAAATGCAAGATTGTTTTTCCGCCGTCGCCTTAAGGAGATGACAGACTTCTATCTTGGCGTTGTCAAGGCAAGCGGCTTCAAGGGGTTGACGACGCAGTGGGACATGCTCAAGACGCCCCTTGGTGCTGAATCGCACATAGGGCTTTCAGCCGTTGCGACCCACTCGTACCACGCGCATCCCAAGTTCTCCGTGCCGCTTCCCGATGGTGTTGAAAACGAGAGGATTCTTGAGCCGTGGAACAAAGGCAAATGCACTGAGGTTCCTTTCGGATCGTCGTTGGCGGAGAACAAGCGTACATACTTTGCCAACGTCGCACTTGCGCGTACTCTTGGGAAACCATTCCTCGTCACTGAGTATTCGCATATTCCGGCGAACGACTGCGCACAGGAGGCACCGGTGGTGCAGTCTGCCATTGCGGCGCTTCAGGATTGGCAGGCCCTTTGTCCGCATAGTGATCTTGTGCAGCTCTGGCACTACGACCCATATCCATTCTTCGATGAGGGCGGGAACCTGATGGCGCGCGTTTCGTCTGTTGCCACGGCGTTTGGCTGGCAGCGCGGCGACATAAAGCGTGCGCCGCATGCTGTTTCGCTTTCCATGACGGAAGATGTACTGACGTCGCCGGCCCTTAGCGGCAGTCTTGAAACGGCATACGTTAATCTTGCCTTTGTGACGCGTTTTGGTGTCGATGCTGAAAACGCGCACAATCCACTTGCCAGCCTTGACATCGTGCCAATGCGGGAGGTGGACGTAGGAAAGGAAGAGCCGCTTGCCAACGACATCCAGACTGAAACCGCATCTGCGGCCATAAGTAAATATAGCAGCACGACAAGTAATTCGCTTGGTGAGACGGTGGTGCAGCGCCTGCGCGATGCTGGCATCCTGCCAACTTACAACCGCACCGATCCCATGCACAGTCTCTTCGAGAGCGAGACTGGTGAAATCCTGACAGATTTCCGCAGTGAAATCATGACCATCGATGCGCCGCGGTTCCAGGCGGCGGCCTTGAAGCCGAGGCAGACGGCGCGGCTTTCGCAACTTGCCGTGGAAAGTGTTTCTACGCCAGCGTCGATCATTGCTATCTCGCTCGACGGTGATCGTTTCGTATCGCGCTCTTCGCGCGTCCTTTTGATTGTTGCCACGCGCTTCATGCAGGAAGGGGCGATTGTCTCCGAAGATGGGAAGAAAATGTTCTTCATCGACAACGGCCCGACATACACCCAGCTCATGCGGACGGGGCGGTTTCGTTTTTCAATCGGGACAGAGGCGAAGAACGCGCCAGAGGTCTATGCGCTGCGCATGAATGGAACTCGTTCGTTCAAGATGCCTGTCGCCGTAAAAGATGGACGGCTTGTGTTTGACCTCGACACTTCAAAATTCGGATATGCTACGCCGTTCTTCGAAATCGTCAGAAAGGAATAGCTGAGAATGAAGCGCGGAAAAATAACACTTGCACTTTGTGTCGCGATGGCAATGTGCGTGGCGGCGAACTCTGCAGGTGCTGATGCGACGTTCTCAGATATTGTGATCTACGGTGGTTCGTCGGCGGCCGTGACGGCGGCGGTCAAGGTGAAGGACATGGGGCTTGTGCCTATCATCGTCTCGCCGGACAAACATATTGGTGGTCTTTCTTCATCTGGACTTGGCTTTACCGATTCGGGCAACACTGCGGCAATTGGCGGGCTGGCCCGCGAGTTCTACCACAGGATCTATCTTGAATACCAGAAGCCCGAATCGTGGCGTTGGCAGCGCATGGAGGAATTCAAGGCCGGAGGACAAGGCACCAAGGCAATCTGCCATGAGGACAAGACGATGTGGACGTTTGAGCCGCATGTAGCGGAAAGGGTCTTTGACAAGTGGCTTGAAGAAAAAGGCGTTGCCGTCAGACGAGGAGAACTTCTTGATCGCGGTGGCGGAGTGGAAAAGAAGGATGGAAGAATCGTATCAATACGAACTCTTTCCGGGAATACGTATCGTGGGCGGTACTTCATCGACGCTACGTACGAAGGGGACCTGATGGCGGCTGCGGGCGTGCCGTACAGGGTCGGTCGCGAGGACTGTTCGGAATTTGGCGAGAAATGGAATGGCAACCAAGTCGGAGTGCTCCATCATCGGCACCATTTCCGGGACTGGAACATCTCCGCATACAAAATTCCAAATGATCCGTCGAGTGGGCTTTGCGCTGAGATCGATACGTCTGCTCCGGGAGTGCGCGGCAAAGGAGACCGTCTCGTGCAGGCGTACTGCTATAGGCTCTGCATGACGGACGATCCGCGCAACCGCATCCCGTTTTCAAAGCCGGAGGGATATGATCCGGCCCGTTATGAATTGCTGTCAAGGGTCTATGCACATGGATACGGTGAGACGTTTTGGAACTTCAGCCGCATCGCTAACTACAAGACGGACACGAATAACCACGGGCCCATGGGGGCGGACTGCATTGGTGGCAGTCACGAATGGCCAGAGGCAGGCTACGTTCGCCGCGCTGAAATCGCAAAAGCCCACCGGGACTATCAGATGGGCCTGTACTATTTCATCGCCAACGATCCATCGGTACCAGAGGAAATTCGCCTTCGGATGTCGAAATGGGGGCTTGCCAAGGACGAGTTCATAGACAACGGAGGATGGCCGTACAGTATCTACGTGCGCGAAGGGCGGCGAATGGTGGGCGAATACGTTATGACTGAACATGATTGCCTTGGCGAGCCGCGCCATCCGGCCCAGGGCCGTTCCTACGGGCCTGTTGGCATGGGATCGTATGCGCTCGACTCCCACAATGTCCGTCGGTATGTGACGCCGGAGGGATATGTGCAGAATGAGGGTGATATCGGGGTGCATCCGAAGCGTCCGTATGGAATCGACTATGGCTCGCTTGTGCCGCGCATGGAGGACTGCCGGAACCTGCTTGTTCCTGTCGCTCTTTCGGCGACTCATACGGCCTTCGGCTCGATACGAATGGAGCCGGTGTTTATGTTGCTCGGCGAGTCCGCCGCGACCGCATCGGTCATTGCCGCTAAGGATGGCCGCGCTGTGCAGGATGTTCCTTATGCATATCTCTCCGCCCGTCTCAAGGCAGATGGACAGGTTTTAGTGATAGACAAATAACTCGCAAGGCCATGAAATATCGTAGATCGCTAATTGTGATTTGTTTGACACTCTTCTCAGTGTCATGTCATGTTTCGTTGTTCGCAGCGGGTTCTCTATTCGCCGGCGAGAGGTTCGAGGTTGGTTGCAACTATTGGGCGCGTCATGCGGGCGTGTATATGTGGAGGAATTGGGACGCCAGGCAGGTCGAGAAGGACTTGGATCTACTTGCAGCCCACGGAATGACGGTTTTGCGGGTGTTTCCGCTTTGGCCTGACTTTCAGCCCCTTACTGCGGAATATGGTGGCTGTGGTGTGTTCCGGGGTTATACCCAGAACGGAGGCCCTCTCAAGAACTATGCGGCGGTTGATGATGTAATGATTGATCGCTTCCGCTACCTCTGCGATGCGGCTGAGAAGCGTGGAATAAAGTTAGTCGTCGGTCTCGTCACTGGCTGGATGTCGGGGCGGCTTTTCGTTCCCCCTGCGCTTGAAGGCAAGAATGTTCTCGTAGATCCCGATGCCATAGCATGGCAGTGTCGCTTTGTGCGGTATTTTGTCGACTCGTTGAAGAATCATTCCGCGATTGCCGCGTGGGATTTGGGGAACGAGTGCAACTGCATGGGTGATGCCAGGCCGGGGCAACTTTGGCTATGGATGCATGCAGTGTCTTCCGAAATCCGAGTAAACGATCCATCGCGGCCAGTGGTGTCAGGCATGCATTCCGTGAAAACGTTGAAGGACGCCAAGGCCAATGTGCGGCAGCAAGGCGAACTCGTCGATTGGCTCACGACGCATCCATATCCGCTTTGGACGCCCGAATGCAATCTTGAGCCGTTTGACACGCTTCGCAACGGATGTCATCCCGCCTGTGAGACGACGCTTTACGCCAACTTGTCGGGACGCCCTGCCTTTGTCGAGGAGGCAGGGTCAATGGGACCGGGAATCGTTTCGGAGGATCGTGCCGCCGCGGCGATGCGGATGCAGATGTTCTCCTGCTGGGCGGCAGGTGTTCCGGCATTTGTATGGTGGTGCGCTTTTGATCAGGGCCATCTTGATTTCGCGCCGTACGATTGGACGGCTATAGAACGAGAGCTGGGGCTTTTCAAGGCGGACGGTACACCTAAGCCAACCGCGAGGGCGATGAAGGACTTTGCGTCCTTTATAAAGTCGCTGCCGTTCGCGGCGCTTCCGCCGCGCCGAATTGACGCGGTAGTGCTGGTGAGCGAAAATGAGGACTTTTGGAAACAGGCGCTTGGCGCGTGGCTGCTGTCTCGTCAGGCAGGATTCGATATATGCTATGCGCCTGCGGAAGGGGACTGGCCCGAGTCGTCGTTCTACATCCTTCCGTCCAGCGCGTCAAACAGTTACACGACTTATTCGCACCGCGCGTGGAAGCGGCTTGTTGGAAAGGTGCAGTTGGGCGCGACAGTCCTTATTACACTTGGCAATGGTGCGGTATTGTCCGATCTGGAGGCGGTGGCCGGCGTTCGCACAGAATCGCATTTCAAGTGCAATACCACTCGTCATGTTATTGCCAAGAAGGGGGCGTTTGATTTGCCTGATTCATATGCGCGCAGGATTTCGCTTGTTGAGGGTGATGCTCTAGCAAAGGATGCTGAGGGAGCTCCTGTGATGACGATGAAGAGGCTCGGCACAGGGCGGGTTGTTTTCGTTAATGGCGCAGTGGAGGTGAATGCTGCGATTGACGGATGGCCTGTTTATGCCGAGGCTGCCGAGGTTGCTGGCGTTAAGAGAGTAGTGCGAGGCGACAATCCTTCTGTCGGTTTTACGGAACACAGCATGAACGGAGTTACGTATGTCGTTGCGGTTAACTATAAATCTGATCCTGTGAATGTCAGTATTGAGTGTGATGGAACCATTTCACGTACTTTCGGCAGTGGGTCGCTAAAGGATGGTGTTCTCTCACTTGGTGCTAACAACGCCGTTGTAATTGAAATCAATGGACGTTGAAGATCATGACGAAAAGCAAAATTCGAATCAGAAAGGAGTGCTGAAGAATGAGCAATGCTGACAAGACTATCAAGGCGTGGGAGGTGCAGCGATGATGAGAAGAGTAGTGGTTGGAGCAGTCTGTGCGGTTATGGCGGGGATTGCGTTTCCGCTTTTTGCGGGAATCTTTGACAATGCCTGGATCAAGGGTACTACAGACAAGAATCCGCTTTCCTACAAGGCCGGCGAGGAAATGGTGTTTACACTGGAGCTTCAGGGGGTTGACGGCGAAATCCCCGAAGGAGAATATACTTTATGGTGGAAGCGTTCTGACGACTTTGGCTCGACGGAAGAGGGGCCTATTCCCTTGACGAAGAATCCGTTCGTCTATAGGACAAAACTCGATAAGCCGGGCTTTGTGCGGCTTGAGGCGTATGTTGTGGACAAGGGTGGCAAACGCGTGGTAAAGAAATTCACCGGCGACACGTCTACGCCCGAAGGACAGAAGGCCATGAACGAATTCGAGCGCAAGAAAAAGAACGTCTTCTTTGACGGCGGCGCTGGCGTGGAGATCGAGTCGCTTTCGCTAGCACAGGACGCGGAGCCGGAGGACTTCGACGCGTTCTGGTCGCGGCAGTTCGCACGGCTCGATAAGGTGCCGATTCGCGATGATCGCATTGAGATTGAAAGCCGCAATCCCGCGGTGCGTGTATTTGCCGTGAGAATAGACTGTGCCGGCCTGAGACCCGTGACAGGGTATCTCTCGATTCCCAAGGCGGTAGATGATGGTGCGGAGTTCCCATGTCAGCTTATAACGCATGGATACAGTGGGGACCGCTGTGTCCACTCAGAGAAATGGGAGTGGTGTCCTTCTGACAAGATACTCTTGAATATCAATGCTCATGGATTAAAGCTTGCCGAGTTCGGCGCGACGGAGGCCGATACGAAAGCTCTCAGGTGGGAGGTGCGGTCGAATGGCAATACTTATGCATTCGATCCAGAGCAGAACAAAGACCCTGAAGTTGCCTATTTCAACGGCATGGTGCTTCGCGTGAAGCGAGCATTGCAGTACCTTAAGACTCTCAAGGGATGGAACGGAAAAGACTTGTATGCATCTGGCGGTAGTCAGGGCGGGCTCCAGACGATTTGGGCGGCGGCTTGTGGTGAGGGTGTTACCCGTGCAGATTCAAGAATTACATGGTGCTGTGACATGTACATGAACAATGCCCGTCTCGACAAAAAGGCGTCCAGTGACGGCTGGTACATCCGTTGGGTTCCCGGTGTTGCTTACTATGATGCCGTAGTGTGGGCTAAGCGCATACCCATGGCATGTCGCACGAATATTACACGCGCAGGGCTTGGCGACTACTGCTGTCCGCCGATGGGCCTTGCCAAGCTATGGAATAGCATTCCTGGCAACAAGGCGATAACATGGGTTCAGGGCTCGGAGCATGGCTATGTCCCGCCGGAATACGAAGGGCGCGACTTCACAATGGAGAAGTGAGGCATGTTGAGGACCATAAAAATCACTTGCGGAACAATCTTTGTATCGCTTGCGGTTTGCGCCGCTGATTCGGGTGAGGCAGAGATTATAAGATTTCCTGATGCACCATTCGAGATGCCGGACATTACGGTTCCGCAGTTTGCAGTACGGGACTTCTCGATAACCGACTTCGGCGCGAAGGAAGGCGTGAAGGCGACCGAGGCGTTTGCAAAGGCGATGGCGGCATGCGAAGCGGCTGGCGGCGGACACGTCGTTGTGCCGAAAGGCAAGTGGCTTACGGGCGCGGTGCATTTCCGCAACAACTGCAACCTCTATCTTGCCGACGGTGCGACACTTGAGTTCACTGACGATCCGGCGGACTACCTGCCCGTTGTGCGCACGTCGTGGGAGGGTGTTGAATGCCTCAACTACTCACCTCTCTTCTACGCCTACGGTGCCACGAACGTCGCCATAACAGGGAAGGGAACGATTGCGCCGCGCATGGACTTCTGGAAAACGTGGTTCTCGCGTCCGCCGGAGCACATGAAGGCGACGGAAATGCTCTACCACTGGTGCTCGACGAATGCCGTCATGTCCGCGCGCGACCTTACGGCGATCAGGGGCTCAAATGTGCGTCCGCACCTTATCCAGTTCAACCGCTGTGTGAATGTGCTTTTGGACGGATTCCGTATCCGCGAGTCGCCATTCTGGACAATCCACCTCTACCACAGTGCAGACTGCGTTGTCCGCAATCTCGATGTGTATGCGCACGGACACAACAATGACGGCATTGACATCGAGATGACGCGGAATGTACTTGTCGAGAACTGCCGCTTCAACCAGGGCGATGATGGAATCGTACTTAAGGCTGGGCGCAATCAGGACGCGTGGCGGCTCAATCGTCCGACAGAAAACGTCGTCGTCAGGAACTGTGAAATCGCCTTAAGTTACAGCTTGCTTGGGATCGGCTCGGAGCTTTCGGGGGGGATACAAAATGTTTGGGTGCACCACTGCGAGCAGTCATCTGTTCACAATTTGTTTTCCGTCAAGACGAATCGGCGGCGCGGCGGATTCGTAAGGAACATCTACTTTGAGGACATCGAGGCCGACAACATCATGAATGCCGTTGTGCGCATCAAGACCGACAGGCTGTTTCAGTGGGCGCAGTTCCCCGACTACGAGCTAAGAAGGACGGAAATCGACGGACTCCACATCCGCAACATCCGTGCGAACTGCGCTGATCATGTAATTGACATAACTGGTGACGTCAAGGCGCCAGTTCGAAATGTAGAAATGGAGGACATCTGGCTCGGTGCGTGCCGAAAGGAGTTTGAGCAGATTGAGAATGCCGTCGGCGTCGTAAAGCGAGATGTCCGCCTTGGTAATCTTGCGCCGAAGCCGTGGGTGCGGCAGATCGACGAAGTCTGGCACCGCAAGCCTGCGGTTTGTGTACGCGAGCCGAACTACAACGAGGCGAAGGTCGCGCCGTACACGCTTGAGGACCCGCTCGCGTTTGCCGACGGGCGCAAGCTGAAGGACGCTTCCGAATGGACTGCGCGGCGGAAGGAGATTCTGGACATCTTTGCCCGCGAGATGTACGGCGTTGAGCCGCCCGCGCCCGAGGCGGTCGTCACGGAGATTCGGGAGGAAGGCCCGACTCTCGCCGGACTCGCGATACGCCGTCAGTACAGGATGTGGTTCAAGTCCGACAAGTCGGGTCCGTTCGTCGACTGGCTGCTGGTGCTGCCGAACAGGATAGCTGGCGAAAAGGTGAAGACGGCTGATGGCCGCATCGTCTGCGAGAATCGCGAAAAGGTTCCCGTCGTTCTCATGCTGAACTTCCCGGGCAACCATGCGGTGCTGGACGACGAGGAGGTTCCGCTCACGGAGGGTGGATGGTTCCGCGCCTCCGGCGATTCCGGCGACCATGGTCCGAAGGAATCGAATCGCGGAACTTTAAGGCGTTCTCAGCTGCGCACGACCGTCCCGGCGGAGTTCATCGTCTCGCGCGGATACGCGTTTCTCACCGCATGCTATGCGCAGGTGTCGCCTGACGTCGAGGTGAAGAAGGGCGACCCCGAGGAACTTGCATACACACACGTCTTCGAGCTGTGGGGTAAGCGCGACGAATCGCGTACTGACAACACGACCGCGCTCGGCGCGTGGGCGTGGGCGCTTTCGCGCGGACTCGACCTCGCCGAGACGATCCCCGAGATCGACGCCAGGAAGTGCGTCGCAACGGGCTCTTCGCGGCTTGGCAAAGCGGCGCTTCTCGCCGCGGCGCGTGACGAGCGTTTCGCGGTATGCGTCCCGAACCAGACGGGCGGCGGCGGTGTGCCGCTCGCGAAGCGCGACTTCGGCGAGAACGTCTCTACGGAAATGGCGAGTTTCCCGCACTGGTACTGCAAGGCATATGCGAAGTACATCGACAACGAGCAGGCGATGAAGTTCGACCAGCATCTCCTCGTCGCGGCAATTGCGCCGCGTGCGCTGCTCGTCGAGGGCTTCAACCAGGGGTGGTTCGATGCGAAGGGTGAATGGCTCTCCTGCTGCGCCGCCTCGCCGGTCTGGGAGTTCCTCGGGAAAGAAGGGCTGCCCAAGGGCGATTTTCCTGGTAACTATGACAGGTCGCGCATTGGCGCCTCTTTCGGCTATGTCCGCCGTGGTGGTCAGCACGGGCTTTCGGGCTACGACTGGCTCTGGATGTTGGACTTCGCAGATAAGGCGTTGATGAGTAGGAGGCGACATGAAACAGATTAATTTCATTGCGGTTGCTGTTTGCACTATGGCGGCTCAAGCGTTTGCCGCGCTTGAGCTCGGCAGCCCGTTCTCGGACGGCATGGTTCTACAGCGGGGGGCACCTGTTAGCGTTTGGGGCTTTTCTGCTTCGCCGTCTGCAATTGTACAGGTCTCATTCGGAGGAGAAACCGCAAAGTGTACGGCGGATGAACAGGGGCGCTGGCGTGTGAAGCTCCCTTCGTTCGAGGCGAATTCCGAGCCGCGTGTTTTTTTTGTCAGTTCTGGCGATGAAAGTATTACGATTGAGGATGTTGTTGTCGGCGAAGTCTGGCTGTGTGCCGGACAGAGCAACATGGAAATGGCGCTTTGGCGTAGTGCGAATGTTGGCACGCATGCTGGGCGTGAGACAGACGGATATTTCGATGGAATGACTGTTGACGAACCGCAAGTCCGCGCATTGTCGATTCCAAAAGACTGGTCCGTGAAGCCGTTGGAGCTGTTGCGCAAGCCGTTTGGGTGGCGGCATTTTTCGCCTGGCTCCTGCATGGATCTATCGGCAATCGCATTTCATTATGCGCTTGCGCTGCACCGTTCGCTGAAGGTTCCTGTCGGTGTCATCGTAACCGCATGGGGCGGGACGCCAGCGCAGTCATGGACGCCGAATGCGGAGCCTGAGAAGGTGCTGCTCACGGAAGGGGCTCGACTCCATCGTCAGCCGCGAGTCCTCTGGAATGCGATGGTTGCGCCGATTGTCCCGTATGCAGTCCGGGGCATGATATGGTATCAGGGTGAGGACAACAGAGGCGACGGCGTGGCATACGCAGAACGCCTTGATGCGCTATATTCTGGATGGAGCCGGGCGTTTGGAATAGTCCCATTGCCGTTCTACATGGCGGAAATTGCTCCATTTGACTATCGGCTATGGGAAACGGACGATCTTATGTATCGTACCGATATCCGCGAGGCCCAGCATGCCTTTGTGAAGACAAAGCCGAACGCGGCATGTGTTTCGACCGTTGACGTTGGCGATCCCGAGAGCATACACCCCGATAACAAGCGCACGGTCGCGCTTCGCCTTGCCGCGAATGCGCTCAACAAGACATACGGCATGAAGCAGCTTGCATGCGACGGACCGGAACTTGACAGCTGGAAGGTCGTCGGCGACACCGTGACGCTGACCTTCCGCAATGTGAAAGGGTGGAACATGAACGGACACGGCGTGCTGCCGTTCGAGCTTGCGGGCGAGTCAGGTCCGTTTTCTCCCGCCAGCGCGAAGATCGTCTCAAACAACGCCATCGAGGTGTCGAGTACATTCGTCGACCGTCCCGTGCGGTTGCGCTATGCGTGGAGTTGGCTCCAGTCCTCGCGCCTCAAGAACGAACATGGCTATCCCCTCGCCCCGTTCCGCCTCAACCTGAACGAGAAAGGCGACATCCAGCGCGAGATTGACGAGGCTGCCGCGCGGGGCGGCGGGAAGGTCGTCGTTCCGGCGGGACGGCATCTTGTCGGGCAGATAGACCTTCGGAGCAACGTCGAGCTGCATCTTGAGAAGGGCGCGGTGCTGGAGGGGAAGGTCGGCATCGAGAACTACCGCGTGACGAAGCTGCCCTATTCCGAGGGCGCGTGGAGCGCGGTCGTCTCGGCAATCGGCGTCACGAACGTCGCGATAACCGGCGAGGGCAAGATATTCGGAAACGGTGTGGCGTGGCCGATGCCGGGATCGAGCGGCGGCAACCAGGAGGGGGCGCGTCCGCGCGGCGTGTTCTTCGCGGACTGCCGCGACGTGCGGCTTTCGGACTTCACCCTGCGCGACTCCGCCTGCTGGGGCGTCGTGTTCAAGTGCTGCGACGGGGTGGAAGTGCGGCGGCTGAAGGTCGACAGCCACGCGAACGAGAACAACGACGGAATCGACGTGGAGGCGCGGAACGTCGTCATCGCCGACTGCGACATCGATTCTGGCGACGATGCGGTGTGCATCAAATCGAACAACCCCGGTTTCACCGTCGAGAACGTGCTTGTCACCAATGTCGTCGCGCGGTCGTGCTGCAGCGCGCTCAAGCTCGGGACGGCCAGCCATGGGACGATGCGCGACATCCTCTTCATCGACTGCCGCACCGAGGCGCCGCGCCGCGACTTCCGCGACCGCCGCTTTGGACGCGACCGCTGGCGCTTCGCGAACGCGGACAGGGCGCGCGAGTTCCCGGGGCTTGGCGAGGAGGAGTTCGCGGCTGGCGCAGGCATTGCCGTCGGTAATGTCGACGGAGGAGTTGTCGAGAACGTGACGTTCCGGCGCATCTCGGTGAAGGGCGCGTGCGTGCCGCTGTTCGTCCGCGCCGGGACGCGGAGCGGAAGGGCATGCGGAACGCCGCCGTCCGACAAGCGCGTTTTCAGGAACATCCTCTTGGAGAACGTCTCGGGCGAGGCGTGTTCGAGCGTGGCGAGTTCCATAACCGGCGTGGATGGCTGCCGCGTGAAGGACATTACGCTCCGCAACGTCCATATCGTCTGCCGGGGCGGAGGCGACACGGCGGCTGCGCGGACGCTACTCGTTCCCGAGGTCGCGGGCAGCTATCCCGATCCACACATGTTCGGCACGATCCTCCCCGCCTACGGCCTCTATGCCAGGCATGTCGACGCACTCATGCTGGACAACGTCTCCTTCTCTCTCCACCCCACCACGACCGACTCCCGCCCCGCCATCTCCACCGAAGACGTTCAGTAGTTTCATATCTATTGCTTGCGGTTGAGTAGTGGTTGGAAGGACGGATGGATGGTACGATAGGACAGAATAAGGATGGTTGGAGCGTGGACGAGGGGTTTTTGTCGGACGGACGAGGGGAAGAGCGGGCGCGGGAAAGCGGACGATGGGTCTTGCGACTGACTCAACACGGAAGGACGCAACTTGGACGACGGTCTATTTCCTCTAATGGGGCATCTTGCCTTGGCAAGATGCCCCATTAGTCCGGCGACTTACCTTCCTGTCGGGAGGATCTTTACGAACTTCGGGCGGTAGGACGGCCAGTCCGCGAGGATGCGAGCGGCGAGAGGCGAACCAGTGCGCTCCGCGTGTTCGCGGATGAGCGCGAGGAGTTCCTGCTCGTCGTCGGAGTTTTCCGCTATGCCGGCGAGATCGATGGAGTCGAGGTTGCACTTCAGGTCGAAGTCACCCGCCTCGTCAATAACGTATGCAACGCCGCCGGTCATGCCGGCGCCGAAGTTGACGCCCGTCGATCCCAGCACAAGCACCTTGCCGCCGGTCATGTATTCGCAGCCGTGGTCTCCGATTCCTTCCGCGACTAGTGTGACGCCAGAGTTGCGGATGCCGAAGCGTTCTCCCGCCTGTCCGTTCAGGAAGATCGCGCCCGATGTGCCGCCGTAGGCGATGACGTTTCCTGCGATGACATTTCCTTCGGGGACGATGTCGGACTTGGGTGGCCTGATGGTGATGATGCCGCCGGAGATTCCCTTGCCGATGTAGTCATTTGCCTCACCGACGAGGTTGAAGGTGACACCGCGCGCGAGGAACGCGCCGAACGACTGGCCCGCGACGCCGTTGAAGTTGACTTCGATATTCCGTTCCCCATTCCCCATTCCCCATTCCCCGATCAACCAACCTGAGAGGGCGGTGCCTACCGAGCGGTCGCAGTTGGAGATATTGCGGCTGATCTCGGTCTCGCCTTTCTCCACGGCCGGTATAAGCTCGCGGAAGTCGTAGTTTTCTTTGATAGTTGGAGTTGGAGTTTCGAGTTGGAGAGTGGAATTGCCAATCTCTTCAGAGGCGAGCATCTCCGAGAAGTCGAAGCTCGTTCCGTCCTTCGCCTTGAGAAGATCGGCGCGGCCGCGCGCCTCTGCGAGCGACTTGAGCCCCAGCGCGGCGAGGTGTTCGCGCACTTCCTCGGCGAGGAAGCGGAAGTAGCGCTGGAGATGTTCTGGCTTTCCTGCGAACTTGCAGCGAAGCTCGGGCTTCTGCGTCGCGATTCCGACGGGGCAGCAGTTCAAGTTGCAGTTGCGGCATTGGACGCATCCGATGGAGACGAGCATCGAGGTGCCGAATGCGAATTCGTCAGCGCCGAGCATCGCAGCGATGACAATGTCACGCCCGGTTCTCAGCTGTCCGTCGACCTGCAGTTTCACGCGGTGGCGCAGGTTGTTCTTGACGAGCGTCTGGTGCGCTTCCGCTAGGCCGACTTCCCAGGGGAGACCTGCGTGCTTCATAGAGGTCAGGGGCGCTGCACCCGTTCCGCCGTCGAAGCCGGATATGACGACTACGTCTGCGTGTGCCTTTGCAACACCTGCGGCAATCGTGCCGACGCCCGCTTCAGAGACGAGCTTTACCGAAACGCGCGCTTCGGGGTTTGCGCACTTGAGATCGTAGATGAGCTGTGCGAGGTCCTCAATCGAGTAGATGTCGTGGTGAGGCGGCGGAGAGATGAGGGTCGTTCCCGGCTTCGCGTGCCTCAGGCGGGCGACGAACTCGTCAACCTTGTGTGCGGGAAGCTGGCCGCCTTCGCCCGGCTTTGCGCCCTGGGCGAGCTTGATCTGCAAGTCCTTCGCAGAACGCAGGTACTCGATCGTCACGCCAAAGCGCCCCGAGGCGACTTGCTTGATTGCGCTGTTCTTTTCGGTGCCGAAGCGTTCGGGATTCTCGCCGCCTTCGCCGGAATTGGACATCGTGCCGAGTCCGTTCAAGGCGAGGGCGATCGTCTCGTGCGCCTCGGGCGAGAGCGAGCCGAGCGACATCGCGCCGCCTACGAAGTGGTGGACGATGGAATCTACGGGTTCGACATCCCCCATTCCCACCCCTGCTAGGGCATCGCCTTCGGCGACTCGCTTCGCTCGGGGGATACGTTCCCCGTTCCCCATTCCCCGTTTCTTAAACTCCAACTGTGACCTAAGCGTCACGCGGCTCTTCTGGTCAATATCGTCGGTGTAGCGTTTGAAGCGCGCGTAGTCATCGTGGCGCACGGACTCGCGGAAGTCGATGAGGCGCTGTGGCGTCCATAGATGCTCCTCGCCATCTTTTCTTGTCCGGTACTCGCCGCCTGCATCTATCTTTATATCCTTTGTGTTCTTTGTGGCCAGTAGCTTTTCGATGTCTTCAATCTCAAGTCCTCCTACGGGCGAGGTGACGCCGTCGAAATATTCGGCCATGATCTTCGGCCCGAGGCCAACCGCCTCGAAGATGCGAGCCGAGCGATAGGACCTCAAGGTCGAAATGCCCATCTTGGACATTATCTTCATCAATCCCTTGCATACGGCGGTAACATAGTTCGCCGCCGCCTTGACCGTGTCGTCCTTGCCGATTTCCGTGACGGTCGCAAGTGCGAGATAGGGATTGACCGCCGTCGCGCCAAACCCAAGGAGGACGGCGAAGTGGTGGACTTCGCGCACTTCGCCGGACTCGACGACTATGCCCACGGAGGGTCTCGCGCCCGCATCGACAAGCGCCTTGTTCACCGCAGCAACAGCCAAGAGCGAAGGTATTATCTTCCCTGCGTAAAAACCTCTGTCGCTCAAGATCAGTATCTTTGCGCCTTCCTTTACGGCTGCGAGCGCATCGGCCGCGAGTGCGTCGAGAGCGGATTTAAGTTCGCCCTCGAAGTACATCGAAAGCGTCTTTGCGGGGAAGTCGGGGATGTTGCGCATCCTCTTCAGCTCGTCGTCGGTCAGGACTGGGCGAGTCATCTTTACGAGCCGCGCGTGTCCGGGCGTCTCTGCAAGGATGTTGCCTTCGTTGCCGATGTAGGTCATGATCGACATGACGAGCTCTTCGCGGATCGGGTCGATCGGCGGGTTCGTCACCTGCGCGAAAAGCTGGTGGAAGCAGTCGAACATCTTGAAGTGCCCGCTTCCCGTTCCCACCCCTGCTAGGGCATCGCCTTCGGCGACTCGCTTCGCTCGGGGGATATGTTCCCCGTTCCCCGTTCCCCTTAAACACGCGAGCGCCGCGTCGTTGCCCATCGCGCCGACTGGTTCGTGTCCAGTTTCGGCCATAGGACGCAGTATGAGTTCGACATCCTCAAGCGACCAACCGAATCTTTGCCGCTGAGCTGCGGCGGTTTCGTCGCCTGCGTCCGGCTTCGAAGGAACGATCTCGGTGAAGAGCCCGGTAACCGGGATCTGGTTTTCCTTTACCCACCGGCGGTAGGGGCGGCGCCGCGCGTAGAAGTTCTTGATCTCGGCGTCTTCCATGAGACGGTGCTTTTCGAGGTCAAGCCAGAGTATTGCGCCCGGTTTCAGTCGTCCGTGACGCTCGATGTCGCCTGGCGCGATGTCTAGAACGCCGGTTTCGGACGCAAGGACGAAGAGCCCGTGTTTCGTGAGCGTCCACCTTGCCGGCCTCAGGCCGTTGCGGTCAAGTGTCGCGCCGAGGCCAAGTCCGTCGGTGAAGGCGACTGCTGCAGGGCCATCCCACGGCTCCATCAGCGCGGAGTGGTATTCGTAGAACGCGCGGACGTCATGGCCCATGTGGTACTTTGCGCCCCATGCCTGGGGAACGAGCATCATCATCGCGTGCGGCGCGTCTCGCCCTGCCGCGACGAGCAGCTCGAAGATGTTGTCCAAGGACGCGGAGTCGGACTGACCGCCGTGGACAATGGGAAGTATCTTCTTGAGATCGTCGCCGAAGGTCGGAGACTCGAGCGACGCTTCGCGCGCCGCGAGCGCGGTGAGGTTGCCCTTGATTGCGTTGATCTCGCCGTTGTGCGCGATGGCGCGGAAGGGGTGCGCGAGTTCCCAGGTGGGGAACGTGTTCGTAGAATAGCGCTGGTGGACGATCGCGAACGGAGAGATGAAGTCTGGGTCGGAGAGATCGGGATAGAACTTCTCTATCTGCGTCGCGAGGAGCAGTCCCTTGTAGACGATCGTGCGCGAAGAGCAGGAGCAGACATAGGTGTCCTTCGTCGCTTTCTCGATCTCGCGGCGAATGATGTAGAGTTGCCTCTCGAATGATGCCTCGCGCTGAGGCGCAGAGGCGCAGAGGGAGATGAAGATTTGCCTTATGCGCGGCATGACTTTTCTGGCGTCATGACCAATTGCGTCAGGATTGACTGGCACATCACGCCAGCCAAGGACTTCACATCCCTCCGACTTAATTACATTCTCGATCTTCTTTTCTTCGCCTTCGCCGCCGAAAAGCATCGCCACGCCAAAATTTCCGTTCCCCGTTCCCCGTTCCCCGTTCCCCAATATCTTCTTGAAAAACCCATGAGGGATCCTCATAAGAAGCCCTGCGCCGTCGCCGGTCTCCGGATCGTTGCCGGTAGCGCCGCGGTGCATAAGGCGCTTCAGGATCGTCATGCCTTTCTCGACGATGTCGTGGCTCGCTTCGCCGGAGAGGTTCGCCACCATTCCGACGCCGCACGCGTCGTGCTCGTATTCTCGCCTGTAAAGGCCCTGCTGTACGTATTTGCCGTTCATCTTCTTTTCCTCGAGATCATTCAACTGTTACCGATTTCGCCAAGTTGCGAGGCTGGTCTATTTCGCATCCGCGAAGCCGCGCGACATGGTACGCGAAGAGCTGGAGCGCCACCACTGTTACGATGGGCGATAGCTCCGCGCATGTTTTCGGAATTGTAAGCGCGTCGGTGACTGCCGCTGCCGCCGCTTCGTCGCCCTCGGTCACCACGCCGATGACTGGCGCGAGGCGTGCACGGCACTCCTGCACGTTGCCGAGCGTCTTCTCCTTGCCTGGTATGTCGGCGAGAAGTGCGACGACAGGCGTCTTTTCGGAGAGGAGCGCGATTGGCCCGTGCTTGAGCTCCGCCGCCTGGTAGCCCTCAGCATGGACGTAGGCGACTTCTTTTATCTTGAGCGCTCCCTCGAGCGCCACTGGGTGCAGCATCCCGCGCCCGATGAAGAACATGTCGTCCGCCTTCGCGTACTTCTCCGCGACTTTCGCGATCGCCTCGTTCCCCTCGAGCACCTTCTTGACGAGTTCGGGGAGACGCGAGATTTCCTTGACAAGCCGGTCGCCGTCCTCGAAGGATAGGCGGCGCGTCCTGCCGAGCTTGAGCGCCGTCATGAGAAGGGCTGTCACCTGCGCGGTAAACGCCTTCGTGGATGCGACGGAAATCTCGGGTCCTGCGTGGAGATAGACGCCACGCCCGGCCTCGCGGGCGATCGTTGAGCCGACGACGTTGCAAAGTCCCGAGACGAGTGCGCCTTTCCTGATCGACTCGCGGACGGCCGCAAGCGTATCGGCCGTCTCGCCAGACTGCGAAAGCGCCATCACCCAGTCGTTTGGTCCGACGATCGGGTTCGAATACCTGAATTCAGCCGCCTGCTCTGGGTCTGTTGGAATGTCGGCCAGCTTCTCGAAGAGGTATTTGCCTACCATGCCTGCATGGAGCGAGGTTCCGCACCCCACGATGACGACGCGCCGGACGGCCGCGAGTTCGCGCGGCGAGAGCGAGAGCCCCGAGAGAAACGCCGTCCCTCCTGCGGGGTCGAGTCGCCCGCGAATCGTGTTTGCAAGCGCGTCGGGCTGCTCGAATATCTCCTTGATCATGAAGTGCTCGTAGCCGCCTTTTTCTATCGCGCCGATATCCCAGTCCACTTCCTGCACTTCGCGGGTGACGGGAGAGTTGTCGAGAGTGTGGATGTCGACGCCGTTCGGCGTAATGCGCGCGATATCGCCGTCCTTGAGGTAGATTACCTGGCGGGTATACGCGACTATTGCCGACACGTCGCTCGCGACGACGATGTCGTCTTCTCCAACGCCTATGACGAGAGGGCTGCCCTTGCGAGCAACTACCATCTCGCCCGGATGCTTTGCAGATATTGCGGCGATGCCGTAAGTTCCCTCGACGCGCTTGAGCGCCTCGGCTGCGGCTGCCAAGAGGTCGCCCTTGTCAAACGCGGCGATCAGGTGTGCGACGACTTCGGTGTCGGTCTGCGAAAGGAACTTTACGCCGCGCTTCTCGAGTCCCGCGCGGAGCGCCGCGTAGTTCTCGATTATGCCGTTGTGGACGAGGGCGAGATTGCCGCCATCGGCTACATGCGGGTGCGCGTTGGCGACGGTCGGAAGACCGTGCGTCGCCCAGCGCGTGTGCGCGATGCCGATCGTGTACTTGCCGCGCTCGTTTTCTGGGAGTGCCCGCGAAAGGAGGTTGTCGAGCTTGGCGACTTTCCCTGTCTGTTTGTAGACTTTTATGCCTTCTGTAGATTCAAGCGCTACGCCCGCCGAGTCGTAGCCGCGATACTCAAGACGCCTGAGTCCGTTGACGAGAGGTCCGACAGCCGACTTATTTCGGGAAGTAAATCCTACTATTCCGCACATGGTCTTTTTCCCTTATATCTGCAGTGACTTGCCGCTTGCTAGCGCACGAACGACGAGTGACGCGCCGTTTGCACAGTCGCCGACGCAATATATGTTCTTCGCGGCATCCGGTATGAGCGCCGTGCGCGGCGTCTGTGCGAGCTTCAGCTGTGCGACAATCGGGCTCGTGGTCGGAACGCCTGTAAAGCCCATCGCGAGAAACACAAGGTCGGCCTCGATGAGTTCCTTCGTGCCCGGCACAGAATGAAACTTCGCTGGCCTGCCTTCAGGGGTGAACTCCCATTCGACGGTCTCTACCTCTACGCCCTCGACGCTGTCCTTTCCGACGAACTTGAGTGAGTTGAGGTTCCAGCGTCTCTCGCATCCTTCCTTGTGGCTTGAGCTCGTGCGGAGCATGTAGGGCCAGAGTGGCCATGGGGTCGAGGCGTCGCGTTCGTCCGGTGGCTTCGGCATGATTTCGATCTGCGTCACCGATTTTGCGCCTTGGCGGATAGACGTGCCTACGCAGTCAGAGCCCGTGTCGCCACCGCCAATTACCAGCACCTTCTTGCCTTTGGCGGAAATCGGCGCCGCGGGAATCTCGCCGGTGAGGAAGCGGTTCTGGCCCTCAAGTAGTTCAAGCGCGAGATGAACTCCTTTAAGTTCGCGTCCTGGAATCTTGAGATCGCGCGCCGCAGGAGTTCCGATTGCAACGACTACGGCATCGTTTTCCTTTGCGAGCCATTCCGCGGAAACGTCCTTGCCGATTTCGCAGCCCGTAACGAACTTGATGCCTTCCGCTTCGAGGATTTTCCGACGGCGTTCAATAAGCGCCTTGTCGAGCTTGAAGCAGGGGATGCCGTAGCGGAGAAGTCCGCCGATATTGGCGCGCCTTTCGTAGACCGTGACCGCCCAGCCACGGCGGCGAAGCGTAACCGCGGCGGAAAGCCCGGCTGGGCCTGCGCCGATTATCGCCACCTTCTTGCCGTTTTCCTGCGTGGGTGGACGCGGCACCACCCAGCCGTAATTGAAGGCGGTCTCGATGATGCGCTTCTCCGACTGTCGCACCATGACGGACTCTTCGTCGAGCTGGTGTACACAAGAAGCCTCGCACAGAGCTGGGCAGATGCGCGAGGTGAATTCGGGGAAGTCGGAGTTTTGGCTAAGGAGATCGTAGGCGCGTTTCCAGTCGCCCTGCGCCACGGCGCGATTCTGGTCGGGAACGAGATTCCCGAGAGGGCAGCCGTAGGCATGGCAGAAGGGCTGGCCGCAGTTCATGCAGCGCGAGGTCTGTTCCTTCAGTTCGTCGTCGGTAAGCGACCGTTCGACTTCGTTCCAGTCGCTTTTGCGCTCTTCCATCGGGCGATAGATGTCGTGTATTCTCTTCATGATAATCCTTGCTTATCAAGTGAAGAGATTAGCAAATCTCATGCCAACGCCTTAAAAGGGTCAGTTTTTTACATTTTTTGTAATCTGGCGCGAGAGTGGCGTTAGAATATTACAAATCTTGAGATTACAAAATATCGCTAGGCATGCGCCAGTCGGCGCGTGGTGATAGTGAAAATGTGATTTTTGGGCCGTCTGGAACGCAATTTCTTTTATATTGCGCCTGTCGGAAGCGACGGAGGAAGGTCTGGAGCGTCTTTGTGATCGTCTCATCAGGGTAAATACCCCTAAACGCGAGACGGGCAAGCGCGAGCATCTTTTCGGCGTCCGTTCCATTTGCGAGGAAATGGAAGAGGAAGAAGTCGTGTAGCTCGTATGGCCCGAGACGAGCCTCCGAGTCGTTAGCCGCCGCGCCGGGAACTAACTCTGGCGTGATAGGCGCGTTGGCAATTCCGTTTAGAATCGACCGAAGTGGCTCTGCCGATTTCTCCGCGACAAGCTTGAGTGCACCGAGGACCATTGTCTTCGGCACCGAGCAGTTGAGCTGGTACATGCTCATGTGGTCGCCGTTGTATGTGTTCCAGCCAAGCGCGATTTCTGAAAGGTCACCTGTGCCAACGACTAGCGCCCGCTCCATGTTGGCGATGTCCATTAGCACCATTGTCCGCATCCTCGCCTGTACGTTTTCGTAGGCGATATCGTGCGTCGCTTCATCATGGCCGATATCCGCAAGATGGCGGCGGCATGCTTCGCAAATGTCGACGACGCGGCATGTCGCCCCAACGGCGCGTCCAAGTTCCGCGGCGGTGCTTTGCGTGTGTCCGGTAGAGCCGAAGCCCGGCATGACGATGGCGACGAGATTGGTGCGTGGGAGCTTGAGCCGATCGAGCGCCGCCGTCGCGCCAAGAAGCGCAAGCGCGGAATCCGCGCCGCCCGAGACGCCGACGACGAGCTTTTCGGAATGCGCGCTTTCCATGCGCCGCGCAAGCGCCGCCGCCTGGATTGCGAGAATGTCGCGGTGCCAGTTGGGTTCTCCGAATTCGTCCAAGAAGGGGGATCGTGAAATTTCGCTCGGTTCCGCCTCGGGGAGTTTCGCGTCTATCGCTACGATTTCAGCGACCTTTTCCGCTGCCGCCATTGATGTCGCGCTTCGCCTGCGGTAGCGAAGGGCGTCGACATCTACGACTGCGTCAACAAGAGAGGATTCGCAGGAGAAGAGCCCGCTGTCTGCCGCGATGCGTCCAGCTACTGCGATCATGGAGTCTCCGCCGAAGACGGCGTCCGAACTCGACTCGCCAATGCCGGCGCAGGCCATCGCATAAGCGCAGCCGAGACGCTGGCTCTGTTGGCGCACCATCTCGCGGCGGCGCGCGGACTTGCCGAGATAGTCAGTGCTTGCGGAAAGGTTGAAGACGATGTCTACTCCGCTTGCGGCGGCTAGTGAACTCGGTGGCACCGCTGCCCAGAGGTCTTCGCATATCTCGACGCAAAAGCAAAGTCCTCCAACTCTGAAGACTTTTGGCGGTTCGCCGCGAGGCGCAGGCGTGAACTGCCGCGCTTCGTAGTATTCGCGGTAGGTCGGAAGACAGCGCTTCCGGACGACGCCCGCCACCTTGCCGGCGAAAACGACTGCCGCGGAATTGTATATCGCGGGGCCGGACTTTTCGGGAAAACCGACGATCGATACGGTCGGAAGGTCGGCCGTCGCATTTGCGAAGTCGGCAAGCGCCTTTTCGGCGGAGTCGAGAAATTCGTCGCGGAAGAAAAGGTCGCCGCATGTATAGCCCGTGACGCACAGTTCCGGGAAGACAGTCGCCGCAACGCCAGACTCGGCCGCCTTTCGGGCGAGCCGAGCCATCTCTTCCACATTTGCCGCGGTATCTCCTAGGTGGAGCCGCGGCGTTGCCGCCGAGATTTTATAAAGACCTTTCACTTTAAAGGGGGCCTGCGGCGACGGCGCAAATACGTAAAGACCGCCGCCGCAGGCAAAGTGTTTAGAACTTGAGCGTTGCGTTGACGCCGCCCCAGACGATCTGATGTTCGCCTTCGCCCATGTAGCCCTCGTGCCGCAGCGTGTGCGAGGGCGTCCAGGTGTAGTTGATCTGCGCGCCGAGCGAGAGCCATTCAGTGAGGGCGTAGGCCGTCGAGACTCCGATCGTAAAGTCGGTCGCCTCCGTGCCGCCGGATGAACCGGTGTAGGCGTGGTTGGCAAAGCTCAAGGCGGCCGACGGCGTGACGGTCAGCTTCTCCATCGGCTCGAATTCGTGCGAGAGCGCGAATGTCGCGTACACGGCCGAGACATCGTTTTTGGCGGTGTCGAGGTAGTCCCAGTACGCAGTGAACGACGGAGTCACAATCGGGTTGTTGTACGCTACGGTTCCGTAGAGCTCTTCGGTGGAGCGTCCGTTGCCATAGGGGAACGAGTACCAGATGTGCCCGATCTCGATGTCTACGGGTCCGAACGAATTGGCATACGCGAGCGTGTAGTCAAGCTCCTGGATTCCGCATGCGTGGCGGCTTGCGTTCATTGTTCCGCGCCGGTGCGTCAAGTCCATGCTGGCCCAGACATTTGCGGAAATCTTTCCGAAGTCGCCTGCGTCGTACCCGAGCGTGACGCTCGGCTGCCAGACGGGATTCCCGTTGCAGATCTTGCCGCGCCAGATGTAGTCGCTTAGGACGTCTACCGAGGCTTCGACGAAGAACGCGGAGGATTCCGCACTTTCGACTTCATTCGTCTCTGCTGCCGCCGCGAAGGATGCGGCGACAGCCAGGAGGGCGATGGTTGCTTTCATTTTCATGGTCCTTTAAATTTGTTTTCTTTTTTCGACTCTAAACTTTCTGAGTTGCAATCAACTGCGAAGGTTGTTTTAGGTGTTGCTGAAGAACTGGAACGAGGCGTAGGCGTCTTGGCCGTGTTCGGTCACGTCGAGGCCCTTGAGCTCCGTTTTCGCGCTGACGCGGAGGATGCCGAGTTTCTTCAGGGCGAAGAAGATCACGAGACCCGTTCCGAGCGCCCAGACCGCGGTCATTCCCACGCCGACGAGCTGCACGCCAAGGAACTTGAAGCCGCCGCCGTAGAAAAGACCCACCATCTCGTTGCCGTAGCCGGCCGCAGCAGGCGCCGCGAAGAGGCCGACTGCGAGCGTGCCCCAGACGCCGTTCACGCAGTGGACCGACACCGCGCCGACGGGGTCGTCGATGTGGATCTTGTCGAGCGCGAACACCGAGAGGACGACGATTACGCCTGCGACGAGTCCGATTATGACTGCTGCGTTTGCGGTCACGAGGTCGCAGGGCGCCGTAATCGCGACGAGGCCTGCGAGCGAACCGTTCAGCGCCATGGTGAGGTCGGGCTTGCCCATGATCGTCCAGGCGGTGACGAGCGCGGCGATCGTGCCGGCGCATGCGGCGAGGTTGGTGGTCATCGCGACGCGGCCGATGGAGCCGATGCCGGCGGTGTAGCTGCCTGGGTTGAAGCCGAACCAGCCGATCCAGAGGAGGAACACGCCGAGCGTTCCAAGGACGAGCGAGTGGCCGGGAATCGGATTCGGCTTGCCGTCGGGACGGTACTTCCCGATACGCGGGCCGAGTGCGATGGCGCCAGCGAGCGCGATCCAGCCGCCGACGGAGTGGACGACCGTCGAGCCCGCGAAGTCGTGGAAGCCGAGGGCCTCGATCCAGCCCTGCGACGCCTCGCCCGCGAGCGAGCCCCACATCCAGTGGCCGCTTATAGGATAGACGATAGCCGACACGATCACCGAGTAGATGAGATAGCTCTTGAACTCGATGCGTTCCGCGACCGCGCCGGAGACTATGGTCGCGGCTGTCGCGGCGAACATCGTCTGGAAGAAGAGGAACGTCCAGTCCCAGACGCCTTCGCCGGTCGCGAGAGACGGCATCCCGAGGCCTCCCCAGCCGAGCCAGCCCCCGAGCTTTGTCGCGCCGAACATAAGCGCTGCGCCGAGGATGTAGAATCCGAGCGAGCCCGCCGCGAAGTCCATCAGGTTCTTCATCATGATGTTCGCGGCATTCTTTGCGCGGGTGAAGCCGGTCTCGACGAGCGCGAAGCCCGCCTGCATCGTAAAGACGAGTATGCCGGCGATGAGGGTCCAGACTACGTTCAGGTTGGTTTGAACGGCTGCGGTGGTTAATTCAGTTTCCATTTGATTTCACTTTCAACTTTGAACTTTAAACTTTAAACTTTAAACTCTCTACCCTATTGCCGACGGGCCGCGCTCGCCGGTTCGTATTCTCACGCACTCGTCCATCGGAAGGACGAAGATCTTTCCGTCGCCGATGTCTCCCGTGCGTGCGCCTTCGATGATCGCCTCTATCGTCTTTTCGATGTAGTCGTCGTTTACCGCGATGGC
>Ga0310695_10001571_pt1 | contig 53000 bp, 54 predicted proteins | sample RumenRJG_04DNA_FD_203882 | JGI IMG/M metagenome (GOLD analysis project Ga0310695, IMG submission 203882) | Bovine rumen microbial communities from Lethbridge, Alberta, Canada - RJG_04 (v2) (version 2) | ecosystem: Host-associated > Mammals > Digestive system > Stomach > Rumen | place: Canada... | reverse complement strand
ATGTACATGGGAATCATACTTACTGTAACAGTTGGATATGTTTTACTTGGAGGCGGACATCGCATAATAAAATTTACAACTTTTTTTGTTCCTCTGATGGGGCTGGCTTACATTATTATTGCTGCGATTGTAGTATTGAATCATCTTGATTATGTACCTGCCATGTTTCAGAGAATGTTCAGAGATGTAACGGATTTGGATGCAATTTTGGGAGGATTTACCGGAAGCTGCATCATGTATGGTATAAAACGAGGTTTATACAGTAATGAGGCAGGGATGGGAACTGCACCCAATGCTGCGGCATGTGCAGATGTCAGTCATCCTGTTAAACAGGGACTGGTATAGGTGTTTTCGGTTTTTCTTGACACAATGGTAATCTGCACTGCTACGGCACTGATGTGTTTAAGTTCCGAAGTTGAACCAGGCGAGGATCTTAACGGTGTTCCGTATGTGCTTGCAGTGGCCAACCATTCATTTGGTGATTATGGAAATATTATTGTTGCTTTGACTATTACTCTTTTTGCATTTACAACAATAATCGGCAATTTGTTTTATGTTGATAAGTCTTTTATTTATATTTTCAGAAAAGAACCAAACCGCAGTTTTATGATGCTTTACCGTCTTTGCGCGACTGTTATTGTTATGATCGGGACTCTTTTGCCAAGTGCTTTATTGTGGAACGTCGCAGATTTGACCATGGGTTGTATGGCTTTCATCAATGTAATATGCATTCTGTGTCTGTCAAGATATGTTATTCTGACTTTAAAAGATTATGCAGATCAGAAACGTAAAGGTGTCAATCCGGTATTCAAGGCAAAAAATATCAAATTGAAATGCAAAACAGATTACTGGAATTAGTTTATTCCCGGCAGTATTAACTGCTTCGGAACATGCATGGCCGTGACAACAGTCATGGCTTTCTTTTGATGGTATATCCGTTATTTAAAGGTCGTAAAATTTGATTTTTAGTGCAAAAAATAATAAACTAACTTCAATTTGAAGATGTCATGAATCACTTGTTTTCTAAAATCCTGTAGATATGTTTGCTATTAGAGTCATTTAAATTTTATTATGAAGTTATTTACTTTTGTATTGTTTATAGTGCTTTGCGCATCACTTTACTATTTGGGATTCGGTAAAAACGGCTGGATGGATTACAAGTATTATCAGTTGAAAATTTCCGAAAAGGAGGCTTCAAATGAAGCCCTTGCTGAAAGAAACAATATGATGCAGGTTGAGGTTGAAGATCTTCTGCAGAGTCATGAAAGCATGGAAGAGACCGCCCGTCGCGAACTTGGATATATAAGAAGTGACGAAACATTTGTAAGAATAATGGAAAAAGAAGAAAAATAATGCTCTCTATTGATATGATTATGCCTGCTGCAGGAATCGGCAAGAGAATGGGAAGTGCTGTCCCGAAGCAATATCTGAAAATATTTGATCAGACAGTTCTTGAATATACAGTTAAGACGTTGTTGGCTTCTCCATACTGCAACAGAGTTATTGTGGCGATTCGCAGGGACGATCCGTATTTCTGCACTTTGCCTGTGGCATCTCATCCAAAAGTGAAGATTGTGGAAGGAGGGGAGGAACGCGTTAATTCTGTTCTGAATGCCCTTGCTGAAGCAGGAACCGAGTGGGTTTTGGTTCACGATGCGGCCCGTCCATGTTTGTCTCAGCATGATTTAACGAGATTAATTGAAGAGTCAACCAGAAAAGATGGTGGAATTCTTGGATGCGCGGTGCGTGACACAATGAAAAGAACCAATCAGTTGTTGGAAATTCAGAAAACAGAAGATCGTTCCCTGATGTTTCATGCATTAACACCTCAGCTGTTCAGACGTGAACAGCTTATTGACTCAATTAACAGAGCTTTGTCCGAGGGTGTTGCTGTTACCGATGAGTCTTCTGCCATGGAGTTTGCTGGTTTTAAACCATTGCTGGTGGAAGGCCGCAGCGACAATATTAAGATTACGCAGCCGGCCGATCTGAAGATGGCCGAGTTTATAATAAATTCAATGATAAAAGGATAAATATGATTCGAGTTGGACATGGCTTTGATGTACACAGATTCGGTGGTGATGGTCCTATAACCATTTGCGGTGTTAAGATTCCTTATGAGCAGGGACTGATTGCTCATTCTGACGGAGATGTTGCTCTGCACGCTCTTACGGATGCGTTGCTGGGCGCTGTTGCCTTGGGAGATATTGGCAAACTGTATCCTGATAGTGATGATCGTTTTCTCAATATCGACAGCAGAATTCTTTTACGGGATGCTTATGAAAAAGTTAAAGAAAAGGGTTTTGTTTTAATTAATGCCGATATTACCATTATTGCACAGGCCCCTAAGATGCTGCCGCACATTCAGCAGATGAGATGTATAATTGCTGAAGATCTGAAGACCGATATTGATAATATCAATGTAAAGGCTACAACAACAGAGAAGCTCGGTTTCACTGGAAGAAAGGAAGGTATTGCCGCTGAGGCTTGTGTTTTGGTATCAAAAGAATAGTTAGTTTATGGCAGTTAAACAGTTACCACCGTGGTTGCGGGAACTTGGCGAGAAAATTGAAGTTTGCGATGAAGTGTTGCAGGCAATGAATTTGCCTCGTGAAAAATTTATAGATCAGATTAGTCTTAATTCCAGTCTTTTAACCTCGGTTGCTTTACCTATAGGTAGCGGGCAGACCATATCACAGCCGATAACTGTTGCCAAGATGACACAGGCTCTGTATGAAATTAAACCGAAAAAAGTCTTGGAAATAGGTACGGGATCCGGATTTCAGACTGCGGTTCTGTCTCGCCTGGTTGATATGGTATACACGATTGAACGTATTCAGAATATTCAGTTGGACAGTATTCGAAGATTGTATAAACTGGATATTTATAATTTTAAGGCCATATGTTCGGATGGTTCTCTGGGGTGGGCAACCTATGCTCCGTATGATGCCATTATAGTAACCGCCGCTGCGCAGAATGATGTGCCGCAGGCACTGTTGGAACAGCTCAAAGCCGGTGGACGTATGATTATTCCTGTTGGAACCAGCCAGCAGCGTCTTGTTCAGATCGATAAAAAAGAAAACGGTGAAATAGTAAAAAAATCATTAGGTAATATTAATTTTGTGCCATTAATTACTGGAGAAACATCATAGTTTATGACCAACGAAACAATTGCAGAAACAGCCTGTACAGAAAAAAAATCTTTATTAAAAGCCTGTTATGACTACTGTTTAAAATTATCCAAACACCGCTATGCCAAATTTTTTATGTGCATCAACAGTTTTATCGAGTCTATTTTCTGGCCTATTCCGGTGGAGGCAATTTTGCTGCCGATGTGTCTTGCTCAACCTAAAAAGTCTTTGGGTTTTGCTTTTTATGCAACGATTTCATCGGTTTTAGGTGCTTTAATCGGTTATTTACTGGGATTTTACCTTTGGGACAGCACTATTCAGCCTTTGTTTGCAAAATTAGGATATTTGCATCATGTTTCGACCATCGAAAACTGGTTTGAGGAATTCGGTATCCTGTTTGTCGCCATAGGAGCCTTTACTCCTATTCCCTACAAGGTTATAGCCATCACAACAGGTGTGATTGCTGCGTCGCACGGGGTTGATTTGTGGAGTTTTTCATCCCAGATTTCAGTTTATACCTTCCTTCTCGTTTCATTGCTTGGCCGCGGAACAAGATTTTATATAGAAGCCGGTGTTATCAGAATTTTTGGTGAAAAAATGGCTGACAAAATTGGAAAATATATAGATTGGATAGGCTGGGGTTGTATCATACTGGCTGTTATTGCTATTATCATTTATAAGTTTTATTAGTAACTGGATCGTTAGTTTAGGAAAATGAATAAAAAATTAGCACTTTTCTTTATTGTTTCTTCAATTATTATTGCAGGTTGTTCTACCACGAGCACACAGTATCGAAGAAGTTTCGTGAATGGAAACGGTGCTAAGTCCGGAGCTGTACGGCTCTCCGATGATCAGTATATGGTTAAGCAGGGTGACACCCTGTTTTCCATTGCATTTATGAATGGAATGGATTACAGAACACTTGCTTTAATCAATAATATTGATTTGAAAACGTCAATAATTCATCCGGGAGATATTCTTACAGTTAAAATAAAGGGATTGAATTCTAAAAATGTGTACCGTGTAAGATCTGGAGATACACTTTATTCCATAGCACGCAAACATCACAAATCAATTGACCAGCTGGCAAAAATAAATAAGATAACACCTCCATATACTATTAATCTTGGGCAATTAATTATACTTGATAACAAAAAGAGTATATATGATCGAGCTCCTGCTCAAGTCAAACCTGTTAACAGTAATGTGGTTGCTGCCAATAAACCTTCGGATACCGAAAGCAAAAACTCTAAAGTAAATGAAAAGGCGGTAGTTGTTAACAATTCCCGTCAGGAATACAACAAACAGTCCAAATTATCATGGAAATGGCCTACAAATGGAACAATTGTAAGGAATTTCGCCAGCAAAAATAGTTCAGGTTTGGATATAGCAGGTAAAAAGGGCCAGAATATTGTTTCTGCAGCAAATGGAAAAGTTGTGTACGCCGGTAATGCACTGCGCGGATACGGTAATTTAATTATTATTAAGCATAATGATGATTACTTATCGGCCTATGCTCATAATGATCAGTTACTTGTAAAGGAAACTCAAAAAGTTAAGGCCGGTCAGGTGATTGCAAAAATGGGCAATACAGACTCTGATCGTGTAAATCTCCATTTCGAAATACGTTACAGAGGAGAGGCGGTAAATCCGTATAATTATTTACCTAAAAAATAATGCAGGTAATATATATTTCAAATTTCGTTTTTCTGTAAAATCTCTGCGTTGATTGATTTTATATCAGGTGCTCATTGTTCCGAAAAAAAGCATAAAACTGAAATTTCCGGTTTTATGCTTTTACTGTCGTAATTCTCAATTTTTAATCATACCACCTTATACTCTTGCCATCCGTTAGTAACGTGGAGGAGGCGGAGGGCAGTGATGACCCGGCGCACAGTGGTGATGGCGTGGAGGTGGAGGAGGCGGAGGGCAGTGATGACCCGGTGCACAGTGGTGATGGCGTGGAGGTGGAGGTGGCGGAGGGCAGTGATGACCCGGCGCACAGTGGTGATGGCGTGGAGGAGGAGGTGGTGGTGGCGGCGGACAATGATGTCCACGAGGACAATGATGATGCGGATGTCCTGCAATGATCATGTCGCCTGAGTCTAGAATTGAAGCTTGTGCGCATGTTGACAAGAACAATGTCAGACCTAGAACTGATAATAAATGTTTTATACTCATGCTTTTTTTCCTAAACAATAAACATTATTTTAAAGTGAGTTATTTACCAAGATAAATAAACACGATTAATTTATACTAAATAAATATTCTCATTCATAGGCTTGGACACAAAAATATTGATAGAGTTCAAAACTATGATGTAAACAGTAAAAATATACGGTTGATTTGTTATTTTTTGAACAGTTGAAATATCAGATAAAAAAACACAGGATCTTTGGTCCTGTGTTTTTGAAAATATTCAGTCAGATCAATATATTATTTATGATGTTTGCAGTGTTTGTTTTTTCTTGGATCACATTTTTTATGCTGACTGTGATGTATTTTCTGGCAATGCTTATCATGAGGCTTGCATTTGTGGTGTTTGCCGTGAGATGGAACTGGAGCGTGATGAGGCTTCGGTGCAGGAGCTGGGGCATGATGAGGTTTCGGTGCAGGAGTGTGGCTGCTATGAATTGGAGTGCAGAATTCTCCGTTATGACCGCAGTTTTTATTTGCATCATGATGAATTGGAGCAGGTTTGTTTTCATGAGGAGGACAGTGTCTATCGCCTTTATGACAGTCTGCATGAGGCTGATGGGCTATAATCATATTGCCATGATCCAAAACTGAGGCATGAGCTGCAAATGATAAAGAAAGAGAGATTCCTCCAGCAATTAATAGACTCTTTATGTTCATGTTTATTTTCCTTACAAAAATAGAAAGTAATAACGTTTTTCTGTAGTTTTTGACAAAACGTACATTATTAAGTTCTGTTTTTGAAAAAAAACATGATTATCATGAACTGTTTTGTTCATATAATAAACAGTTTGATTTGTTTTTATTAATTTTTTCTGATTTCGTAAAAATGCTGATGTGATTAACTGACTTATTTGATAAATTTTCAAAACAGCAATCAAGGATTATGAACGTTATAAAACAGTAAAAAATATGAAATTAATCACATTTAGTGGTAAAATGACACAAGTTTTATTTCATTCATAAATAAGGGTTATCAATAATGAATAGTCGTCCAATTCGCAGAGCTTTACTAAGTGTATCCGATAAAACCGGTATAGTTGATTTTGCAAAAGCATTAAATGCTAGAGGTGTAGAGTTATTGTCTACAGGTGGTACTGCCAGATTATTGCAGGAAGCAGGATTGAATGTAATAGAGGTTAGTGACTATACAGGATTTCCTGAAATGATGGATGGTCGTGTAAAAACTCTTCATCCAAAGGTTCATGGCGGAATTTTAGGTCGTCGCGGCATTGATGATCAGATTATGGAACAGCATGGTATTAAGCCGATTGATCTGGTTGTTGTAAATCTGTATCCATTCGCAAAAACTGTAGCAGATCCTGCCTGTCCCCTTGAGAAGGCTATTGAAAATATTGATATTGGCGGTCCTACCATGGTTAGAGCTGCGGCAAAGAATCATAAAGATGTTGCTATTGTGGTTAATGCAAAGGATTACGATCGTGTTATTGCAGAAATGGATCAGAATGATAAATCATTAACCTATGAAACAAGATTTGATTTGGCTATAGCTGCATTTGAACATACTGCTCAGTATGACGGAATGATTTCAAACTACTTCGGCACCAAGGTTAAAAGTTATGGTATTCAGGATGAATGTTCAGTTGAATCAAAATTCCCAAGAACAATGAATCTCCAGTTCATAAAGAAGCAGGATATGCGTTACGGTGAAAATCCGCAGCAGCAGGCTGCTTTCTATGTGGAAGCAGATAATCAGGAGGCAAATATTTCTACTGCAATTCAGATTCAGGGCAAGGCTTTATCTTACAATAACATTGCCGATACCGATGCTGCTTTGGAATGCGTAAAGCAGTTTGAAGAACCTGCATGTGTAATTGTTAAGCACGCAAATCCTTGCGGAGTGGCACTGGGAAAAGATCTTCACGAAGCTTATGAAAAAGCCTTCAAGACTGATTCAACTTCCGCATTCGGAGGTATCATTGCCTGCAATCGTGAGTTGGATGAAACCACTGCAGATCAGATTATCAAGAATCAGTTCTGCGAAGTTATTATTGCTCCTAAGGTAAGTGAAAAAGCCAAGGAAATTGTTGCACAGAAAAAGAATATCAGACTGTTGGAATGCGGTTACTGGCAGGCTAAACAGCCTTCAATGGATTGCAAGCGCGTAAATGGCGGTCTTTTGGTACAGGATCGTGATTTGGGAATGGTAACAGTTGACGAATTAAAGGTTGTTACCAAGCGTCAGCCAACCAGAGCGGAACTTGAAGAACTGTTATTCTGCTGGAAGGTATGTAAATTTGTTAAGTCCAATGCAATTGTTTACTCAAAGGATCGCATGACTATAGGTGTGGGTGCCGGTCAGATGAGTCGTGTATATTCTGCTGAAATTGCCGGAATCAAAGCAAAAGAACAGAATCTTGAGGTTAAAGGTTCTGTAATGGCATCAGATGCATTCTTCCCGTTCAGAGACGGCATTGATGCCGCTGCGGCATGCGGTATTGAGTGCGTAATTCAGCCGGGCGGTTCCATCAGAGATCAGGAAGTAATTGATGCTGCTGACGAACACAATATGGTAATGGTGTTTACCGGAATGAGACACTTCAGACACTAATACCGGTAGGTCTCCGCGTTTGTTTATGCAGGGACTGATGGTATGAAATTGAAAAGCCGGATGGTAGGGAAAGACTAGACCATTCGGTTTTTTATTTAAAGGCAGAAGAATTTTTAATACTATCATGCCTGATAAATTTAACTTAAAATATCAGCAGTTGTAAGAGATCTTTTTTGTTAGGAATGTATATGGCTAAAGCGAAAATAGCTTACGTATGCTCTGACTGCGGAGCTGAGTATTCGAAATGGCAGGGACAATGTAATGAATGCGGCGCATGGAATACCATCAGAGAATTCAGAATTCCAGCCATGCCGGCCGGCACAGGTTCCCGCAATGTAAATAATCAGGATCGTCTTGGTTTTGCCGGTGCTCTGACTTCCAAGGTTCAGAAATTAAGTGAAGTTTCATTGGAAGAGCACCGGCGATATACCACAACTTTTGCAGAATTTGATCGGGTTCTCGGCGGAGGTATTATTCCCGGAGCAGCAATGATTATAGGCGGACATCCAGGAGCAGGAAAAAGTACGTTGCTGCTGCAGACTGTTTGCAGGTTATCCAAAAACTACAATATTTTATACGTTACAGGAGAAGAATCTTTACAGCAGGTTGCCATGAGAGCATGCCGTCTAGGACTTGATACACAGAATCTTAATGTTGTTTCGGAAACTTCAATCGAAAATATCTGTTCCTTTATTGAAAATACCAGACCGCAGATACTAGTTATAGATTCCATCCAGGTTATGCATCTTTCTTTTATTCAATCAGCTCCTGGAAGTGTGAGTCAGGTCAGGGAGTCGGCAGCCATGCTTACCAGAATAGCTAAAACTCAGGGCATAGCCTGTTTTATTGTCGGACATGTAACAAAGGATGGAACTCTGGCCGGACCCAAGGTTTTGGAACATTGTGTTGATTGTTCGATATTGCTGGAAGGCGACAGTAATTCCAAATTCAGAACTTTGCGGTGCCTGAAAAACCGTTTTGGTGCTGTAAATGAAATCGGTGTGTTTGCCATGACCGATCGCGGTATGAGAGAAGTATCCAATCCATCGGCGATATTTTTAAATCGTTCGGAAAATATCTGCTCAGGCTCCTGCGTTATGGTTATCTGGGAAGGAACCAGACCGTTGCTGATAGAATTGCAGGCGCTGGTGGATGCAACTCAGAATCCTAATCCTCGAAGACTGACGGTAGGCACGGATTCCAATCGTTTAAACATGCTCCTGGCTGTTCTTCATCGCCATGCAGGAATTCAAATGTACGATCAGGATGTCTTTATAAATGTAGTCGGAGGAGTTAAGGTTGAGGAAACCTGTGCAGATCTACCGTTGCTGTGCGCATTAATTTCAAGTTATAAGGATCGTCCGATTTCGAGAAATACAATCTGTTTTGGAGAAGTTGGACTTTCAGGAGAGATCAGACCGGTACCTTCAGGACAGGAACGCATAGCTGAGGCAGCAAAACACGGTTTTACCAGAGCTATAGTACCAAAGGATAATGCACCGCATAAAAAAATAGAAAATATGGAGATCATTGCTGTAACATCCATATCTCAAATTATTGATTTAATTTAAATTGTTTTGATTAATCGTTTGATATCAGATTTGAAAGATCCCTTTCCAGCAAATCGAGAGAATTGTTGGAGTTGAAACTTATAATTCTTTTCAGGTGAGTGATGCTTTCCAAATCAACAAAGTTACTCTGCAGACCCATAAATTTCTCGCGCTGATATACTATGGTGCAGTCCATACTGATTATAATGTCTGAATTCAGTGCAATTTCGAGAAGGAATGATTCTCCAAGGCTTCGATTGAAATTCGCAGGAATTTCCACTAATGCGCCTTTTAATGATAAATCGAGAACTTTGGTAGGCCATTCCCCTTCCAAATCGATCAATTTAGCAGGTGTCTCAAATAAAACTCTTTCAAATCTTCTTCTTTCTTGTTCTAATTTCATAATTAATCCTTATTTAACAGGGTTTAATTAATCTTTCTGCTTTTTATTGGGCTTTGCTAGTATATCATCAAGCATCTGTAATACAACAACTAATCTGTCTTCCAATTTGAATCTTATTTCCAAAGTTTCTCCCAGTTTGCTTAAATCCTGCTTAAAATCTCTCAGATCTGTATTATCAGCATTCTCACCATACTTATCATCAAATGTTAAAAGAGCTTCTGTTGTATTGTGAAGTCTTGGAATAATTCTCTGTGCAATAGAAAGTCTTTTGCCTGAAACAGTTTCCATAATCTGCACAATTCTTGGGTATATATGAAAGTGACCCTGAGACATATAATCGATAAGTAAATTGCAGAAATCTGAAATTTTCTTTTGCTGTGGCAAATCCTGTTCGGTTCCTTCCACCCTTGGATCCAGCAATGTACAATATTTCAGCAGAAGTTCCTCCCTTGCGTCAAGCATGGAATCAATTGATTTCAGTTTGCCTGCCACCAGCTGGCGGGTTTTGTTGAGTTTTGTGAGTACATATTCGGTCGACATGAGCAACCTCCATTTTAATTCGGATTAATTTGATTATCATTATCTTTTTTCTTGTATTATATAAAAACATAAATAAATTTTTTTTTCTATAATAGATCTGCAATAACGCTAACAGCATCTATTTTTGATTTTTAATATTGTTATCTTACGCACAGATTAACCATAAAAAATAATTTCCTCAAAAAAAATAATAGAGTGTAAATTTAAAACTGCATCCTGTTTTATGGTTTAACTTGTTTCTGGTTTACAATTTGGCTTTTGGATATTTAGTTAAAAATCAGTATAATAAACACTGTTAATGATTTATAGAATATTTGGAAGAAGGTATTAAAGTGGTACTGAAAAAGATTCTGCCGCTACTGTTTATTGCAGGTGTGAGTTCAGTTGCTTACGCTGAAGGTGATGCGGCAAAAATAAATGAGACAGATCAGGTAAAAACAGAAAATATGACGGCCGCTGCGGCAGTTCAGGCAAAAATCATGTATGTAAGGGATGACGGCGATTATTATTTAAGATCAAATCCTAGTCGCAGTTCCGCTTTAAAAGGCAGTGTTAAAGCCGGAGATCCTGTAAAGGTTTTAGACAAGAAAAATGATTTTTATTTTATAGAGGATTTAAAAGGTCGCCAGAGATGGATTGCTGTATCCGATATTCAGGCTCATCCAAGTTATAAAATACAAATTGCGGATCTAAAGAAAACCAATGAAGAGTTAAATCAAAAACTTGCGAATATTGATTCGGAACAGGCAAGGGAACTCAAAGAGTTAAAAATCAAATATAATGAAGTAACATCGGAACTGCAGGAAGCCAAAAAGACGCTTGCAGCACAGAAATCACAATTGGACAAAGTTACAGAAGAAAATTCCGAGTTAACCAACAAAATAGAAAATTCCGAACAGGAAAAGCAGATACGTTGGGCCAAGGTAGGTGCGTTGCTGGTTGGTTTCGGTCTGCTGGCCGGAGTTATTCTGGTTTATTTGCCTCGTCCTCATCGTCGCAGAAAAGATATTTGGTAAAATGACTGAACAAAGTAAAGAAAATAATTCTTTGTATCCGAGTATTTTCTCTTTGAAATATCTGCCCGTCAGATGCGCATTTTTATTATTGCGTATGATAGTGAAGCTGCCGTTGCCATGTCTTTATATTCTTGGTGATTTTTGTGGTTGTCTCATGCAGATGTTTATGCGTAAACGTGAAAAAATAGCTTTGCGCAATCTGGAGCTGTGTTATCCGGAAAAGAGTGCAGCCTATAGAAAAAAACTGGTAAGAGACAATTTTAAATCCATGGGACGCGCTATTTTTGAAACCGGAATGGCTTGGTACTGGTCTGATGCAAGAATCATAAAGCACATGGAGGTTTCAGAAGAGAGCGTAAAAAACATACTCGATAACAAGGAATACGGACAGTTGGTTTTGACTTGTCACTTTCTTGATTTGGAACTTCATGCCAGAATGTACGGTTTGATTCATCCAGGTGTAGGTGTCTATAAACCGAATAAAAATCCGGTTATCGAAAGGGAACAGACTAAAGGCCGAACAAGAACCAACAAGTATATGGTAAGTCACCGTAACATCAAAGGCATAATCAAGGCTCTGCAGCAGAAAAATCCTATATGGTATGCAGGGGATCAGGATTATCACACCAACAGCAAGGTTTTTGTGCCTTTCATGGCTGTTCCCGATTGTCCGACCGTTACAGCTCCTTCAACATTGGGCAGAATTAAGAATGTTGTCTGCATTCCAAGTTATGCAATCAGAACCGATCATTACAAGTATTTACTGGTAGTTGAACCGAAAATTGAAAATTTTCCAACAGGTGATTTGGAAAAAGATGCCTCCATATACAATAAAATAATGGCGGATGCTATAAATACAGCGCCAGAGCAGTACATGTGGCTTCACAGACGATTTATGACAAGACCAAATGAAGATGATCCATGTTATTATTCCGATGTGATTCAGGATATTCATAAAGATGAAGCGCAGCAACGTGCGAGATATGAACTTGAAAAACAGAAAAAAACTGAAAAAGTTCAGTCTGAATCAAAAAATGAAGAGCATTGTCTTAAAGGTGACAAGGAATAAATTGATAACAAGGTTTTGTGGAAAACTTTGGCCTGTTTCTTTGTTTTGACAAATAATTAAAAAGCGGTAGTTTGAAATGAAATTAAAAGTTCCTAAATATCCAAAAGCAAAAGTCCTGGTTGTTGGTGATGTTATGCTGGACAGCTATTATTATGGATCTGCCAGCAGAATTTCTCCGGAAGCTCCGGTTCCTGTTGTAAAAGTTGATCAGAAGGAATCCCGTCCCGGAGGCGCTGCCAATGTCGCATTAAATATATCCAGTCTAGGGGCGCAGTGCACTTTAATCGGATATGTTGGTGTTGATCGTGAATCAACGGTGCTTATGAATTCATTAACTACCAAAAATGTAAGTTGCAGATTTGTTCCGGTACAGAATTTTCCAACCATTACCAAATTAAGAGTTTTAAGCAGAAATCAGCAATTAATTCGTCTTGATTTTGAACAGGGATTCAATGAGGTTGATCCTGCCCCGCTTTTTGCTACTTTTGAGGAATGCCTTGATGACTGTGATGTTGTGATTTTGTCAGATTACGGTAAGGGTGTTCTTGCTTATGCGCAGACATTCATTAAACTTGCACGAAAAAAGAATAAACCAGTGCTGATTGATCCTAAGGGTACTGATTTTGAACGTTACAGCGGTGCTACATTACTGACGCCGAATATGTCCGAATTTGAAGCTGTGGCTGGAAAAACATGTTCTGAAAAGGAACTGTCGAATGCCGCTTATTCCATGCTTAATCGTTTCGGTTTTGACAAACTGCTGATTACCAGATCTGAACAGGGTATGTCCTTGTTCTCTCCCGATGAACCTGAACTTCATTTGCCGACAAACGCAAGGGAAGTGTACGATGTTACCGGTGCCGGCGATACCGTAATTGCAACACTGGGTGCATCTTTGGCTGCAGGAGTATCTCTGAAGGATTCTTGCCGTCTTGCCAACGTGGCAGCTGGAATTGTTGTGGGTAAACTGGGTACTTCAACAGTTTCTCCTTATGAACTGGCTTTGGCCCTCGGTGATAATACACATGCAGGGTTCGGAGTGGTAACGGAAGATGAGCTGCTTCGTCTGGTTAATGTAGCAAAGGCTAAGGGTGAAAAGATAGTGATGACCAATGGCTGTTTTGATATTCTTCATGCCGGTCACTGCCAGTATCTCCAGCAGGCCAGGGATTTGGGCGATCGTTTAATCGTAGCTGTAAATACAGATGAATCAGTGAAACGTCTGAAGGGAGAAACAAGACCTGTCAATACTTTGGATTTAAGAATGGAGGTTTTGGCCTCTTTAAGTTCTGTTGATTGGGTTGTTCCGTTTTCAGAAGATACCCCTCAAAGAATAATTAGCAGAATTCTTCCTGATATTTTGGTGAAGGGAGGAGACTACAAGGCAGAGGACGTTGTTGGTTATTCGGAAGTTACATCTAACGGAGGCAAAGTTCAGATCCTTAATTTTAAGGATGGTTGCTCAACAACCAGTGTAATTAAGAAAATACAGGCATCTAAGGAAAAATAGCATTCATTCTTATAAACTTTGCTGTGATTTTTTCATTTTTTACCGTGAATTAACAAAAAAAGCCAACATCTGTTGGCTTTTTTTGTAATTGGTAATTCTTTTTCTACCATTCCTTGGATACACGATCCAGCATAAGCATTAACGCCACGCCTAATGTATCAGTGCCGAAGAAATTTCTTATATCCACAATATCTTCAACAGTCAAAGCTTCGTAATGTTTTTCTTCATCGTCAATCAAGGTCATGCGCTGGCACACAAATTTATCATTTTTGGTTTTGAACAGTTTCAGATAACCAAGACGGCGATCATTGTGAGCAGGATTGGAATCTCTTTCTTCAACATTGCAGATCTGCCATCCTGAGAAAATAATATCTCTTGCACCATCTTTCTGGACATTTGTTTTTTGCGGAGCTTCCTTAATGCTGATGCATAAATCAGGGCGTTCTTTTATGATCGCTTTGTCATGATCTTCTTTGGTAACCTTGTGTAAAGGATCATCGCCAGAAGTTCCTTTATCAAACATGCTTGTAATTTTATCAAAAAAACCCATTTGACTTCTCCCGTAATTCTTTTTTATTTTATTTATTTTTATGATTTAAACTCTTTTGTTAGAGGGTATTTTATATAAATTTTATTTTTTTTCCATATAATTATTAATGATCTTTTAACAACTTCACAAAGAAAAATCACCAGTCATGCATATCTGACAAAACTGATGATTTTGCATGATTTTTTACTGTTTTTTTCAATGATTAATCAGCTTTCATTTGTGGAGATTAATTGCTGCATAATCATTTGGAACAACATCCTAGCGTGTGTTGATTAAAGCGGCTTCGGCAACTAAATTCATTGCCTGAATATTTTCCAGATTAGCAATTATTGCCAGTCCGAAAGCATTTGCAAAAGCGGGACCCTGAGCCGTAATTAAATGATTTTCACTGTCAACAACTACGCCCTGATTTTCATAAGTCCCGGTTTTGAAAAGCTTTTCAGTACCTGGATAGCTTGTAACTTTTGCATTGCCAACCAGATTATGAGTGCCGAGAACATAACCTGGAGCTGCGCATATTGCGGCAATCCATTTATGATCTTTCTGTTGTTTCTTTAATTTGTTAAGCAGTAAATCACTGTCTCTCAAATACTCGGAACCAGGAAGTCCTCCGGGAAGGATAATGATATCGAAATCCTCGTCGAAAACTTTTGCCAATTCAACATTTGCATAGAAACACAATCCGTGGGCTGCAATAATCGGTTTGTTCACTTCTTCCAAAGCGGCCATTTTTACATCAAAATGTGCTCTTTTCAGCAAATCATAAGTTGCAATTGTTTCGATTTCTTCGCAGCCATGAGCTACAACAATTAAGGCTTTGACGGTATTTAAATCCATATTCTCTCCATTTATTCAAGATTTTTCAATTGATCATACAGTGATTTTAATCTAGGTACTTCAATATTATATTCTTTTGCCCTATTTAGTAAATAGCCGACAATACTGTCTATTTCTGTAGCACGGTGATATTTAAGATCCTCGTGCATTGATGAATAATTATTTTGAGTTTTTATTGAAACCTGATAAACGAACTTGCTTAAGTCTTCCTGTGAAAATCTGTAATTTTCCGATTTTGAAATCTGATACAGTTCCGCAATTACGGAATCACAAAGTTCCTTATGCTGCAGTATTTCCCCGTTTTTTATGTCATAGATAGCGGTAACAGGGTTTATTACTGCATTTATGACAAGTTTTCGAAACAGCTTTTCCTTAATGCAGTCTGCTGCTTCCCACGCTATTAAATCAGTACCAAGTTTTTTTAAATCCGTATTTGTACTGTTTTTCTGATCATATGTTACAGGTCCGAATGCTGTCGCAAACAGAATATGATCACCAACATATGCTCCGCAGTCGGTTGTGGCCAGTATATACGGATTTTTAATACAATGCCTTACGATAATATCGTTTCCCATGCCGTTTTGCAGAATAACAATCGGTACAGTAGGTCTGATTATGTTTTTAATGGTGCTTATAGCATCTCTGGTCTGATATGTCTTGGTGCATAAAATTATCAGATCAAGTTTATCCGTCTCTGTGCATCGACGGGCACAAATATTCTTTTCTTCCCCTGTTGCAACACTTTTAAGAATGTACTGTGTACTTTCCCTGTTATGATAATGTCGTTCATCTATATATGTTACATTTAATTCCTGTTTAAGTATTAAACAGCTGTGTATCAGTTTACCTATTGCGCCAAATCCCAATATGCCTATATTCATAAAAATTCCATTTGTTTTTTGCTATTAAGTTATTACATTTGATTTTAGATTACATTTTCATCGAACTGTATCGCTTTAACAATAATTTAGTTTTTATTATGTATTTTTTATTGATAATTTAATCCTTTTTGTGATACTATTCACAACCGAAATCAATCATATTCTACGCACCCGTGGCTCAGCTGGATAGAGTACTCGGCTACGAACCGATTGGTCGGGGGTTCGAATCCCTCCGGGTGCGCCATTCATTTTGTTCTCATTAAAAAAATCACGCAAAATAAATCGGGTAGGACCATGCTATGCAAGACGATGGAAAATTTGATACAAGTAAGTATGTTGATCCGGATTTAATTTCAAGTAATGATTCTGCTCCGCATGATTTTAAGGCTGAACAATCAGTTTTGGGAAGTTTAATGCTGGAATCCGAGGAACAGCCTGTCTGGGAAAAAATTGCTGTTCTGCTCAATGACAAGGATTTTTTTGATGTTCGGCATCAGGCTGTTTTCAGATCATGTGCACGTCTTCATGAACAGGATAAATTAATCGATTTTGTTACTTTGTCTTCCGATTTGAGAGATAACAAGGAATTGGATGTTATCGGTGGACAACGTTATTTGATTGAATTGTCAAATATTGTGCCGTCACCTGCCGGAGCCGAAGCTTACGCAAGAATTGTCCGTGATAATTCATTAAAAAGAAAGTTAATGAATATTTGCTCTGAGACCGTTGCAATCATACGAAAAGGTGTCGGTGTGGATATAAATGATGTATTTGAACAGACACAGCAGAAATTTCAGAGGTTAAGTCAGGAAAACACCAGTGAGGATAACGGTCCCCAGTCTCTTCAAAATCTGATCAATCTTGCCATTGATAAAATAAAAGTTAATATTGATACCAAAGGCGGTATTACAGGTGTTGCAACCGGGTATACCAAACTTGATTCCATGACTTCGGGATTTCATGGAGGGGAACTGATTATTATTGCAGCCCGTCCTGCCATGGGTAAGACAACTTTTGCAATGAATCTGGTGCAGCACGTTTTTATGAATCCGGCGGTTAAGTATCCTGCAATGGTGTTTTCTCTGGAAATGCCGTCGTGGCAGCTGATGATTCGTCTTATCAGTTCTCTAGGCCGTATTGAGATGAACAAAATCAATAAAGGTGAATTTACCAATGAAGAATTCAGTAAAGCGGCAAGTGTAATTTCGCTGATGCGCCAGCGAGGTGATTCTCTTTTTGTAGATGATAGAGGTGGTCTGACACCGATGCAGATCAGCGCCGAGGTTAGAAAGGTTTATAAGGAATACGGCGGTGTAAGCTTGATAATGATTGATTATCTGCAGTTAATGAAGTTTCCGGGTTTCGAGAATGATAAGCAGCATGAAATCAGTGAAATATCGGCCGCGTTAAAGCGTATAGCAAAGGAATTTGACGTCCCTGTTATAGCGTTGTCTCAGTTAAACCGAGGTTTGGAACAACGTACAGAAAAAAGACCAATGAACTCTGATTTGCGTGAGTCGGGAGCAATTGAACAAGATGCCGATCTTATTATGTTTATTTATCGTGATGAGGTCTATCATGCGGAGTCCAAGGATAAGGGTATTGCAGAGATTATAATTGGAAAACAGAGAAACGGTCCTATAGGTACTGTAAAATTGATCTTTGAAGGTCAATATTCCTCATTTATGAATCTGAATGAGGAATACGGTGATAATGGAGCTTCAGAATAATCGAAGGTAAAATTGTATGCAGTCAGTTAGAGCGGAAATTAATTTAAAGGCATTGGTTCACAATTTTAATGTTGTTAAATCCAAAGTTCCCAATTCAAAAATTATTTCGGTTGTTAAGGCAAATGCCTATGGTCATGGTTTGATTCAGGTTTCTAAGGCGTTAAAGGATTCGGATGCATATGCAGTGGCAAGAATTGAAGAAGCTTTGGCATTACGCAGTGCCGGGATAACAAAACCGATTGTTTTACTGGAAGGCTTTTTTAATAAGGAAGATGTTCCGGTACTGGTTGCAAACAATCTTACAGTGGCAGTACACAGTATTGAATTACTTGAACAGATAGAGACCGCTTCCGTTCCGTCTCCAATCAGCGCGTGGCTGAAATTGAATACAGGCATGCATCGTCTTGGTGTTAATCCAGAGGATGCAGAAGCTTTTTACAGCAGAATGGAACATTGCTCCAATATTGCTAAACCTATAGGTATAATCTCTCATCTTTGCTGTGCCGATGAACCGGCAAAGGATGATTATACCAATCGTCAGATAAAAATATTTAATGATTTTGCTGCAAAACATCCAGGTCCGACGGCATTGGCAAATTCAGCAGGTATTTTTACCTGGCCGTCATCGCATACCGACTGGGTTAGACCAGGTATTATTCTTTACGGTGTTTCTCCTTATGATGATAAGACAGGTCTAGATTTGGGATTAAAGCCTGTTATGACGCTTAAAAGTAATATCATAGCCATAAGGACTGTAAAAAAGGGAGATAAGGTAGGTTACGGATGTTACTATGAGGCGCCTTGTGATACCAGAATAGGTATTGTAGCCATGGGGTACGGTGACGGGTATCCAAGACAGGTTCCAAATGGTACACCTGTGCTGGTAAACAACAGAATTGTCGGAACTGCAGGACATGTATGCATGGATATGATGTTTATCGATTTGGGATTGGACAGTAATGATAAAATCGGTGACGAGGTTATTTTGTGGGGAGAAGGGTTGCCTGTCGAAAAAATATCGGCAATTCTAGGTACTATTCCATACGAACTGGTAATCAAACTTACCAATAGAGTTAATTTCATTTATAAATAAAAAAATACCTGGTTGATTATTAACCAGGTATATGGTTTTTACCAAATGAGAGCAATCTGACTAGAAACCCTCAAAGTGTTCAAGTTTTTCATCACCGTCGGTAGCTTCCTTCGTGAATCGGCAGGTTGATTCAGTTGATCCTTTTTCCGGTTGGCAGTGCATGTAAAATATAGGTTCTTTTCTCCATTCAGCTTTTGGAAATTGAATAGAGAAAACATTATCTTCAGATTTATACAATGATCCCTGTACTTTAATATCTGAAGTAAAATTGATGATCACAAGTGTTACTACAACAATAAAAATAAATTTAAACATAATTCTTCCTGAATATTGATTAACTATTTTAAAAGAGAGTATAAAAAATCCGCAATAATCTGTACAATCTTTTTATAATAAAAATTTGACGATCCTTATTAATTATACAGACTTAAAAAAAAAATAATAATTAATAATTAAAAAAACTTAACTTTAGATTAATAAATATGAACAAATATACTGATAATACATTTTGTACTGCTCCCATGCTGGATTTGAGTGATGATCACTGCAGGTTCTTCTGGCGGTTACTAACTAAAAAATCAATGCTATATACAGAAATGGTAACTACGGGGGCTGTTATTTACAGTAAAAAGGATTATTTGCTCTTTAATGAGTCTGAAAGTCCGTTGGCTTTACAGCTCGGGGGCAGCAATCCTGGCGATTTGGCTTTTTGTGCCAAAAAGGCGGAAAAATATAATTACCAGGAGATTAATCTTAATGTCGGATGTCCTTCAGATCGTGTACAAAACGGAGGATTTGGAGCTTCGTTAATGGCTAATCCTCAATTGGTTGCAGACTGTGTGAAGTCTATGATGGATGCTGTTTCCATTCCTGTATCAGTAAAATGCCGAATAGGAATTGATGAACTTGACTCCTATGAATATTTGCAGAATTTTATAGAGACTGTTTCTGCTTGCGGCTGTGATTTGTTTATTATTCATGCGCGTAAAGCGTGGCTGCAAGGGCTGAGTCCAAGAGAAAACAGGGATATTCCTCCTTTAAAATATGAATCCGTATATCAGATTAAAAAGGATTTTCCTCAACTTAATATTGTCATAAACGGAGGTATTGACAGTATAGATGCCTGCAAGGAACATTTAAAGCATGTTGACGGAGTAATGCTTGGTCGTACGGTATATGATCAGCCTTATATTCTGGCTGATGTAGATCGTGAAATATACGGCGATGAAAATGCTTCTGCTGTTACACGGGAAGAGGTAATGGAACAGATAATACGGTATGCTGAAGAGTATGTTTCTAAAGGCGGAAAATTAAGCAATATAACGCGACATATTCTCGGATTGTACTTTGGTTGTCCTGGAGCCAGAACATTCCGCAGAATTCTGAGCCAGGAGGCAATATTAAAAGGTGCAGGTGTAGAATGCATAAAGAAGGCTTTAAATTCCATGCATCAGGCTGCTGCGGATAATGAAGAGCATGAACGCATGTACCTGGCAAATCTGCAGAAGTCAGAGTAGTTTTTCTGTTACGGAAGTATTAAATATTTAATATATGAGATCTGAAAAGGGCGTAAACAAGATTTACGCCCTAATGATTACGGCTGTATGCTGTACCGGTTACTGAACCATAGGTAATCTCTGGGTTACCTGGTTAACAAATAAATTTGCTGCATGCTGTTTATTTTTTGCAGAAATTACCGGGTAGTCGCTGTAGGCCTGAATAATTCCTTCCCACACAACTCTGTGAGTAAGCAAATCCAAAACCTCAATCTTCAGTGTTCCTTTTTGCTTTGTATCTACACCGGGATCCATATTGGTGAATAAACTTTTTGCATTGGGATCGTCTCCGCTGGCCAGAGTAGAGGTAATAAGATAATCCGCATCGGATTGATCATTAACAAATGTCATTCCTAATGACTGGAATCTCATTACTGTTGATTCATTAACATAACGATTCCATGTGCCGTTTTTATCTGCATTGTTATTTTCATTGCCGTTTTTGTAGGCAAATTTTATTTCACCTGATATAGGCCATTCTTTTATAGAATTGGCTGCAACAGTCATACTGAATGCCGGTCTTATATCATCACCGTCATTTGATGCTGAGCCTGAAGATGTTGACTGACAACCTGTTAAAGCTAAAGTTATTGATAAACCGCATAATAAAAGTAACTTTTTCATAATACCCTCTAATTAATTTTTACATATTTTGAGCGCTTTGGTTTAATTGCGTCTTCACCATATGTTTTTTTCTTCCAATCTTCATATTCGGTAAAATTACCTTCAAAGAATTCAACTTTACCATCATCCTGGTAATCCAGTATATGCGTAGCAATACGATCAAGGAACCAGCGATCGTGAGAAATTACCATTGCGCTTCCCGGAAACTCCAATAGTGCGTTTTCCAGTGCGCGTAAAGTTTCAACGTCTAAATCATTAGTAGGTTCGTCAAGTAGCAGCACGTTACCGCCGATTTGAAGCAATTTTGCCAAATGCAGACGACCTCTTTCTCCACCTGACAGATTCCCTACGTTCTTTTGCTGATCTGTTCCTTTGAAATTGAATTTTCCTATATAGGAGCGGCTCGGAATTTCATAATTGCCGATTTTCAGAATATCTTTTCCTTGAGATACTTCCTCAAACACAGTCTTGGAATTATCCATCTGATCTCTAAACTGTTCAACAGATGCCAAAACCACAGTATCCCCTATGTCAATTGAGCCTGCATCGGGCTGTTCCTTTCCGGTAATCAATCGGAACAGTGTTGATTTACCGGCACCGTTAGGGCCGATAATACCAACGATAGCTCCCTTGGGAACAGAGAATGACAAATCCTTAATAAGAGTTCTGTCATCATAACTTTTTGAAATGTTTTTTACTTCAATAACTTTATCACCTAAACGAGGACCTACTGGAATATATAATTCGTTGGTTTCATTACGTTTCTGGTATTCAGTATTGTTAAGTTCCTCGAAACGTGCAAGACGCGCTTTGCTCTTTGCGTGGCGTCCTTTTGGATTCTGTCTTACCCATTCCAGTTCTTTTTCAATGGATTTCTGCCTTGCGGATTCGGCGTTGGCTTCGATCTTAAGACGTGTTTCCTTCTGCTCCAGCCAGCTGGAGTAGTTGCCCTGCCAAGGGATACCCTCGCCACGGTCTAATTCCAGTATCCATCCGGCCACGTTATCCAGGAAGTAACGATCGTGGGTAACCGCCACAACAGTTCCTTCATAATCATGTAAAAAGTGCTCCAGCCATGCAATTGATTCAGCATCCAGGTGGTTTGTTGGTTCGTCCAGCAAAAGCATATCAGGTTTTTCAAGAAGCAAACGGCAGATGGCAACACGTCTTCTTTCACCACCTGATAAATGCTTTATCTGAGCATCCCATCTCGGTAATCTCAGTGCTTCTGCTGCGATTTCCATCTGATTTTCAATGTTGTGTCCGTCCAGTGCTTCAATTTTAGCTTCAAGTTCCGCCTGCTTCTGTGCCAGTTTGTCAAAGTCGGCATCCGGTTCTGCGTAGGCTGCATATATTGCATCTAGATCCGCCAGAGCCTGCTTAACTTCCGAGAATGATTCCTCTACAGTTTCCTTTACAGTTTTCTCTAAATCAAATTTAGGTTCTTGAGGAAGGTAACCAATCTTTATATTAGGATAAGGAATTGCTTCACCTTCGATCTCTTTATCAATACCTGCCATGATTTTCAGCAGTGTTGATTTACCAGCTCCGTTTAAGCCAAGAACACCGATTTTGGCGCCTGGATAAAATGATAATGATATGTCTTTTAAAATATGTCTTTTGGGAGGAATTATTTTTCCAACCCTATTCATGGTATATATGAACTGAGGCATAAATATCCTTAAAATGAAATAATTTTTAATACTTATATTTTAAAGCATACAGTCATAAAAAGCGATCATCAAAGTAGCTTTTGCATGATTTGGACATGATATATCAATGATAAAAAAAGAGATCCTTTCAGGATCTCTTTAAATTTTTGTCCATTTTGAAAATGCTTTTAAATTTATTTCAAGCCTGAATTAAGAAAGCTTGTCATAAATATTAAATTCAATCAGAATGAATAAAACAATGAATACCAGGCTTAAAAATGCTGCCAGACCATATAATGCCAAATGTATAACAATGTTTGTATGAATTGTTAAATCATGCAGACCATGATAAATTCTGTGTAAACAGTGCCAAATACATAAAATCAAGCAGCTTATTAGTACGATTCCCGGTAAAGGACTCAGCGCGATATGACCGATATTCGCTAAAACACCGTCGCTGAAACCTGCAACAATGAAAGCTAATACAACAATCGGCATAATAATCGCAATTACCATACCACCTGCACCGAATAATCCCCAGTAAATAGGTTCATCAGATCTATCTTTTCTAAACATTACTTTCTCCTATTTTAAGAATAACCAAAGGAAATCACTGAAGAAACATATAGCGCCAAAAATAGTTACCAGAATTGTAACTGCATATAACGCGATTACAAAATATTTGCCATCGACAAGTTTGTTACCTATGAATAGTCTTTGTGCTTTCGGCATGAGATTAAACCAGGTAATTGCGTGATAAACTACGGCAACTAATACCAGAATATTGAAGCAGATAACTAAAGGATTCTGAATGATGCTTTTTGCCCCTGCCATAGGATCCTTAGATGCCGCTCCGCAGGCAATACATGCATATGCCCATAATAATTCTAAAACGAATAAGAAAATAGGAATACAGGTACCTTCACGAAGCATATATGCAATGTAGAAACCTTTATTTGTCCACCAGTTAGCTTTAACAGGACGAACATAAGGCTTTCTAGTTGATTTATTTAATTCCATTATTATCCTTCCTTATTATTGCTCTTTCTTAAACATTGAAATTAAGTAGTCCTTGGCACTTTCAACTTTACCTAATTGAATTGCTGATGCAGGATCTACACCCTTCGGACAAACCTGAGAGCAGTAGCCAACGAATGTACAACTCCAAACACCAGAATCCTGGTTAACGAGTTTCATTCTCTCTGCTTTACCGCCGTCACGGCTGTCTTCGTTATAACGATACAGTAAAGTTAATGCTGCCGGTCCGATGAACTCTTTATTGAGTTTGTACTGAGGGCATGCCGCATAACAGATACCGCAGTTGATACACATTGAGAACTGGCGGTATTTTTCCAGCTGTTTAGGAGTCTGGATGTATTCGCGTCTTTCTCCTGGATATGGAACATCTTCCTTAGGAATGATATAAGGTTTGATTCTTTCAAGCTTTTCGATAAAGTCGGATAAATCAACAACCAGATCTCTTTCAATCGGGAAGTTTGCCAAAGGTTCGATTAACATTTCCTGACCGGCATAATCGCGAAGGAATGTTTTACATGCCAACTTAGGGGTACCATTAACCATCATGCCGCAGGAACCGCAAATTGCCATTCTGCATGACCAGCGGAAACTTAATTCCGGTGCCTGTGTATCTTTAATAACATTTAATGCTTCAAGCAGAGACATTTCATGAGTGTATTCTACTTCAAAGCTTTGTGTCCACGGCTGTTCATCTTGTTCTGGGCGATAGCGTAGGACGGTGATTTTCATTTTATCTGCCATGACTTCTCCTTACTTGTTTGCTGCCAAAGCTGCCTTTTTGGCCTGTTCAGCATCTTCAGCTGCTTTACCGTATACACGTTTGGCAGGTTGCGACTTGGTAATCTTAACACTGCTATAAGAAATTGATGGAGCTCCATCAGGATTGTAGGTTGCCAATGAATGTTTCAGGAACTGTTCGTCGTTTCTTTCTACATAATCCAATCTCTGGTGTGAACCACGTGATTCTTTACGATTTAAAGCTGAGTATGCCATGGCTTCAGCATTGCCGAGCAAGAATCCTAATTCGATAGCTGTCAGCCAGTCGGTATTGAAAATGGTTGAAGAATCAGTAACCTTGATATTCTTATAACGTTCTTTAAGAGCTGTTAATTTTTCAATAGTTGCCTTAATGGATTCTTCATCACGATAAATACCGATACCTTCTTCCATTGCATCACCCATTTCATTGCGGATGTCAGCAACAGACTCATTACGTTTACCATCAATGATGGATAAGGCTTTGTTGAGAGAGTTTTCAGCCTGTTTTTCAAGAACATCGTCAGAACCGAATTCATTTTCCATTGCGAATTTTGCAGCTTCTTCGCCGGCAACTCTACCGAATACAACAGTTTCAACCAATGAGTTGGAACCGAGACGATTGGCTCCGTGAATACCAACTGAAGCGCATTCGCCAGCTGCGTATAAACCGTGGAGTTTAGTTGCAGTCTTGCCATCGGTTTCAATACCACCCATGGTGTAGTGAACAGTTGGTCTTACTGGTACTGGAGCATCTACCGGATCAACACCTACGTAAGCTTTTGCCAATTCACAGATGAATGGTAAACGTTCATGCAGATAGTCAGCACCCAGATGACGCAAATCAAGGTTAACAACATCGCCCAAATGGGTCTTGATTGTTCTGCCTTTCTTTTGTTCCTGCCAGAAAGCCTGGGATACGCGGTCACGAGGACCCAATTCCATGTATTTGCTCTTTGGGTGTCCCAAAGGAGTTTCTGGACCTAAACCGTAATCCTGTAAATAGCGGTAGCCGTCTTTATTGGTTAACACACCACCTTCACCGCGGCAACCTTCTGTCATCAGAACACCGCAGCCAGGAAGACCCGTAGGGTGGTACTGAACGAATTCCATATCTCTTAAAGGTACGCCGTGGCGATACGCCAATGCCATACCATCACCGGTTACAATACCCCCGTTGGTATTGAATCTGTAGCAGCGGTTTGAACCGCCTGTAGCGATGATTACTGATTTGGCTTTGATTAATCTGGTCACACCGTTCTGGAGGTCTAAAGTTATAACACCTTTTACCTGATTGTCTTCAACCAGTAAATCCAAAACGAAATGTTCATCATAACGTTTGATGGATGGATATTTGATAGATGTCTGGAACAATGTGTGCAACATATGGAAACCGGTCTTATCTGCCGCGAACCATGTTCTAGGAACCTTCATTCCTCCGAAAGGTCTAACATTGATTCTACCGTCAGGCTTACGGCTCCAAGGGCATCCCCAGTGTTCTAACTGGTAAAGTTCCTTGGTTGTATGTTCAACAAAATATTCAACAACATCTTGTTCGCATAACCAATCTCCACCAGCGACGGTATCAACGAAGTGGTTATCTAAACTATCGTCATCCCTAACAACACCAGCAGCACCACCTTCAGCGGCAACTGTGTGACTGCGCATTGGATAAACTTTAGAGATCAGTGCAACATTTAAATCTGGATTTAATTCAGCAGCGGCAATAGCTGCACGTAAACCAGCTCCACCAGCACCGACAATCGCGACATCAGCCTTAACTATGTCCACTTTTTCCTCCTGGAAAGGTAAATAAAAAATACAAAAGTTGATAGAAATAAGTTGATCATTAATAATCAACCTATAAGAAATCTTAAAATATTCAGTCCGCTATTCTATCAAAATTTACTACTGTTTAGTATTGAGCCAAGTCAAAAATAGTGCAAAAAAATAGCGAACTGTACAAATAAGTTTTTTTTTGAAAGAATGAATTAGTATTATATGTATTTCCCAATCAAAAATTTGTTACTTGTTAACCATTCTGGCAATGAGCTGTCCCATTTGGGTTGGATCTTCACTTGTCAAATTTTCATCAAATCTGATGCGGTCTTTTTCAAAGCAGCAGATAACGGTACTGCCGAACAGGAATTTGCCTATTTCATCGCCTTTTTCAAAAGTTATGTTTTGATCTTCATAGGATTTTACTGTTACATCTCTTGTGCGTTTCGGACTTGGCGCTTCTATTCCGCTCCATGTGGTAGCCATACTTCCAACTATGGTTGCGCCTACAAACACAACTGCCATTTTTCCCTGATCGGTGTCAAATATGCAAGCCAGTCTTTCATTTTTGGTAAACAGTTCGTCAACATGTGATACGACAACGGGATTTACCGAATAAAGTGTTCCTGGGATGAAAACAGTTTTTAATAATTTCCCTTTGTACGGCATGTGTATACGGTGATAATCTCTTGGAGACAGGTATATGGTAATAAATTCACCATCTTTGAAATTATCCGAAATCTCGGAAATTCCTCCTAGAAGATTATTCATGCTGTAATCCATCCCTTTTGCCTGAATTATTCTGCCAAGTGTAATTCGACCGAACTGGCTTACTGTTCCGTCTACAGGAGATGCTACTGCATTTTCTTCCGGAGCGATTGGACGGGCTTCAGGCTTTATCGGACGGGCAAAAAAGTCATTGAATGTTTTGTAGCTTGAAATATCCTGATTCTGAAAGATGGACATGTCAATGTTGTTTTTTTGAATAAATTTTTTTATTATCCATGTTGTAAAATCACCCATGTTTTTTGATGCCAGCTTTCCGAAAATTCTTGATATAGCCTGCTTGGGCATAACATACTGGGATGTAATAAAAAGTAATTTGCTTAATCTGTTCATAATCTTCAATTCCTGTTTTTGGGATTATTCCTTTTTAAAACTTTATTGCACTATCTTTTATTATTATTCGCCCGTCTTGTCTTGTTTTTTTTAAGCACAAGTTCGTTGCTGGATAGTATTTTAAGATAATTTTCGTAACGGACTTTATTTATTTTTCCTTCCTCGACCGCTTCTTTTATGCTGCAGCCTATCTCATTTATATGTTTGCAGTCTTTGAATTTGCATGTTCCTAAATAAATCCTGAATTCCCTGTAGTTCCTGGCTATCGTGTCAGCGGAAAAGTGCCATAGTCCAAATTCACGTACCCCTGGTGAATCTATTATTTTAGTGGAATCATTTAAAAAATACAGTCGAGATGATGTAGTCGTATGCTGCCCGAGATTTGATGTTTCTGAAATAGAATTTGTATATGCTGTATTGGTGCCGATAAGAGTATTCAGCAAAGACGATTTCCCTACACCTGACTGACCTACAATTACGGAAAACTGATCCATAAAAGCCTCTTTCAATTCACTGATCCCATCTCCGTTTACGGTGCTTACGAAGTAGGTATCATATCCTAAATCATTATAGAATTTTAAATCGGATTTCAATACTTCCCGTTCATTATCTGTAAGCAAATCAATTTTATTAATTACTATGACAGGTCTGATTTTTGTTTCTTCACATGCAATCAGGTAGCGATCGATTATATTGGTTGACAGTTCAGGTTTGATGGAAGAAACAATAAAAATTCTGGTAATATTGGCTGCTATTGGTTTTAAACCATCATAAAAGTCTGGGCGGTGCAGTTCTGAAGTTCTGGGTTTAACAATTTCCACAATACCTTTGAATTCTGAATTTGCAGCATCTTCATGCCAAAGAACATTATCGCCAGTAGTAATTGATTTTACTGTTCTTCTCACGGAACAACGAACTGTCTGAAAATCATCGGTTATAAGATCAACTTGATTTCCAAATCTGCAAGCAACAATTCCATTTGAGAGATCTGATACATTATTGTAAAAATTATCTAAAATCTGATCCTTTTTTTTAGAAATTTGAAGTTGTTGCTTATTACTAATTTTTTTAACCATATATAATAGATATCCGTATATAGAGTAGTGTAATGCTACCATACAAATATAAAAAATAAAAAGAATAAAGAGTAAAAAGGATAAAATATGGTTAGTTCAGAAAATTTGGTTTGGATGGATCTGGAAATGACGGGTTTGGATCCGAAAGAAAACAAGATAATAGAGATTGCAACAATTATCACAGATAAAAATTTGGAAGTCATTGCAGAAGGTCAGGTGTATTCAATACATCAAAGTGAAGAGGAATTGGCAAAAATGGATGACTGGAATGTAAAGACTCATACTGAATCCGGTCTGATTGAAAGAGTCCGCAGCAGTGTTATTACCGATAGACAGTGTGAATTGGAAATTTTGGATTTTATAAAAAAATATGTTCCAGAAAGAAAATCACCGCTATGCGGCAACAGCATTTGGCAGGATCGCCGTTTTCTGATTGAATATATGCCGACTCTTGAAAATTACCTTCATTACCGCAATATTGATGTTAGTACAATCAAGGAATTGGTACGTTTGTGGAAACCTGAACTTAAATATATAAAACAGGAACGCCATACTGCTTTGTCTGATATTAGAGAATCAATCGAGGAACTTAGGTTCTACCGTAAGCAAATTTTGAAAATATGATTAAAATTTGATCATATAAAATTATTTTTATAATTTAAACTTGATTTGGTGTGATTTTTAAATATAATAGTTCACATCCAAGCGGGAATAGCTCAGTTGGTAGAGCGTAACCTTGCCAAGGTTAATGTCGCGAGTTCGAGCCTCGTTTCCCGCTCCAGATTCTTTTAACTTATCAGTTTTATTTACCCTTTGTGGTTTCTTTTATTTTATAATTTCATTAGTTACTCTACGTTTACGTCGCACATCTTAGAGTGCTGGATGTGTTTTGTCGTTCCTTGTTTTTTGTTTTTGTTAAAAAAAAGAAAACTCACTTAAAAAGTGAGTCTTCCGATGTGCTAACTAAAAAAACTGATGATTACCGCATTATTCATCATGCAGAGAGATAGACAATGAACCCATATTAAATTTTCTTACTCGCTTGGATGATTTTTTCTTTGGTTTCACTTCTTCCGCAGGCTGCTGCGCAATATTCTGTTCAGTGTTTTGATTTTCTGGAGCTGAGACACTATTATCAAAAGTTTCGGCATTTATTGAATTATCGTTTTGATAACTGCTGTCGAGATTCTGTTGAACGGTGTCCGTGTCATATGTCTGTGCAGTCTTGTTTTCAAAAGCGGCACTGTTCGGTACAGGTTCTTCTTTAATTGTATAGGAATCCTGCGATTCTACTGACGCAAATGCAGGCTCTTCTACAGGCTGAACCATGTTATCATCTGTGAATATGTTCTGATTGATATTATTGTAATCTTTTTCATCAATCTGAATATCATCGGTATTGTCTTCTTCAATGATGATCTGCTCCAACTGATCACCTTGTTCCGCACTAATGCTGATTTCGTTGTCGGAACTGCTTGTTCCTGCATCTAGATTTATTTCGTTGGATTCATCATATTTCTGAATGGTATCATTATCGGAACCAAACAATGTGTCTTCGGACAAACCTCTTATATCAGCATCGCTTAAATCGATTTCCAGTTCATTTGAAGTGTCTTTCTGTGTTTTTTGACTGAATGAACTGTACTTGCTCGGATCTCCCTTGGTAACCAGAGCATCGAAAGGATTTTTTGCCTTGACATGAGGAGTATCCTTAATCGGCTCTTCCTTTTTTTCCGGTTCGCTAGGAATAACAAAATCATCATTACTGAATGCCGGGATAATGGTATTATCCTTCGACGGATCGTAATCCTCATCAATTTTTGATTCTGTCTCCTGAACTACAGGTTCTTCCTTATTGATTGTTTCCTCAGGAGCCTTCTTTGTTTCTCCTACAAGAGAAAAACGGTTAGGATTAAATTTAGGTGGTTCCTGCACGGTTTGCTGCTCTTTTTGCTTGTTTTCCTCGCTTGATGATTCAGAAGTATTCTGTTTCTGTTTCATCTTCATTTTCATGAGCAGATCTTCACCTTTTATTTTTTTGGACTGGAATTCCTTTTCTCTCTGAATTCTTTCTTCTTCGGCTTTTCTTCTTTCAGCTTCCTCATCTGTTTCTGCCGGATGAACTTCTTCCTTTTTAACATTGGAACTTTCTACAGGAGCAGGTGTATGATTAGCACTTGTTTCTGCAGGTGGATTTGAAGTCTCTTCTTTTGGTTTAGCTGCAGGAGCAGTCTCATTGACGTTAGATTTAGGAACTGAATTCTCAGTCGGCTCCTGTGCTTTTTCAACGTTTTGTTCAGTAGCAGGAACTGCGTTTTCCGTATTTATATCGGGACTTGAAACTCCCGGAATAACACTTGATTTTTGGACGAACTCATACAGGCTTGCAATTCTTTTTGCTCTTTCCTCTTCTGTTTCATTCTGTTTGCGTGCTTCGAGTTCCTTGGCAAGCTTTTCTGCTTCTTTTTGCTGCTTGTAACGTTCTTTTTCTCTTCGGATTCTTTCTTCTTCGATTTCAGCTATTAATTCGCTGCTGTTATCGTTGGCAGAAAACCCGGTTTGTCTGAGTTGTTCCTTTTCTGCTACCTTTTTCTGCACATAAGGAACAATTTTTGACTTGATATGATTCCTCAGCAGGAAAAGAACCACTAGAGCAATAATGATTGCACCGATTCCGCCAAAAGTCAGAAGATTGTCAAGACTGAAAAGATCATCACTTGAACTTGTTGTGATCATAGGTGAATTGGCTATATCGTTCTTATTTCGATCTTCTGATGAAGCATTGGAACCGTTGTTTTTATTGTTGTTTGCCTGAGCGGCTTTTAATGATTCAATTGTTTTTGCAGTACTTGCATCAAAAGGATATGTGTATCCTGCCTCAGGTTTTGTTTCTGTTTCAATTTCCTGTATATAGGCAAAAACGTTATCCTTCTGGAATAAAATTTCCGAGTCAAAAAACTGTTTATACAAATAATCCTGAATCTGATTGAACTTAACGTTGTTTCCTTCCAAGGAAGCAAGTAAATCTTCAGGTGCGGAAATCAATTGGTAGATATCATATTCGTACTTCTTTAAATACGTATCCTTAACTAAGAATCCCAAATTTCCTTCCTTGCATTTAACAGAGATTCTGAAACCGTCCGCTCTGTCTTCCTCTTTTAACCCTTTGCATCCTTGATATATAGACTGAATGGCTTTTTTGGTGTTTTCAACGATCTGGTTTCTTTTTTCAGTTGTAAGCGAATAGGTAATAATGTACTTCTGATTTGTAGCACTGTCTTTAAGGAAAAATTTCATTCCCTGATTGGTTACATCTACTGAAGATATCTGTATTGATGCAGGAACCTCCAAGGCATTCTTCCATAAATTACTCTGCTGATGAGAGAGACTTTGCATTCCTTCCAGATCGATTTTCGCGTAATTAACACTGCTGGCATGAATAAGAACTGACTTTTGAGGTATATTGAAATTTTCAAAAAATCCTAACTGATAATTAGCCGTATTGACCATTGCAGCTAAATCTTCTATTGCTGTGTTGTCACCGGTTTTACTTGAAACTGAAATAATACGTGTAAAATCACTCGGTTGATTGTTATCGTCCTCGAACTGGGTAAATACGATATACTGGAGTGAATCCTGATCCTTAACGCAGGCAAATTCATAACTTGCCAAAGCTTTGTATGTCGGATCGTTCTGACATTGGGTTATACTGCTGCCGCTGTGTTCAAGCTCGTACATATAATCGGCAACAATTTCATAAAACTGTCTAGAATTGTTTTTTACAAAACTGACTTCAACGGTAAGATTAGGTATCTTATTATTTGCAAAAATGATGCTGTTGGATTGTTTTTCTTTTGCATAATAAGAGTTTGGTAATTGTTCTGTTTCATATATTGGATCAATTACATCTGAAACCTGCGGTGCTGCGTATACTGCGCTGAAACCTATAATTCCAGCAATCGTACTTACTATTCTTTTTTTCATATTAATTTCGCAATTATTTAGGTGCGACTCCGAAAAAATTGTTATACTTTATCTAATTGTTACATTAATGGCAGTATTTTAATATTTATGCACAGTGGTTGTTAACGAAATTTACTATTTTAAAGTAATAATCGTAATGTAGTTCAAATTGTTTAATAAAAAAATCCTCCATATGAATGGAGAATTGCTGAAATTAAATGTTTGTGTTTAGTTTTCCACTCTGAAAATATTCACATTGTTATAACCCTGCTCCTTAAGATAGAGAGCCTGAATTTTGCTCATAACTCCGTTTTTGCAGTATAGCAGGTAGTTTTTAGACTGATCCAAATCTCCGAATGTTGTGGATATTTTATAAAAAGGTATAGTCAATATTTCAATACCGGATAAATTCAGAGGTGCATCATCAATTTCTTCCTGTGAGCGTATATCAATAACTATATCATTATCAGAAAAGGATGTTACGGTGGTAACTTCAGTTACTGACTCGGCGGTTTCCTTTGCAATATCCTTAATATCGGTGCATATTGTATTTTGAATTGCCTGTTCGATTACGTCAAAATTGAATTTCTTTTCCTCTTCCAGAATATCTGATAATTTTGCATGAGTTGTCGGCTTTTGAGAAATAACACCGCAGTACTCTGGCATGGATTCCGCGATTTCAACGGTTCCGATTTTTCTGCAGTCATCAATAATATCCTGTTTGTCGGTTACAATCAGCGGTCTAAGTATCATGGTTTCCGTTACCTGATCTATAACGGATAAATTTGTTATGGTCTGGCTTGATACCTGACCTACGCTTTCTCCTGTAACCAGTGCACCTATTTTATTGTTTTGCGCAATTCTGGCGGCAACACGCATCATCATTCTTTTTAAAATTACACCCATAAGGTGCTTGTTCATATTTTCAAGAATTTCTGCAATTACAGGTTCAAAAGGAACAGAATAGAATTTAACGCGATGGGAACATCCGTATTTATTCCATAAATAATAAGCTTCCTGCTTTACGCCTATTTCATGATCGCGTCCTCCCATGTTGAAAAAGCAGTAGTGAACTTTGCATCCGCGTTTGATAAATTTGAATGAGGAAACACCGGAATCAAATCCGCCGGATATTAAACTGAGAACATCCTCCTGAGTCGAAAGAGGGTATCCGCCGAGTCCTGGATGGTTTGCTTTTACCAGGAACAATTGATTCTGATCAATTTCAATATTGATTTGCAGATCTGGATTGCTCAGCTTCACACCATTTGATTCCACATTCTGGTTAAGTCCGCCCCCGACATATTTTTCAACATCAATGGATGTAAATTCGTGATTTCCTTTTCTTTTTACGCGTACACAGAATGTTTTTCCGTTCAGTTTTCCGTCGTATAAATTTTTGGTCTGACGGTAAATATCATCCATATCCGTGAATGTTGAACATTTGACTTCCAGAAAACTGTGAATGCCGGGAATGTTTTGTATGATTTCGATAAGTCTGTCCAGTTCCAGATGTTTATCGCATTTTACCATCAGCTTATCCCATTTTGACTGGATTTTGCATTGAACTCCGAAATGCTTCAGTACATTGCGGATATTTGTGTTAAGAGTTTTAATCATCGAAAGTCTGACAGAGTGACTTTTAATAATAATCTCAGGGAATAGTTTTACTAAAAAAATATTGGGGTATAGTTGATTTATAGTTTCGTCGTCCATGTAGGAACTTTCGTTGGAATTTGTATCTTTTTCTGAAAAATTCATAGTGTTTAAACTCTATCTAGTAGCAGTACAGCAGTGATTGAATGGTCAATTAAAAAAGGAACTGGCTCTTCCAGACAGCATCTGCTGCAATTCAGCAACCTTTTTTAACATTTTTGCAATCTTTATAAAGATGGAAACAGTATCATTGGATACGAGCAGTAATTACACATTAATTATACTTGTACCAGCGGAAGACTAGGTGCATTATACTTGATCATAATTTGAATTTCTATTTTGTTTTATTGGTAATTAATGGGCTCGTACTTGTAGCGATAAAGTGTGCGCAAAGCCTAAATATCTTAAGAAAGCGATGGATGATATTTCAATAATTTATGACTTTTTTTTAATAAAATGTATAATAGCATGGCTATTATTTTTTGTTTTATATGTCGAATAGTAGATTATATGGATATTGTTGGGTTGTGATATTTTATATTTGGTAGAAAGTAAGAAAATTATGGGTAGTGACAATAAATCGTTTGAAGAGTCGTTGAGGCAGCTGACTGACATTGTTAATAAAATGGGTGGTAGTGAAACTACATTGGAAGAGTCTTTAAAATTGTTTGAAGATGGCATCAGACTTGTTAATACCTGTAGAAACCAGTTAACTGAAGCTGAAAAAAAAGTAAGGATGCTAATGAATCAGAACGGCAATGGAGCAGGAGAGCTGCAAAATGTTGTTATCAGTAATAACCAGGTTGTTGTAGCTGCCGGCAATAACCAGGAATCTCGTCATGAGACAAATATTCAGCAATCCAAAAATGATAATTCTCTCCGCGGGGATGATATTCCGTTTTAACAATTGAGGAAATAATTCTGTGTTACTAAGTGATTTTTTAAAAAAATATCGCGCTAGAATTGATCAGGTGCTTGAACAAAAAATTGAAGTTTTAGATCAGGTTTCAGAACCGTTAAAAAATGCAATGAAACATGGGTTGCTTCTCGGCGGAAAAAGAGTTAGACCGATACTTGTTTATGCGGTGGGTTCTATGCTTGGTGTTAAGGATGAACTCCTTGATGCTCCTGCAGCCGCCATTGAATGTATCCATGCATATTCTCTGATTCATGATGATTTGCCGTGCATGGATGATGATGATTTGAGAAGAGGCCATCCTACAGTTCATACTATTTACGGAGAGGCTCACGGAATGCTTGCCGGGGATGCATTGCAGACTCTTGCATTTGAAATTTTATCAGGTGATGTTTTTCCTCGGGAATTACTGTCCAACCAAATTAAAATGGTTAATTTACTGGCTAAATCCTCAGGATACGATGGTATGTGCGGCGGTCAGTCACTTGATATACTGGCTGAAAATAAAAAAATTTCATTGGATGAATTGAAAAAGGTTCATTCTCATAAAACCGGAGCTCTTATCAAATGTGCCGTTTTACTTGGTGCTTTGTCCGCATCCGGAATCGATACGGAATACTATCAGATTTTATCCCGGTATGCTGATAACATTGGATTGGCTTTTCAGGTTCATGACGATGTCCTTGATATAATTTCCGATACTGAAGTTCTCGGAAAACCTCAGGGTTCGGATATAGCGAACAACAAGAGCACATATCCTTCATTACTTGGATTGAATGAAGCTATTGCATATGAAAAGGAACTCATTGAGAATGCTTTGAACTTGTTGGATAAGCTTCCTTATGATACAGAGTTTTTACGCGAGTTTGCGAAGTACATCATTGATAGAAAGAGTTAATCATGGAATTGGATCCAAAGCAATATAAACTGCTGAGCAAGGTCAAGTTGCCCAGTGATTTAAGAAACCTGGATATATCCAAATTGCCGGCTCTGTGTGAGGAAATCAGAAAATTCCTGCTAGAATCGGTCAGCAAATCATCAGGTCACCTTGCATCAGGATTAGGTGTTGTGGAATTAACCGTTGCTCTTCATTATGTGTACGATACTCCTGATGATCAGATTGTTTGGGATGTCGGGCACCAGGCGTACCCTCATAAGATATTAACAGGACGGGCAGAACAGCTGGATACAATTCGTCAACTGAATGGATTGCATCCGTTCCCTTGGCGAGAGGAAAGTGAATTTGACAGCGCATCTGTAGGACATTCCAGTACTTCAATCGGTTTGGCTTTGGGCATGAGTATAGCGAACAAGATAAAAGGTCTTGCCAATAAGGTTATCGCGGTAATAGGAGATGGAGCTCTTACGGGAGGAATGGCGTTTGAGGCATTGAATCATGCAGGCGGTTTAAAAAGTGATATGCTTGTTATTCTGAATGATAATGAGAAGTCCATATCCGAGTCTGTCGGAGCATTGTCTTCCAATTTAAGTGATATTCTTTCGAGCGCATTTTATAATAATGTTCGAGACGGAACCTATGATTTTTTAGGTAAATATATTCCGTTTTTAAAGGATTTTACTCAAAAAACCGCCGAACATATCAAAGGTATGGTTATGCCTGGAACTCTGTTTGAAGAATTCGGCTTTAACTATATCGGTCCGATCGATGGACACAATGTAATAGGTTTGATAGAGACACTTCAGAATATGAAGAAGCTCAAAGGTCCTCAGTTTCTGCATGTGGTTACCCAGAAGGGCAGAGGCTACAAGCCTGCAGAAGATGATCCGACATCGTACCATGGTGTTCCTAAATTTGAACTGAATTATTCACTTCCTAAGAGCAAGGCAAAAACATATGCTCAGGTTTTCGGTGATTTTCTTGTTAAAAGGGCTGAACAGGATCCGCTGATGGTGGCAATTACACCTGCCATGAAGGAAGGATCTTGTATGAATGAGTTTGCTGAAAAATATCCAGACCGGTTTTTCGATGTTGCAATAGCCGAGCAGCATGCTGTTACATTGGCTGCCGGTATGGCGATTGACGGTTTGCACCCGATAGTTTGTATTTATTCCACATTTTTACAGAGATCATATGATCAGATTATTCATGATGTTGCGATACAGAATTTACCTATTGTATTTGCAATAGATCGTGCTGGTATTGTAGGAGCGGACGGTCCTACACATCAGGGACAGTTTGATATAAGCTTTTTGCGTATTGTTCCGAATATGACAATTATGACTCCTTCGTGTTTTTCAGAAATGATTAATATGCTTGATTTTGCGTGTGGCTACAAAGGTCCGATTGCTGTTAGATATCCTAGAGGTACCGAATTGCCGGTTGTTCTGGAGGTTGTTCCTATTGAATACGGCAAAGGCAGTCTGATTCGCAAGGGTGAGAATATAGTATTTCTGAATTTCGGAGCTCTGCTGGGATATGTTCAGAAAGCTGCAGAAAAGCTGAACGCAACAGTAGTTGATATGCGTTTTGCAAAACCTATTGATGAAGACATTATTCTTCAGCTTGCAGATCCGTACAATACGCTGTTTGTTACTGTAGAGGACGGTTCCGTAATAGGCGGAGCCGGCGAAGGGGTCGCAGCCCTGTTTGAAAAGAATTTGATAAATATTCCTCTTCTGAATCTGGGATTGCCGGATGAATTTGTGGAGCAGGGCAGACCTGAAGAGCTGTATCGTATGTTAAGACTGGATGAGGATGGTATTGTTTCTCAGGTTCAGGAATATATGGAAAATAATAATATTGATTAAAGATTATAATATCTTTTTTGTTAGGAGGTTATAATGCCGTCATTTGATGTAGTGTCTGAAATTACTGTAAATGAAGTTCAGAATGCGGTTGACAATGCCAACAGGGAAATAAAGACCCGCTTTGATTTCAGAAATGTGGATGCAACCTTTACATTGGAAAAAGAGCAGATTAAGCTGGCTGCTGATGCTGATTTCCAGATTAATCAGATGCTTGATATTTTGCGTGATAAGGTTGCCAAAAGAAGTATAGATCCTGCCTGTCTTGACATGAAACAGGAAATAGAACAATCCGGCAAAAGATATTTCAAAGCAGTTCCCTTGAAACAGGGAATTGAGACGGATGTTGCCAAGAAAATTGTCAAAATGATAAAGGATTCAAAAATAAAGGTACAGACGCAGATTCAAGGCGATTCTATTCGTGTGACCGGTAAAAAACGTGATGATCTTCAGGAAGTGATAGCTTTGATTCGCAAGGCGGAGTTAGGTCAGCCGTTCCAGTTTAACAATTTCAGAGACTAATATGAGCTCTATTAAAGTAGAAGAGCAAAAACAATTATCAGATTCAGAAATGCGGACGGCGGATAGGGACAGTATCTGGAAGCTGGTTTTTTCCAAAAATACCCTGATATGTTCGATACTGGGTTTTTCATCCGGATTGCCCTTGTACCTCCTTTTGTCATTAATACCAATCTGGCTAAAATCCAATGAGGTAGACCTGAAAACCATCGGTATTTTTTCATTACTGATGTTTCCGTACAGTTGGAAGTTTGTTTGGGCACCTTTTCTGGATGCTTATTTTTTCAGAATGATTGGCCGACGCAGAACCTGGATGTTTTGTACTCAGATTGTCCTGTTGACTCTTATCGCAATGCTGGCGGATGTGGATCCTCGGAAAGAAATGGGTTTGGTTTCTGTCATCTGTCTTCTTATATCGTTTTTCAGTGCATCACAGGATATTGTAATTGATGCATTCAGAAGAGAGATACTGTCAGATGCCGAACTCGGTTTCGGAAACAGTATCAATGTGAATTTCTACCGTTTGTCAGCCCTGGTTCCCGGCAGTCTGGCGTTAATACTTTCGGATATTGTTTCGTGGACAGTTGTTTTCTGGGTAATGGCTGTTTTTATGCTGCCGGGATTGCTGTTAACGATCTTTGTAAAAGAGCCTAAAATTTATCATGAGGTTAACAGCCTTAAAGATGCGATTATTGATCCGTTTATTGAATTTTTTAATCGACGTAAATTATCGGGCATGATGATTTTTCTTCTCTTTCTGGTTTTATACAAAGTCGGTGACTCAATGGCAACCGCATTGATTACTCCCTTTTATAAGGATATCGGATTCACTAATACGGAAATAGGTGTTACTGCCAAAATCATAGGTACTTCAGCAACGGTTATAGGTGCGTTGCTTGGCGGTATCATTATGATGAAAATAGGTATTAACAGATCACTGTGGTATTTCGGCTGGGTACAGCTTGTTACAATTTTGGGTTTTGCTTTACTGGCAAAGGCCGGACATAATATCAGTGTTTTATCCCTGGCGGTGGCAGGAGAGTATCTTGGCGTAGGCCTGGGAACAGCGGCTTTTACTGCATTTATAGCAAGGGAAACAAATCCTGCTTTTACGGCAACCCAGTTTGCACTGTTTACGTCTATTGCCGCAATTCCGAGAGTTTTCTGCAACAGTATGACGGGATTTATGGTTGAACATATGGGATGGTTTTTATTTTTCCTCTTATGTACAATTATTGCATTACCGGGTTTACTGCTGGTAAAGGTTGTAGCACCGACCGGAATACATGGTAACTGATAATAATCAAAAGGTGATTTGGATGGACTGTATATATATTGAAGGATTACGTGTAGATTGCAGAATTGGCATTTACGAATATGAACAAAATAAAGAGCAGCCTTTGTTTATTGATGTTACAATTACATATGATAATAAAAATGCCGGTATATCAGATGATTATAGTTCTGTTATCGATTATGCCCATGTAGCTGCCGATATTGAAAATCTGCTGCATTCTAATTTTTTCAGTTTAATTGAAACTGCCGCTGAAAGAATCAGCAACATGATTCTGCAGAAATATCATGCGGAAAAGGTTGTGGTAAAAATCAATAAGCCGGAAGCTGTGGAAAATGCCAGGGCTGTAGGAATCATTATTGAGAGAACAAGATAATGGATGATACAGAGGTTTATATAGCCGTTGGAAGTAATGAATTTCCGGAAAAGCATATAAACATGGGACTGAATTTACTGCAGGAGAATGTTTTAACTGATGTCAGAATATCTTCCTGTTATAAATCTCATTCAATCAACGGAGGCGAGGATTATCTGAATCTGGTTATCCGCGCCGAGTCAATGATTGATTCGTACGATGAACTTGTTTTGCGGCTTAAGGAAATAGAAAAGAAATGCGGACGGGTGAAAAATCCGTATCACAGCTGCGTTCTGGATCTGGATCTTCTGCTGTTCGGAAAACAGGTCATAAAAGGTAAACTGCCGCACGAAGATTTATATAAATATCTGCATGTTCTGGTTCCTTTTTGTGAACTGGCAGGTCATGAGAAAGATTTACTGTTCAATCGTACCTATAGTGAAATTTTAAAATCAATGGAACACTCAAATGATGATATTTATTTGAAAAGATTTGATTTTATTAGAGATTAGATTTTCATTTTGTTAATTTACTGTTAATTATGGATTTATATATTTTTTTACAGACTGTTGTTTTAAGTCTCATTCAGGGACTGACGGAATTTCTTCCAATATCCAGTTCTGCTCATCTGCTGCTTCCAAGCGCTCTCTTCGGTTTTAGGGATCAGGGCATTGCGTTTGATGTTGCTTGTCATGTGGGAACGTTGATTGCTGTAATGGTGTTCTTCAAACAGGAACTGATAGGGATGTTTAAGGACTGTCTCGATTACACCAAAACAAAGAAAGTTACCGGCAATGTGGTTATGGCATGGTATCTGATCTGCGGAACCATACCTGTTTGTATCGCCGGTTATCTGATAGATAAATATCTGCTTGACAGTATCAGGGATTATGCCACCTACGTAATTACGGCTACTACCATAATATTCGGTATTGTTTTGTATCTTGCTGATCGTTATGCTGTGCGTAACGAAAATAAGATTACTGAGAATAACATGGGGTTCAAAACCGCAATGATAATTGCATTGTCTCAGATTCTGGCTATGATACCTGGTACATCAAGATCCGGAATATCAATTACCGCTTCATTATTTTGCGGTTTAACCAGAAAGGCTGCCGCCAAATATTCATTTTTGCTGTCAATTCCATTAATTATGGCAGCAGGACTTCATTCTGGTATAAAGGTTTTAAAACAGGATCTTGCAGCTGCTGATTATGCTTATATGGGTATCGGTATCGTTTTATCCTATATTTCAGCTTATCTTGTTATCAAATTCTTTATGAAATGGATTGAGAAGATCGGTATGACTCCGTTTGTAATTTACCGGTTGCTTCTCGGTCTGGTTCTCTTGCTGATAATAATCTTCTGATTCAAGTCAAGATCGTCCGGGGAGGATATGCCGGGCGACTGATTTTTTTATTTTTGAAGAGACTGTCTCAGTTTTTTCTGTTTAATCCATTCTGGATCTTCTTTCTTTTCACTTTTCAGTTCCTCAGCGTGTTCGATATTCCAGTTACTACGATACTGTTCCATTGTTTCAAGACGCAATTCATCAAGTTTTTCGGAAATTTGTGCACCTTTGTAGCCTTGTTTTATTAATTCATTCGGTTTGATGTCCTTTATTTGAATAAAAAGATCTTCAATTAATTTAGGATGAGTGTACTGAAGATTTTCAAAGCCAAGTCTGCCGTGAAAATCAGCTTTGCAGCAGTTGAGAAGATAATTAACATGAACCGGATTACGGAATGCATCAATTCTTTTTAACAGTTCCAGTATCTCTTTGTTTGATTTATAAAGAGCAGTGTGAACCATTGAATGTTCCCGTGCAATAAATTCCGCAACTTTTCGGTAATTATTGGGGATTCTTAAACGATCGCAGAATTTCTCGATAAGAGGAACTCCTTTTTTACCGTGATTTGTGTGACTTGGCAATATATTTTTATCCGTCAGAGCTTTGCCGAAGTCATGGCAGAAAATTGCAAATTTTTCAATCGGTTCATAGTTATGTCTGCAGGCATACGACAGACATAATTCCATGTGAGTTCCGGTATCGATTTCAGGGTGCCAGTATTTGCGTGCCGGAATACCGTAAAGATTATCCATTTCAGGAAAAACAACGCCAAGAGCTCCGCAGTTTCTTAAAATTTTTATAAAAATGTCTGCGTCACCATTAATAAGAACTTTGTTGAATTCAAGAAATATTCGTTCAGGTGTCAGGTAGTTTATTTCTCCCTGCAGTACCATGGATTTCATTAGTTCCATTGTTTCCGGAGCAACTGTGAAACCGAGATGGTTGAATCTTGCTGCAAAACGGGCTACTCTCAACACACGGAGAGGATCTTCCGCAAAGCTGTCATTGATATGGCGAAGCACTTTTTTTTTCAGATCTTCTCGTCCTCCGCACGGATCTATGATATTGCCGTCCGGATCTTCTGCAATTGCATTAATTGTCAGATCTCTTCGGATCAGATCCTCCTCAAGAGTAATGTCAGGTGCGAAATCAAAACAGAATCCGTTATATCCGTGCCCTTCTTTTCTTTCCTTTCGGGCAAGCGCATATTCGCAGTTGGTTTTGGGTTCCAGAAAAACAGGAAAGGAGTTGCCGACCTGCCGATAACCAAGGGAAAGCATCTCCTCGACAGTGGATCCGACAACGACATAATCATTGTCTGTAACAGGAATATTCAGCAGCCTGTCCCGTACAGCTCCGCCTACTAAATAAATTTTCATCGGCCACTCTCCAGTAAATGTGTTACATCTGGTTGATTTTTATGAATTATCAATCAGATAGGTTCCTAACAATAACAAGTGCTTTTGTGTTAAAATTATAGCCTGTCGCGTGAGATTATAATGCTTATTACGGCTGTTGTACAATTTAAAAAGAGCAGATATTTTCCTTAACAGGTGACTCGGGGAATCTGTCGGAACATTTGATTTATGTGAATGTCTGTATTGTTTCGTTTTGTTTAAAAATCAAACGGATGCAAGTATAATAAGGATACTGTTTTTTTGTTTGTATAAAAGCTGATTATTCCAGAGAATTTATCATATTTGATTTTGAGAAAAAATAATAATGTATAGCGAGTTTTACGGATTGCTGGAGAATCCTTTTTCCATTTCTCCGGATCCGAAATATTTTTATTTAAGTGAACGTCACAATCAGGCGTTTGCACACCTGTCGTACGGTTTAAAGTCGGGTGGTGCTTTTGTGCTTCTGACGGGAGAAGTAGGAACCGGGAAAACCACTGTTTCAAGAAGATTATTAAATATTTTGCCTGAAGATACAAATCTGGCTATTATCTATCATCCTACTGACGAGGCGCGTGATCTGTATGCCTGCATATGTGACGGGTATGATATTCCCTATGAAAAAAATGCCTCGATCAAGGATTTGTTTGATCTGCTGAAGGATTTTTTGTTTGCCAAGCTTGAGGAAGGTCATTCAAGTGTAATCGTTGTCGATGAAGCGCAGATGCTTTCTGAAGATTCTCTTGAACAGTTGCGACTGCTGACAAATCTGGAAACTGATAACAAGAAGGTTGTTCAGATAGTACTGATAGGTCAGCCGGAACTGCAGGAAATGCTGAATCGTCAGTCTCTGCGTCAGTTGTCTCAGAGAATAACTGCCCGTTATCACATTATGCCGCTGGACAGGGATGATATTGGTTCCTATTTAAGGTTCAGACTGCAGGTTGCAGGAAGAGTACAACCTCTTTTCAACGAAGCTGCCATCAGACTTATTTCCAGATTCAGCGGCGGTATTCCTCGTCTTATAAATCTGGTTTCTGATCGCGCAATAGAAGAAGGAGAGGAGACAAAATCGAGGATTATAGGTGAGGACGAGGTTAAAAGGGCGATTAATTTTGTTTCTCCCGGTCAAACTGTCAGACAGAATACTGCCGGATATTCGGAAAATGAAGGGCTGCCTAAAATATATACAGCTGTGATTTATACTCTGGTTTCAGCAATTGCTTTATGTCTCGGTGCATATCTCTCCATGGAAAATGGCCCCTTGATAAAACCGGAACAGCCGGAGCAGATTGTAAAGGAAGAAATTGTAAATAACAGTGCGGCGATCGAGACTCAGAAAGAATTTAAAAACAAATACAAGACCGATGTAAGAGCATCAAGCTCCGAGGAAAAGGCACTTGCCGATCTTTACCGTATATGGGGATATGAGGGAGAGGGAGTTGATTGCAAACTCGCTCCGTTGGTTTCTTTGGCCTGCTTTAGTTTTGACGGTACGTTTGATGATTTCATAAAGATAGATCATCCGGCGGTTGTAAGGCTGTTTGATAACAAGCTGCTGCAGTTCTATGCAACATTGGTATCTGTAACCGGGAATACAGCCAATCTGCTGATTGCAAATGAATCCTATGAATTTGATTTATCCTATCTGAAGGAAATCTGGGATGGTCATGCCCTGATTTTGTGGAAAACGCTGCCGTCAGGTGCATCAAAACTGGCAAAAAATCCTGGCAAACAGGATTTAAACTTTTTAAGCCTGTCACTGGCAAGGGCGCTGAAGACCCGCCAGATAAACTATACGGCATTTTCACCTCAGCTTAAGGAAAAAATAAAGGATTTTCAGACCATGGTGGGATTGGATGCTGACGGTATAGTGGGTAGTCAGACCATAATGTTCCTTAACGCCAGGGGAGGTATCGGCATGCCTCATTTAATGGAAGAGGAAGAATAAGTAAAATGGTTAAAAACAGTTTTTTGTTGTTTGTTTTGGGTCTGATTTTAGGATTTGCAGTGCACAATTCGTATTCATGCTACCGTTATCAGAAACTGCTGACTCCTAAAGTACAGGTTATAAAGAAAAATAAATTTGAAATAGCACGTTTACCGTACAGAGCTGCGGAGGAACCTGATTTTAATATTTCTCCGTTTCCAATACCTGAATACAATGTGGTCGAAACTCCTTCCATTCCTGTAACAGCAGGCAGAAATCAGGAAACAGTTGCCCGCAATACAAATGCAGGAGATTTGGAATACCGTCTCAACCGGGCTGTTCATGAAAGTGAAGCGGAGTACAGGGTGGAAGAGGAAGTCTCGGAGGTTGGTTCATATACCATCAATGACCTTCCGTCTAATATACAGATGCGGATTCCGTCATTTGTATATGGCTCTCATGTGTTTTCAAGCAATAATCGGGACAGATTTATTTCATTGAATGGAAAAAATTATCATGAGGGTGATCTTGCTTTAGGTATTATGACTGTTGTTAAAATACAGCCTAACTATACAATTTGCAGGATCGACGGTACATCATTCACGATTCCTTCACTCAGTGACTGGAAGGCAAAATAACAAGCAAAAGGAGTAAAAAGTGACATTAATGACATTTATTTTTTCTTTTTTAGGTATTTGTATTACTTTCTTTCTTTTGGCGGTAGGTGCGATTTTTGCGCACAAGACAATCAAGGGTTCATGCGGCAGTATCGATGATCTTGGAATTGAAAAAGCGTGCAAGTGTGAAAAACCTTGCTTTGCCAGACGAATGAGAATGAAAAGAGAAGAAGCTAAACGTAAAAAAGAAGAAATGAAAAAAGAATTAGGTTTGGAGTAAATTTGTAATGATCCGTAATATTTTCGGTGTTATCTGTATAGCTGCAATTATTGTTGCTTTTGCATTTATGAATAACAGCAAGACTTCTGAAATTATTGAACAGAAAAATAAAACTGAGGTAAGCGGTCCTATTTTCGGCACTCAGTATGGAATTACTGTAATAGGGGACTATCCAGGCGGAAGCGCCAAATTAGAGCAGGATGCCATGCAGGTTCTTAACAGGATTAATGATGAAATTTCAACTTTCAACAAAAATTCTGAATTGTATAAATTCAATGATTTTCAGTCTACGGAGCCATATCCTGTTTCCGAAGATACAGCACTGATGATTATTGAAAGCATGCGCGTGGGAAAAATGCTTAACGGTGTCATGGATATCACTGTGGGTCCTCTGGTTGATTTATGGGGATTCGGACATATAAAAAAGGAAGAGGGATTTATTCCGTCTGACGATGAAATTGCGGAAGCAAAAAAACTGGTTGGTCTGGATAAAATTCATCTTGAATTTAATTATTCAGGATCAACCTTGAGAAAGGATCATCCGGGCATGCGTGTGGATTTGGCTACCATCGGAGAAGGTTATGCTGCGGATCAACTGGCGAAAATGCTGGATTACAGAGGTATAAACAATTATCTTGTGCATGTGGCTGGTGCAATGAGATCAAAAGGATTCAACGCCAGCGGTGCTCCGTGGAAGATAGTGATAGAAGAGCCGGAAGACACTATCGGCAAGCCTCATGCTTTAATTGATATTCATAACATGGCTGTTTCTACCGCAGGAAGTTACCGCAATTACTTTGAAAAGAACGGAAAAAGATTTTCTCATGCGATAAATCCTAATACGGGTGCACCTATTTCCCATAATACTGTGTCTGTAACCGTAATCGGCGACAGTGCTACCTTTACGGATGCCATCGATACCGGTTTACTGGTAATGGGCGCGGATCAGGCTTTGGTGTTCGCAAATGAAAACAATATTGCAATATACTGTTTAGTAAAAACCAAAGACGGTTTCAAGGCACGCTACAGCAGGGCTTTTAAAAATTATCTGGTTCCTATTAAATAACAAATAAGATGGTTGTATAAAATGAAATTTATTTTTAATACGATTATTTGGGGTCTAGCCACTTTCATGATTTTTGCACATCAGTATATGGGCAAGGATTATTTTTTCATAATCGGTTCAACTGTACTGTTTCTTAATATGCTGCGCGGATATGAAAGGGGTGCGGCAGTTGGAAAAATGTTTTTTTCGGTATTTTTATTTCTGGTTCTAGGTTCCTTGGGGTTGTTGGTTTATTTATACCGTGATCATAGTATTGATAATTTAAATCAGCTGGTTGGTTATCTGTACGGATACGGCGTTATATATTTCGGTCTGGCTATTATTGCCTTTATCGTTTATCTCTTCAAAATGATGGTTACAAATTTCCACTACGGTTCAGAGGGAAAAATAGAAAACCGCAATCACGAAATATATATGACGAATTCGGCAGCACAATATCAATCCAAGGAACAAGCAGATCAAAAGGTATCAAGAGTTGTATGGCTGTGTGATCTGATGGTGATATTGTTTATAGTTTTAACTACTTATCTTCTGTTTGGTTTCCACCTCATGAAGATAAAATTTGAAACAATTGATTTTCAGCTGAATATGGAAAGTACTGTAATCATCTGTTCATGCTGGCTAGGCGCTCTCTTTTATTTTTTTAATGTCGGAATAAAATTTCTGCTGTATGCCGTGGTTTTCCACTGTATTGTGTGCGCCGTGTTTCACAGCAGTCTGTTCCAGTTCGGTCTGCTTTCAGAAACCGGTCTTATACAGCTGGCCAAATCAATAGGATATATTTTTTTACCGTCAGTTATAATTTTCTTTGTACGTGAAATGAAAATCATAACCTCTTTTAAGGATTATTAAAATGCATGTTCATATTTTAGGAATCTGCGGAACATTTATGGGCGGTATAGCCATGATTGCAAAACAGATGGGTTATAAGGTTACCGGTTCAGATGCCAATGTTTATCCGCCAATGAGTACGCAGCTGGAAGAACAGGGCATAGAACTGATTCAGGGATTTGATCCGTCTCAGCTTGAGCCTCGTCCAGATCTCGTAGTCATCGGCAATGCCATGAAACGCGGTAATCCGTGCGTAGAATATATTCTTAACAATAATCTTCCGTTTACTTCAGGTCCTGGATGGCTGGAACAGTTTTGCCTTATTAAGAAAAAAGTTCTGGGAGTTGCCGGAACGCACGGAAAAACAACTACTGCAAGCATGCTTGCATGGATTCTGGAAAGTGCAGGAAAAAATCCAAGTTTTCTGATAGGCGGTATTCCTGAAAATTTCGGAATTTCCGCAAGACTGACCGACAGTGATTATTTTGTAATTGAATCAGATGAATATGATTGTGCTTTTTTTGATAAACGCTCAAAATTTGTTCATTATCGTCCGTATATACAGATTTTGAACAATCTTGAATATGATCATGCTGATATTTTTGCATCTGTGCATGAAATCGAGAAGCAGTTTCATCATCTGGTAAGAATTATTCCAAGTCAGGGATATGTGATAGCTTCCGATAACGATCAGCACATTCAGAATGCCATCGACATGGGATGCTGGAGCAATCTTGAATATGTTGATGGCAGCAGATCAAGATTCAGTTATAAACTGGTAAAGGAAGACGGTTCAATATTTGACGTGCTATATGACGGAGCACTGATCGGAACCGTAAACTGGGATGTTATCGGATTGCATAATGTTCATAATGCACTGATGGTGCTTGCCGCTGCGGATAAAATCGGAATCAGTCCGAAGGACAGCATCAATTACTTATCTTCATTTAAATCCCCGAAACGCCGTATGGAAGTCAAAGGTGTTGAAAACAATGTAACTGTATATGATGATTTTGCACACCATCCTACAGCAATAAAAACAACAACAGCTGGATTAAGAGCCAAAGTGGGAAAAGATCATCGTATTATTGCCGTGCTGGAGCCTCGTTCAAATACCATGAAGCTAGGGGTTCATCAGAAGCTGATAGGAAAATCCCTGGAGGATGCAGATATGGCATTTGTTTATGCTCCTGATTCATTGTCATGGAATGCAGATGCAATCAAGGATAATGCTCCTGTTCCGATTACGATAGAACATAACTTCGAGCAGATGCTTGATGATATTGTAGCGGAAGCAAAAGACGGTGACAGTATTCTGGTAATGAGTAACGGCGGATTCAACGGCATTCACGGAAAACTGCTGGATAAATTAAAAAAGTAAATCGACATGTCTGCACTAGATTTGGTTAATGTTTGTAAAAATTTCGGCAGCAATCAGGCTCTATCCGACGTAAGTTTTTCTGTTCCGGACGGAGAGTTCCTTGGTCTGCTGGGCCATAACGGTGCAGGTAAATCCACTTTGATTGAAATAATTGTAGGATTGGTGGAAAAATCCTGCGGCATGGTTTCGGTTTTCGGACATGATCTGGATAAGGAACCTATGATTGCAAAATCATGCATCGGGCTGGTTTCCCAGGACTATAATTTCAACCAGTTTGATACCGTTATGCAGGTGGTCGTTAACCAGGCCGGTTTATACGGTATACCTTATAAAACCGCAGTCAGCAGAGCGAAGGAATATCTTGAGATTCTGCAGATTGCAGAGCGCAGTAATGAACAGACGCGTTTTCTTTCCGGCGGTATGAAAAAACGAATGATGCTTGCGAGAGCTGTAATTCATCAGCCGAAATTATTGATTTTGGATGAACTGACATCAGGGGTTGATATAGAGGTTCGTTATCTCATTTGGGATTTTCTGCGAGAACTTAACAGAAAAGGCACAACAATTATTATGATTACGCATTATCTGGAGGAAATAGAAAATCTCTGCAATAATGTAGTAATATTGAACAGAGGACGTGTTGTTGATATAGACAGTGTTGAGAACCTGCAAAAGAAACTGGTTTCATTTGATGTGGTTATTACTGTTTCCGAACCTGTGGAGCCTGAATTACTGCAGGATCTGGATATCAATATCATAAGTGAATATTCTTTCGAACTGAAACTGTATCTTGGTAAAGCAACATATACTGATTTAATTCAGAAATTGGCACAGCGCGGATTCAGAGTGGTAAGCATAAAGGAAAAGGCCAGTCGCTTAGAGCAGTATTTCATGTATTTGAGGGATCATCATTTATGAACCATTCATTACTGATAGCTTTTCAAACAATAATACGTAAAGAGGTAACCAGATTTTCCAGAGTATGGCTGCAGACTCTTATTCCCCCGATGGTTACAACCGGATTGTACTTCATTATTTTTGGAAATCTGATCGGTAATAAAATCGGTTTAATGTCCGGTGTCGACTATGTGAATTTTATGATGCCTGGTCTGATTCTGATGTCTGTTATCATATGTTCGTACACTAATGTCGCCTCCTCTCTTTTCAGTGCCAAATTTCAGAGATATATCGAAGAGATTGCAATTGCACCGATACCCCACTGGTTAATTATTTTGGGATATATTACCGGCGGTGTTATCCGCGGACTGCTGGTTGGTTTCCTGGTTCTTCTTGTTGCGGTTAATTTTGCCGACTGCACATGTTATTCATACGTTCACGCCGTCCTGATTGCTTTTTTTGCCTCTCTTCTTTTTTCTCTGGCCGGTTTTATAAATGCACTTTACGCAAGAAATTTTGATGATATTTCAATTATTCCCACTTTGTTGCTGACTCCTCTTATCTATCTTGGCGGTGTTTTTTATTCAATTAATCTGCTGCCGCCGTTCTGGGAGTCTGTTTCAAAGGCAAATCCCCTGCTGTATCTGATAAATACCTTCAGGTACGGGTTTATAGGTATAACCGACACCTCCCTGGTAATATCGTATGAGATTATTGCAGTTTGGTTTATAGCACTTTATTTATGGGCGATTTTATTATTGAGACATGGTAAAGGATTTAAAATATAAGTTATGTTGATTTCTATTGTTGTTGTTTGGAGCATAATCCTTTTAGCTGTAATTTTTATGTCTGTACGCTGGCTGCCAAAGGAACAGTGTTTGCTTGTCAAGCGTGGAAATATGACAATCCGCATGAAGCAGGGACTTAATTTTCTGATTCCCTTTTATGATCGGGTAATCGCCAATATTATTGTTGAAGGGCTGGATGTTGTTTTATGTAAATTTTCCGTAGAAGAGGACAATTATCAGTTTATAGGCTCTTATCGTATTCCTGATGAATTCCAGAATGCCGCAGTTATAGAGATCATAAAGAAATTTCCCCAGATCATTGCGGATTCTTTCAGGCAGAAACTTATAAACAACGAGGTCGATCTTGTTATGGGAAACCTGAATGAGATTGCAAAATCCTTTGAGGATGAAATGAGACCGATTCTTAAAAAAGAAGGAATTGACATATTTAATTTCAGATTGGTTTTAGTGATTTAAACAGATTGTCATGTTTGAAATGGATGTGTAGTAAATAACATTTCTTGTTAAGATTTTTTATGGTTTGATCATTTTTTGCTGTGATTTGTGGTAAAGTATCGCATATAAGTTATCTATTATCATTGTAAGGAGTTAGAGTAATGGGATTCTTTTCCGTATTTTTATTGGTTTTACTGGTTCTTGCCGTGATTTTCGTAATGAAATCAATTTGTGTAGTTGGACAAGGTTATAATTATGTTGTGGAAAGACTGGGAAGATATAAGGAAACTTTAAATCCTGGTTTGAATATCATTATCCCTTTTGTAGATCGTATATATAAAAAAGTGGATATGAAAGAAATGGTTATGGATATTCCTCCTCAGGATGTGTTCACACACGATAACGTTAACGCAAAAATTGATGCCATCTGCTTCATTCAGGTTCACAATGCGACCAAGGCAGTTTATGAAGTTGAAAATTACTATAATGCGATCCGACAGCTGGTTAACACACAGTTGCGTTCAGTTCTGGGTTCCATGGAACTTGATCAGATGCTGTCGCAGAGAGATACAATCAATAAAAATCTTCTCATTGTGGTTGATAAGGCGACTGAAGCATGGGGTGTAAAAGTTACACGTATTGATATTCGTGATATTAACGTAAGCTCTGATGTTATGGAATCAATGAGTGCCCAGTTGAAGGCAGAAAGAAACAAACGTGCCACCATCCTTGAATCAGAAGGTGTTCGTCAGGCTCAGATTTTAAGAGCAGAAGGTGAGAAAACTGCTAAAGTATTGGAAGCCGAGGCAGAAAAAGAATCTGCATTCCTGGCAGCAGAAGCAAGAGAAAGAGCAGCACAGGCTGAAGCTACAGCAACCAAACTGGTGTCTGATGCTATTAATGCTGGTAACACACAGGCTGTTAACTACTTCGTAGCCCAGAAATATACTGAAGCGCTGAAGTCAATCGGCAGTTCAGAAAACTCTAAGGTTGTTATGATTCCGCTGGAAGCTTCAAGTATCATCGGTTCAATCAGTGGAATTTCAAGTCTGGTTAAAGATTTAAACAAGAATAACGCTGAACAGTAGCATATTGGACTATAATTGTTGTTTTTTACAGAAAGAGGAACGTGTTTATATGGATAATTGGTTTTATATCTGGCTGATTATTGGATCTATTCTGATGTTGTCTGAACTGATAGGTACAGATTTCTTCCTGTTGTTTTTGGGCTTGTCGGCTTTAGTAACATCTATTGTAGGAGTGTTTGGAGCAAGCTGGCAGGTTCAGGTAATAGTGTTCTGTATTCTGTCGTTCTGCTCAATCATATTTTGGTTTTATCGTCATTCCAAACACAAAGCCAATGCACCGGCCTATGAGCCTAATATGGGCCCTAAAAATCTGGTGGGACGTTCCTCAAAAGTTGACGCTATCGAAGGTGATACCGCTGTCAAGATTATTGTAAACGATACTGTTTATCTGGCTACATGCAAGGATATGGCTTCTTTACAGGTAGGAGATCAGGTTAGAATTGTTGATTTTGATTCTGCAAAAGATCGACTGATAATAGAAAAGGATACAAAGTAGATTTTCGTATGAACAAGGTTTTTATTATTGGCGGTAACGGTCAGGTGGGATACTGTCTTAAGCAACAGACTGAAGTTCTGAACATGCCTGCCTTTGTAACTACACGTGACATGCTTGATGTAACAGATTACGAACAGCTGAAAAAACTGGTTGCAACTGAAAAGCCGTCTGTACTGATTAATGCATCAGCGTATACCAACGTGGAACAGGCTGAGGATGATTATGAAAAAGCTTATGAGGTAAACTGTGTAGCGGTGGGCAATATGGCAAAAGTT
>Ga0310695_10001570_pt1 | contig 53077 bp, 44 predicted proteins | sample RumenRJG_04DNA_FD_203882 | JGI IMG/M metagenome (GOLD analysis project Ga0310695, IMG submission 203882) | Bovine rumen microbial communities from Lethbridge, Alberta, Canada - RJG_04 (v2) (version 2) | ecosystem: Host-associated > Mammals > Digestive system > Stomach > Rumen | place: Canada... | reverse complement strand
CGGCAGCCACCTTCTGGAAACCAACGAGTGCCTTGTCGTACTGCTGCTGGTCGAAGAGCTCCTGACTCTTAGCGAGTTCGGTGCTGGCCTCGTTAGCGCGGGGCTCGAAATAATAGTTGTTTGCGAGAATAACGCATACGATGATAGCGATAACGGCTGCTACACAGCCAACGATGGCCTTCTTGTACTTGTCGAAGAAGGCTTCGGTCTTAGTGACCTGCTGCTCCTCTACGGGAGCTGCTTTCTGATTGTTTGTTGCCATTTTTATTGTTTTATTTTTCGTTCTTTCTTGTTTCTAGGGCATAAATCGGGTGCAAAGGTACAACAAAAAGATGAAAAATGAAAGATGAAAGATGAAAATTTTGGTTAATTGATATAAAAATGCTAATTTTGCATGCGAAATGATACTTAGGAAACTGTCGATACTGAACTACAAGAACATTGGCGAGGCCCAGTTGGAGCTGTCGCCTAAGATGAACTGTTTCATCGGTAGCAACGGAATGGGTAAGACGAATGTGCTCGATGCCGTGTACTACCTGTCGTTCTGTAAGTCAGCATCGAACCCTATCGACTCGCAGGTGATTCGCCACGAAGAACCTTTCTGTATGATAGAAGGGGAATACGGGGAAGATGAAAGATTAAAGATGATAGATGATAGATTAATCATCTCTGTGGGTATGAAACGGGGACAGAAGAAGCACTTCAAGCGTAACAAGAAGGAATATAAGCGACTGTCGGAGCACATCGGACTGATACCGCTGGTGGTGGTGTCGCCTGCTGACGCCATGCTCATAGAAGGAGGTAGCGAGGAGCGTAGGAAGCTGATGGATATGGTCATCGCACAGTATGACCGGTCATATATCGATGCGCTAGGCCGCTACAACAATGCCCTGCAGCAGCGTAACATTCTGCTGAAGATGGAGGACCCTGCGCCCGATACCTTGGTGCTGCAGTTGTGGGAAGAGCAGATGGCCGAGGCTGGCGAGACGCTGTATGAGAAGCGCCGTGCCTTTGTCGACGAACTGATACCACTGTTCCAGGAGTACTATCAGCATATCTCTGGTGGCCAGGAACGGGTAGGGTTGACCTATGTGTCGCATTGTCAGCGCGGTCCGTTGCTGGAGGTCATCCAGCGTGATAGGCATAAAGACCTTGCTGTGGGCTATTCGCTGCATGGTGTGCATCGCGACGATTTGGAGTTCACACTCGACGGACACCTGATGAAGCGTGAGGGGTCACAGGGCCAGAACAAGACGTACGTCATAGCGCTGAAGTTAGCACAGTTTGACTTTCTGAAGCGGACGGGTGCGAAGACGACGCCCCTGCTGTTGCTCGACGATATCTTTGATAAACTCGATGCCCAGCGTGTGGAACAGATCGTGCGTCTGGTGTCTAGCGATAACTTTGGGCAGATATTTATTACTGACACCAATCGTGACCACCTTGACCAGATACTGAGCACAACAGCTCTTGACTACAAGATATTCCACGTCAGTCAGGGAGAAGTGGTGTGAAGATGAAAGATTAATATTTTAAATTATAAGGTAATTATGAAGAAAATCGTAACAACAGTGATGGCCCTTGTGCTGATGGTAACAGCAGGGGTAGTAGTAACGTCGTGTGGAGCTGGTACCCTGCTGCAGACAGTAGCAAGTGGTGGTACGCTGGCTAACGCTTTCAGCAGCGTTATCGGTCTTGACAAAGTTACCAAGCAGGGTATGGTTGGCACTTGGCACTATGATAGTCCGGGATGCGCCTTTACCAGCGAGAACCTGTTGGCCAAGGCTGGTGGTGAGGTGGCTGCTACCAAGATTGAACAGGAAGCAGCACCCTATTTCCAGAAGGTGGGCATCACCGCTCAGAACACGATGGTCACTTTCAATGAGGATGGTTCGTTCAGTGCTACTATTGCTGGTAAACAGTTTGCTGGCACCTGGACGCTGGACGAGTCTACGGCCAAGGTAACCATGAAGGGACTGTTGCTCAGCATTAACTGCTATGCCAAGCGTGAATATGGCGGCATCTCTCTGCTTTTCGAGTCAAAGAAGTTGCTGAATGTGCTGCAGGTGATGGCTACTATGAGTGGCAACGATACTGCCCAGAAGATTGGCGAACTCTCAAAGAACTATGACGGAGTACGCCTCGGCTTTGACATGAAGAAGTAAACTGAAGGGTGTTTAAGCGCGACGTTCAATCGGTCAAGGACCTCATCATGCGCAATCTGCGTGAGCAAGGTTTGGAGACGCCTCTGCAACAGAAGCGGCTGGTTGAGTCGTGGCCCCAGATAGCCGGTCCTGTGGCGGCGCGCTATACGTTGAACACCTATATCTACAACCAAACGCTCTTTGTGCGCCTGTCCAGTCCAGCCTTGCGTGCGGAACTGTCCATGCGTCGCCAGGAGTTGACAACACTGCTGAACCAGCATGTCGGTAGCCAGGTAATTACCGACATCCGGTTCTGCTGATATCATAATAGTTCACATAACCTTTTAATTACATAAACTAGTATGGAACAACAAAAAGTCGACATGTTCATGATGATGAACAACAAGTATCTCCCAGAGTCACAAATTCTTTTCATCCGTGAGCGCCTGCTTGCAGCCGATGAAAGTAAGGAAGGGCTTCTTCATGCCATTCAGTTCAAGGATCCTATGATTTCCCTTGTTCTCAGTCTCCTGACGGGACAGTTGGGTGTCGACCGTTTCTTCATCGGTGATACAGGACTGGGCATCGGTAAGTTGATAACGTGTGGCGGATTAGGTATCTGGACTATTATTGACTGGTTCCTGATTATGAATGCTACACGCGAAAAGAACTTTGAGCGTCTGTTGACTATTCTCTGATGAGACTTAGCAGAGGACGACTATACCCCCTACTATTATTATTAATAGCAGGCGGTTATCTTTGGCTGCTTGTCAGGAATGACAGTAGTAGGGGTTTTGGTTGGACAGGGTGTCTGATACGTTACCTTTTTCATATACCTTGTCCTTCATGTGGCTCGACTCGTGCCGTACATGCGGCCTTTCACGGTGAGTGGTTGGCGGCATTGTATTACAATCCGTTAGGTCTGCTGTTGGCTGTGCTGATGGTGGTGATACCTGTCTGGATTGTCATAGACTACCTCAGAGGCTCGTCGTCCTTTCTTCAGGCCTATCGTCTGATGGAAAGGAAACTGCAATGTTGGCCATACGCGCTGACGGGTATTGTGGCTATACTGATGAATTGGATATGGAATTTTCAGAAATACATGTAAACAATCCTTCTCTTCATGTTGAGGATGTGGCCCCTCGTGAAGATGAGAAGGAACGTGCTTCCAACTGTTACGTCATGTCGTTGGTGGCGGTGATGATTGGCTTGCCTATGCCCATCATCAACCTGCTGGCAACAGGTATCTTCTATCTGATGTCCAGAAAGGGCACTTTCTTTGTCCGTTGGAATGCCATTCAGGCGCTTGTCTCACAGGTTCCGCTGTTTATCATGAACAATATCCTGTTCTGGTGGACGGTCAGGATATTGTTTTGTTTCACCGACCTCTCCTCTGCGTATATTGCCTATTTCATCACGGTCAACCTTTACAACGTCTATGACTTCATAGAGACGGTCCGTTCGGCAGTCATCACGCGAAAGGGTGGAGTGCACCGATGGTATCTTTATAGCACCATAACCGATAAGATGTGTAAGCGATGAAAAAGATATTCACAGAATTCATTGTTGAGGCTTTGCTGTTTTTCGGCATCTTCTTTCTGACCTTACAGGTGGATTGGATGAAAATGTTTCACCTGACACCTACCATTGTTGGTGACAAACTGTCGGAATTGGTGTGGAAAGTTTCCTATGATGGACTTCACGAAGTGAAGACCGATGCAGTCCGTCTACCTGTTGATACCTTGGTATGCGAAATGTGTAAGGCCAATGGCATAGATACCGCTAGTGTGAGTGTTGTCGTCAGTAGAAATTCCGAAGTCAATGCCTATGCTACCGTAGGCCGTCACATTATTGTGAATACCGGACTTATCGAGAAGATGGACAACGAGTCGCAGCTCTGTGCTGTCATTGGTCACGAATTAGCTCATTTGGAGTTGGGACATATTGAGTCTGGCATCCGTCGGCAGGCCATCTTCCAAGTCATACTGATACTGCTGACAGGCAACTCCAGTGTTGACGGTCTTATCAACCTTACCAGCGACATGATAAACAACAGCATCACGCGTGCCAAAGAGGATGCAGCCGACGAGCAGGGTGCCCGTTACCTCCATGCCATGCACCTTGACCCTATGGAGATGGCCAATACCCTTGAGACTTTCGAGAGTTATGGCATTCTGTCCTATCTTACCGACCATGCCGATAGTAAGGATCGTGCTGAGCACATCCGCAAGATGCACTTCAAAGACAATGGCCCTTACCGTCCCATTCTTTCATCAGGGACGTGGAAAGCACTTAAGGAAGTAGAGTAAGGATTCTGCCTATTGTATTTTCAGTGTCTTCGACAAAGTGTCGTCGCTATTGCCACCGATCATGATGTCGAAGAGTCCTGGTTCCAGAACAGGCTCGCCCTGACTGTTTAGGTACTGCAGGTGTTCACGGTCTATACAGAACGTGACACGGCGCTGCTCTCCAGCCTTCAGGTGGATGCGCAGGAAACCACGCAGCTCTTTGACAGGACGGGCGATAGAGGATGCCTGCTGGTGGATGTAGAGCTGTACCACCTCGTCACCGTCACGCTGACCAGTGTTCTTCACCATGATGCTGGCCTCAACGCTGCCGTCGGTCTGCATGGTGGCACTGCTCAGTGATAGGTCGGAATAGCTGAAGGTGGTATAGGTCAGTCCGTAGCCGAAGGGATAGAGGGGGTCGTTGCGCACCTCCAGGTAGTTGCTGGCATATTTGCGATATTTGTTGAAGCCCTTCTCCACGGGACGACCGGTGTTCAGGTGGTTATAATAAAGAGGTACCTGCCCCAGCGCCTGCGGCATGGTGACGGTGAGACGTCCGCTAGGTGCTGCATCGCCTAGGAGCACGTCGGCAATGGCGTCGCCGGCCTCTGAACCTGCAAACCATACGTTCATGATGGCATCCAGGTGCTCTTGTTCCCAGGTGAGCACGGTGGGACGGCCCGAGAAGTTCAGCAGTACGATGGGCTTGCCAATCTTTACCAGCTCTTCTAACAGTTCGCGCTGGGCATCGGGCATCTCCAGAGTGGCACGGCTCGACGACTCGCCACTGAAGTCGGCACACTCGCCCATGGCACAGACGATGACCTCGGCCTTCTTGGCAATGGCCAGCGCCTCGGCTTTGGCCTTGGCAGCATCCACACGAGGGATATTCTTACCAAACTCAGCAGCCTGCTGCAGGTCGGCATCGTGTGTTAAGTTACAGCCCTGACTGTATAATAGCTTCCCCTTGGGCAAACGGTGTTCCAGCGCCTCCTTAATGGTGGCATAGCGCTCTGGGGTATAGGCTACACACCAGGTGCCAGCAATGTTGGCACGGTCGTTGGCCAGTGGACCTATCAAGGCGATTGTTTTGTTGGAGCTGAGCGGAAGAAGGGTCTTCCCAGCGGGAGAACCGCTGGGCACTGCGTTCTTCAGCAGCACGAAGGTCTCGGTAGCTATGCGGCGCGAGGCGGCACGGTTCGTCGAGGTGTAGATATCCTTGGCACGGCGCTTGCTGTCGAGGTAGCGGTAAGGGTTGTCGAAGAGTCCTAGTTTCCATTTGGCCTCCAGCACACGGCGGCAGGCCTGGTCGATGTCGGCCATGGTGACAGTGCCGTCCTGCAACGACTGAGCCAGCGTACCCACAAAGCCGTTGGCACACATATCCATATCGGTGCCTGCCTTCAGCGCCTTGGCAGAGTTGCTCTTCAGATTGCCAAAGCCCCAGATGCCCATTTCGTTGATGGAACCGTAGTCGGTAACCACGAAACCATTGAATTTCCACTGGTCACGCAATACCTCCGTGAGTAGCCAGTGGTTGGCAGTGGCATGCTGTCCGTCGACAATATTGAATGACGACATGAACGAGCCCGCACCCTCTTCGGCAGCAGCCTTATAGGGTGGCAGGTACTGGTTGTACATACGTAGGCGACTCATATCTACAGTGTTATAGTCGCGGCCAGCCTCTGAGGCTCCATACAAAGCATAGTGCTTGACGCAGGCCATAGCGTGGTCAGTGGTGAGAGGTGAGGGGTTAGAGGTAAGAGGCCCCTGGTAGCCACGGACGTAGGCACGGGCTATCTCACTACCCAGATAAGGGTCTTCACCACCACCTTCGGCAATGCGGCCCCAACGGGCATCGACACAGATGTCAACCATGGGTGAGTAGAACCAGTTGATGCCATCGGCAGTTGCTTCCAATGCTGAGATACGTGCCATCTCCTCGATGGCCTGTATGTCCCACGAGCACGACAGTGCCAGGGGAATAGGGAAGATGGTCTCGTAGCCATGGATGACGTCCATGCCTACGATAAGCGGTATGCCCAGTCGCGACTGCTTGACGGCAATATCCTGCAGGGCACGAATCTTGTCGACACCCTTCAGATTGAAGATGCCGCCCAACTGTCCGCTGGCAATGCGCTGTCCTACCTGGGTGTTTACCGTTCCGCCTGTGACAATCTCGTCGCTGGCCGGTACCAGGTTCAACTGTCCCAACTTCTCTTCCAACGTCATCTTCGATAGAAGGTTGTCAACATACTGACGCATCACCGTCTCTTGTGCCTGCAGCATCTGACATACCATCAGGCAACATAGTAATATGCTCTTCTTCATATGGTTTCTAATTACTCTATGCTGCAAAGATACTCCTTTTTCGGCTATTTACCAAAAATATGGACTAAAAATACTAATACAAAGGGACTTGCCTCGCGGCAGGTCCCTCATCCTAACTAAACAAATACTTTATCTTTTGCTGATTTATGTGGTTATATGGCTAAATAAATTTTCTTGGTGCAAAGGTACGGGGTTTCTGTGAACTGTGCAATACCTAAGATTTGGTATTTTAGAGGTGAGAAGCTAGAGGTGAGAGGTTAGAGGTCAGATTGGAGGAGTTCGTTGAACGTTTGGGGGTGTTCGCTGAAAGAAATAGGTGAGTGATTAAACGATTGTGGGCTTTAATACGTCTTAATAGCAGAAAACGTTGAACGAAAACGAAAAGCGAAAACGAAAATAACAATTAAGTATAACTCATTAAACTAAACAATTATGAAGAAGATTCTTTTAACTATGGTAGCCCTCCTGTCATTGACAGCAGTACAGGCTCAAGAGAGTGACAACAAGCAGCAGTTCCGTGGTCCACGTCAGATGACACCAGAGCAGATGACTGATCGCATGGTGAACGACCTGAAGTTGACGGACGAGCAGAAGACGAAGGTGTTGGAGTTGAACAAAGAGTATGAAAAGGTGCTTGCCGGCCCAGGTATGCGTGGTCCTCGTCCTCAGCGTCCTGATGGTGAATCCAGTGCAACAGCGCAGAGCGAGCGGAAGCGTCCGGAGCGTCCTCAGATGACGGAAGAGCAGCGTGAGGAGATGCAGAAGAATATGAAGCAGCGCATGGAGCAGCGTCAGGAGTATGAGAAGAAACTGAAGGAGATATTGACTGAAGACCAGTATAAGAAGTATCAGGAGTCTCGTACACAGCGTCGCGGATTTGGTGGCCCCGGTCGTGGTGGCCGTCGCGGTGGCTTCGGTGGTCAGGGTGGTCGTCGTCCACAGTTCTAAGACCTAAACAGAATCATAAGAAAGTAGGGTCTGTCCTCACGGATAGACCCTACGCATTTGGTTAATTAGCAAATTTAATAGGTAGTAGTGTTCCTATTTGCTTATTATATTTCTCTATAGAAGTCGAGGGCTTCTTTGATTTCTTCTTCGGTGGCTGTCTGGTTGATACGCAGATCGCCGATATTGGCCAGCAAGGTGAAGTTGATAGCAGAACCCTCGTTCTTTTTGTCGTGATGCATGAGCTCCAGCAAGTGGGGGTAGTCGTCACAGGTGACGGTCATCTTGCCGTAGTGTTCTTTGATAAATTGCACCGTCTGGCGCATTTTGTCGGTGGGGAAACCGGTCTTCACGCACGACAGGTAGAGTTCGACCACCAATCCGTATGCTACGGCATAGCCGTGGAGGATGGGTGTACGCTCTAGTGCCAGTGACTCGAAAGCATGGCCAGCAGTATGTCCCAGGTTGAGTGCTTTGCGCAGACCTTTCTCAGTGGGATCCTCAGTGACGATGCGTTGCTTGACAGCAACGCTCTGGGCAATCATAGAGGTTAGAGGTGAGAGGTTAGAGGTGAGAGGTGAGTACAGAATGTGCTCTGTCCACATCTTCTCATCGCTGATGAGCGCATGCTTCAACATCTCAGCATAGCCGGAAAGGATGTTCTCCTGATCGAGGGTCTGCAGGAACGTAGTGTCAAGAATGACGCTGTCGGCATTGTTGAAGACGCCAATCTCGTTTTTCAGTCCCCCGAAGTTGATGCCGGTCTTGCCACCAACGGAGGCATCGACCATGGACAACAGGGTGGTGGGTATATTAATATAGTGTATACCGCGCTTAAAGGTAGATGCCGCAAAACCTCCCAAATCGGTCACCATGCCTCCACCCAGATTGATCATCAGCGAGTGACGTGTAGCACCCATGTGTTGCAGTTCGCTCCAGACGTGACTTAGCGAGTCGAGCGTCTTGTGCTGGTCGGTGGCAAGGATGGTAATAATGGAGGGGTGAGAGGTGAGAGGTGAGAGGATAGAGGATAGAGTAGGCAGACAGCATTTCTCTGTCGTTTCGTCTACAAGGACGAAGAGACGGTCGAACGTACACTCGGCCAATGCTTGGCTGAGCGACTGCTCTAGATGTTGCGATATGACTACCTTTTGCTGGTCCATAGTTGCTAACAGGGTGCAAAATTAATACAAATATGGCAAAGTCGTATACAAAATGAGGTATAATTGTATTTTTTACGTCATTTTTTTCTGTTATTGTTAAACTTTTCTACTTTTCGTGCGTCATAGAAAGCAAAACATCAATCATTAATAACAATGAGAAAGCATTTATTTATTATCCTATTCTTACTGAGTAGTGTGGTTGTGATGGCCCAGCGCCATGTGAGCGGCGTGGTTATCGAGAGCGACAGCCAGGAGCCGGTAGCACAGACCACCGTAAAACTGCTTCGTACTGACTCAACACTGGTGACGGGTGGACTGACCTCGTTGGAAGGAAAGTTCCGTGTGACAGCACCTAAGGCAGGCACTTACATCCTGCAAGTAACTTGTGTAGGTTTTAAACCTTATACCAAGCGCATCAATGTGACCGACGACAAGGATGTCGCCATGGGCACGCTGGAGTTGAAGCCAGACGCTATTATGCTGAAGAACACCGTGGTGACGGGTAATGCTTCGAAGGTGATTGTGAAGGCCGACACCTTTATATATAATGCCTCTGCTTACCGTACACCAGAGGGCTCCGTCGTGGAGGAACTGGTAAAGCGTCTGCCTGGTGCACAGGTCGATGACGATGGTAAGATAACCATCAATGGTAAGGAGGTGAAGAAGATTAAGGTTGACGGTAAGGAGTTTATGACCGGTGATACGAAGACCGCCTTGAAGAACCTGCCTACAAATATTATTGAACGTGTGCGCGCGTATGATCAGAAGAGTGACCTGGCCCGTGTCAGCGGTATCGACGATGGTGAGGAGGAGACTGTGCTTGACTTCGGTATCAAGACGGGTATGAACAAGGGTATCATGGTCAATGCCGACCTGGCAGCAGGTACAAAGGATCGCTATGCAGGCCGTATCTTTGGCGGTTTGATGAAGGATGACTTCAAAGCATTCCTTATGACCAGTGCCAACAATGTGAATGATATGGGCTTTGGTGGTGGCGGTGGCCGTTTCGGTGGTGGTCGTCAGGGCTTGATAGCTACGAAGATGACGGGTCTGAACCTGAACTACGAGAAGACTGACCTGATTACAGTCGATGGTAGTATCCGTTGGAACCACAGCGATGGTATTGCTGTTAGCAAGACGGCTTCCGAGAGTTTCATGAGTTCTTCAGTTAGCTCGTTCAGCAATCGTATTAACGACAATAGTACACGTTCGAACAGTTGGAACGGCCAGTTCCGTATCGAGTGGACGCCAGACTCTATGACCAATATCATGTTCCGTCCGCAGTTCAACTACAACTCAAATGACGGACTGACAGATGGTGGTAGTGCTACCTTCAGCCAGGACCCCTATAGCTTCAAGGGTATTACTGACCCATTGAATCAACTGGATAAGTTAGCTGCTGAGGGCATCGTTAGAAATCGTAATATCAGTAACAGCCTGACTTACAGTGATAATAAGAGCGTAGGTGGTTGGGGACAGTATAACCGCAAACTCAACAATTATGGACGTAACATAACCCTGCGTCTGGGTGCTAACTACAGTGAGGGCTTGAGCAAATCATTCTCTGATGAAGAGGTGCGCTATTATCAACTACTCAACCAAGCAGGAACAGACTCTATTACGCAGAACAACCGTTATGCTGTAACACCTACAAAGAACTGGGACTATAGTGTTCGTCTGACCTATAGCGAGCCTATCATGCGTCGTACTTATCTGCAGTTCTCTTATCAGTACCAGTATAAGTACAGCAAGAGTGATCGTGGAACCTACGACTGGAGTAATAGAGGTATCCCCTTCTTCGATGTTGTTCCAGAATATCGTGGATGGAATGCCTACGAATCTCTACTTGGAGGATTATCTCTTGATGGAATAGAGAAAGATTCAAAACTTAGTCAGTATTCTGAATACAAAAACTATATACATACAGCTGAGGTTATGCTGCGCGTTGTTCGTGATGCATATAATCTGAACGTCGGCGTGCAGTTTGTTCCTCAGAGTTCAGAGCTCAACTATAAGCATATGGTTGTCGATACCATTGCTAAGCGCAGCGTTAGTAACTGGGCTCCTACTGCTGATTTCCGTTGGAAGATTTCGAATGTTAGCCAGTTGCGCCTGACCTACCGTGCCAACACCAGTCAGCCTTCAATGACAGACCTGTTGGACATCACCGATGACTCGAACCCCCTGAATATCCGCAAGGGTAACCCAGGCTTGAAGCCTTCGTTCACACAGAACATGCGTTTCCAGTACAATAACTACTGGCAGAGCTATCAGCGTAGCTTGATGGTGAACGCAAATTTCTCGACAACGAGTAACAGCATCTCGAACAAGACAGAGTATAATGAGACGACGGGTGGTACGACTACGAAGCCTGAGAATATCAACGGTAACTGGAATGCATTCGCTATGGTGATGTTCAATACGTCTGTCGACTCTGCAGGCTACTTCAATGTCAACACCTTCACGACGTTACGCTATGCACATAACGTAGGTTACGTAAGCCTGCTGAATCAGGATTCTCAGGAGTCAGTGACACGTGCAACGACCATTGGAGAGCGCCTATCTGCCAGTTATCGTAACAGTTGGTTTGAGTTTGAGCTGAACGGTTCGCTGGAATACAATCACAACCGTAGCGAACTGCAGGAGAACAACAACCTTGACACATGGACCTTCTCGTATGGTGCCAGCACCATGCTGACTGCTCCTTGGGGTACGCAGTTGTCAACCAATGTAAACATGAACAGTCGTCGTGGTTACAACGATGCTTCGATGAATACCAACGAACTTATATGGAATGCACAGATTGCGCAGTCGTTCCTGCGCGGCAACGCACTGACCCTGTCGCTGCAGTTCTACGACATCCTGAAGGAGCAGTCTACCTTCAGCCGTGCTATCTCAGCTATGCAGCGTACTGATACAGAATATAATGCTATCACAAGCTACGCAATGCTGCACGTCATCTACCGTCTGAACTTGTTCGGAGGCTTGGGTAACAACCGTCGTGGTCAGGGTGGTCCTGGCTTCGGAGGCCCTGGCGGTGGTCGTGGTGGCCGTGGCGGCGGCTTCGGCGGTGGATTTGGCGGCGGTCGTCCTGGTGGCGGTGGTTTCGGTGGCCCTGGCCGTTTCTAATAAGAAAGATTAATAATAAGGTAATAAAAAAAGGCTGCACCAAGCTCATTAAGAGCGGAAGTGCAGCTTTTATTTTATCGGAAACGAATAACCGTAATAGTTCATAATATATTCATAATAATGTGATAGTTTTATTACGATTAATTATGGTAATTCGTTTCTATAATATTATTGTTGCTTATCCAGTTCTGCCAGGTTAGCGGCAATCATCTCATCGGTGACAGTGTAGTTCTGCAGGTCACCCTTGATGAACGACTCGTACGACGGCATGTCAATCAGTCCATGACCAGAGAGGTTGAAGAGGATAACCTTCTCCTCGCCAGACTCCTTGCACTTCTTGGCCTCGCGGATAGTGGCAGCGATGGCGTGGCAGCTCTCAGGAGCGGGAATGATACCCTCAGTCTGTGCAAAGAGCATACCAGCTTCAAAGGTCTCGAGCTGAGGAATGTCAACACCGTGCATCAGACCGTCCTTAATCAGCTGTGAGATAATCATGCCTGCACCGTGGTAGCGCAGACCACCAGCGTGGATGTTGCTTGGCTTGAAGTTGTGGCCCAGTGTGTACATAGGCAACAGCGGAGTATAGCCTGCCTCGTCACCGAAGTCATAACGGAACTGACCGCGTGTCAGCTTAGGACAACTGTCAGGTTCTGCAGCAATGAACTCTGTATTCTTGCCGTCGAGAAGATTATGACGCATGAAGGGGAAAGCAATACCACCGAAGTTAGAACCACCACCGAAGCAGCCAATTACGATGTCGGGATACTCGCCAGCCATCTGCATCTGCTTCTCAGCCTCCAAACCGATGATGGTCTGGTGCAGACCTACGTGGTTCAGCACTGAGCCCAGCGTATATTTACAATTAGGTGTGGTCGTTGCCAACTCTACAGCCTCAGAGATGGCAGTACCCAGCGAACCTGAGTGGGTGGGATCCTTGGTGAGGATATCCTTACCGGCACGGGTAGACATCGAAGGCGAACCCTCAACGACAGCGCCAAAGGTACGCATGATACTGCTGCGGTAAGGTTTCTGTTGCATGGTAATCTTCACCTGATAAACTGCGCAGTCCAGTCCGTAGATCTTGGCGGCATAGCTCAGGGCAGCACCCCACTGACCAGCACCAGTCTCTGTAGTTACATTGGTAGTTCCTTCCTGCTTGGCATAGTAGCACTGCGGCAGGGCAGAGTTGATCTTATGCGAACCCAGCGGGTTTGTTGACTCGTTCTTGAAATAGATGTGGGCGGGAGTACCCAGTGCCTCTTCAAGGGCATAGGCACGTACCAGCGGGGTAGAACGGTAATACTTGTACTTCTCAAGCACGTCTTCAGGAATGTCAATCCATCGATGCTCAGTGTCCAGCTCCTGTACACAGCACTCACGGGGGAAGATGTGTGCAAGGTCGTCTACGCCCAAGGGCTGCTTGGTAGCAGGATGAATCGGCGGCATGGGTTTGTTGGGCATGTCGGCCTGAATGTTGTACCACTGTGTTGGAATCTCACTCTCTTGAAGGATAAATTTCTTCTGTTTTGTCATTGTCTATTGTTGTTGGTTAGTGATTACCGCCTGCAAAGGTAATAGTTTTTGGGGAGTTAAAGGAGTTAAAGGAGTTAAAGGGAGTTAAAGGACGATAGTTTTTTGCTAAATGTTGTACCTTTGCATGCAATTATGACAACTATACTGATAGTATTGCTATATTTTTCCCTGTTGTTTGCCATCAGTCGATGGACGGGACGACGGGCAACCAACGAGACGTTCTATCGTGCCAATCGTCAGTCGCCGTGGTATATGGTGGCCTTTGGAATGGTGGGGGCCTCCATATCGGGTATCACCTTTGTGTCGGTGCCTGGTATGGTGAACAGCATTGGTATGACGTATCTGCAGACGTGTCTGGGCTTTATCGTGGGTTATGTAGTGATTGCGTTCGTGCTGTTGCCACTCTACTACCGACTGAACCTGACGACCATCTACAGTTACCTGGGACAGCGTATTGGACAGCGGGCTTATAAGGCGGGAGCTTCGTTCTTCCTGTTGTCAAAGATGACAGGGGCTGCTGTGCGTTTCTATGTGGTGTGTTGGATACTGATGGAGTGTAGTGGGCTGAAAATCAATTTCTTCCTGGTGGTGATAGCAATGACGGCGCTCATCTGGCTTTACACCCGACAGGGCGGCATCAAGACCATCGTGTGGACGGATGCCCTACAGACAGCGTGTCTGTTTGGTGCCTTACTCCTTATTATATATAAGGTGATGGATGAACTGGGTATGACAATGGGTGATGCGGTGACGGCTATCAACAATAGTGAACTGTCGCGTGTCTTCGTTATGGACGACTGGTTCTCGAAGCAGAATTTCTGGAAACAGTTCTTGAGTGGTGCGTTCATTGCGATTGTCATGACGGGTCTTGACCAAGACATGATGCAGAAAAACCTGACATGCCGCTCGCTGTGCGATGCACAGAAGGACATGTGTACCTATGGCGTTGCCTTTGTGCCAGCTAATCTGCTGTTCCTGTCATTAGGCGTCCTGCTCACTTTCTGGTATCAGCAACAAGGTTTAGCATTGCCTGCCAAGGGCGATGAGTTGCTGCCTGTATTTGTCAATCAAATCTCTAGCCTCTCACCACTCATCACTCACCTCTTTATTCTGGGTATGGTGGCTGCCGCCTTTTCCAGTGCCGACTCTGCGCTGACGGCACTGACCACCAGCTACTGTGTGGATATCTGTGGACGTGCTGACGACGAACGCTTGCGACGTCGTGTACATATCGGGATGGCTGTGGTCTTCGTCATCTTTATCCTGTTGTTTAGGGTGCTTAACTCTACCAGTGTCATCGATGCCATTTATATCCTCTGTTCCTATACGTACGGCCCATTGTTGGGTTTGTTTGCTTTCGGACTGTTGTCGAAACGCCATACGAACGACCGTCTGGTACCTTGTATCTGCGTGGCATCGCCCATTGCTTGTTATTTGCTGGATATGGTGGTAGCTCAACTGACAGGTTATCGTTTCGGTTACGAGTTGCTAATGCTCAATGGTCTCCTTACCTTCTTCGGCCTCTATCTCTTCAAACGACAATAGATATTTTAAACGACTAAGATTTATAATTTAACGACAACCTAAACAACTTAGGACAACTTTATGGAGGCGCTTTTAATTAAAAGGGACTCCGTAGACGCAGTTGCGTCGTAGGCAAAAATAAAAAGTTGTCCTAAGTTGTCCTAGTTGTCTTTAAAAAAACAACTGGTTGTTGTGTTTACCCCTCGCCTCGAAGTTTTGCAAAGTACTCCTTGGGCTGTACGCCCATGACGCGCTTGAATGAGGTGGCAAAGTATTTTGGGTCTTTGAATCCTACTTGGTAGGCGATGTCGCTGACGCGCAGATCAGGATCCTCCTTGGCTAACTTGCAGGCAGCCTTGATACGGATGTCACGGGTAAAATTCGTGATATTCTTGCCTGTCAGCGCGCGAATCTTGTTATATAAGGTACTGACGCTGCTACCCATATCGGTGGCGAAGGCTTGACGGTCGTAGTCTGTGTCGCTGAGGTGGTCGTTGACACATTGGATAGCCCGTCGGAGAAACTCCTGGTCGGCAGAGTGGGGGGCTTGCATGATTTCCCACAGGCTGCTGTTCCCTTCTTCGTAGTTGGAAGGAATGTCGATGGTAGGTACATGCAACTCTATATCGTTTGGAATATGGAACTCTGAAGAGGTGCCGCTCTCCAACTGTTCGGCATCGTAAGCATCTTTCTTGATGGGTAATTCAATAACAATGGTGTTTCCCTGACGTTGATAGTACTCACTTCTGAGGGAACCTCGGTGGCAGGTCACCAGATAGTGGATGATGAGCATTCCGGTCTCGCTGATTCTTGGACCGTTGTCGCTGATGCGGATATTGATGCAGTCATATTCCTGATTGGTGTAAACGGCTACGGCCACCTTTCCACCGTGATTCAGGCGTTTAGCCATGTCAGACAGCAGCAAAAGTAGAATCTTGTCTAACAGCTCTGTGTCAATCCATCCCATCATACTCTCTGGCTCGCACTTAATCATGAAATCGATCCCTCTGCGTTCCAAGAATGACTTGACATTTTCACTGCTCATATTAAGGAAATGCATGACATCATTGTTGCTGACATGCAAACCTAGCCGTTCTGGAAATGGGAAAACATGATCTTGTGTGGCTTGATGCAGCTTCAAACGTATGATGTAAGAGGCTAAAAGGGCGATGATGATGATGAAAATAATATCGCTCATGTTACTTCTTTTTGTTTTTGACGAAACAAAGATACAATTTTTAGTGCTAAATGCATCGACAAGAGCGTTAAAAAGATGTTAAATGAGTGTATTTTGGTTTGAAAAACGTTATTTGAGGTAGAAAAAACGTATAAATAACGATATTTAAACCATATTTAATGTTATCTAAACCTGTAAATAATGTAAATGTATTACCTTTGCAATGTCGATAAGAGATTAGCGAATGTTTTATCGCAAATAGAGTGTTTCATACTCTAAAGTCATAACAAGAGATTTTTAATGGTTAAGGTTTATGGTTGATTAATTTAGTTTTTACAAGGAAAAGCCTCGCTGTGAAGCGAGGCTTTTCTGATGTTTATCGATTTAAATCAATTGTTATGATTCATTCTGTTAATGCTCCAGAAGGAATCTTTCTGCTTCAATGGCGGCCTGACAGCCTGTGCCAGCGGCGCTGATAGCCTGGCGATAGACAGGGTCAGCACAGTCACCAGCAACGAAGATGCCAGGGAGTTTGGTGCGTGGCGTACCGTCAATCTTCTTTAGGTAGCCAACCTCGTCAGTGTCCAGCCACTCTTTAAAGATATCTGTGTTAGGCTTATGGCCGATGGCCAAGAAGAAACCATCAATCTGGATGTCCACCAGCTGTTCGTCGGCCTCGCCCTTACGCTTCACCAGATGAGCGCCTTCTACACCGTTCTCGCCAAAGAGACCAAGGGTGTTATGCTCAAACAGTATCTCTATGTTCTCTGCAGCCATGACACGGTCCTGCATAACCTTTGAGGCACGTAGGAAGGGCTTGCGGACAATGAGATACACCTTCTTGGCCAGTCCACTCAGGTAGAGCGCATCCTCGCAGGCGGTATCACCACCACCGACTACAGCAACAGTCTTCTTGCGGTAGAAGAAACCGTCACATGTAGCACAGGCTGAGACGCCCTGTCCATTGTATTTGCGTTCGTCGTCCAGTCCCAGATACTTAGCTGAAGCGCCAGTAGCAATGATAACGGTCTCTGCCTCGATCTCGTTGTTGTTCTCGTCCCAGAGGTGGTAGGGACGACAGGAAAAGTCGACCTTTGTGATGCTACCGTCGCGGATGTCCGCACCGAAGCGCTCGGCCTGCTCGCGGATATCCATCATCATTTGGTTACCGTCAACCCCCTGCGGATAGCCGGGGAAGTTCTCTACCTCTGTGGTCTGAGTCAGCTGACCGCCAGGCTGCATGCCACTATATTCTACGGGGTGCAGATTGGCTCTGCTAGCGTAAATAGCGGCAGTGTACCCTGCGGGGCCACTGCCGATAATTAAACATTTTACGTGTTCCATCGTTTTATTTCAGCAGTTCTTCGATTTGCTTGGCGATATTCTCGATTTTCTCGGTGGGTTCGAAGCGAGCTACGACCTGTCCCTTCTTGTTAATAAGGAATTTGGTGAAGTTCCACTTGATGTCAGCCTTTTCCTTGTAGTCGGGATCGGCTTTGGTCAGCATGTCGTCGAGGATATGGGCAATGGGGTGCTCCATGTCCCAACCGGCAAAACCTTTCTGCTCTTTCAGGAACTGGAACAGCGGCTCAGCGTCGTCGCCATTGACCTTGACCTTCTTGAAACGGGGGAATTCGGTGCCAAAGTTGAGCTTGCAGAACTCATGGATGCTCTCGTCAGTGCCAGGAGCCTGCTGACCAAACTGGTTGCAGGGGAAATCCAGAATCTCAAAACCCTCAGCGTGGTACTCCTTGTACAGGGCTTCCAGCTCGTCGTACTGGGGTGTGAAGCCGCACTTCGTGGCGGTGTTGACAATCAACAGTACTTCATTGGCATACTCTTTCAGGGAGACATCCTTTCCTTTTCTGTCCTTGACAGTGTAGTCGTAAATGGTTTTCATTTGTGTTGTTTTTGTTGTAATATTTAGTATATAATTAAAGTCGCATCATTGCTTTGCAGCAAAGATACGACTTTTTTGTGGGATAACCAAAGGTTTTACATTTTTTTGCGATATATTTCACATGCCCCAGAAGTTGCGGTCTACTGTAGACTCTACCTCCTTTTCAATGTCGTCGGTCAGGTTACAGAAGAAATCAATGCCTGTCATCTGTTCCAACTGGTCGATAGTAAACACATAGTTTTTGGGGCTAGTGCCGTTCTTGGTGGGGTTGCTATGTTCCAGAATGAAAGCAATACCTCTATATTTATTGCCCAACTTGCTGACGATGCCCATGAAGAAGTATTCGGGTACTACCAGTCCTGTTTTTGTTGGCGACAAGAGATGCTGGTCGTCTATGGTGCCGCCCTTGACGACATAGAGCGTCTCGCGGTATTTCTTGTCGTTCCATGTGCGAACCTGTTTCTCCATATTCTCCCATGTTCCTGTGTTAAGTTTGCTGGTCTGGGGCATTATGTTCGACAGGTAGAATGTCTGCTCATTGGCCTTCATGGAGTTCAGACGGTCGGCAGAGGCGCAGATGTGACCGCGAGAATAGTCAGAATTTTTATAGTCGCTTAGCTCCGTACGATACTCTGCAGGCAGGTCGGGGTCTGGCTGGAAAGGATCGCCATAGCCGTAGTTTTGCAGATTCAGCATGGCCCACTCGTTGTCAGTCTGGTAATCCCAGTTATTACGGTTCCAGCTACTGCCACTGTTGCCACTGTACATTTGGAAGGCTGTCCATCGCTGGGCTTTCTTGGCATTGTTCCACTCAATAACGTAGTTGATGCCGTAGGCTTCGGTGCTACGGATTAGGATGTAATTGCCGTTACCGCCAACGATGTGGGGCATTTCGTAACGCGAGTCCAGATTATCGTTGCCAGTAGCGTTCTTGTTAGTGTTTGTTTGGTCGCTAGATGTGCCGTTTGTCACAATCAGCGCAGCAGAGCCACTTGTGTCTTTTTTACCGGATTTGTTGCCAGTGGGCAGTTTGTCGTCATCTCCTGCTTCGCAACCTACGAAGACAATGAGCGCTAATGCTGGCAGAAATAGATTAAACTTTTTCATAGTGTCGGATTTTTTAGTCGTTTTAGTTTGTTGTTGTTTGTTTCCTCTTTAGAAAGGTAAAGGTGCCCACAAGGCATATGCAACTACCCTGTACGCACCTTCAAAATGTCTTGCTTGAAATATAGTATCTTATTTCTTCGCAGCCTTACCATAGCGGCTCATGAACTTATCAACACGACCAGCGGTGTCAACGAGCTTGCTCTTACCGGTGTAGAAGGGGTGAGAAGTGCTCGAAATTTCAATCTTTACCACAGGGTAAGTTTCGCCTTCGAACTCTACGGTGTCATTTGTCTTAGCGGTAGAGCGCGAGAGGAACATATCGCCGTTGGACATGTCCTTAAACACGACGGGGCGATAGTTTTCTGGATGAATACCTTTTTTCATTTTACTTGTTAATTATTACTTGTTATTTGATATATGTGCATATTGCGGCTGCAAAGGTACGAAGTTTTTTTCATTCTGCCAAATCTTTCTCGGTTTATTTTGTTTTCTGCTCACAAATGTAGCTAATACGAGCGCGAGACAGCTGTATTAGCACCTCAAGATAGCTGTAGTAGCATGCCAAATACAACTAAGCCAGCGCTGGCTTAGCTGTTCTTGCATCTGTATTAGTTGTATTTTTCAAAAAGACCTAACATCCCTAACATGGTATTTGCAAGCTATTGTAATACAGTTCATTACGAAATTCCTTTCTTTACAGACCTACTATTATCCCTACCATCATCCCTAACATGTAAGGTAACATCTTCCAGATTTTAAACTAAGGTGTGATGTTAGGTCTGACGTTAGGGATGATGGTAGGGATAATGGTAGGGATAGCGAACGGTCCAGCCATCACTTTCCCTTTATTTATGCGGGTTTCAGAAGACCTATGGTAGGGATGTTAGGTCTATTTGTGTTGCTGCGTGATTGTCTCTACAAGTCTGTTGAGCATCAGGCATTGCTCACGCGAGATGGTGCGTCGTTGCATGTGGTACTCCCATGGACTTACCTGTAGGAGACGCCCCTCGGAGCAGGCATAGAAAGATTCTCCAGCTGGCTTGTACAATGGCGGAAAGCCATTCTCGCGAACCAGGATAATGCGATAACCCCGATTCATAGCTTCGCGCATGACCTCCTTCTCGCGAGTAGCAATGGCTGCACTCACCAGCACGCCACCTCTCTCTCCACAAGCCAGCCATTTCTGCTTGTAGTCCTCATACTCCTTGTCGGTATAAGCACTATGGACGATGACAGCCACCTTGTCGGGGATGTTAAGCAGGAAACTATTGCCCACTGTCTGACAGTGCCACTCCGCAATGTCAGTATAGTGCATGGTAGTGAAGTAATCGGGGTGTTGCCGCTTGATGGCCAAGCGACGTGGGTTGTCGTCCAAGTAGTGGAGCCAGTTGTCGAGCTGGCCCTCGCGTAGCAGCAACTTGTCGTTGTAGTTCGGTGCAAATAGCAGGCCGTGTTCGCGGTCGCGTTGGCCACTGGCCTTCGTGTTGCGTTCTGTTTGTTGCCGCATTGCGGCGACGTACTCAACAGGCATTAACTGACGGAAACACTTGTTACAGCCCGTTTTGAAACCATGCAGCACATCTCCGAGCGTACAGTCCATATGCTTCGAGACATAGAGGATGCCGTGAAGATGGTCGGGCATCATCTGTAGTGCAATGAGCTTTACTTCGGGATAATGGTTGGGGATAGAGAACCAACAGTCTTTGACCGCTTTCCCTAAGAGCGACAGTTCAATATGTGGAGCCTCTTCATGACCTATAGTAGCATCACAGCGTCCCACCACTTCTCCAAAGTACTTCTTCCGCCCTTCTGTTACCATTGTCACCATATACATCTGCCGCTCTTGGTAGTCATGACCGATGCACCTTCTGTTCATCGAAGGTTTCTTCTCCCCTGCGAACGGATTCTGAACTTCGAATGTTTCCTTCTTCATTTCTGAGTAGGCTACTTAAAATCGGCTGCACGCCGAGGTGGTGTGCAGCCGATTGATATAAGTTTGATTGTGAATTACTTCTTCACCAGTTTTGCATCATCGACAAGAATTTCTTTAGCAGAAGTCTTACCGTCGTTCTTCTTAGGATTCATGCATACTACGCTAATACTTGCATCTGCAGAAAGGGTGAACTCAAAGGAAACGAGTGTCCAATCGTTAGCGTTGAGGTCAATAAAGCTACCATACTTATAAGAACCAGAATCTGGTGCTCCATCCTTATAGGTAACCCATCCTGCACGGGCTTGAGACACTTCAGTAGTTGCTGCTTTTGCATAGAATGAGAACTCATAAGTTCCTGCTGTTAAAGCAATTTCTTGACTTGCAAAGCGCTTGTTTGCAGTATCATTTCCCTTTACGAGGACAGAATAGCTGCCAGTACGAGCGTCGGTGTTCTGCTCAATAGTTGTATTTGTTGCTTTCGAAGACCAGCCTGTGGGGGCACCATCAGTCCATTCTTCGAAGCTTAAATTGGTCAGCTCAGATGCTGCTTCGCCGCTTCCGCCGCCTTCACCGCTGCCACCACCTTCGCCGCCGCTACTAGCATTTGCGTTACTTGTCTTTACAAGATAGTTCCCTTGTGCCATTTCAGGAACAATCTCTCCAGTATTTGTATTCTTATACTTCTGTAGCTTACCATAAACGACAACATCGTCACCTACCTGCAACTGGTCTGCTGAAGTAAAGTCTGTGTTGTTGAGGTTCTTGCCGCGATATACATAAATTGTGTTGCTTTCGCTACCATCCTCTGAGATGTAGTAATTAATATCCTTATATTTCTTTTCTGTGTTAGGGCCAATCTCATCTGCCTTGGTAGCGACCTTGGCAACTTTTCCTTTGACGTACCACTTCGCATCAGTTGTAGCTCCATCTTCCAAAGCATTAATTGCTGCCAATGCCTCGGCTACAGTCTTTGGAGAATCAACGCTACCAACGTCGCTTGTTGGTGGATTCCCGCCGCCTTCACCGTCTTCAATACTTACAAAGTATGCATCAAGAACCTCAATTTTGCTTTTGTGTTCTCCGCGCTTACCAATAATGGTAATCTTCTTACCATTGGCTATACCTTTAGCAGCAACCAGTTCTTGGAACTTCTTACTTGCACCGCCCTTTTCAGCAGTTAGACCATAAACGTATACAGAACCCGTTGCATCTTCAATGTCGAAATTGCCATATTGGTCATCGTCCTTAAGATTCTTGATTGTTCCAGTCAGTTGATACCAGTTTGCCGTGCTTACAGATGCTGCATTGAATTCAGCAATAGTAACAGTCTGTACTTCACCTTCGGGCTCTGGCTCTCCAGGCTTAGTTCCATACGTCTGACCATCTGCAATAGCATAACTAACTTGCTTCATTCCAGTATTGCCGAAGTACTTCTCAATAGTACCATAGAGAGTTACTTCTTTTTTGTACATACCCTTGTTGTCTTTCAAGTTCAGAGCAGTACGAACATCTCCAACTGGAAGCTGAACTGGCATACATTTTGAAACACTGGTCTCATCTGCTGACTCAGCAAACAATATGTTAGATGCCACAGTTGCAGTATCAGGCGCACCAAATACAGCACCGACATCGGCTTTGGTTCCCCAAATGTAACCAACAATGTATCCCTTTACGAAGGCACCCGTAGAAGATCCTTTCTTAATAGCCTTAGAAACGGTAAGTGGATCTTCTTCTGTTCCGTCACCAATTTCTTCTTTGGGGGTAGAACCTGGAGCAGGATAAGGCTCTGGAACGTCAGAGCATGCTGCAAATGTAAATGCTACAGCCGCAAGGGCGAGCAATGATTTGATTGTCTTTTTCATAATCATATTAGGTTTTTGATTTTACTTTTATTTTACTATAACATCGTCAGTCTTGCGGATTTCAATTTGCCAATCATTATTGTAGCGAGAGGCAATACCGATGATGTCGCATGGAGTGGTTGGTAGTTTGTCACCCGCAAATCTGGCGTAGCTACTAGTGCGAACTACTACATTACTTCCCATGCCGATTTTACGTGAGGTGTAATTTTCTCCCTGAGGAGCGAAAGTATTTTCACCGTCAGCATCATCAAATGTTACATTTTTGAGAATGACCAATTTACCACAGTTTGTATTCTTATCGCCCTTGATGGTTTCAAAATCTACGGGCTGGATATGATTAGGATCATAATTCTGCAGAATCTTGAAATGCTTAGCAAACAAATCCTTCGACATACGTCCAATACTGGTTCCATATGGAATGCCTATCTGTGGCATTTTTCGGTAACCACCTACGTGTAATCCTTTTAAGTCAATCAATACTTCTTGACCTATAGGCAGGATACCGTTCATTCCACTTTGGTTGACGGAAATCTCAAGAGCACGAGTGTCATCTTGTATATATATTTTTTTATATATATTGCCACCGATATCATTGCCTACTACCCAACCTTTAATTTGGATGTCCTCAGTAATTTCGGTAATCTTATCCTGGTCTTCAAACAGATAGTCCTTGTATTTTTTGAGGAATGCGTCGATTGTCATTTGTTTTGAAGCATCCTCTACAATACTATTGTTGCCGTAAGGGGGTGTCGTCAGATTAGGTTCGTCCCAGTCGCCATTCTGACAGGCAGTAAACAAGCCGCAAACAGCAGCGATGATATAATATTTAATGTTCTTCATACGTTGTGTCCTCCTTCTGTTTAGAACAAGTAAGTTAACTGAATCATACCGTTGATGCCGTTAGCATAGAACTTCTTTGGGCTGTTGAGGAAAGAATATGTGCGGATTTTCTTTCCTGTGGCATCATAGTCACGACGACTTTGCTCCATACCACCCGTACAAAGCCTGGTGTTGTTCAGAATGTTAGAAACCATGAGGTTTACTCTGAGCTGTCCCTTCTTCAGACGGAAACTCTTGCTGATAGATGCATCAAGCATGAAGCCTCCTTTGCCTTTTGCTTGTCCCTCTGGCATTAGCGTGTTTCCATCAGCATCGACATTCTCTGCTATACCATCACCGTCCTTGTCTGGTAGCGGACTATAGTAACGAGTAACTGGTGAGTAGTAAAGGTAAATCTTGTCGTAGTAGTTGCCAATGAGGTCGAAATACCAGAAATTCCAGTGGTATGACAGGTCAATGCTGGCAGCTGCAAGTGGCGTGCCGCCTTCGCGCATACCCTTGTTGACGCAGATATCTTCATGATAGAGACTGCCAGTCTTTGAGTCTGGCTCAGCGTTAGACATCATGTAGGTTACATTGGCATTGTTAATGTATTTAGCCTCGCTGATAGTACCTAAGGTCTTGATGCTGAACAGCTCGGTGACTTTGAAATTCATGCCTAGTTCAACACCATAGTATTCCTTATTGATACCTGTAAGCGATACGTAGGTAAATGAGCGGTTGATATCATCATAGTACATCGAATACTCTGTAACATCTTCCAATCGAGTGTAGTAGGCGTTGACGTTGGCCTTCAACCAAGGGAAGGTGAACATCATGCCGAACTCAGCGCTCATGTTACGTTCTAGTTTCAAATCCTTCACAAAATCGTTGTTTACTTGTGGAGCTACGAAAGCAGTACGTGCAGTAGGAGCTTTCCACTCATAACCGCCACCGAGCATCATTGCAACGCCCTTACCTAATGTGTAGTGTAAGCCAATCTTACCGCCACCATCCAGGAACTTGGCCGTGCCGCCTTTGCCGAATGAGTTGTCTTTTGCCAAACCGTTACGCATCTTACCTTCACGCTGGATAGAAGTACCCGTTACGCGTCCGTTCAAGAAGAGGTGAAGCTTGGTGAAGTCAACAGAATAACCAGCCCAAGCACCAGCCTTGTTTACTAAGATGTTATAATCATAACCAAAACGGTCGCCTTTCTTAACTAAAGCGTTGGGGTTGTTCAAGTCGTACTGTATTTCATCAGCCTTATCTCCATATTGACTAATAGCATAGGTATTAATGTTGTGGAAACTATTGGCACCCAACAGGTCTTCCATCGTCTGGTAGTGCATACCTTTGTTGGTAGAAAGGTTGAAACCAAGGTTTAGCTGTGAGTTCTTGCTCAGACGAGTGGTCAGCGTGCTGCTGAGGCTGAATGCCAACTGGTCGTCGTGGTAGGCCTGCTGGTAGTACATAGCATCCGCATTCTGAATATTGGCAGCCTTGTTGGCATAGTACATGCCGTCCCAGTTGAGCTGGCGGTTAGCCTTCGATGCGCTCAAGTAGTCGTAGGCAGCTTTCCAGCTGGCTTTGTCTGTTTCTGAACCTGCGTCATTCCATACATCGTAATAGTAGGAGGGCATCAGACTGTAGTAGTCTGGAGCCGGGTTGGTCGCATTGTTGTAGTTCAGACGGGTGCTGCTGTACATGGAGTACTTGCCTAACAGACTGGTAACCAGCTTCATGTCCTCGTTAATCTTGTAGTCCCAGGTCAGCAATGCTGAGGGGGTAAAGCTGTTAACGATACGGGAATTACGCTTTTTGCCGTCCTGATAACCCCAGTTAGGATTATAGAAGTTGTTATTGGCAATCCAGTACATCTCGTCAGTAGATGCTGACTGAGCACCACGCTCAGTGGGATTACCCCATGTGACGAGCGAGATAGAATGCTGGTCGTTGATGATTTTCTCGGCACCAAGGAAGTAGCTCAGTGCGTTGTAGAATGTACCTTCAATGTTGGAAGTTTCCATGTTTGCCCAACGGTATGTCAGGTTACCAGAGAAAGCCCATCCATTAGGCATAACACCAGTATTGTAGGTGTACATACCACGGACGGTGTAGTTGCGGTTCGCACCTGTCAACGACACGCGTGAGCCTGTAGCCATAGCACTCGGACGGAAATTGTAGTTGCTTGAGCCACCCAGTGACGACATGGCGAAGTTGTTGTCCTCGAAAGGAAGCGTCGACTCCACGTTACGTGTCTGGTTGTTCAAACCACCGATGAACGAGAAGTTAAACTCGCCACGTTCTGCATCATTGGCGGGGTTGCCGTTGATATACATCTCGTTGTACTTCGAGTTGTATCCTCTGAACTTAAATCTCGCAGCACTGAAGCGGAAACCCACTTGGCTGGCATACACATTGTTGTTGGAGCCCACAATGGTAATGTTTGGGGTGACATCGTCATCCCCACCAATTTGAGCTTCAGTGAACGTAAAGGCTTCTTCGGTCAGTTCTGCTTTGACGTCAGTCTCGGAAGGAGCCTCCTTCACTTGAGCTGATGCAGAGCTAACGACACAAAATGCCATTAAAAGTAATTTAAGGTGTTTTTTCATAAGCGTTAGTTTTTTAGTAACGATATAATAGTTTTGGTGCAAAGATAAGGAATAAAATGCAAAAAAGAGTAACTTTTCGCATTTTTTTTTTAAAAAAGTTAGTTTTTCTCAAAAATTATCACTAACTTCGCAACCATAAACTGGTAATTAAATGTAAAACTATGAAAAAACTATTGTTGACGACTGCTGTACTGTTCTTGGTGGGAACGGTAAGCGTAATGGCTCAGGAGAAGAAATATTCCGTTTATGCCATCGGTTTCTACAACCTTGAGAACCTTTTTGATACCCTTCATGATGAGGGCCACAATGACTATGAGTATCTTCCCGATGGAAAGAACAAGTGGTCAGGACTGAAATATAGACACAAGCTACGCAATATGGCCCGTGTGCTGGCAGAGATGGGTACAGATAAGCTTCCTATGGTAGGATGTGCAGCGATTGGCGTCTCTGAGGTAGAGAATGATGGCTGCTTGGCAGATCTCTGTGAGCAGGAACCTCTGAAGAAACGCAATTTCCAGCATCTACTGATAGAAGGTCCTGACCATCGTGGCGTTGACTGCGGTCTGTTGTATAACCCCGCCTTGTTCTCCGTTCGTAATGTGAAGCTCGTACCTTATATATATGATAAGCCTGAGGATGCCCGTCGCGCTACCCGTGGCTTCTTTGTAGTCAGCGGTACATTGGCTGACGAGCATGTCACCATCATCGTCAACCACCTGCCTTCACGTGGTGCTGTGAGCTACTATCGTGAACTTGGTGGCAGGCAGATTCGTGCCGTGAAGGACTCTTTGCTGAAGGACGACCCCAATGTGAAGCTCTTCATCATGGGTGATATGAACGATGACCCCGCGGATCCTTCTATGTCGAAAGCACTGGGCGCCCAGCGTGAAATCAACGATGTGAAACCCGGTGGTCTGTTCAACCCCTTCTGGAATATCCATGCCAGTGGAACAGGTACGTTGCGCTATGATGGTGCATGGAATCTCTTTGACCAGATTATCATGTCGCAGTCACTGCTAAACCAGAAGGGCGATAAGGACTACTCGACACTGAAGTTCTGGCAGGCACAGATTTTCCGTCGTGACTATTTGTTCCAGCAGGATGGCCGTTACAAAGGCAATCCGCTGCGTACCCATGCCGGTGGTGTCTGGCTGGATGGCTATAGTGACCACCTGCCCACACTGGTTTATCTTGTAAAAGAACAAAAGCAGTAATATATATAAATAATGTACATTATCGGAATTGCAGGCGGTACAGGATCTGGTAAGACCACCGTCGTCAAGAGAATCGCTAGCGTGCTGCCACCCCATTGTGCAGCAGTAATCCCTTTGGACTCGTATTATAACGATACGACGGGATTGACCGACGAGGAGCGTAAGTCTATCAACTTCGACCACCCCGACGCTTTCGATTGGAAGTTGCTCACTGAGCATATAAAAATGCTGAAGAATGGGCAGGCCGTTGAACAGCCAACCTACTCGTATATCATCTCCAATCGTCTGCCGGAGACCGTACATGTGGAACCCAAGCCCGTCATCATTCTGGAGGGCATTATGACGCTGCACTATAAGAAGTTGCGCGACATGATGGACCTCAAGATTTTCGTGGATACGGACAACGACGTGCGCCTCATCCGTAACATCCGTCGCGATGTGGTAGAGCGTGGACGTACCGTCGATATGGTGCTGGACCGCTATGAGAAGGTGCTCAAACCTATGCACGAACAGTTCATCGAACCCACAAAGAAGTTTGCCGACCTCATCATTCCCTGGGGCGGCGACAACAAGACGGGTATCCATATTCTCAAAACGTATATTGAGGGCATTGTTACCAATGTTAAATGAAGACAGAAAAGCAGAAGAGAGTGGCGCAACCACTCTCTTCTTAGTACGTCACGGTGAGACCGTTGACAATGCCCGCCAGATTATGCAGGGCCAGACGCAGGGCAGTCTCAACGAGCGGGGTAGGGAACAAGCTGAACAGGTGGCCCGCCGACTGGCTGATGAGCCCATTGACGCCATTGTTGCCAGTGACCTACGCCGTGCCATACAGACTGCCGAAATCATTGCTGCGCCTCATGGTTTACCCGTGAGGACCACTCCTCTGCTCCGTGAGCGCGACTGGGGTAGCTTTACCGGTCGCTTTATTCCCGACCTGAAAGGCGAGGTGTGGCCCGACGATATCGAGAGCGAGCAAGCCCTGCTGCAACGTGCCGCCGACTTCCTGCAACAGATAACGACCACCTACCCGGGGAAACGGGTGGTGGCCGTAGGTCATGGCATTCTAAACAAAGCCTTGTTGGCTGTCTATGCCGGTTGTACCATGCGTGAGGTACAGCGTATGATGAATGCTGAGGTGCGTATCTTAACGACGACTGCCGAAAGAACCGCCGCTTCGGCTTCCGCCGCCATGGCTGCCACTGCCGCGGCTGCCTCCGCTATGACCGCTTCCGAAACCGCCACTGCTGCGACTGCCTCCTCCAAAACTTCCGCGGGTAGTGCTGCTGTTGCTGCCACCACTACGGCTTCCGCTGAATGAACCGCTGCTACGGCTGCTACCAAATGAACCGTTGCTACGACTACCACCGAATGAGCTGCTGCTACGGCTTCCGCTGAATGATCCGCTATGCTGATTGTTGGTGTTGTTGACCGTTGTGCGGGTCGAACTGGTGCGTGAACCGCCGAAGTTCCCCAAACGACGATCGCTGGTGCCGTGGTTGCCTATTGAACCTCCGTGAGGTCTGCTTGTACCACCGTGATTTCCTATTGAACCTCCGTGAGGTCTGCTCGTACCCCCATGACGGCCTACCGTTCCACCATGATGGCGATGGAAGTCGCCACGGTTCCAGCGGTCGTGCATGCCGAAGTGGACGCGTCCTGCTGCCGGACGGAAGTGGTGACGGTGGTTATAGTAGTATCCGTGCGTGCCGTGAAGATGCCAGGCGTGTGCACCACGATAGGTAGCATAGAATGCCGGACGTCCGAAGTAGAAGTAGTCGCGGTGCGGATAGCGGGCATAGATGCCGAAGTGCCAATAACCTGCGCTCCAGTACAGTGGGCGGTAGAAGTAGTTGGCTGCGATGTATGCCTGCCACTGTGCGTCGAGCAGAATGTAGCTCAGGTCGCGGTTGCGGCGCTCCCAGTAGTCGCCATAGACATCATCGTAGCTCGTCACACCCATCAGGTAGTCGAGGTTGATCTCGTAGGCGGCCTCATACTGTTCGTCGGTGAGGTTCAGCTCGTAAGCCATTTTATCGGTCAGGAACAGTGCCTCGTTGCGAGCCTGTTCGTAACTCATTGCCTTGCCCGATGCTGCTATCGTCAGCATTGCTAAAAGGGCTATCATCATCTTTTTCATAATCGCAGTTGTTTAATGTTCTCGCTGCAAAGGTAGGAAGAAAACGGTGATGATGCAAAGGATAATCCCTAAACCGTGAGGGGGAATTCCCTAAACGTTAGTTACAGAATTTACAAAAGCAGTTTCAGAATTTACAAAAGCAGTTTCAGAATTTACAAAAACACACCTTCTGATGCACAAATTTGGTCCTAAGCCCAAATTCGTGCATATCTTTTCTTCCGTTTCTATTACTTTTTGTATATCTTTGCAAAAAAATAATCACAAACCGATATGTGCAAAGATCTCTTTGAGACCATTGATACTACCATCCAAAAGGAACGGCTCTATGCCGAGGTAGGTTTGATGCGTGAAGACGTTATGAAGCGTTTTCGCATCAGTCGCCATCACCTTAACGACCTGTTGAACCTTCATGCCGACGGCATGTCTTTCCCACAGTACATCAACGCTATCCGCATGGAGAAAGCCTGCGAACTCATCGTCAATCATCCTGAGATGAAACTCTCTGATGTTGCTAGTCAGGTCGGTTTCACTGCTCCCAATTTGCGCGAGCAGTTCAAGCAGAAGTATGGTATGACGCCCAAGAAGTATAGGGGGTTGGAAATCGAAAATAAGTAATTGAGATAGCATGTACGAATACGAAGGCCTGCGCGATATGTTTTTCATCATGCTCTATGGTGGGGCTGCGATGATGGCATTGCTGGCCGCGGTGTACCTCTGGCTGAGAAGCGGCAACGCTATCAACCAAAACATGGAGTCGCCGAAGGAACTGCGCCGCTGGGCAGCAGCATTCCTGACATCGGTGGCCGCAAGTCATGTATGGTGGGCGCTACTCGGCACGGTTTGGCTGACGGACGATCAGCTGGTACGTAACATTGTTGCCATCACACTGGACCGTGTGACCTTCGTTCTGCTGATGATGTGCGTCTTGCTACGCATGCTGCAAGACCGACGGCGACCATTGTGGCCTGTAGCCGTAGCAATGCTTCCCTTCGTAGCTGTGGCAGTGGTGTCTATCTCCACCCGCAACGACAATTTTGAATGGTTTGTCGAGGGTTACAGCCTGTTGCTTGCTTTCCTTTTTATTATATATTATGTATATGCGCTCAGGAAGTATGGCCGTTGGCTGGCCGACAACTTTGCTGACCTGGAACATAAGGAACTGTGGCAGAGCCTGCTGCTGTTGGCCTGCATCTTGCTGGTCTATGTGGTCTATACCACCAACGAGGGCGCTCTTGCCGTAGAGTATCTGGCTCAGGTGCTGACGCTGGTAATTATCGGTTTTGTGGTGTGGCGCGTGGAGACGTTGCAGACACTGGTGGTAGAGGAGGCTGAAAAAACAGAAGACGAGGAAGACGTACTGATTGGCTCCCTGCTGGCTCAGTACTGCGAAGCGCCTCAGCTCTACCTGCAGCATGACCTGACGCTTGCGCAACTGGCCAAGGCCATAGACACCAACCGCACCTATCTGAGTGCCTATTTTGCCGCCAAGGGCGAGACGTATAATGCTTACATCAATCGCCTGCGTATCGACCACTTCATTGAGCTCTACCGCAAGGCTCAGGGCGAGGAACGCACTGTTACCGCCCAACAACTGTCTCTGGAGAGCGGCTATCATAGCTACAGTACGTTCAGCACAGCTTTCAAACAGCGAACGGGACTGACTGTTACAGCCTGGGTGAGAGAGCAACAAAATGTATGATTACAGAGAAATATAAATATAGATAGATTTAGTTAAGTTATTAGTAATTTAGAGTATGTCATTAGGTAAAAAGATGATTCAGCCACCCTTTTTAAAGGCAGGAGACAAGGTAGCCCTTGTTTCTCCTGCCTACTGGGTGCCGGAAGAGGCTATCATGCAGGCTGCAGAGCAGATCAGGAGCTGGGGACTCCAACCCGTTGTCGGACCGCATACCACCAGTTTGAATGTGGATGCCTATGCAGGTATGGCAGATGAACGTGCTATGGATCTACGGTGGGCTTTCGAGGATGACAGCATCAAGGCCGTTGTGTGTTCACGTGGTGGCTATGGATCCATTCATCTGTTGAACCGTGTGCCCACAGACTGTTACTCGCAACATCCGAAGTGGCTGATAGGACACGGTGATATTACGACTTTGCTCTATACGGTAGCAGGAGAGGGTATGATGAGTATCCATGGACCGATGGCCTTCCAGATAGCTGCCCAACAGGAGCCTGCCACAAACATTTTGCGTGATATGTTCTTTGGGACTATCCCTCAATACAAGATACCTGGTAATGTCCATAACAAGTGTGGTCATGCCGAGGGCATCCTGGTGGGTGGCAATCTCTGTAGTTATGCGGCCATTTCAGGTACGAAATTCCAACTTGATCCTGAACAGGACGTCATCCTTTTCATAGAAGAGGTGGAAGAGTCGCTGCATGTCATAGACAGACTGTTCTATACGTTGCGTCTACAGCCAAGTTTCGAAAGGGTGAAGGGCATTATCTTCGGTGCGTTCAGTTCTGTGAAATATGACCTGCAGTATGGCAGTGTGGAGCAGATGCTGATTACTCATCTGCACGACATGGATATTCCTGTCTGCTGTGGGTTCCCCGTAGGTAGCAATAGTTGTCTGCCGCTTATTGAGGGAGCGCCCTGTTCGCTGGATGTTACACCCGAGAGTGCCCTGTTGTCATTTGACATCGAAGGTGGCAAGCATTTCTATGACATAGAGAAAGAACATCCGCAAATTATGAAATAAAGACTAACTTATTTTCTTTGTTAACAAAAAACATCTATTGAACTCACTCTCGAAGTTAGGAGTCAGTATACCTTTCCCCATGGCCTCACGAATCTCTTGCATCGTCCAGAAACGGCCACCGTCCAGCTCTTCAACGGATGGGCGTATCTCACCGTCGTAGATAGTACGATTAACATATACCAGTTCCTTCTCGCGCTTGCTTTCAAATACATACTTGTCGATGGGTTCCGGCTCGAAGTCAGTGATGCCCAACTCCTCGCGCACCTCCCGTCGCAAAGCCTCTTCTGGGGTCTCTCCGTAGTCAATATGCCCTCCAACGGCCGTGTCCCACTTCCCTGGCTGTATATCTTTCCAGTCGGGCCGACGTTGCAGATATATTTCGCCTTTGGAATTGAATACATGCAGATGAACGACGGGGTGTAGCAACTTCGAGCCACTATGACACTCACCCCGTGTCGCAGAACCTATCACGTTCCCCGCTTCGTCTACAATCGGGAATATCTCTTCTTGATTATCCATATTGTTCGTTTTTTTTAAATAATCTCAATTTTGCGCACAAAGATAACAATAATTCATGGATTATTTGTATCTTTACACCCCAAATTAATATGCTTTGTAAAAATAATAATATGAAGAAGTTTTTGATGACAATGATGCTTGTCGCCGCAGCAGTGACGGCATCGGCACAGACAAAAAGGCAGTTGTTTGACTTCGGCTGGCAGTTCACACATAACGGAACGACGCAGACCGTCGACTTGCCACACGACTGGGACATCTTCGAAGGTCCCAACTCTGGCAAAGGCGCTACGGGCACTGGCGGCGGATGGTTCGAGGCCGGCAAGGGTGAATATCGCAAGACATTCAAGACGCCTGGAGACGAGCTAGTGAAACTGCATTTTGAGGGTGTGTATCAGAAAGCTGAAGTGTTCGTCAATGGGGTCAAGGCCGGACAGCATCACTATGGCTACACACCATTTACCGTTGATGTAACACCTTATCTTTATAAGGACAAACGCGAAAATGAGGTTGTCGTAAAGGTAGACAATAGTGAACAGCCCAACTGCCGCTGGTACAGCGGTTCCGGTATCTATCGCCACGTATGGTTGGAAACGATGCCCGCATTGCACATTGCTGAGAATGGTGTGTTTGTCACCACGCCACAAGTCTCGGCCAACAAAGCAACAGTTAAGGTTGAGGTAATGGTGCAGAACGAGGGTACGACAGACCAACAATCCACCGTGGAGGTAGAAGGCCAACAGAAAGAAGTATCGCTGAAAGCTGGCGAGAGCAAGGCAGTCACCTTTACCTACACCATCAACAATCCCAAGCTTTGGTCACCAGAGTCACCATATCTATATGAGGTACATGCAAAACTAACCTCTCACCTCTCCTCACTCACCTCTCACCTCTCCACGAAATTCGGCGTCCGCTCCTTCTCGTTCGACGCCGAGAATGGTTTCGTGCTCAACGGTAAGAAAGTACTCATCAACGGTGCCTGTGTTCACCACGACGACGGTGTGCTGGGTGCCCGAGCTTTCGACGATGCCGAAATCCGCAAGGTGCGCCAGATGAAAGAAGCCGGTTTCAACCTCATCCGCACCAGCCATAACCCCACAACGCGCGCCTTCCTCGACGCCTGCGACTCAATAGGTATGCTCGTTATCGACGAGGCTTTTGACGGCTGGCGCACACAGAAGAATCCCTACGACTACTCCACCGTCATCGACTCTTGCTTCCGCCAGGATATCCATGCGATGGTGCTGCGCGACCGCAACCATCCCAGCATCATCTCATGGAGCATCGGCAACGAGGTCATTGAGCGTAAAGACATCCGCGTGGTGTATACCGCCCGACAGATGAAGAAGGCCATCCACGAACTGGACACGACGCGCCCCGTTACCGAGGCTCTGTGTGCTTGGGACCGCGACTGGGAAATCTACGACCCACATGCTGAGGTGCTCGACGTGGCGGGCTACAACTACATGATCTTCAAGCACGCCACCGACCATGAGCGCGATCCCAAGCGCGTCATCTGGCAGACGGAGAGCTATCCTCGCGATGCCTTCCGCAACTGGGCTGTGGCGAACGACTTCCCCTACGTTGTAGGCGACATCGTGTGGACAGGTCTGGACTATCTCGGCGAGAGTGGCATAGGGCGTAACTACTATAAGGGTGAGCGCGAGGGTGAGTCGTGGATTGAGGGTGGACAGCCCGAATGGCACGGCGCTCCCTGTGGTGATGTTGATATCACTGGCTGGCGCAAGCCCATCAGCCACTATCGTGAGATGCTGTGGAATAGTGTAGAGTGTAGAACTGAGAGTGTAGAGTTTGCTACCGCTTCTAATTCTTTCGCGAGAGGAACAGCGGAAGCAAACTCTACACTCTACACTCTACACTCTCAACTATATATGGCCGTCAAGGAACCCAACGGCTACCACGGTGAGATTCACACCACGATGTGGAGCGTCTGGCCCACATGGGAGTCGTGGACGTGGAAAGGCTGGGAGGGTAAACCCGTCGAGGTGGAGGTCTATACCCATCAGCCAGAAGTAAAACTGTATCTTGACGACCAGCTTATCGGCACAAAGCTAGTAAGCCGTGAGACTGAGTTCAAGGCTGTATTCTCTGTTCCTTATAAGGCCGGTACCCTACGCGCTGAAGCCGGTGGCGAGAGTGTGACGTTGAAGACCGCTGGTGAGCCAGCTCGTCTGCGCCTCACCCCTGACCACACCGTCATGGCAGCCGACGGACAGTCGCTTACCTTCGTCACCATCGAGGTTCTTGACAAGAACGGCACAGTCGTACCTGAAGCTGCCATTCCCTGTGAGGCCACGGTGAAAGGTGCTGGTACGCTGTTAGCCTTTGCTTCTGCCGATTTGAAGGATACAGAACCCTACACCTCGTCTCGTGTAAATACGTGGAAAGGCCGCGCCCTCCTCGTTGTGCGCAGCACACAGCAGAAAGGTTCCGTTAGCGTGAGCATCAAGAGTTCATTGCCTACCGCCAGTCTAAAGCTGAAGAGTAAGTAAGAGGTTGTGTCATGGGGCAGATGACGGCCGCCATCTGCCCCAGCTTATTATATCCCATCCTTAGTCAGCAAGACGCTTGAGGAGTTCGATGAGCACTTGCCAGATATCCTCGATGGTCTTCAGTTCCACCCGTTCGCTGGTGGAGTGTGGTTCTACGATGCGTGGGCCGATGCTGGCAATCTGAATGCCAGGATAGTGCTCAACGAAGAACCCTGCTTCAAGGACGAAGTGCATGGCCACCATTCGTGGGCGCCAGCCCAGCACATCCTGGAACGTGTCGGAGGTAAGCTGCAGGAATGCAGAATGTTGGTCTTCCTGCCAGGCAGGAGCCGACATCACCACTTCCGAAGTCGCACCGGCAGCCACAAAGGTGTCGGCAATCTCTTTGCTCAGCGCAGCCATATCGTCGTCGATGAAGCTGCGCGTGTGGGTCGATACGAAGATGCTGTCTTCTTCCGTTACGATGCGCCCAACGTTGTTTGACGTCTCTACCGTGCCGGGCATCGCCTCGCTCATCTTCACCACGCCTTGTGGCACCTGTTCCAGACAACCCATCAGTGCCTCGAAAGCATCTTTGGAAATCACGCTGTCCTGCTTCTCGCACTTCTCAATGCTGCACGTCATCTTCGGGTCGTCAGGATACTCTTCGCGCAGCCATTCGTTCATCATGTCTTGCTGAGACTTGACAAACTCGCAGGCCTCGCCAGACGGTACACAAACGACGATGTCTGCCGACGAGGCGATAGAGGCATTGGCCTCGCCAAGTTTGATGGATGCCACGTCAAAGTCGTACTCGTTATAGATGGCTGCCAGGATGGCCCACATAGCTACCACGGCGCTGCAACGGCCTTTGTTGATGTCCACACCCGAGTGGCCACCCAGTCCGTCCTCGAAACGAATGCGATACCAGCGGCGCTTGCCGCCTGGAGCAGGCTGGCGTTTCATGGGGATGCGGTGGAACTGCAGACAGGCACCGGCAGCACCCGTCGTGATGGTGTCGTAGTCCTCGGAGTCAAGGTTGATGACTTTGCGCCCCTTCAGGAAGTCCTTGCTTAGCTGTGAGGCTCCCGACATGCCGTCTTCCTCGTTGGTAGTCGTAATAACCTCCAGCGGACCGTGTACCATCTCGTTGCTTTCCAGCACGGCAAGTGCCATCGACAGTCCGATGCCGTTGTCAGCACCTAGCGACGTGCCTCGAGCCTTCATCCATCCATTCTCTATATAGGCATCGATGGGTGTGTTAAGCGGATCGCTCATGCCCACACAGACCATATCCATGTGGTTGAGCAGCACGACGGGCTCTGCGCTCTCATAGCCTGGTGTGGCTGGCTTGCTGATGACGACGCAATTCTCCTTGTCACGCTTGTAAGGCAGATTCAACCGCTCCGCAAACCTGCACAAATAGTCAGCTACTCGCTCTTCATGGTGCGAAGGGCGTGGAATATGGTTCAGTTCCTTAAAGATCTGGAATACACGTTCTGTTGTTTTCATAAAGTATCCTCTTAATTTGCTACAAAAATAGCAATTATTCATCAATTTCAACTCATCATTAACATTTATTATGCCATAAAAGGGGGCAAAAACTTGGAATTATGAAAAATCTTTCGGGTGAATAGCTACAAGCTTTCTGTAATAGTAGTGATACTTTAGGGTAAAAAATGTTATTTTTTCATAGGAAAAAACAACTTCTTGTTCGTTTATTCGTACCTTTGCAAGCGTGAAACTGACGAAAAAAAGACATATTGCCTCATGGTTGCTATTGGCTGTGTTTGTGCCAATGCTGGTGCTGTCGTCTGTTCACATCCACGAAACGGGTGAAGCCATAGCAACGGAATGTGCCGACTGCGTACATCACAGTTGTCACGGCCACATGACGGTGACGCCCCATTGGGTGCACGACTGCGTGCTGTGCCAATTCCTCACGTTGCCGATGCTGGCAGCCGTTATACTGGCTGTCACAGTATATATTCATGTATGTAAAACAAGTTATGCCCAGCCTTTGTGCGGCTGTCGTGCCGACAGCTGCGGCGCTATTGTAACCAGAGGACCTCCGACCATCTGATCCACATTAGACTTTTACATACATTATTTATACCATTAATCAATCACAGAATGAAAGCAAAATACATCATTTTGCTACTGTTGTGTATATGCACGGCAGTGGCAGCTCAGGATAATAGTAAACATCATCATGCGGAGGATTCGACAGATATTTTTTTCCGTCATCTGCAACTGAATGAATTGACGGTGACGGGTGTGACGGGCGATACCAAGTTGAAACACGCCACAGCCCCCGTAAGTATCGTGACACCGCAAATGTTACGAGCTACGGCCTCGACGAATATCATCGATGCCATCGCTCACCAGCCTGGCGTCAGTCAGCTGACAACAGGCGGCAGCATCTCGAAACCTATCATCCGCGGACTGGGCTACAACCGCGTCGTGGTGATGAGCGAAGGTGTGCGTCAGGAGGGTCAGCAATGGGGCGACGAACACGGTGTTGAAGTCGATGGCAACAATGTCGGCAGTGTTGAAATACTGAAAGGGCCAGCCTCGTTGATGTACGGCTCTGACGCGATGGCTGGTGTGGTCATCCTGCACGCTCAGCCCACGCTGGCCGAGGGTGAGATGAAGGCTAACGTCAACACGGAATACCAGACCAACAACGGACTCTTCCATTACTCGCTACAGATGGCGGGCAATCAGAAGGGGTTTGTGTGGGATGCCCGCTATAGCGACAAGATGGCACATGCGTATAAGAATAAGTATGACGGATACGTGCCTGGCTCGCAATTCCATGAGCGGGCTGGCCGACTAATGTTGGGAATCAACAAGGACTGGGGACACTCGCGACTGACGTGGACGGCTTATCACCTGACGCCAAGCATCATTGAGGGAGAGCGTGACGAGGTAACGGGAGAATTGGTTCACGGAGAAGGATTCACGGATCATGGCTACGGCAAGTCGCTGCCTTACCAGCAGGTGAAGCACTACAAGGCTGTGTGGGACAACGCGCTGAACCTCTCGTCGGGCTACCTCAAGGCCATCATCGGCTATCAGCAGAACCGCCGTCAGGAGTATGAGGAGTCGATGGATGAATACGGTCTGTTCCTGAAACTGCAAACGCTGACCTACGACCTGCGTTACGTTACCCATGAGTGGAATGGTTGGAAGCTCTCTACAGGCATCGGTGGCATGTATCAGCAGTCAGATAACAAAGGCGAGGAATACCTGATACCTGACAGCCGCCTCTTTGACTTCGGCCTCTATGCCACTGCCTCGAAAAGCCTTGGCGACCGCTGGACACTGAGTGGAGGTTTGCGTTATGACCACCGTCGACTGCACGGATATGAGTTGATGGAGGACGGTGAGATGCGCTTTGTGGATTTCACCCGTCACTTCAATGGTCTGACGGGTAGCATCGGGGCCGTCTGCAATATCAACGACCACTTCAACCTGCGCATGAATCTCGCCCGTGGCTTCCGCACACCCAACATGAGTGAACTGGCATCGAATGGTGTGCATGAGGGCTCTTTGCGCTATGAAATAGGCAACCAGAACCTGAAGGCAGAATACAGTCTGCAGGCCGACCTGGGACTCGATTTTACCTCGCGTTACGTCTCAGCACAGTTGGCGCTTTTTGCCAACCGTATAGACAATTACATCTTCACTCACTGACTTAACGAGGAGATCGAGGAGGGATATCTTACCTATGCTTACACTCAGGGCGATGCCCGACTGCTGGGTTTCGAGGCAGGTATCGATTTCCATCCTGTTCATTCAGTTCATTTCTCTAACTCGTTCTCGTATGTCGATGCCCAACTGATGCATGCTTCGGCCGATACCAAGTATCTGCCCTTCACCCCAGCACCACGCTGGTCGTCAGAACTCAAGTGGGAGCTGCTGCACCACTCGCACAGCACCATCAAGCATCATCATTCAGACTACGCTTCTGCCCTTTCGCATATCGCATCCCACGTCTCACACGCCGTATCAGGCCTCTCGTTCAACAATCTCTACATCGCCGCCGGACTCGACTGCTATCTGCGACAGACGCACATCTACCGTGCTGACAACACGGAAACCGAGACACCTGGCTACGCCTTGCTCTCCCTGTCGGCTGGTACTGACATCATGTTCCGCAGCAAGAAACTCGCCGAGTTCTACATCACCGCTGACAACCTGCTGAACAAGGCATACCAAAACCACCTCAGCCGTCTGAAGTATGCTGACGAGAACGTCATTACAGGTCGCCGCGGCGTCTATAACATGGGTCGTAATATCACGTTTAAGGTTGTGGTACCGATAGCGTTTTAGCTATACTGAATTGCGGCAGGAATCAACAAAAGTTAAATCCCAGAGCATAATCAACATGCTTTGGGATTTTTTGTGTACTTTTGTAGGCGTAAAAGAAAACGACAATAAATTATCAGATAAGAACATGTGGAATAAACCATGGACTATGAAAGAGGGCTTCCTCATTGGAGGAGGCCTTATCATTGCAGGACTGCTGCTTCAGCTGAGCGTTGGACCTGTTGTGTGGGATGCATTTGCGTGGAATGCTAATGGCATTGTGCTGTCAGGCTTCTTTGTAATGTTGACAGCAATGGTCTACCTGCGAAACAAGGTATATGCCTTCAAGTGGATGGCTACGAATCAGGCAGCCATCCCAGCGATGGTATATGCAGTAGTGCTAACTATTATAATGGGACTCACGCGGCAGTATGAGCGTGGCACTTGGTTTAATAATATGCTGTCGTTTTGGCCGTTCGTGCTCACCTACGTGTATCTTACAGTGATACTCGGACTTACCATCCACCGCAGATGTCGTGCAATATTCAGGGGTCAGGGCTCGATAAAGCGCGATGTTCCCTTTATGCTTAATCATCTGGGCCTCTTTATCGCCCTTACTACGGCCACATTGGGCAGCGCCGATATTCAGCGCGTAAAGATGATTACGGCCATTGGGCAGTCTGAATGGAGAGCACTCGAGCAGAATGGTGCCATCAAGGAGATGCCGATAGCCATCGAGCTCAAGAAGTTTATCATGGAGACCTACGACAATGGCAAACCCAAGCGCTTCGCTTCCGAGATCCAAATCCTGACTAAGACAGGCAAAAAAATCGAGACTACAGTCGAGGTTAACAAGCCCTACGAGGTTGACGGCTGGAAGATCTATCAGTACGGCTACGACACACAGATGGGCGCCCAGAGTCAGGTGTCGATACTCGAACTGGTTACCGATCCTTGGCTGCCTTGGGTCTATGCAGGCTTCTATATGATGTTGGCTGGAGCAGCAGTCATGACGGTGATGGTGCTGTGGCGCCGATTTAAGAGCGCTTCGCGAAAGGCGCTAGGGTGGTACTTGTTCTTTGCTACCTGCGCCGCTATGTTTGCCTATTTCTTCTTCGATAGCTATAACACCAAGACACTGGTGCCGGCCCTGCAGAGCCCGTGGTTTGCGCCCCATGTGTTTGTATATATCTTTGCTTACACACTGCTTGGCATAGCTGTGGTCATCGCCTGGTGGAAACGTGTCGACGATCTCGTCTATGTCAGCTTTGCTTTCCTTACCTTCGGCATGCTGTTTGGTGCCCTTTGGGCCAAAGAGGCGTGGGGCCACTACTGGTCGTGGGACCCCAAGGAAACCTGGGCCGCCATCACCTGGATAGCCTATCTCGTCTACATCCACTACCGAAGGCTGCCTCAACAACGTAACCGTCTGGCTTTCTGGATGCTCGTTGGTTCGTTCGTCCTCTTGCAAATGTGCTGGTGGGGCATCAACTACCTCCCCTCAGCCCAAGGGGCGAGCGTTCACACCTATAGTACCAGCGAATAAACAGTATTTCCCTGTTGCATACTCAGTCCTATCGATATTTACACGGTCGTTTCATAATAATTCTCAAATTCAACCACAAAATTACGAATTATTATTCATATTTCATCTTAAATGACTATATTTGCAACATATTTTAGTAGAATAGATATATGAACAAGGTACGAATCGGAATAAATTGATGTTTAATCATATCCCCCAATTATTAACCCCTAAAAACAAACAATTATGGCAAAGTACATTTGTGAAGTATGCGGGTACGAGTACGACCCCGCTGTAGGTGATCCTGAGAACGGTATTCCAGCAGGCACCGAGTTCGAACAACTGCCTGATGATTGGGTTTGCCCCCTCTGCGGTGTAGGCAAAGATCAGTTTAGTGCAGCGTAAAAATCCTAAATCCCAAGGCAAGGACTCACGGGGACAGACCCCGTGAGTCCTTATTGGTTATTTCGCCAGTTCCAGTTGGATGCCTTCGTAGAGCGGCTGGTGACCGCTGTCGCTCTCTGGCAACAGGTGGATGCGGAAGTTGCGGATGTGCTGGCGCACGTTGAAGTCCTCCGGATGGTCCACCTTGTCGCTCTCTATCTCCAGCTTCAGCATGCCGATGCCGTCCAGGCGCACGCGGTCGCCGTCCTGCAGGTGTTGCACCAGCAGTTCTGACAGTTCGGAGAGTACGGCCTTGACGTCGCTCTTCTTCAGCGTACAGTTGTTCTGGATTTCGCGGCACAGACGCTCCGTGTCGATAGTATTGTAGTGTACGGCTACGGCCTTGTAGCGTCCGTAGTTCTTCAGATTGGGTTTGGTTTCTTTGACGATATTGTAATGCATAATTATTAGTTTTTGTTTTAAAGGGTCCGAAATTTTGTGATAAAGACTGACAGACTGACAAAACGCCGATGGTGAGGGCGTTTGCAGTCTTTTCAGAGACTGTCAAGACTGACAGGAGACTGCCACCTTGTAGCGACGGCGGTCGTGGTGGTCATACCCCTCTCGGCGCAGGAAGTTGCCCAGATATACCGTGTTGGAGTGCTTCCTGAGATCTATGTGCCAAGTGTTGTATATATATTCGGTAATCTGTGTGGGCGACATGTTCAGTATCTCGTCACCTGCTTTGGGCTTGCGGAAGTGGTCACAGAATACGCTGACAACATCCGCCACCTCTGTATATTGGAGTCCACCCTCCACGATCAGCCGCTCGCGCTCGCCATCGAAGTAGCACTCCTCGCCGCGACGGATCTCGGCCAGTGCCTGGGCATATAGCTGCTGGTAGTCGATGGCTTTGTCGCCAGTCATATCGGTGTCTATCACGCCCGTCAGTTCCACGACCATATAACGGCGCGAGCCCGTCTCGTCCTTCAGCGGCGACAGCGAGTTGGTGGTGGCGCAGAAGGCCGCATAGCGCTGCAACTGCTGGTAGGTGGTCTCGTACATCTTGCGCTCCTTCACGTCGGTTCGTTGTATCAGATGCTTCAGGTAAGCGGTCTGCGCCTTTGATACCTGGTCGAACTCGTCGATGTTAATTAGTAGAAAGCGACTCAGCGCGCGCATCGCCTCTTTCTTGTTGGCGAAGTCGATGCGGTCGATGTAGAACTGTCGTAGCTCCTCTGGCAACAACATGCGCATGAAGGTTGACTTGCGGGTGCCCTGTGCGCCCACAAACATCATCACCATCTGCGCACCATACATCTGTCCGGCACCACTGGTCCACTGGCTCACCATGGAGCGCATCCACACCTTGAAGTTGTCTCTCCATTGGGGCATGCTGGTGGGTACGCGATCGGCCATCTCACCCAGACGGTCGCGGCCGTCCCATTCCGGCAGACTGCCTAGCCATTCGCGCACAGGGTCGTAGTCGGCCACCTGACTGCTTCCCAATAGGCGATCCATATCCTGCGGCCACACCTTGATACCCTCATCAATGGCGGCATTGTTGATGTCGTTGCGTGCCTCCTGGGTCAGCGGTCGCCAACTCAGAATGTAGCGTCCCTTCTCCTGATATTCCACGTCGCCCGTTACCACATTCCTGCGGAACACGTAGCGGCGCAAAAGGAAATCCTTCATCAGCTGCTGGTGCATCAGCGAGGGTTCCAATGGGTTGCGCAGTCCGTAGCGGTGCTGCTGGTAGGCGTTCTCCATCGTCGAGCGCACCAGTGGCTCCTTGTCCCAGTAGTTGCCGATGTTCAGCAGACACTTCGTGGCCACCTCCTGGTCGATACCTGCCCTGTTGCATGCTTCGGCGACGGCCAGCAGGTACTCGTCAATGGGCTTATGGCGCCCAAAGGCCAGTCGGCGACAGACGGCATTGAAGCGCGTGATGTCCATCTCCAGCTGGGTATAGCCGGGTAGCACGTTTTTCGCCAGCGGGTGCTCCTTGGGCTGACTCATGATAGTGGCTGTCAGCTCCGTCAGTTCCTCTGTGGGCTGATCCATCTGCACGGCAGTGGCGTGCTCGTTCCAGAGCGCCTTGTCGTCGCTCGACACATAGAACCACTGCCCGTTTTCCGCATCGTCCTCGTCGGGCTTCACGCCTGTTGTCGCCACCACGAAGTCTGCCGCCCTGCGCAAGGCGTACTGCTGGAACAGGCGCACGTCCTGCTCCAGGAAGGGTAGGGTGCCGTCCGTCAGTTCATAGCTCATCAGCACCACCAGATGGCGTCCGTCAACGCTCTGAAACGCCATCAGTATCTGCGGCCACGTTGCCACCCTCTTGCGCAACAGCTCCAACTGCTGCTGACTGTCTGTGGGCAACGACAGCAGCACCATGCCTGTCGGCAGGTGAACGATGGGCAGCTCGCGGACGTCTTCCATATCGGCCAGACTGCTTGCCGTAGCGTCGGCAATCAGCTCGTCGCGCAACAACTGCACCTGTTTCTGATACTTCTTACTGCTTATTATTGCATAAATATCCATTAAATCGGTCGTTTTCTCCCTCCATTCACCACGTGAGAAGCGTTCTACGACGACTTTTAGCCTTTTCGAGGCCTCTTTTGTCTTATTATTTACCTTGTAAATACCCTTTTTCATATCTTTATAGCTGTCTTTAAGTTATTAATAATCAATTCTTTGCAATTTCTCTAGATAATTATTGAAATTCTCTAGAGAATTTTGCGCTTATTAGCTGTATACGACTGAAATTCTCTAGAGAATTTTCCATTTCTACAGCTAAAACGAGCCGAAACCATGTCAGTCTATTGTCAGTCTTGTCAGTCTCTAAAAAGACTGCAATCCCTTTGTACATCGCTGTTTTGTCAGTCTGTCAGTCTTCAACTCATTTTTCACCTACAAAGTTACAAAAAATATTTTAAATATGCAAGCTTTTCCCCTAGCAATTGCTATGCTAAAATGAGAAATTCAGACGATTTTAGTCCCTGAGGCAGAGTTTTTGACAACGTGATTATCAAAGTGGAGTTGTGTCAGGTTATGTCAGGGACCTGGTACCTGACACATTTTGTGTGGTTATTTATCTGTTTCCTGACAGATCATTCGCGACATCTCGTTCAGCGCCAGGCATTGGTCACGGCGAATAGTTAGTTGCTCGTTGTGATGTTCCCATGGAGCAAGTAGCAACAGTTGGCCGCGAGCACAGGCTTCCATGCGCTTGCCACCAGGCTTAGCGAGGTCTGTAAAACCATTCTCCTGCAGAACGATAATAGGCAGGTCTTGCTCAAAGGCTGCTCGCATCACTTGTTTCTCTCCCTTAGAGATGCAGGGCGACACCAAGACGGCACCACTACGGGCCTGCTGAAGCCACTGTTCCTGCTGCTCAGCAATCTGCTCATCAGTGAGGCGCCGCGAGCATTGCACCTGGAGTCTTATGGGGCGCTCCAGCAGAAAACGATTTCCAATAGCCGAGAAGTGCTGGCCAGCCACCATGATGTTACGCTGTACACGGAAGAGGTCTGGCTGCTCGCGTTTCATCAACAGACGGCGCGGGTTGTCGTGCAGATAGTCCAACCAGCGCTGTAGCTGACCTTCGCGCAGCAATAACTTGTCATTGAAGCCGCGGGCAAAGAGAAGGCCGTGGGTGCGGTCTTCACCTCGGCGGTCTTTCTTCTGTGTTGGCCGTCCTGTTTGTTGCGCTTGTCTTGTTTGTTGCGCTTGTCCTGTTTGTTGCGTTTGTCTTGTTTGTTGCGTTGACAACGCAACAGACGAAACGCCAAGAATCAGCTCCCGGTAATGCTGGTTGCACTTTTGCTTAAAGCCACGCAAAGCCATGCCTAACGGCTCTTCCATCTTCTCCTTGACAAAGAGAATGGCATGCAAGTGGTCGGGCATCATCTGGAGCGCAATAACTGAAATTTCAGGATGATGGGCTGGCGTAGATAACATTTCTTCTGACACCCGCCGCCCCAGCTCGCTCAGTTCCACCCTCGGAGCCTGCTCGCTATCTGCAGGAGCATCGCTACGACCAACAACTGTACCAAATAGCGGACGGCGCCCTTCGACCACCATCGTCACCATATACATCATGCGCTCTGTGTAGTCGTGTCCCACACAGCGTCGGAGCATTGACGGTTTCTTTTCACCTGCAAATGCTTTCTGACTCTCATAGACTTCGCGCTTCATGTCTGCAAAGATAGAAATTAATTTCAAAAGCGGCAAAGAAAAGGAAAACATTATTTGCCTATCTCGCCATTTTTTCGTATCTTTGCATGCAATTTTGCAAAGACACATATTTGCAGGTCCCGTAGCTTAGCTGAATAGAGCGTCAGATTCCGGTTCTGAAGGTCTTGGGTTTGAATCCCAACGGGATCACTTTTAAAAATCGGCAAATGATTGATTATCAATCGCTTGCCGATTTTCTTATATCCCAAATGCACCACTTTTGCACCACAAAATTTCAATGACTAGAACTTGTAACAGCCCCCATATCTCTTTCTGAAGGATCTTTAACACTTGTTGAGGCGATGTTTTAATGAATCAACAAGGATTTGAACGTATTAAAATAACGCTTTTCTCAGTTTAAGGGGGGAAAAACAGACTCAAATTATTAAATTCGGTTAATTATTCAATTTGTAACAAATAATATTTGTATATATAAAATAAAATTTGTACATTTGCCGTGAATTTTTAACGGAATCATTATGTTATTGAGATTTATTGCACAAAATTTGGCATCATTCAAGAATGCTATTGAGTTCAACAGCTTTCCATCGAGCAAGACCCACAGTCACGAGAATCACAAGATTGAATGTGGACATGCCACTGTATTGCGATTGAGTGCTATCTATGGAGCCAATGGTGCTGGCAAGAGCAATCTCATAGAATGCATCCAACTGTTAAAAGGCATGGTAGAATCTGAAGGTCTATCACATTTCAGTTTCTCAGAATCACCTGCATTTAGGTTTGACGAAGAATGCCTCGCAAGCCCCTCAGGAATGGCTATAGAGTTTTTTTCCAATGGCAACGTATTCTATTATCATATAGAGTTCAATACACAGAAGGTTATTGTGGAGGAGCTTTTTCTCAGCAAGAAAACGAAGGACATCAAACTTTTTGCCCGAGATGACAAAGGCATATCCATCAATGCCGATTATATGGTCAATGCCAGCTCTGAGCAATTTCTGGATGCGCTTAACAGGCTTGTAAGACCTGACATGTTTCTGCTATCGTTCCTTGGGAAATACTATCCGAAGGAAATGCCACTGGCATCATCTGCCTTTAGCTGGTTCACGCAGTCGCTGGAAATCTTCAGACCAGATTCCATTGCAGGTTTCGTTCCTCACCTCCTTGATAAGAATCCTGACTTTGAAAAGTTGGTGAACGAGACAATCCCTCAAATGAAGACAGGCATATCCATGTTAGCCGTCAAGAAAGAGGTGGTAAGCGAAGACGAAATCAAAGGAAGCCCGGAGTTGCAGCAAATAGCCAAGCGGGCAAAGGTACAACCCGGAATGCCTCTCTCAAAGATTGACAGTCAGAGCGGTGATACAGTTAACTATGTCTTCGAGAACAACTTGCTATATATGAAAACGTTGGTGAGCATCCATCAGAAACTGGATGGAACGGAAGTGGAGATGACTATGGGATCAGAATCTGATGGTACGCGCAGACTGATAGAATATATGCCGTTATTCTATGCTGTTACCAAACAGGGCGGTGTCTATATCGTCGATGAGATAGAACGCAGCATGCACCCTATCCTTATCAAGGACATCATACAGAAACTATCAGAGAGCAATACTGCCAAAGGACAACTGGTCTTCACGACCCACGAATCCGGGCTTCTTGACCAGAACATCTTCCGTCCTGATGAAATATGGTTTGCGCAGAAAGATTCTGAGCAGGCTACCCAACTCTACCCTCTCAGCGACTATAACATTCATAAGACGGCCAATATCGAGAACGGCTATCTGAACGGACGTTATGGTGGCATTCCTTTCTTGTCAAACCTCAAAGACTTGCACTGGTAATATGATTCAAAGAAGAAAAGACTACAGCAAGCGTGAGCCGACCAAAGATTCTCACAAAATCTATGTAATATGTGAGGGTAAGGGTACTGAACCTGACTATTTCGCGTTTTTCGAGGGTCTATCATCAAACCTGCAGGTCATAACAATCCCTCCGACAACAGGTACTGACCCACTGAAACTGATGGAACTGTCAAAAGAAAGACTTACAGGAGAGGATAGGTTATATACCGTCAACTACCAATATGGTGATACCGTTTGGTTTGTCATCGACACGGACACATGGGAAGCAGAAGGTAAAATTGCACCACTTCGTCAGTACTGTACGGAGCAGAATCAGCACATTACCGACAAGTTGGATGAAGTCAAAGCATACAATGCTTGGAATGTGGCACAGAGCAATCCTTCTTTCGAGATATGGATGTACTATCATATCTATGACGGCAAGCCAACAGACGAGGAGGTTGAGAAAGCTCAGTCCTTCAAGGAATTTGTCAACAACAAGATTTCCGGTGGATTTAACTTTCAGGTTCACCCTGTATATCTTGAAGATGCAATTCAGCATTCAGAGAAACAGTTCTCAAAGGATGAAGCTGGGCTTATTGAAAAGTACGCTACAGAAATGCACCTCCTTGGTCGTGAGATATTAGGCTTCACCAAACAGGAACTTGATAAGTTGAAAAACAAGATCGGTTAAGAGGGTTTGCATGTGTAATAATTGTAATTTAGATGAAAAAGGAAATAACAAAATGGTATAAGAAGAATGCAACCATTGTTAAAGCAACGGCTGTACTCGCCTTAATTGTTACATATACGGCATTCATCAGAGACATTCAAAAAGACGTTGACGAAGTTCGTTATTCGAGGGAAATCAATAAGATTGAAAAAGATCATGCCAAGGAAATCGAAGACTACAAGCAGAAAATCGATAAGCTACGTGAAGAGAATTTAAACCTCAGAATGAATCGATTTGAGCTTATGGAAGAATATTTTAACAGGAACAATACATATGTAATAGGAACGGAGGTAAGAAATGAAAGTAAATAAATATATTATTCTTAGCGCATTATTATTGTTTTTGGCATTAATAGTCAAAATCGTAGTCAAAGAATATGAAATAAAGGAATATAAGTCACAAATCGAGGATTTGAGACAAAGCATAAGATATAGCACCATTGCAGACTCTATATTGGGCGTTCAGAAAGACTCTCTTGGTAGATCATATTATGTAGTATATAAAGATGATTATGGCAAAGGAATGACATATAGAGAGATAATTAAAACAATAGAAGAACAAGAACGTGTAATAGAAGTTCAAGATGTTGTTATAAGAAATGCTAAAGAATATTTTAAGTTTAATTATGCCGTAAAAGATTCTTGCGGTATCGTTAGAACCAAATTTTGGCGTAAGGACGGTAAAAAGATAGAATAAATAGCATTGCATAACTTTTGTGTTATGGATCCCTTCGCCCTCGTATACAAACTCGGAAAAGTCTTTAAAGACATTGAGCAGATTTCATAATTAAGGATTCGTTTGAAGCAAACATATAATTTAATATTACAATGGATAAGATAGAGAAATTAGCCAGCGCTACCAAAAGCGAGTTTATTAAAGCTCTTGTACAGGTCATTGAAAAAGAAGGATTCATTGACGTCAAAGTGGATGGTAATGCGATAGTAGCTACATTTAAGAGTATGCTGTCTGAGACACCTCATTGCTTTATCCTTTTGGAGCAGAAATTGAGTGGTGCTACGAATACAAAAGAAATAGTCAATGATATTGTCAGTATGCAAAACAAGTATTCTGCCAATACGACTATTATATCAAGATCATATATTTCTAAAGGGTTTATGGATCGAGTTAATGATTCCGTAAAGAATTTCAAGGTTAACTATATCGATAGAGATGCCCTTATTGTGCTCTTGGACAAAAATTTTCCTGATTTTTGGAAACATGATGACGTCAAGTTATTGCAGTATGAGAAAGACTACAAAAACGAAATGTCAAAAGACAACGAGCTCAAGCAACTCAATATACCCAACGAGAAAATCCAGAAGCTTGTAAGCATATACATAGATCCTCAGCTATCTACTTATACGGAAGATATGAAGACTCATACTCCTACAAGGAAAAGAGCTACATTAACTGATGTCATAGATGACGGAAAACCGCTGGTTATTTCTGGATTGTCCGGCTCCGGTAAATCTACCCTTTTTAAGCATGCAGGAGAAGAATTAATTCTTCGCAATGCATCAGACCCAGCCAAGAAAAGAATACCTGTCTATATCACAGCTATGGAAATTCAGAACTACAACCATGAAATTAACGAGCTGTTAAAAAACAAACTGGCAATTAGATTTGGAGATGGTGACCCAAAGAAAATTGATCTGCAAATTATATCTCAAAACTATGACATACATCTTTTTGTTGATAGCATTGATGAATTTGAGGAAGACAAGCAGGCATATATAATAAAGCAACTTAGAAATGACTTCAACAACAAGGGGATCAAATTTTATATCGGAACAAGAGAGTCTGGTGATAGATTTTTGGAACTTATGGAGATAAAAAACTCACAATCTTATGACATCAACAGATTTAATTCCGATCAGATTAGGAGGTTCATAAGTTCATTTTTCTCTGGGGATGAATTTAAAACAGATAATCTATTAAATGCTCTCCGAGAGAATAAGATTATAGAGAAATTACCTATTACTCCCTTAACATTGTCTCTTATCTCAATTCTGTATGAGGAAACTGATTTCGAGATACCAGCAACAATAGCCGACATTTATGACAATTTCAACAATCTTATCATCGGCAAAGCTGTGGTTTCAAGCAAGGTTGAATTTATTGACATCGCTTTTAAGGAGAGAATCTTATCCCTTTATGCTACATTGCTAATGAACCGCCCCGGGCACATGCCTTTGACGAAAGACGAGTTTATACAACATTTTGTAGACTACTTTCACGGCAAGACACTACCAATAAAAGATGCTCAACTCGAAGACGTTCTCGAATATCTGATAAGAAATACAGGAATACTTTACCTAAAAGAACATAAATGGGTTTCTTTTAGTCACGATTCCTATATGGAGTATTATACTGCGGTTGAATATTTCAAATTCAAGCAGAAAGATGAACAAGAACTGATAGACAATTTTACCGATCTCAATTGGCAGAATGTAGCCATATTCTATGCTGGTAAAGCCAAGGATATGCCACATTTTACAGAGGAGATAAACAAGAAACTTAAGACTTTAAAGCGGTGGGATGAATATATCTCAGGCATACAAGGTGCGGGATACTTACTTCAAGCTTTATACATGACGGACAACCAAATTAGAAAAGATGTTGTCCTTACTGCTTTAGACCTAGTTCTAGAATCAAATGAGATTATCAAGAAAATGGCCTTTGATGAGAAGAACCTATTTAAGCATTTCAGGCTTCCCATCCTTCATCTATTAAATTTCGTTCACTTCTTTGAAATGTTTAATTCAATAACCCTTAAAGTACCGTTACAATTATCTTATGTAGAGCTAATGGAGCAGTTGAAGAAGATTACAGAGGGAGACAATAGCGATAAAGCAAAGATACCTATGTTGGGTTACAAACTTCTTGAAGTTGCCGTTACACTTCAATCCGATAGAATAAGAGATAACCAGCCCTTTGAAATGTTAGTATGGAATACTGACATTTTGAAGAATCCCTCATTATACCTCTTAGCAGACTTTTCATTAGCAATGTTAGGTAAGGAGAAATTCAAACAGTTACGAAATGACCTAAAAAAAGAATACCGCAAGCAATCGCTGAGTGCTGCCCTTCAGAAAATCATCGAAGACCCTTTAACCAAAATTCGTTTTTCTGTACTTGACAATATCCATGCAGATCGGAAAGTAAAAATATTGGTTGAAGGAAAGACTGATGTCATGCTCATTGAACATGCCTTTATCGTTCTGACAGATGGACAAAACCCATACTGGAATATCCAGATGGCTACAGAGCATGGAGATACCGGTTCGTCACAAGCATTATCAAAGGCCCTTGAAGTTTCGCTTTCTTTTGCTGACGATTATGACGCAATTATTGCCATATACGACCATGACAATGCTGGCATCTCAGAATACAAGCGACTAGAAAGAGATTATAATGAAATTATTCCAAACACATTAAAAAAACATAAGAATGCTAATGTCTACATAATATGCCTCCCTGTTCCTGGAGAGATGGACAAATATCTCCGAACAAAGCAAGAATTCAACTTTTTCGAAATCGAACACTATTTCCCCGAGCTATATCTTAAAGAAAAAGATATGGTTAAAGATCTAGATATTCCTGGACTATATGAAATTAAAACGAAGAAAAAGATGGAATTTGCGAAAGATGTATGTAAATCAACGGATCCCCAATTATTCAAATATTTCAAAGATTTGTTCGACATTATAGATAAAGTTACAAATACCAGGATTGAATACATTGTTTAAAGTGTATTTACGAATAACAATTGTAGCACAAAAAAGGCAGAGAGGCACCGATCATCTGCTTTTTTTATTTACATTAATGTGAGTTCGACATAAGGAAAATGCCTGAAAAGTTGTAGGTGTGAAAGTTTTTTGTACCTTTAGAACAAGTGACTGAATAAACAGATCAGCCACTGCAAACGCGAGTTGTAGTGGCTGATTCCATTGTTCTTTGATGAGGGCTCAATTAATTTCATCATTTACTCTTTGCAGTTCTAGTTTGGCTATCTCTCTGGCAATCTCCTTTCGCGTGTTGTCAGTCACCTCCTGTCCCAGTATCTTCAGTGTCGTTGGAGCAATACCAAAGAACAGCCAGCCACCTGCGGTATTGAGAAAGGCACAAGCTGAACGCATACCATCCTTTAACTCACCCGTTGTTTTCTTCATTTCTAACGTGCGAGTCTCATCACCTCGTATGATATCTTTCACACCCTCTATTGTCATAATTGCCTTTTACCAATACTAAATGTTTCACTTTCATGGGATGGTTGGGGGATTTTTCTTATTCCTCATAAAAGTCCAAATTTCATTCAGATTAAAATCCTGGTAATGATAAACATTTATTATGATGGTTCCTGTTTTAACATAAATATAATAATGCGATAGAAAAACTAGCTTCCATTTACAATAGTCTTTTTCAAAATCACTATACATGATTACTTAACCACGTCCACAATCCCTTATCAGAATATCCCCAATACTTAAGAGTTTCTACAGGAGCACTAAAAATG
>Ga0310695_10001569_pt1 | contig 53109 bp, 48 predicted proteins | sample RumenRJG_04DNA_FD_203882 | JGI IMG/M metagenome (GOLD analysis project Ga0310695, IMG submission 203882) | Bovine rumen microbial communities from Lethbridge, Alberta, Canada - RJG_04 (v2) (version 2) | ecosystem: Host-associated > Mammals > Digestive system > Stomach > Rumen | place: Canada... | reverse complement strand
TGCTGTGAATTCTCATTATGAGAAGTTCCAAGACGGAACAGTTAAATGCATAGATGATGAAATCCCGTTTGAGGTGCCGCAGAGCTGGGAATGGATAAGGCTTGGCTCTATCATTGATTTTAGCAAAAGCGGTTCTATTAAGTCACAGTTCATCAGTGACTCTGCTTGGATCTTGGACTTGGAGGACATCGAAAAGGATACCGGGAGACTTCTTCAGAAAAAAAGAATGAAGGACATAAAGTCAAAAAGTGACAAGCATCCCTTTTCAAAAGGCAATGTCCTTTATAGCAAACTGCGTCCCTATCTCAATAAAGTGATTATAGCCGATGAGGATGGTTATTGCACTACAGAAATCCTATCATTCGATTTCGGACATATCTACAATCGTTATGCTCAGACGTATTTGATGAGTCCTTATTTCGTTGAATATGCAATGAGTGATGCCTATGGAGTAAAAATGCCAAGGTTGGGAAGCAAACAAGGAAATACGGCCTTGATGCCTGTACCTCCAAAAGAGGAGCAGAAAAAGATAGTTGAAGTAATCGATTCTATTACTCTGTATATTTCTCGATATGGAGATTCACAAAACACACTTAACAATCTAAATAAAGGGATACGGCCTCGATTGAAAAAATCGATTCTCCAAGAAGCCATCCAAGGGCGACTCGTTCCTCAAGACCCAGATGATGAGCCAGTATCAGTGCTAGTAGACCGCATCCGTAAGGATAAACAAAAGTTATTGAAAGAAGGCAAGTTAAAAAGTAAAGACCTGGTGGAATCTGTCATCTTCAAAGGAGAGGATAACAAGTACTATGAGAAAGTAGGCGGCAAAGTGCTGGATATCAGTGATGAAATTCCTTTTGACATTCCAGAAACTTGGGCATGGATTCGTCTTGGCAACATAGTAACTAATGAAGCGGGTCTAGCATATAGCAAGGATTGTTTAACAGATAGGACCCACCCTCTAATACGTGTCTTACGCGGAGGAAACATTGAGGAGGGAAGTTGGTCCGTCAAGGAAGATGACGTCATTATTTCCAAGAAGTACGTTAAGGATTCACTCTTACTCAAACAAGGGACCTTTATAACACCAGCAGTAACATCTTTAGAGCGGATGGCCAAAACCGCTTTGATTAGGGATGACCAACATAATATCGTTGTTGGTGGTTTTGTTTTGATGATTAAGCCTGTTGTAACAAATGAGACCCTTTTGAATTACTTCAACATGTTCTTCCAGACATCATACTACAAGAAGTATTGTATTAGTATTACAAATAAATCTGGTCAGGCGTTTTATAATCTTTCACGCCAGAAACTGATGCAATGTCTTGTTCCAATCCCGCCTGAAAAAGAGCAGGTTAGAATTGTCTGTAAGTATTCTCAGCTGACGCTGTAGTTCTCATTATGAGAAGTTCCAAGACGGAACAGTTAAATGCATAGATGACGAAATCCCGTTTGAGATACCTGCGAACTGGCAGTGGGAACGTTGGGGCAATCTGTCTCATTCCATTCAATATGGCTACAATGCTCCTGCAGAAGAAAATGGTAATATTAGAATGGTACGCATAAGTGATATCCAGAATGGAGAGGTTTTATGGGCAACTGTTCCCTATTGCCATATTCGTCCGAATGAAATAGGGACTTATTTACTTCAAAAGGATGATATTTTATTTGCCAGAACAGGAGGAACTGTTGGAAAATCTTTCCTTGTAAAAGAAGTTCCTTATCCTTCAATTTATGCAGGGTATCTCATTCGGACACGTTATAGCCATTATTTGTCCTCACAATACATGAAATACTTCATGGAAAGTCAACTATATTGGGAACAGCTTATAAATGGTACAATTGCAACTGCCCAACCAAATTGCAATGGAAAAACATTGGCTAAGATGATTTTGCCAATACCTCCTTTCAATGAGCAGTTTCGTATTACAGAAAAATTGAATCATATTATAGAGCATGTGGAAAAATACGGGGCAAGTCAAGACAAATTGAATAACCTTAATACTCGTATCAAAGAGTTGCTTAAAAAGTCCATTCTTCAGGATGCGATTCAGGGCAAGCTTTTACCACAAGACTCTAATGATGAGTCTGCCTCGGCTCTTCTCCAACATATTAAAAAAGAGAAGGAAAGACTTTTCAAGGAAGGCAGGTTGAAGAAGAAAGATATAGTTGACTCTCATATCTTTAAAGGAGATGATAACAAGTATTATGAGACCATAAATGGAAAGAACGTTGAAGTCGAGCTCATGTATGATTATCATAAGTCATGGTGCATTGTCCGTCTTCAGTCCATTTGTGCTTTGCTTGATGGCGAGAAGAAAACAGGTGATGGAATTTGTCTTGATGCGAAATTCTTGCGCGGGAAATCAACAGGTAATCATCTACAGTCTGGAAAATTTGTTTTCAAGGGAGATAATATTATCCTTGTGGATGGGGAAAATTCTGGTGAAGTTTTCTCGGTCCCAATTGATGGATATATGGGCAGTACTTTCAAGCAATTATGGATTTGTGAATCTTTACATGTTCCATATGTTTTAGAATGTATTCGATTTTATAAGGATGAATTGAGAAATTCAAAAAAAGGTGCAGCAATTCCGCACCTCAATAAAGACATTTTTAGAAGTCTTATAATTGGTATTCCTCCTTTCAACGAGCAAATAAGAATCGTACAGAAATTAAATGAGATAAATAAGTATTTACTGAAATAGAGATTGGATAGTCTGAACTATCCGAATCTGCTCTTTTATAGGAGGTAAAGGGAAAAGCTTGTTCTCAAGATAACCAGAGATGATTCTTTGTTGGTTGGCAGTTCCTTTAAAAATGGCTTCTTCAATGAAGTAGGGACTCTCAAGAAAGAACAAAAGATATTCCCTTGAAATCGAATTATTGTATATGCGAAGTACCTTCAATTCAGTAGAACCAGCCCCTATTCCATTTGGTAAGTTTTTCAGAATCAAAGACTTTCTATTCTGAAAGCACGGAGTTATCTTAGCAAAGGCCACATCTCCATCTGCAAAGTGAGTAAAACCAGATTTGATGGATCCCCATTTTTTAAGGTCATATGAAAAACTAGAGAGATAGATTGCTTCTATTTTTTCCATTGGAATAAAGGCCGCATTTAAATCATCATCAGCCGTATTTTTAGGATTAATTTGAACGACATTACCGAGTCTAACCCATTGCCAAGAGTCGGGAATATCGAAAGGTATTTCTTCGCTTATATCTAATACCGTATTACCTTCTTTCTCATAGTACTTGTTATCCTCGCATTTGAAGATAATTGAATCCACAACATCCTTTTTCTTTAACTTTCCTTCCTTCAAGAGCTTCTGTTTCTCAACTTTGATCTGCTTCATCAATTCCTCAGCCGACTCATCGGTGGGATCTTGAGGGATAAGTTTCCCTTGGATTGCTTCTTGTAAAATAGATTTTCGCAAGACTTCCTTGATTTCAGAGTTAAGGGTATCTAACCGGTTCTGAGACTTTTCATATTTCTCTATAACGGGCATAATGTTATCAATCACTTGAACTATTCGGCATTGTTCTTGGAAAGATGGTAGTGGAACAATGATATTATGGAGAGCACCTGACGAAAGGCCTTGAATACCGATTCCTTTGCCACCAATATTCCCTATGCCTTTATATAGCAAGAAAATGTAATAGTAGAATCGGGTGCAAGTAGGATAAAAAGCCCTCAATCTGTGAATATGATTCTGAATACATATTGAATAATCATTCATCCAAATGGCAGAACGTCCAAAATCCCCGCCTTCACAAACAAGCAAGTCTCCCTTTTGAACAGTGCATTTGTCTATTTCTGTGTCAGTGAAATACATTTGACGATTGGAACCGAGCTCAAATCTATCCCAGTATAGGTTCGATGTAGTAATATATGGAAGAAGCGTGCCTGAATGTTGGGCGCTATTCAAGGCCTTGCCAGTATTGTGAGCAAAAAGGAAACCCAACCTTGTCCATTCCCAGCTTTGCGGTATCTCAAACGGGATTTCATCATCTATGCATTTAACTGTTCCGTCTTGGAACTTCTCATAATGAGAATTCACAGCACTGACATATTGTTGTACATTATCTGAAGGCAACCCTATCGTTAAATTTTTTAAGATTACGAAAAGATGGAAACCGAAAATTTTGAATTGTTTCTCCGGCAAGAAAATATGTCGGACAATACCGTTTCAGCATATACATATGCGGTGGCTGATTTCTTCGAACACAAAAAAGAGCTCACGAAGAAAAAACTCCTATCCTACAAAACCTATTTGATGGAGAATTTCAAACCAAAGACTGTAAACCTAAGGATTCAAGGACTTAACAAGTACCTAGAGTATTCCAAACACCCGCGTCTTAAACTAAAGTCCATAAAGGTTCAGCAAAAGACATATCTTGAGAATGTGATCAGCAATGAAGATTACATCTTCTTTAAAAACAAACTCAGAAAAGAACCAAATCTTGAGTGGTATTTTGTGGTTCGTTATCTGGCAGCTACAGGCGCACGAGTAAGCGAACTCATTCAGATCAAGATTGAACACGTAATGGTTGGATACATCGATATCTATAGTAAAGGTGGGAAGTTTCGCAGAATATTCATTCCCAAGAAACTTCGAGAGGAAAGCAATGAATGGCTAACAGAAATGAATAGAACTACAGGATATCTTTTCCTAAACAGATTTGGTGAAAGAATCACGACAAGAGGAGTTTCTCAACAATTAAAGAATTATGCCGAGAAGTACGGACTAAATACCAAAGTGGTGTATCCACATTCTTTTAGGCATCGTTTTGCCAAGAATTTCCTTGAAAAATACAATGACATTGCACTCCTTGCTGATTTAATGGGACATGAAAGTATCGAGACAACAAGAATTTATCTTCGCAAAAGTAGCCTTGAACAGCAAACAATTGTAGACAAGGTAGTTACCTGGTAATTAGATTTTAGGGTTGCCAAAAGAAAAGGAGTCTCAAGGGACTCCTTTATCATTATCAACTGCTCTATTGTATTGTTTACTGTGTTTTTAAAACCATTTCCCTTTTTTCAGCAAGCGCTTATCATTCAGCTTCCTTAAAAGCTTGTATTTTGGCTTTTCAATTTATTTAGATTCTTTACTTTTCTGCTTATTAACCAAACGTTTCTGCTTGCCTAAAAAGCTGCCCAATGAATGAGCCAACCTTTCCATTCCGTCCCCAGTAAGATTGGTTAAAGAACCGAACCGTCCTCCTTCTCCGTGAAGATTATCAATGAATGCTACAGAATTACCGTCCGCATCCTTAACGTAAAGTTGAGCACGTGTTTCACCATCATTGTCTATCTTGATAGGTATAAGATTTAAAGTATAAGAAGAATTCTTAGATATCCCTATACCATGCTTAGATAATTCTTCTGCAAGAGCAATGACAAATCGTTTTTCTATCTCTTCCTCGCCCTTCTTCCAATCAGGATCTACCTCACACCTAGTAGAATACGTAAGCTTACTAATAATAGCTTGGGAGTAATCTATAGCTACTGCAAGTGTATTGGTGGATGAAAGAAAATCCAGGCTGCCAGACTGAAGCTTTTGTGCTAAAGATGTATTTGCACTCATCATCGTGGCCATCAAGACCATCGCGATAAAAAATAGTTTCTTCATACTAATATTATTATCCTCGTTTTTATAATTACTTTTCTAGTCCTCAAATTCCTTATCTGTAAATAATCTTTGGTTTCTAACCCAATATTCGTGCTGCGGGGATTACCTTGTATTCTTGTTGTACAATCCTGGAATTGTACTTCCGTTTTAGGAGGTTCTACTTGCTATTTTTGTACGTATTGTCAAATTTAGCAAAAAATACGATTCCACGATTGTAAAAAAGTGAAGAGGATTTTCAAACAGTCCGGAAGGGAATAAGGTTACTGATAGTACATTTGGTGCTGAACAATTGTCAGAAACACCTATGGATAAAAAGAGTTTAAGGCCTGTCGGGATAACAGATGAAGGATATCTGAACTGGATAAAGGAAATCAGCTCCAGATACAGGAATGGTCAGATTAAGGCCGCTGTGAAGGTCAATCAGGAAATGCTGAGGTTCTATTGGGAGCTTGGAAGGGATATTGTGGAAAGGAATGCGGAGAACAAGTATGGGAGCAGATTCTACGCTGCTTTGAGCAAAGATCTTAAGAACTTAATTGGTAACAAGAAGGGTTTATCTCCAAGAAATCTAATGTATGCTAAGAAATTCTACCTATTATATTTCTCCTCTTTAAAGAATTTGCAGCAAGTTGCTGCAAATTCTTTAAACAATATATTCGGCATACCTTGGGGACATCATATATTGTTAATCGATAAATGCCACAGTGATTATACCAAAGCCCTATTCTTCGTTCAAAAGATCCTTGAGAACGGGTGGAGCAGAAACACCTTGTTGAATTATCTGGATACAAATCTATTTGAACGCTCGAAGGGTGCTTTGACAAATTTTAAACGGACTTTGCCGGAAGTAAGTAGTGACTTGGCGCTTGAATTGGCTAAAGACCCATATAACTTCTCTTTTACTGGACTATCCGGCATATATAATGAGCGTAAGTTAAAGGATTCTCTAGTGGATAACATATCTCAACTACTTCTGGAACTAGGCACTGGATTCGCGTATGTTGGAAAAGAATACTGCCTTCATATAGGGGATAATGAAAAGTTTATAGACCTTTTGTTCTATAATCTCAAGTTGTCGTGCTATGTTGTCGTGGAGGTTAAAATCGGCAAGCTGGATTTTGCTGACATTGGTCAATTGAGCGGATATGTGGTTGCTTGCAACCATTTGCTAAGAAAGGATGGGCGGGATAATCCGACTATCGGACTTCTAATATGCAAGGAAAAGGACACTCTTATAGCTCAATATGCACTTGAGGCGAGCAATCAACCAATTGGAATATCAGAATATGAACTTGCAAAGCTTTATCCGGAAAGAGTTGAAGGTACGATACCTTCTATCGATGAGATAAAAGCTAACCTGAAGTAAAAATGAAAACCACCCTGCCCCCCAGTTAGTTTCTGGAATCGCTCCTTGCTTGAGAACACTCAAATTTACAAAAGAAACTGTACGATTACAAAATTGTACAATGATATTTTCAGAGGTTTGATGGAAGCACAATCCCGGGATTGTAAAAAAGTGACGAGGATTTTCAAACAGTCCGGAAGGGAAGAAGGTTACTGATTGTACTTTTGATGCTGAACAATTGTCAGAAACACCTATGGAGAAGAAAGACAAGATTCAAATCGTTGAAGGAAAACGTGAGGAGTTGAAACATCAAATTTAAAATATGAAGAGAAACAATATCCGTAAATAAACTTTTATGTTTATTTTTGCAAAGAAGATTTATGGAAAGAAATCTGTTTATTGAATTGTTGGAAAGCGGGGAAAAGGTCAGCCTTTATTCCCCTCATTTTGAAGGAGAACAATATTCTGAATTTGAGAATTTCTTGTTAAAGTACAAGGACTTATATCCAGAAGATGTAAAGCAAATTGTCTATAGATTAGACATAATAAAAAGAGATGGAGCCGAAGATAGACACTTTCGATACGAAGGAACTAGAAAAGATAGAGTAATGGCCCTTCCCTCGCATTTAGAAACAACATCGCTGAGATTGTATTTGCTTAATATTGAAGCAAAGATTCTTATAATCGGGAACGGCGGGCTTAAAGAAACGGCAACATACGAAGAGGACGTAATCCTTCATAAACAAGTAAAGACTCTTCAAAAAATCGATATTGAACTTAAACAAAGAGAACAACAAAAAGTAATCGTGATAAAAGGGACAGAATTGCTTGGAGAATTGTCTTTTACAATTGAAGAAGACTGAATTTAATATATGAAAAAGAGCAACAAGATATTAGATGAAATACGAGAGGGTATTTCCCCTGAAATTAAACTGCGACTAGAACTGTCTGTTGCTATTGCAAACAAGGTCTATGACATTCTTGAGAAAAAAGGAATGTCTCAGAAAGATTTTGCACGGTTGATTGGGAAAACGGAAACAGAAGTAAGCAGATGGCTATCCGGGACGCATAACATGACAATTGCAACAATAAGCAAGATTTCATGTGCCCTGAAAGAAGACATAATAAAGGTTTCATAACAATGATATAATCAAGGTCGCAAATTGCGACCCTGAAAGACAATGCCTACCGGTAGTTCTCGATGTAGTCTATCAGCCCGATTCCAAAGAAGGCCAGGATCATTCTGAAGGTGCGTTTCATGATAACCACTAACAATTAATACATTTGATTCTCTTAATACAATGCAAATGTATTGCAGTGGTTTGACAGGTTTCGTCAAAGAGGATTATTTCTCTGAGAAATAATTTTCAATTATAAATTAATAGACCCGCATGCTTTCAAACGGAACCGATGCCTCGCCGGCTTTCTTGTAGTCTCCGTTGAAGCCATCTCCGCGGCCTTCTACTATGCCCGTGAAAGAACCGAGTACATCTCCGTTTGGAGAGAGCTCTTCAAAGACAACTCTGTTGAAACCGTTAGGATCAGGCTCGTTCTTGGCAATCTTAAGGCCAGTTACAGGGATTTCACGAGGCACTTCATCAGGAACGTAGATAAGATAGCCGCAGAGTTGTCCGTCGCTGACCTTGTCCCAATCTAAGGTAAAACGGAATGTGACATCAACTTCACCTACCTTTCCCGTGTATGTCCATAGGTCTTCACTGCTGAGATTGAATTCCAGGTCTCCGAAGGAAGTCGGTATTACAGGCATTGCAGGAGTTTCCATAGGAACTTCAGCTTCCAGGGCCAGGGCATCTGTCATATCCTGGGCATACAAGGTGCGGTCTGAGTTTTTCATCTTGCTTTTATCCCTGCAGGAGACAAAGCAAAACGCAAGGATCAGCGCGGCGGTAAAGAGGAGGATCTTTTTCATAGTAATGTGTTTTATGTTGATATTTTACTGATTCTATGCTAATAATTTGCTGACTGCGGAAGCATCCAGAGCCCAGGTGTAGGTATACCTGAGCTTTTCATCAGCTTCTTCAGGATTATCTGTCAGAGTCAAGCCCTGGGCCTGTGCCTTGAGTTGGAGGAGTTCCCCCACCTTAAGCTTGTTTTTAAGGCGGCGGAGAAGAGATCCTAAAGCAGAAGTGTCCATTTTAGTCACAACCTGGGAGGTGAAAGGCATCTCCAGCCAGGTAATCTGCCTTTCATCCACATCCAGGACTCCGAAAATCAGACCTTTGTCAAGGTTGGATTCACTGATTCGAACAATATGCTGGACTGTGGAAGGGTCGTAGGCGACACCCGTTTTGTCGGATAGGGCCATCGGATAGGCGGAGTTCATCCAGCCAACCATAAGATTCGGGGAAATGGCCCCGTAAGAGTAAGCGTTGCAGGAAAAGGCAACATACTTGGCTCCTGTCTCTTGAAGTTCAGGGAGGGAGAGCTCAATGTACTCGGCTGTTCCGACCTGATTCGGGATGTTTCGGATGTCTCCCGAGTGCTTGGCCCCAGGAAGGGATAGGTTGAAATAACCGCAATCTTCGCGATGGCCATCTTTGTAGCAGATGGCAACGCTAAGGTCCATATCAAGATGCTGGGCCTTCAGGCCGACTCCCCACTGCATGAACAGGCGGACCGCATCCCCTTCCACTTGGAAACAGGTTCCCTGAAGGGCTGCGGAAGTATCCTGAATGGAAGAAGATCTGTCACCGATGCTTACAGGAATGTCAAATAATGCCTTGTCGATGAATATCTTGCCATTAGTGCCGGAGATGTCTTCAGCCTTGAAGCGGCGGGTCATTGCCTCCTTGTAAAGCCCCCAAATCTCACGCCTGAGCTCATCTCTTTGTTCCGGAGTGAAATTCTCCAGCTTTTTGTTATGGTCTATTCTCTTGGTACTTCCCGTAAGAGGGCGGGCTATGCGTGCAGATTCTGTATCAAAATAAAGGTCGGCAGCATTTGCCAGGGAAAGGATCAGCCTGGACGGAACCTTGTCAAGTATCTGGCGGAAAGCCTCCATTGGCATTTTGGGCCCCATCGTAAGCATCGTGGCAAACAGGCTCCGGGCAAAAGTTCCCGGCCTCTGCTTAAGAAGTTCAAGGGCCTTCGGATAATCCACACAGCCGCAGTTTATGCCAAGATAACGGTCGAGTTTTCCCTTCCATACAGGATAATCGTCTTTGTAGAAGTAATCCAGAAGTTTGGCAAGACGCTCGTACCCAGGTTTTCTTGAATATTCGCCGAGGCGGAGGGCACGTATCATCCTAACCCACATTCCACGCTTAGGATGCATGATCTCGCAGGCCTGGCCGGCATCCATTTCCAAAGCATTCAACCATATCGCAACGGTACGGCACATGAGCCTGTCGTACTTAAGTTTAAGCTCCTGTTTCTTCCGGTCAGCGGCCTCGCTTCCTTTATCCAGAGCCGATACAATATGCGAATCAAGCTTTCTGGCATGGGAGATAAGGGTCTTAGGCTCAATTATCTGCAGTCTTCCCGTCTTTTTGTGCCAAAGGAATCTTAGTATGTCCGCCGGAGAGGAAAACACGCTCCCGGCACGTTTGATATCATCATCGTTTTCTGCCTTTGAAAGAAGCGCTTCCGCCACGATCATGGAAGTTTCCTTCATCGAAATGGCTTCCCTTCCGTCAAAGCCCAGAACATCAATCAATGTCTTAAGAGATGTCGCCTGGGTGGCATCAAGGGGAACTGTGGACTCAAGAAGGGATGACTTCAGCTTGCAAAGGTCTTCCAGAGTCATCAGCCTCAGCGATTTCTTTTTGGAACCCTGCCCCTTGAAAATGAAGTTTGAGGTTATGAAAGGCGTGCCGCAGAACGGACATCCGTTATACCTCTCCAGAGGGAAAGTGCCATCCGGAATGAAATGTCCGCAAGGAAGGACACTTCCCTTCATTCTTTCACGTCCGCCGAGATAGTTTGCGTAAAAGGTTATGCAGTGATCGATGAAAGACTCTCCTGTAGGAGTGTCCCAGCCCTTGACAAGCGGGGTCCAGTTGAGTTTGATTCCCAGGGCAGTGTCTATAGCGCCGGAAATCTCGCCGAGATAAGATTCAGGAACTGTCTTCAGGGCATTTAAAAGTTCTTCCTCTGCCACATAGCCTTTTTCTGAAAGGCTCAGAAGGAAGGCGGCAACTTCTTTGGAAATATGAGCCGTATGGGCCAGAGCCTTACGGTCTGTATCCACGAACACGGCATTAAATCGCAGAGCTACAGAAAGAAGCTTCTTGTTTCTGTCTATCGTTTCCATATCTGAAAACAACGGAAATTGCCGGTCTGGAAATGAAACCCGAGGGTCTCGCAAAATTGAAGTAAGACCGGCTTGGTCCGTTGTATCGCAAATATAATGAAAAATCTCCTAAATGTCTGTAGGAGCGGAATCGTCCTCAGGGTTGCCCGGATTGTCTATAGGACGCTCCATATCCTCAGGAGTGTACTCCGGCGGGCCTGTAACCGTCTTAGGTGTCTGGCTCGGACGGACGATGTATCTCTGGTAGTAGGTAAGCAGCAAGGTGGTCAGAGGCAAGGCTATGATCATTCCAAGTATGCCGAGGAGACTTCCCCAGATAGACAGTGAAAGCAGGATGATCGCCGAGTTGAGCCCTGTTACCTTACCCATGATCTTCGGAGTGAGTATGGTATCCTGGATTGTCTGCACGATGGCGAAGACTATCAGCACGGAAAGAATTATCATCCAGAAGCTCTCTCCTGTATCTGCCGCCTTCACCGCAGCCAGCATGGTCAGAGGAATAAAACTAACGATCTGCAGATAAGGCACCATATTGAGAAGGCCTATGAAAAGCCCCATCGCCACGGCCATCGGGAATCCTATGATAAGGAATCCTATGCAGAACAATATTCCAACGCAAAGGGCAACGCAGGCCTGGCCTCGGAAATACTTGTTCATACCCACTTCTATATCGCCGACAATCTGATTTACCGGCCTGCGCCACTTCTCCGGAAGGATTGAATGCCACCCGCCGATAAGCCTTTCATAATCAAGCAATATAAACAGTGTGTAGAGCAGGGCCATTGTCACCGACAGAAGTCCCGAGAGGGCTTTCAGGGAGCCTGTGAGCATACCCCATATCTTAGGCATGGATTCCTGGATGACACTCAGCAGGCCATCAATGGTGAATGCGGCCTTGAGATGGTTAATATCCAGATGGCTGCGAAGGAAATCCCTTATGGTGGCGGATATACCCCCTGATTCATAATCGCTCTGGAGATAGTTCACGAGCATGTTCTTCACCTTCATGATCTCCTGGATCATCGGAGGGAATATCAACAAGAACAATCCGTAGAGTACGCCTCCCACAACAATGAATGAAGCCAGTATGGCCAGGATGCGGTATTTGAAGCGGCATTTGTACTGGAAAAAGCAAACCAGAGGGTGAAGAAGATAAGAAACCAACCACGCTACTCCGAAAGGCAAAAGCACACTGCTCAACCTCTTGAGCAACATAAACACTCCTACCACCAGCAGGGTTATAAGGCACCAACGGATGAATCTGTCGAATGTAATGGTTTTGTTCCAGCCGCTTTCCATGAAGCTCCGTATTTGTCTGTTAAATGAATTTCAGGTTTTGCAAAGTTATCTAAAATGTGTTATATTTGGAATTGTATATAACAGAAAAAAACATAGAGCTATGAAATTCAGGTGGTTCAGAAATTTCCTCAAGGGCTGTTCCCTCACGACGGCATTGTTCATTTTCCAGGCCTGCTATGGCACCGGCCCTGGATTTCAGAGAGATTTAGCAGAACAGCAGTATGTCTTTGAAGTGACGGATAGCGAGGGGAATCCTATCAGCAATGCAAAGATCTACGCAAAGCTGGATGAAAATGAGGTTTATTGGTCTGACAGCACCGTTACGGAAGCTGACGGAATTGCATTGATGTTCATAAACAATCCTGATCAAGTACAGCCTGTTTTCAGCGTAGAAGCTGAAGGCTACACAGCTAATGGCGTCACAGACCCTCTTCCTTTCGGCAAAACCTTTGTAGTCCTTAACAAGGCTGAATAATGCGCCCTTTCCTTTTTCGCGCTTTCAGAAGGCTCGAGACAAAGGTCCACGAGCTCAATTATCTTTTCTGGGAATGTACTCAGCGATGCAATCTCAGTTGCCGCCACTGCGGCAGCGACTGCTTTGTCTCTGCCAAAGACCAGGATATGCCTCTTGACGATTTCCTCAGGGCCCTGGACACCATACCTAACACTCACCAGAAGTTTACAGTAGTGCTGACAGGCGGTGAACCGCTTCTGAGGCCGGACATAGACAAGGTCGGAAAAGAAATCCGCCGTCGCGGCTATAACTGGAGCATGGTCTCCAACGGATTCTTCTATACTGAAGAAATGCACCGCCGCCTGATGGGTGCTGGAATGAACGCCCTTACCATTAGCCTGGACGGAATAGGAGAGGCCCATAACTGGATGAGGGGCAATCCCAAGAGCTACGAAAACGCCCTAAAAGCCATAAGCATAGCCGCAAAGGAAAAATACCTGGATTTTGACGTTGTAAGCTGCATAAACAAGCGCAGTCTTCCGCAGATGGAAGAAATTTACACCGTCCTCTCAGGCCTCGGGGTAAAGCGTTGGAGAATATTCACCATCATCCCTATCGGAAGGGCCGTCCAGGATCCGGACCTCCATCTTTCAAACGAGGAGATGGTCCGGCTGATGGATTTCATCGCCGCAAAACGCCGCCAGAAAACTCCGATGGAGGTTACCTTCAGCTGTGAGGGATATCTTGGAAAATACGAGGAAAAGGTCCGCCCCGTAAGATACTTCTGCCACGCTGGCATCAACATAGCATCTGTCCTGATAGACGGAAGGATATGTGCCTGCCCTAACATAGACAGAGATGTCTTCTCCCAGGGCAATATCTACACAGACAATCTCTATGAAGTCTGGGAAAACAAATTCCAGGTCTTCCGCAACCGCAACTGGGCCCGCAAAGGAATCTGCGCCGACTGTAAACAGTTCAAGAACTGCCTTGGTGGCGGAATGCACAACTGGAGGGGAGACTGCTCCCAGGTTCTCAGCTGCCACTATCGGCGCACTGGGAACCAATAACAAAAAAACCGCAGCCAAATGACTGCGGTTTTCTGTTTCCCATCGCTGAGAATTACTTTGCTTCAGCTTCTTTTGGGCAATCCTTGTGCTGACCATCGCACTCGGCCTTTTCCTCTGGGCAAGCCTGGCCGTGATGATGCTTTGGGCCTTTAGGACCGAAGCATGGAACAGCCTTGGTTGCAGGGAATGCCTTGCTCCAAGCCTTCAGAGCAGAACCGTCAGCGGCCTTGATTTCCTTAACCTGCTTTACAGCAATTTCAGGAACTGCAACCTCCGGGCACTTCTCAGGTTTTCCTTCCTTGCACTCAGGCTTTCCAGCCTTCTCGCACTCAACCTTTGCAGAATCGCAAGCTGCCTTCTCGCACTCTGGTTTTCCTGCCTTTTCGCACTCAGCCTTTGTTGAATCGCATGCTGCTTTCTCGCACTCCGGCTTTGCCTCAGGGCAAGCTTTCTTAAGAACGATAACTACGAACTGTCCATCTACGCTCTTAGGACCTTCGCACTCTGGCTTTGCCTCAACCTTTGTAGAATCGCAGCACTCGTGGTTAGCCTGCTCGCATTCCTTAGGGTCCATTCCACAGTCGTGAACCTTCTCTGCCTTTGTAGAATCGCACTGGGCCTTAGCCTTGTCACATTCTGGCTTTTCGCCCTTGCACTCAGGTTTCTCAGGAACAGCGGTAACGTCCTTGTCGGTTACGAATACTTTCTCGATTTCCTTACCCTCAATCTGGAAAGCGTCAGCTGCAACGCTCTCTGCAGAAACTGCCTTTGCATACTTTACAACAACGGCTGCAGGCTGTCCGTCCGGACCTGCAACAACAGCGGTAACACTCTCAGGCTGACCTCCTGAGCAAGAAGCAAGCAGCAGACCTGCTGCAGCTACTCCAATCACTGAAACGATGATGTTCTTTTTCATAATGCTTATGTCTTATTGTATTAACGATTATCCTTGCCTTTCTTCAGCAAAGTTACCCATTTGATAAAAGAAGCTCCTTTCAGGATGGCTTATGTCAGTCCAAATGGTTAAATTTGCATAGAATCTTAATTTTTTTGAAACACAACACTATGAGCAAAGGCAAAATACTTCTGACAGGCGCGGCTGGTTACATAGGTTCCCATACCTGGGTGGAACTTTCACAGGCTGGCTACGACGTCGTGGGAGTGGATAACTTCTACAATTCCGAAAGAGATGTCATAGAGCGCATCGGGAAGATACTCGGAAAACCTGTAATCTTTGAAGAGGCGGACTGTTCTGACCTGCAGGATTTCGGAAAGGTGTTCGAAAAGCATCCGGACATTGTAGGTGCTGTGCATTTTGCTGCATGCAAGGCAGTTGGAGAGAGCATCGATAAGCCTTTGATGTATTATCGCAATAACATAGTTTCTCTTCTGAACCTTATAACCCTGATGACGGAAAAGGGCAAGAAAGCCAACATAGTGTTCTCGTCCTCCTGTACGGTCTACGGTCAGCCTGATGCCGAGCATTTGCCAATCGCGGAGGATGCTCCCTTGAAAAGGAGCCTTTCCCCTTACGGCAAGAGCAAGCAGATGGCAGAGGAGATCCTTTCAGACAGCGTGATTGCCTTCCCTGAGCTCAAGGTTTGTGCCCTTCGTTATTTCAACCCCATCGGAGCACATCCGTCAGCCCTCATAGGCGAACTTCCGAGAGGCGTCCCTCAGAATCTTGTACCGTTTGTAACCCAGACGGCTGCGGGAATCAGAGATCATCTGAATGTATTCGGCGATGACTACAACACACCTGACGGAAGCTGCATAAGGGACTATATCTATGTCGTGGATCTGGCAAAGGCTCACGTAAAGGCGATAGACAAGCTTGTGGGAGAGACTGATGTCCATCCGGTTGACCAGACAGACGAACCTACGTACGTGGATGCTGCAAAGACCGGCAGGTGGTATATCTATAACCTGGGAACAGGACGCGGACTTAGCGTGCTGGAACTTGTGAACGGATTCATGAAAGCTACCGGTGTCAATCTTCCTTATCAGATTGCTCCGCGACGCCAGGGAGACATCGAGCAGGTTTGGGCAGATCCGAGGAAGGCCGAGAGGGAACTTGGCTGGAAGGCAGATACCCCTATCGAGGTTGTTCTCCGCTCCGCCTGGAACTGGCAGAAAACCCTTTAATTTATTGCGCAATAAATCTGTAAGTTATCTGACCGATCTGAGGATCGTCAGCCGTATCGCTTTTTGAGAATCTAGAGCGTTTTGCCGCATCGAGAGCCGCGCTTCTGATACATTCGTCCGCAACGGAAGCATCGGCGACAACGGCGGCTTTCTGGACATAGCCGTTTCTCCCTACATATATCTGGATAGTAACATCCCCGCCACCACGGCATTTATAGACCGGAATGGGCAGGGAAAAAGCCCTGCGGCCATCAAGTATCCAGTAGAGTACAGATGGGCCCTTATATGCGGGCGTTTCTTCCTTTTTCTCCTCGTATTTTGCGGCTGACGGAACTTCATCCACACCATCCGTCTGGATTTTAGCGGCATCCTTGATTCTCTGCTGGAGGTCTTCGGCATCCTTGTAAAGTTTGTCGGCGTCCGTATTACGGTCATCCTTAAGCTGAGAATTGCTGCGGTTCACGGCAACTGCCCTATAAGTGGTTACCGGGCGCCCGGCTATCTGGTCTTCCAGCTGGGCCTTGGCAATGGCCTTGATTTCTTCCTGAAGCCTTTCCTGTTCTTCCTGTCGCTCCCTTGCAATCTGGCCTTCCGAATCGGTGACAAAAGAAATTTCCCCTTTCCTAACGGTGGAAATGGAAACAATCAGAAGGATGATTACAAGGACTAGATGGAAAATGATTGTCAGGTAAAGACCAGCCCGGCGGCTCAGCCTGTCTGATTTGGCAAACCGCTCCTGGTCTTCATCCGATATCATCTTCCTGTCAGGCATTATTCACCGCGGGTAAGGAGGGCTTTTTCTATTGTCGCGATGATGATGCTGATAGCCACACGGTTATGACCGCCTTGAGGCACGATGATGTCTGCATACCTCTTGCTTGGCTCGATGAACTGCAGGTGCATCGGCTTTACGGTTTCCTGGTAGCGCTTGAGAACCTGCTGGATGGTCTTGCCCCTCTCCTCGATGTCTCTCTGGATTACTCTTCCAAGACGGTCATCTGCATCGGCATCAACGAAGATGGAGATGTCGAACAGCTTCCTCAACTCCTCGTTGGTGAACACCAGGATACCTTCAACTATTATGATGGTGGCAGGCTCAACGTGAACGGTCTCTGTCTTTGACCTGGAGCAGGTTATGTAGGAATAAACCGGAGACTCGATGGCCTGTCCGGAGCGGAGCTTGGCAAGGTCGGACACCAGAAGATCCCAATCTATGGAGTTAGGATGGTCGAAATTGTTGGCAGCCTTCTGCTCTGGAGTCAGGTGACTGCTGTCCTTGTAGTAGGAATCCTGGGAGATTACCGCTACGTCTTCCTCCTTGAGAAGGTTCTTGATTTTTCTAACAACCGTTGTTTTGCCGGAACCTGTTCCGCCGGCTATTCCAATTATCAGCATATGTTTAGTTTTTAGAATTCAGCGTTCTTCGGAGTTCTAGGGAACGGTATCACATCACGGATGTTCTGCATTCCGGTAACGAACAGAAGCAGACGCTCGAAGCCCAGGCCGAATCCGGCGTGAGGGCAGGTTCCCCATCTTCTGGTATCCAGATACCACCAGAGGTTGGTAGTGTCCATGTTCAGTTCCTTGATGCGTGCCATAATCTTCTCGTATGAAGATTCCCTTTCGCTTCCGCCGATGATTTCTCCGATCTTCGGGAAGAGGACGTCCATTCCGCGGACGGTCTTGCCATCTTCGTTCTGCTTCATGTAGAAGGCCTTGATCTCCTTAGGGAAATCGGTGAGGATGACAGGCTTACCGAAATGCTTTTCAACGAGGTATCTCTCATGCTCGCTCTGAAGGTCTGTGCCCCAGTGAACTGGGAACTCGAACTTTTCTCCGCTCTTCTCGAGAATATCTACAGCCTCGGTGTAAGTAACTCTCTGGAAAGAGATTCCGACTACACTCCTCAGGCGCTCGATAAGGCCCTTGTCAAACATGTCGTTGAGGAACTGGATATCTTCAGCGCAGTTGTCGAGAGCATACTGGACAAGATACTTTATGAAGTCCTCGGCCAATTCCATATTGTCGAAGTTGTCATAGAATGCCATCTCAGGCTCAATCATCCAGAACTCTGCCAAGTGGCGGGGAGTATTGGAATTCTCTGCCCTGAAGGTAGGTCCGAAAGTGTATATCTTGCCAAGGGCGGTGGCTCCGAGCTCACCTTCCAGCTGGCCGCTTACGGTAAGGGCTGTCTGCTTGCCGAAGAAGTCCGTAGAGAAATCAACGTCTCCGGTCTCCTTGTTGATCGGGATGTTCTTAAGGTCCATGGTCGTAACCTGGAACATCTCGCCGGCACCCTCGCAGTCGCTCTCCGTGATCAGCGGAGTATGAAGGTAGAAGAAGCCGTGCTCGTTGAAATACTTGTGGATGGCGAAAGCCATGGCATTACGGATTCTCATAACGCATCCGAAAGTGTTGGTCCTCATCCTTATGTGAGCAATCTCGCGGAGGAACTCCATGGAATGGCCCTTCTTCTGGAGAGGATAATCTGCAGGATCTGCCTTGCCGTAAACCTCTATGCTGTCTGCCTGGACCTCAACACTCTGGCCTTTTCCCATACTCTCCACCAGCTGCCCCTTTACGCAGAGGCAAGCTCCTGTGGTAACGTCCTTAAGCTGGTCTTCAGTAAACTTGTCTCCAGCGCAGACAACCTGCATGTTGCGGATGGTACTGCCGTCATTAAGGGCAATGAAACTGACGTTCTTGTTACCTCTTTTTGTTCTTACCCAACCTTTTACGATTACCTCTGAACCAGGCTGCTGGAGGAAAAGTTCCTTTATGCTTTTGCGAGTAAATTCACCCATATTAATATCTCCTTTAATTAATTATTTCACGTATTTTCTGATTGCGTCAGCCCAAATCTTGTAGCCTTCCTGAGTTATATGAAGGCCGTCTCTCGTAAGTTCCGGCTTGAGAACCTGCTGGGAAGCCGGAAGTGAGAGGTCTGCAGGACCGTTGGCAAGAAGCAGAGGATAGAGGTTGATGAAAGTAACCTTCTCCTGCTTAGCCATCTTCTCCAGTTTTGCGTTTATCTCAGAGAACATGGCTGTCTTGCCGTTAAGAAGGCGGTAACGCTTGAAGCTCTCGTTGATAGGCAGAAGGCTCTGCAGATATATCTTTGTCTTAGGGCTTTCTTTCTTTATCCTGCGGACTACATTTATGATACCGTTTGCAATGGAATCGGCTGTAAGGTTGTGGCTTACGTCATTGGCTCCGGTCAGGAAGAAGATGGTCTTGGGATGGCCCGGAAGTATCTGGTCAAGCCTTGCGTCAATGCCTCCGAAAGTATCTCCCACGATTCCGCGGTTTCGGATGGCACCGCCTTTTTTCTCGAGAGCCTTCTGGACTTCAGGGAAGTAGGTTTCCCACTTTCCGCCTTCTGTCAGGGAGTTGCCCAGGAAGACAATGTCATTCTCGCCGATAGGTCTTTCCTTGTCGAATACTGCCTTCCTCTTGTAGTAATGGTCTGTGTAAACGGGAGTGGCAGCCATCGCCTTCATTATGTTCTTAGGGATATCCGTATTGTCTATCCTTCCTGCAAACATCTGGCTGCCTGTTCCAATTGCAAATACCGGGACAGGTATGCCGGTGTGGCTCTTTGTGGACCATCCTATCCTTGCTGACTTGTTAAGGGAATCTATTGCCTCCTTAGACACAGGCTTACCGTTTATCGCATCGTTGAAAACCGTAAGGTCAAAGACATATCCTCTCTCTCTTCCCAAAGCAAGTCCTCCGGTTTCGTGGTCAGCAGTAACAACTATGAGAGTCTCGTCCGGATGCTGCTTGTAGAACTCATAGGCAACGTTTATGGCCTTGTCAAAATCAATGGTTTCAGTGATGACTCCGGCGGCCCTGTTGCTATGAGCCTCCCAGTCAATCTGTCCGCCTTCAGCCATGATGAAGAAGCCCTTCCCGTCCGGCTCGTACATAAAGTCGATGGCACTTTCAACTACCTGGGCAAGAGTAAGCTCACCATCCTTTCTGCCGATAACCGTATGCAAGGCGCTGTCTCTTTTCTTCTTACCGTCCTGGAAAAGAATCATCTTGCTGGCTCCGGCTTTCTTTGCCTTGTAGTCGTCAACTCCGAGGGCAACAGTGTAGCCGTATTCGTTTATCTTATTATAAATCTGGTCTGCGGCATCCTTTATTTCTTTGTTCCTGGCCCCCTCGAATCCTCCGCCACCGAAGAAATCGAAACCGCTTTCAGGAAGCTCCATGGCTATTTCGAAATAGTTTTTTCTCCTTTCGTTGTGGGCATAGAAGCAGGCAGGAGTTGCATGGTCTATGGTCACCGATGTCATTATGCCGATCTTGTAGCCCAGTTCCTTGAGCTTATATGATATCTGATGAAGTGGAATTGAATCCGCCGGATAGATGCCAACGGTACCGTTATTGGCCTTGTAACCGGAAGCAAGGGCAGTAGCGGCTGCACTTGAGCAGGTGATGATGTTGGATGCGGAATAGGTTGTAGCAACTCCCATCACCGGAAACTGTGTAAATCCAAGCGGAGTATTGGAGATTTTTCCGTCCTTCTGGGAAAGCCAAGCCTCCGTCATGGAAATATGGGCAAGTCCCATTCCATCGCCGATGAAAAGGAATACGTATTTCGCCTTATCCTGTGCGTAAGAAGTTGAAAACGCGAGAACTGCGGCCATTAACAAGGCTAAGGTCCTCCTGAAAAATCCTTTGAATTTCATATTTGTGCAAAAATTGTCTTCCAAAAGTACAAATCTACAAAAATTTTGCGCCTTTAGGAAAAAAGAAACGCCGGCGATTTGGCCGGCGTTCCATTTTTTACATCATCCTTAAGATTAGTTTGCTTCTCTCTGACGAGCTACATACAAAATCTTGAGGGCGGAACAACGTCTGAGTTCCTGTTTGATATCCGTGATGATACCCATGCGGACGTTCTCATCAGCCTTCAGTGCAACGGTCATAGCCTCACGCTCGCCCTCGGAGATGGACTCTCTTTCTGCAGCGATGAAGTCACGGATCTCGTTGACTGTCTTGTAGGAGTCGTTCAACTGGATTCGGGAATCAGTTCCGTACTGAGCCTGCTTGGAAGGGATAGGAGCTCCCACATAAATGTAGGAAGTCAGGTCCTTTCTCTCAAGCTTGGTGTTCTCGGTGGCTGCAGGCAGCTTAACCTGAACGAGCTTGTCGGTCTGGCGGAACGATGTAGATATCATAAAGAAGAACAGGAGCATGAACACGATGTCCGGAAGGGATGCCGTGCTGATTGCAGGTGCGGATTTCTTACCGCCTTTTCTAAATCTTCCCATTACGATACCTCCTTACTTTTTACCTTTTGAAACGTCCTTAGGCTCAGCCTCGGAAATGTTCTGAGGAATAGCCTCCTTGACAATTTTCTGATGATCTTCGTCCAACTGTGCGTATTTCTTGCCGTATTTTGCGGTGGAGAACTGGTCTCTGAGCTCGTTGATTGCTCTCACGATCTCGTTCTGAACCTGGATGTACGTGTTGTACAAAGTTCCCTTATCGTTCTGCAAAGAAACCACACCTTTGGATACCGGATAATTACCCAGGCCCTTGATAGCCTTAACTTCCTTCTCAGGCATGTTAGGGTTGTCGGTAGGGTTGCTGAGCATCTCAACTATCTTATCCTTTATCTGGCTAACGTCAGTCGGAGTGGAGCCAACCATTATCTTGTCCTGAGAGTTAATCTTCACAACGATGATATTCCTACGGTTGATCTTCACATCTTCCTGCTGCTGATTCTCTTCCGGCATAGGAGGGAGTTTTCTGGAAATTCCCTTGTCCACATCCATTGTTGTGGTGATGAGGAAGAACACCAAAAGCAAGAAAGCTATGTCCGCCTGACTGGAAGCGTTGATGTCGGGTGTCTTTCTAGCCATTTTAATTTTTTTGTTTTAAGACTTTCTCCTTAACAAGCTGCCGAAGATTGTAACAAGGATAGCTACAACCAGCAGGATTATGGACATGATGAGGACGGTGTCCGTCATCTTCAAGGTGCCATGTGTAGGCTCGGCAACGCTTGATGACAAGCTTACAGGATTGCCAGAAGCAAGCAAGTAAGAAATCACCAGAGCACCAAGGAAGACACAAATGTTGATAAGGGTCTTCTTGCCGCCTCTTCCGCTACGGTATACCATTGGCAGGAATATAGCCAACAATATAGCGATAGCAAGAAGGATGTATGCCCAGTTCAATATCGTGGAAACCATAGTGCCGTCACCAGTTCCCTTGTTCAGGAAAAGGAATGCAACACCGATAACCACTGATATGGCTAACAGTACATACAATATGAGTTTTGATTTGTTCTTCATTTTGCTCTAATTGATTTACTTCTTGTTGTATTTGGTGAGAATATCTACAAAGTTGATGGATGCGTCCTCCATGGAGTTAACCAGTGAGTCGATCTTTGCAACGATAATGTTGTAGAAAATCTGAAGGATGATAGCAACGATCAAACCGGCGATGGTTGTAATCAAAGCCACCTTAATACCACCTGCTACAACGGTTGGGGAAATATCACCAGCAGCCTCGATAGCGTCGAATGCGCCAACCATACCAACTACTGTTCCCAAGAATCCCAACATAGGAGCAAGGGCGATGAACAGAGCTATCCAGGAAAGACCGCTCTCAAGCTGGCCCATCTGAACTCCACCGTAAGCGGTGATGTTCTTCTCAACGCTCTCAAGACCCTCGTCATAGTGAAGGAGACCCTGATAGAAAATAGAAGCTACAGGACCACGGGTATCACGGCAAAGATCCTTTGCCTTCTCAATACCACCCTCCTGGAGAGCAGACTCGATGCCCTCGAGAAGCTTCTTGTTGTTGGTAGTGGCTCTTGAGAGATAGATAAGTCTCTCGATGGCGATTGCCAAACCCAGTATGAGACAGAGAACAACCCATACCATAAATGCAGGACCACCCTCGATGAACTTGGTCTTGATCTGCTGATACAGAGGCTTGTCTGACTTAACGTTGAAAGGATCTACTTCTGCTGGAGCTGCAACTTCCTCAGCCTGAGGAGCCGGAGCTACCTGCTCAGTTGCATTCTCGTCAGTCTTCTGATCCTGAGCTACTGCGTTCTGGGCAGTCAATGCCATTAGGCCTGCAACTGCCAAAAACATGAAAAGTTTTTTCATAAATTTTGTTGTGATTAAAGTATTAAACAATGTTTATCAGTTATTATTTGTTTTTTCCTGTAATGGTTTCCGTAAAACGAAGTGCAAGATAGCAATTTTTTTTCACAATGGCATCAAACTCCAGAAATTTCCCCTCTCAGGCATTTTTGCATTTCCTTTTTCACCTTTTCCGGGGAGGAATACCTTCCAAGAAGCATGAAAAGCTTGCAGAGCGTGGCCTCCGTGGTGCCGTCATAGCCGCTGATGACTCCCGCACCCTTAAGTCCCATACCCGTGGCATAGGCATTCATATCCACCTTCCCGGCCTGGCACTGGGTTACATTTACGATTATCAAGCCCTTGTCTACCCATTTTTTCATCGTGGACAAAAAAGCTTTGCAGGTAGGAGCGTTGCCGCTGCCGAATGATTCCAGCACAACTGCCCTGCATCCCTTGGTGGAAAGCACGGCGTCTATCGCCTGAGGGGTTATGCCTGGGAAAATCTTCAATATGGCAACATTCGTATCTATCTTGTCCCTTATTTTCAGAGGTATATCCCATCTTTCCGGATAATGGATCAGATGGCGGTTGTACTTGATATGGATTCCCACGTCTGCCAGGACCGGATAGTTGGCGGAACGGAAGGCACGGAAATTCTCCGCATTGTATTTGGTTGTGCGGTTTCCGCGATAGAGTTGGCTTTCAAAGTAAATGCAGACTTCCGGAACCATCGGATGACCTTCGGCATCCTTGGCGGCAGCAATCTCTATTGAGGAAATAATGTTTTCCTTGCCGTCCGTCCGGAGCATTCCCACAGGGAGCTGGCTTCCGGTCAGGACAACTGGTTTTGCCAGGTCCTCCAGCATAAAGCTCAGGGCTGAAGCCGTGTAGGACATCGTATCCGTGCCGTGAAGGACCACAAAGCCGTCGTACTTGGCGTAGTTCTCCTTAATTATCCGGCAAAGTTTAACCCAGAAATCCGGAGTTATGTCTGACGAGTCTATCACCGGGTCAAACGAGCAGGTGTCTATCTTGTAGCCGAACTTCTTGAGTTCCGGGACCTCTGTCTCTATCTGGCTTATATCCACCGGAACCAGAGCCATGGTCCTTTCATCCTGCTTCATACCGATCGTTCCGCCGGTATAGATCATCAAAATTGAACTTTTCATATCGCGATGTTTTTTTCAGGAAGAGAGAAAAGCTCTTCCGCGTTCTTTGTAGTCTGAAGGGCAACTTCCTCAATGCCAATGCCTTTTACCTCAGCGACCTTGGCCGCTATCAAAGGGATGTATGAAGATTCGTTCCTTTGTCCCCGATGCGGAGCTGGAGTCAGATAAGGAGAATCCGTCTCCAGAAGAATGTTTTCCAGAGGTATGTCCGCCACCACCTTGGCTATGCCGGCGTTCTTGAAGGTTACAACGCCACCTATCCCCACCTTGAATCCACCCAGCAAGGAAATCCTGCGGTAGGTTTCAATGCTTCCCGTAAAGGCGTGAAAAACGCCGCTGAGCCTCCCTTTGAAGCCCTGCATTATATCCAGCATATCTTCCGTGGCGCTTCTTTCGTGGATGATCACCGGCAGGTTTTCCCTGGAGGCATATTCCAGCTGGGCGGAGAGCACTTCCTTCTGCTGGGAAAAGAAATCCCTGCTCCAATAGGCATCCAACCCTATTTCCCCTACCGCTATATATCTGTTTTTATTGGCTTTGAGCTCGCCGAGGGCAAATTCCAGCTCATCTTTCCAATTCTCCCCGACGGATGTCGGATGGAGGCCCATTCCCATAAATGTATGCTCCCTGTATTCCTCATACACTGACATCTGGGCCTTGAAGCAAGTGGAATCTATGGCAGGGAAGATCCACCGGTCCACACCGCTGGCAAGGACACGTTCCATCACTTGGGAACGGTCCCCGTCAAAAGCCTCGTCGTAAAGATGAGTATGTGTATCAACAAAACGCATAGTTATGTCCTGTACCACAGGCCGGAAGCGTCTTTACGTATCTGCCCGTCCATTTCCAGTTCCAGGAGCACCAGGCTCAAATCCCGGAAATCCATTCCAACCCTGGCGCAGAGAAAGTCCGCCGTCCGTCCTTTTACAGATGATAAAGATAGCAATAATTTCTGCTTGGTCTCCTCCGGAACGGAAAACAGAGTGGGCTGGCGTTTTATGTCAGATATGTAGCCGTCTGTCCATCCCATGGATTTGATTATGGTGGAGGAATTCAGGCACAGTTGAGCCACATTTCTGCTTATCAGGTAATTACATCCATAGGAGTTTGCATCCCACATACGCCCCGGGACAGCAAAGATGTCCTTGTTGCTGGATGACGCATACTCCACTGTGCTCATGCTTCCGCCGCTAATGCGGCTTTCCCCTACCAGCAGGGCACTGCATATTCCGGCGATGATGCGGTTTCTCTGAAGGAAATTGCGGCGAAGGGGCTTGGTACCCCTGGGATATTCAGTCAATACCCCACCCTGACCAATCATGCGGACGGCAATATCCCTGTGGGCGGATGGATATATGATGTCTATGCCACAGGGCAGAACGGCAAATGTTTCCAATCCTGCATCCAGCGCTGCTTTATGGGCGCTTCCGTCTATGCCCAGGGCCAGGCCGCTCGCAATCTGGACACCGGAACAGGATTCCGCAATATCCGAAACAATCCTGCTCACGCATTCCGTACCGTAGGTGGAAGCAACACGGGTTCCCACTATGCTCAGTATCCGGCTTCCGAAAGAAGCGCTCCCCCGGTAATACAGCAGAAATGGAGGATAGGGACATTCTTTCAGCAAAGCGGGATATTCATCGCTGAGCAATGATATCAGCTTAACTCCCTTTGACCTCATCCAGAGAGCCTCCTGCCGCCCCCACTTCATCATTTCCCTGGAGAAAAGCATTTCCCCGACACCGTCAACCTTAAGCAACCCGTCCACAAAACCGGAACCTTCTTCCAAAAGCCTTTCGCCACTTCCAGCCTCCCTGAGAAGCATACACCCCTTTGCCGGGTGATTAATCAGAACACGGCTCATCGCACACAGCAGAGCCTCAACCTCGATCTCCATATTTGAAATAAAAACGGCGGCAAGATATGAATCTGCCGCCGTTCAGGAATGCCAAACGGTACAATTTACCCGTTTGCAGAAGATCTGGCGAATTACACGATCAGCATAGCGTCTCCGTAGATACCGAAACGGTATATGCTGGAGGCGTCCTTTGCGTGCATAGCCTGCTTGTAAGCCGCCATAACCTTGTCATAACCGCCGAAAGCCGCCTGGCACATAAGCATCGTGCTCAGAGGATAGTGGAAGTTAGTCACCAGAGCATCCACGATCTTGAAGTCATAAGGAGGGAAGATGAACTTGTTGGTCCATCCGTCGATAGGCTTCACCCTGTGGGTTGTGGTAACCGGTGTCTCCAAAGCCCTGGCCACGGTAACTCCAATGGCGAAAACCTTATGACCGTCTGCCTTGGCCTTGTTGATCTTTTCCGCGGATTCCTCGGAAATTATTATTCTCTCGCTTCCCATCTTATGCTTGGAAAGGTCTTCTACATCCACGCCACCAAAATTGCTCAGGCCTACGTGAGAAGTTATGAAGGTGCTCTCCACACCCTTGATTTCCATACGGGTGAAAAGTTCACGGCTGAAATGGAGACCTGCTGCCGGAGTGGCGATAGCACCCTCGTTACGGGCGAATATCGTGTTGAAATTCTCCAGGTCCTCCTCATTCGGATGAGGACGGATCTCCTTTGGAACAGGTAGTTCTCCCACACTGAAAAGCGTCTGGCGGAAATCCTCGTAGCTTCCGTCGAACAGGAAGCGGAGGGTTCTGCCCCTGGAGGTGGTATTGTCTATTACCTCGGCTACCAGAGAATCGTTCTCGCCGAAATACAGCTTGTTACCGATTCTGATCTTGCGGGCTGGATCAACCAGCACGTCCCAGAGCCTTTGCTCGCGATTAAGTTCCCTGAGGAGGGAAACTTCTATCTCAGCTCCGGTCTTTTCCTTGTTTCCCTGAAGACGGGCAGGAAATACTTTGGTGTCGTTGAGGACGAAAATATCCCCCTCGCGGGCATAATCCAGGATATTCTTGAAGATTTTGTTCTCTATTTTGCCGGACTGGCGACGCATCACCATCAGCTTACAATCATCCCTGAAACGGGTAGGTTCCTTTGCGATCAAATCGGCGCGGAACGGAAATTTAAATTGTGATAATTTCATAAAAACTCTGTTTTTGCCCATGCACGATAGGCAAATATTTATACGGAGGATATTCAAAAAGGTTACAATTACCCGAAATATTCTTTGATATCCAGGGCGTCTTCCACGCGGAATCCTCCTGAGGCAGAGCGCCTAAGGGCAGACATATAGGCCCCGCTGGAAAGCATGGCTCCAAAATCCCTGGCCATGGAACGGATGTAGGTTCCCTTGCTGCACTCTATCCTGAGGGTGGCGGTGGGAAGGTTCCGTATCTGGTCCGGAGCAAGGAGAGAACCCTCGGTGTAGCGAACCACCGGATTATTCTCCTCCGATGCTATCCTTTTCTTCACGACAAAGGTGTTGTGAGTTTCGTCAGTGCCGTAGGAAGGGCGTTCCAGGGTCTTTGAAAGCGGATTATCCGCATCCAGAAGTTCACACGCATAAATCTTTACGGCTGCCGGCTTGAGGTCTGACTCCTCCCCGTTCCTTGCAAGGTAATAGCTCCTTGTGCCGTTCACGTACTTGGCGGAATATGCCGGAGGCATCTGTTCGGTCTGGGAAATGAAGCTTTCCGCCGCTTTTCTCATATCTGCCTCGGCGATGTGACCGAAAGGATAGAGTGCGTCTATCGGATGTTCCCTGTCAAAAGAAGGAGTGGTGGCTCCAAGGGTGAACTCCGCGATGTACTCCTTGCGTTCAGCCTGAAAGGCTTCGCTGAGTTTGCATGCTTTTCCGACACAGATTATCAGCAGGCCTGTCGCCAAAGGATCCAGTGTGCCTGCATGTCCGATCTTTACATTCTTGGTGCCGAAGTGGTTGCGGAGAACATACTTTATCTTGCGGACAACATCTGAACTTGTCCACCGGTATGGTTTGTCAACCGGAAAGATTATGCCCTCGGGATATGCGGACATATCTTTTTCCAGGCCGACGGGATTGTGTCTGTCTATGACAACAGGGTTTAATGGCATACGGGAATCTTCTCAATCCTGCGCTGATGGCGTCCGCCTTCGAACTCGGCTGACATATAAGCCCTTACTATGTCCCTGGCAAGTTCCTCGGATATGAATCTTGCAGGCAGGGACAGAATGTTGGCGTTGTTGTGTTGCTTGGCAAGAGCCCCGAGCTCCGGAGTCCAGCACAAGGCTGCCCTGATTCCCTGATGCTTGTTTACGGTCATGCATATGCCGTTTCCGCTTCCGCAGATGGCAATTCCAAATTCCACCTCGCCTTTTTCCACCGCCTCAGCCAGGGGATGGGCGGTATCCGGATAATCCATGCTCTCGGATGAGTACGCTCCAAAGTCCTTGACAGTGTAACCTTTGTCGATGAGAAGGCTCTTCAGGTATTCCTTCATCTGGAATCCGGCATGATCTGATGCCATTCCAACAATCTTTTCCATAACTGTGTTTTTATGATGACTGTGTTTTATTATTTTCCCCTTCAAGTTCTTCAACCTTTTCCACCAGGTTGTCTATCTTCAAGATATAATGGTAGAAAGCCTCTTCCTTCAATGCGGAGTACCGGCCAATCAGCCCTTTAAGCTGCTCCATGATGATATCTCCGCTGGAGAGCCACTCTCCGGCTCCCGGCTTAACTCCCTCGGAAGCCGAGTAAAGGCGGAACTGGGATGCCAGGTTTTCCTTGTCAAACAGGGCTTCAAGCCCATCGTAAGTGCTTATGCCGGCAAGGGTTTCCCGGTTGCGGTCAGCAAACTGGGAACTGAATTTCATCAACAGGCTCTTTCTGTTGACCTTGACCAGGTAATCGGTGACACCTACGGTATCCATCGGAACGAACACGTCCGGAACGATTCCTCCTCCGCCAACCTTGATGCTGTCCGCATTCTGCATCTCTCCCCTTTGGTAACGCTCCAGGATATCATAGCGGTAATCCTCGGTATAAGGTTTCTGGATGCATCTTCCGGAAGGAGTGTAGAAGCGTGCCACGGTCAGGCGGATTCCGCTGCTGTCCGAGAAATAAACCGGCTCCTGAACCAGACCTTTGCCAAATGACCGGCGGCCGATTATGGTTCCGCGATGGTTATCCTGGATGGCACCGGCTACTATCTCGCTTGAAGATGCGCTGTTCTCGTTGATTGCCACATAGAGCTTTAAATCCTTGAAATGGCCGGATCCCGTCGCGATGAAATCCTCCCTCTTTCTCATCCTGCCTTCCATATAGACTACCATATCCCCTTTGTTAAGGAACTCGTTGGCAAGAGCATAGGCTTGTTCCAGATATCCTCCCGGATTGTCCCTCAGGTCCAGGACCAGGGTTTTCATTCCTTCGGAAGCCAGGCGGGCCGCTGCTACCATGAATTCCTTGTATGTGGTCAGAGCAAAGGTGGAAATCTTTATATAGCCGACAGTAGGAGAAAGCATTACCGCTACGTCCAGGCTGTGAACCGGAATCATGCCTCTGGTTATGGCGAAATCCAGCAGATCCTTCTCCCCGCTTCTCTTGATCTCCACGTTAACCTTGGTGTTGATCGGTCCCCTGAGCATTTTCATCATTGAATCCTGCGGAAACTTAACTCCCGCCACATTGCGGCCGTCTATCTTGACTATACGGTCCCCGCTCCTGATCCCTATCCTCTCGCTCGGACCGTTCGGAACCACATTGATTACCACAAGGGTGTCTTCGGGAACATTGAATTCAATGCCCACGCCGCTGAAGTTTCCCGCCAGAGACTCATCCGCAGCCTGAAGATCCCTCGGTGGCAGGTAAACGGAATGAGGATCCAGGCTTTCAAGTATCAGAGGAAGGGTTTTCTCGGTAATATCCCCATTGCTTACGGAATCCACATAGTTTTTCTCCACCTGGTCCAGGACCAGAAGGAGTTTAGACCATTTCCGGCTCTCGGAAATGTCGTAGGTGATTTTCGGATTCTGGCTATGCCTCAGCCTCCAGAGCTTTCCCAAATAGAATGAAAGCCCTATGACTATCATGAAAATCCACAGCCAGGGATTATCCAGGAATTCTTTGAGTTTCTTCAGCATCTTCTACTTCACTTCGGAAGCCTCTCTTTCGGCTTCAAGTTCCTTAATCTTTTCAGAGTCCAGCTGCTCGACCGTGATTCCAGCTCTCTTAAGAAGCTTTATGCCGTCGTCAAGACGGTAGGCATCGCGATATACAACCCTTCTTATTCCGCTCTGAATTATCAGTTTGGCGCATTCCATACAAGGAGACGCGGTTATGTATAGAGTTGCCCCCTCGGAGGAGTTGTTGCTCTTTGCCACCTTGGTGATGGCGTTTGCCTCGGCATGCAGGACATAAGGTTTGGTAACACCGTTCTCATCCTCGCAAACGTTCTCGAATCCGGAAGGAGTGCCGTTATATCCGTCGGATATTATCATCCTGTCCTTGACCAGCAAAGCTCCTACCTGAAGGCGCTTGCTGTAAGAATTTTTCGCCCAGATGCCCGCCATCTGCAGGTAGCTCAGGTCAAATTGCAGCTGCTTGTCCATCTTATTTCTGGTAAATGTATCTCTTGATGCTTCTCTTAGGGGTCTTCTCGAACTCTTCCGGCATTATCTTTACGGAAGAAATCTTGGAGTAGTTCGGCATCTCTTCGTTAACTATGCGTATGTTCTCGTTCATCTTGGCCTCAATCAACTCGGAGGTAGTCAGGCCATCCTTGGCCGCTCCTTCCAGATCCGGATAAATCAGAGCCACCATCTTGCCGCCCTCGTCTATCACCAGAGACTCGACAACATAAGGCATATTGTTTATAATGCTCTCTATCTCTTCTGGATAGATATTCTGGCCGCTTGGACCGAGAATCATGTTCTTGCTCCTTCCCTTAATGTAGAGGAAGCCATCCTTGTCCAGGATTCCAAGGTCTCCGGTACGCATCCATCCGTCCTTGGTGAAGGCGTCTTTGGTGGCTATCTCGTTCTTGTAATAGCCGAGCATCGTATTGTCTCCCTTGACCTGGATTTCTCCAGGTATGGTCTGCGGGTTGTCGGAATCAATCCTGATCTGCATCCTTGGAGCCGCATAGCCGCAGGAACCGACTCTCTTTTCCTTCCAGTCGGCATAGGCGATGATAGGAGCGCACTCTGTCATTCCATAACCCACCGTATACTTGAACCCTATGGAGTTGAAGAAGTTGTCGGCTTCTTTGTTGAAGGCAGCTCCACCGATAATAACCTCCTCAAACTGTCCGCCGAAGGAATTGGTGAGAGTATCGTTGATCTGGGTCTTGATTCTCTTGTCGGTGACAGGAAGCCTCAGCAGGAATCTCACTCCCGGAGTGGAAAGGAACGGAAGCAAGCGGTTCTTGTAAATCTTCTCGATGACCAGGGGAACGGAGATGATGATCTTCGGCTTGATTTCCTCAAACGCCTTGACTATCACGCTTGGAGAAGGAACCCTGGTAAGGAAGTGCACGTGAGCTCCTACTGTCATTTCATACAGGAACTCGAACATCATTCCGTACATATGTGCGGATGGCAGTATGGATACCACATTGGATGTGTCATCCACGGAAGGCAGTACCTGGTAAGCGAACAGAACATTTGACCTCAGGGCCCGGTAAGGAATCATTACTCCCTTGGAAAAACCGCTGGTTCCGCTGGTATAGTTGATCATGGCCATCTCTTCCGGGTCTGCTTCCGCCTCATAGCATACGCTGTCAGGGGCAAAGGTCTTCGGATAAGCTTTACCGAAAAGCTCGTTCAGATGCTCCATCGTCAGGTAGACATTCTTGTCCTTGGTGTGTACAAGGGAGAAATCATCCAGGCAGATCACGGTATTCAGTTTCTCCATATGATTGAGAGCCACTCCCTCCAGGATTGCGCTGCCCGCAAAGAGAATCTTGCTGTCCGAATGGTTTACGATGTGTTCTATGTTGCTTGGCTTGAATTCATGGAGGATAGGCACCGGAACAGCCCCGTAAGTCAGACAGGCCAGGAAAGTGACAGCCCAGTTGGACTGGTTCTTGGAGCAGATGGCAATCTTGTCTCCTTTCTGCACTCCCACATTGCGGAAGATGATATGCATCTTCGCAACCCTTCTGGCCACGTCGCGATAATACAGGGTAATGCCCTTGTAGTCAGAAAGAGCAGGCTTGTTCCAGTTGTGCTTGAAACTTTCCTCTATTATCTTGTTCAACGATTCTGAAACGTACATCATAATATCGTAGGTTTTTAGGTTTCGGTTTTATGAGAACACCTGCATGGCGCAAAGGCCTGCATATATTCCATTCTTTTCCATTAGCTGGTCGTGGTTGCCCTCCTCCACGATCTTCCCGTCTTTCATCACGATAATGTCGTCCGCATAGCGGATGGTGGAAAGACGGTGGGCAATGACAATGCTGGTGCGGTTCTGCATCAACTTGTAAAGGGCGTCCTGGACAAGACGCTCGCTTTCGGTATCCAGTGCGCTGGTAGCTTCGTCCAGGATCAGTATAGGAGGATTCTTCAGAACCGCCCTGGCAATGGCAATCCTCTGTCTCTGTCCGCCGGAAAGGTTTTCTCCCCTGTCGCCTATATTGGTCTCGAACTTCTTTGGCAGTTGCTCGATGAACTCCAGAGCGTTGGCTATCCTGGCCGCCTCCACAACCTTCTCTCTGGAAACGTTTTCCATACCGAAGGTTATATTGTTGTAAACCGTGTCGTTGAAAAGGATTGACTCCTGGGTCACGATTCCCATCTGGGAGGTCAGGGAATCCAGGGTGTAGTCCCGGATATCATGCCCGTCTATGAATATGCCACCGCCGGTTACATCGTAGAACCTCGGCAGCAGATCGGCGAACGTGCTCTTTCCGGCACCGCTCGGCCCGACCAGGGCAACCATCTTGCCCTTAGGTATGCGGACGTTGATGTCTCGGAGCACCGGAACGTTCCCGGTATAGGAGAAGTCTACTCCGCGATATTCTATTCCTTCCTTGAACTCTTTGAGAGTCAGGGCGTCTTTCTTTTCCTTTATGGTGTTCTCGGCATCCAGGATAACAAACAGTCTCTCGCCGCTGACCAGACCTCTCTGGATGCTGGCATAAGCCTTGGCTATGTTCTTTGCCGGCTCCAGCACTCTCCAATAGCAGAGAATGTAAACGGTGAAGGTGCCTATGCTGAGCCCCAGCTTTCCGTGAATCTGCAGCCAACCGCCGTACAGAAGCACCGCAGCGGCTATTGTGATTCCCAGGAACTCGCTTGTCGGATGAGCCAGCTGCTGGCGGTAAAGCATCTTGCGGCTGGATCTCTTGTGGGCGTTGTTGGTTTCCTCAAAATTCTTCTGGACATATTTCTGGGCGTTGAATCCCTTGATTATCCTTATGCCTGATATCGCCTCGTCAAAATGGCTCACGATCCTTCCCATAAGGCTCTGGGTTTCAACTGCCTTTTTCCTCAACCTCTTGGAAATGGCACCAATGGCCAGGCCGGACAGGGGAATGGTGATCAGGGTCACCAGCGTAAGCTTCGGGGAAAGGTAGAAACAGTAGGTAATGAAACCGATTATAAGCAGCGGCTCCCTGAATATCATGTGGAAACTGTCTGCCACTCCGTTCTGCACCTCGGTAACGTCGTTGGAAATCCTGGATATTATATCTCCCTTCTGCTGGGTGTGATAGAATCCCACATCCATAGTGGAAACCTTGCGGAACAGGTCCGTGCGCAGTTTCTTCATGATATGTGTCCTCATCCTCACCAGAATTGTCTGGGAGAGATATCTCGTGATATTGGAAAGGAGGCTGGCTCCCACCAGCAGGGCGCAGACGAAAAGCAGCGCCTTCAGCGGGCCGTTTGCCAGGAATATCTTGTCCATATAGTACTGGAAGGTATTCTCGAACCAGTCCATGGACATGGAGAACTCCTGTGTCTTGTCAGCCAGTGTAGAGATTTCGGCCGATACCTGCTCATTGCTAGGGCTCTCGAAAAGAAGCTTCAGGACAGGAGATATCAGGGAATAATTCACGATTCCGAAAATAACGGAAAGTATCGCTAGTATTATATATCCCGGCCAGAATCTGCGCCATGGCCTGGCATAGTTGAGCAGTCTGAGAAAATTCTTCATCTTCTAAAGTTTCTTGATCCTTCCGGTGGTGAGATTGAACAGGAATTCCTTTCCGTCCATTCCCATAACCTTTACAAATCCGTCCTTGTCTTCGGTCACCGTGCTTTCCCTGGAGATCGGTCTCTTTATGTTCTTTGCGGTAAGCTCTTCACCCTCAGGAGTGTAAATCCTAAGCTTGGATACCGTGCGGAGAATGTAGTAACGCTTGCCGAACAGAACCGTCTCCTGCGGCATCTCACGGGTGAATTCCGGAGCGTGGATATCAGTCCATCCCTGGACCTTCTCTCCGTTGACATCGCGCTTGGTTATTATGTTCTCGCCGGTGATGATGAGCATACGGTATTGTCCGTTCTCACGGATGACCTGAGGTCCGAGGGCAACCTCAACGTCCAGCTGTTTAGGATAGCCGGTGTAATGGGCTCCCCTGCGGTTCATCCTGTAAAGCTTGTCGCCGAGAATGAAGGTTATATAGGTCTTTCCGTCATCCAGTTTTATCAGGTCGGCGAAATTCTTTATGGTGTCCTTCATCGGGATACCCCAGATTCCCTTCTTGTTCTTGTCCATGTAGGAAATGGAGAGATATTTCTTGCTCTGCTCGAACCAGGTCGTATCTCCCTTGTCCGGATCCACCAGAGGGAACGGCCCCCAGAAAGTCTTGAAGGTACTGTCTATGAATACCACCTCTTCGTCTTCTTCATCGAACATCTGCGGAGGTATAGACAGCGCAGCCGCATAGAAACTCAGGTTGGCCATTGCCTTTCCATCTGAAGGACAGATGTTTATTGTAACATATTCAAAATTCTTCTTCCTCAGCGACGAGGTTATCCTGCCTCTGAAATACTTGTTGAAGACGGTAAGAAGGGTGTCGGCCCCCTCCCGGATGTTGACAATGGCTTTGGCCACGCCCTTTTCGGAGAAGAAGGAACTGGCCGGGGTGCGGGACAGATATTTGTCCAACTTCACGGCGTTGACCTTTCCCTTGTAGAACTCCCCGACTGCATTGGCGGAACCGATTATGGTCCAGTCTTCCGTCTTGCAGAACTGATCCTCGGGATTATGTGAGAAAATTTCTCCCAGAACGGCCGGAACATATCCTTTGTAGACGAATTCGGCCGGTGCCTTGTACTCCCCCTTTCCCTTTATCCCGGTAATGCGGCCCAGGAGGGAGGTGGAATTCTTGTAAAGAAGGGTTACCCATTCAAACTTCCCACCCACCAGGCAGAATGCACTTACGGCTTCAGTAAAGCCCTCTGAAGCAAGCCACTCCATTGGTGTAGGGGCATCCGGCAGGGCTATTCTTTCCTGGTTGGACAGATATGAAGAGTATTTCTTGTTCGCATCCAGATATTTCTCGTAGTCCTTCACATAACCTTTCAGGGAATGAAGGTCCAATATGGCGGCAAACATAGTGCTTGCCGGAAGAATAGCCTGGGCTTTGGACTGGTAAGGTTTCTGCCCGCCCAGAACCGCGGCAAAGTTTATGAAGTCCCCGTTATCGGTGAGGACTCCCTCGAAGGAAATGAAATTCCTCTGTCTGGGATTTATCTCCAGGGCGCTCCAGGTGGCCATCCTCATTATGAAATCAGAGTATTTGAGGAAGGAATACGAAACGCTGCCGGAAAAAAGCTTTCCTATCTGCTTATGGTTGATATACAGGCATTCTTCTCCGCCAGTTCCCTTGAGGACTGAATAGAAATCCTGGTTTTCCAGTATGGAATTCCCGGCATCCAGATGCCTGAGGGAACTCTCAAGGCAAATGGAAGAGGAACTTGCCAGTACGAGATTCTTGTCTATGGCAACCTTGAGACCCGAAGGCAGGGTGTAAATCTTATGGGAATTATAGTTCCTTGAAGAAGATGCTCCCGATTCCAGAGACTTCTGGATATCCGAAACTCCTTCCGGTGCAGACATATCCGTTATCTGCAGAAGACTAACCTCGTTGATGGCGGAATAATGCAGGGAGAACAGGCTGTGGCTTTCTTCGGCCCCCGCCATGAACAACTTGTCCTGGAATGCTCCCAGGGAAGATACTGAATCTATGAGTCCATAGGCAAAGGAAGACGTGTCCTTGAGCATCTGGGAAACATGGCCCAGCTGTTCGAAGTCGAAAATCAGAACGGCGTCTGAAGGAACAGCCCTGTAAGCCTCCTCGGTCTGGGGGCTCAGGACTTTCTTCTCCTTCTGGTCCGACTCCTCGGATTCACTGTCTCCATGCCTCAATGCAAGGAACAGCACCACGCCCAGCAAAATCAGCCCCAGGGCGTACAGGACGAATATTTTCTTCCGCATACTCATAGACTTGCGAATTTACGAAAAAAAAGGAGGATGACCAAACTTTGGGCATCCTCCAATCTTGTCAGTCTATGGCTTCCGTTATTTCTTGGCAGCTGGTTCTACGTAAGGGAAAACCTTTACGAGCTCTACGTCAAACACGAGAGTTGAATAAGCTGGAAGATCCGGACCCATTTCCCTTCCACCGTAACCAAGGTTGAAAGGAATCCAGAGAGTCTCCTTTCCACCCTCGCCGATGAGCTGGAGGCCTTCTGACCATCCAGGAATAACACCGTTGAGAGGGAACTTGATGGTCTCTCCCCTGTCATAGGAAGAATCGAACTGCTTGCCGTTGGTAAGGCAGCCCTTGTAGTTAACCTCTACTGTGTCCTGAGGGCCTGGTTTAACGTCATTTCCAGGAACTAAGATCTTGTACTGAAGACCGCTTTCAGTCTCCTGCACACCTTCGTTCTTCTTGTTTGCCTCAAGGAAAGTCTTCTCCTCTTCTGCCTTTACTGTTCCTAGAGCCTCATTGGCCTTCATCATGTACTGCTGAATGTACATAGGAGCACTCTGGTCGTTGAAGATAACGGTAGTGTCACCTTTCAAAACAGACTTGATGGTGCTCATAACCTTTCCGAGGTTGATGTTGTCCAGATGGGAACCTTTAAGCATACCGGCGAATGCTACTCCAACAGCAACACTTACGGAGTCAACTTCTCCCTGGGTCATTCCAGGAAGCGGTTTAGGATTGCTCTGGCAAGAAGCCAATATCATTGCGCTGAGAGCGCAGACTGCAATTGTCTTAAAAAACTTCATAATATGAATATCTAATTGTTTATGTTATTTTTCTTTTTTCGGGTTGCAAATATACGAAAACAATGCCATCTTATGCAATAATCTTGCCCCGACATTGGCGTCCCACTCGTTTTCTCCCGGAGCCACCTCGCAAAGGTCGAAGCCAACTATATTCCTCTGCGATGCCACCGCCCTGATAAGATAAACCGCCTGCTGGAAGCCCAATCCTCCCGGAACCGGAGTTCCCGTATTCGGGCACAGGGACGGATCCAGCCCGTCTATGTCAAAGCTTATGTAAACGTCTTCCGGCAGGGTTTCAACGATCTCCCGGCAGATTTCCTTCCAGGTCTTTCCTTCCGCCATAGCCTCGGCGATACCGGAATCAGTGAAGGCTGAAATCCTGCCCTCACGTTTTATGGAGTCGTGCTCATCCACACAGAAATCCCTGATGCCCACCTGGGTAAGATGTCCGATGTTATTGATCTTGGAAAGGATGTTGAACATAATTGAAGCATGGGAATGCTCAAAGCCCTCGTACGCTACCCTGAGATCTGCGTGGGCGTCAAACTGCAGGACTCCCAGAGGGCGTCCTTCCGGCAGGGATGCTGCGGCCGCCTTTACGGCACCGAACGTAACGCTGTGCTCTCCGCCAACAACTCCAGGAATCTTGCCCCGCGAAAGATATCCGGCGCAAACCTGCTCAGTAAGATAATTAACTGCGGCAGAAGCCTGATTGACTTCCTCCTGCAAACCCCTGAGTTCCTTATCCAGATCCCTGCCCTCTGACAGACAGTCGATTATCTTTTTTGCCTTTTCCCTGGATTCGGCATTGACAGCCTTTATGTAATCAAAAACCTTGATTCTCCCCGATCCGTCCTCGAGGTCTATCTCAGCTTCGTCAGTTCCGATCCTGAATTCAGGGCTGGATGGGTAATGCTCGTCATAAAGGTCTACCTGGATGGAAGCTCCTATTATGGCCTCCGGTCCTTCTGCAGTACCTTCCGAATACGAAACCGTTGCGTCCCACGGAACGGAAATCAATACCACCGGGCATTCGTCGTTGGAAAACGGCATCCCGAAATACCGGCCGTTGGCAACCCCTACCCCTGAAGGGTCAAACTCCAAGTTTTCTTTCTCTTCTTTCATTATACTATACCCTCCCTAAGGATGTCGTGAATGTGAACCAGACCGACATAGCGGCCTTCCTTCATAACCACCACGGAGGTGATCTTGTTCTTCTGCATCATATTGAAGGCATTGACAGCCATATCGTTGATATCTATCTGCTTAGGGTGGCGGCTCATAATGTCCTTCGCCACGATCTTGTCCCCGACGTGGATTCCCTTTTCCACCATTCGTCTGACGTCTCCGTCAGTGATTATGCCCTGCAGCTCTCCCTTTCCGTCCAATACCACGGTCGCTCCCAGGCGGTTCTGGGAAATGTTTATTATGGTGTTCTGTATACTTTCGTTCATTCCCACAACCGGCCTGACGTTAAGGTCCATGACATCAGACACCCTGAGATACAGCCTCTTTCCAAGGCTTCCACCCGGATGGTAAAGGGCGAACTGCTCCTGGGAGAATCCCCTCTTCTGAAGAAGGCATACCGCCAGGGCGTCTCCCATAACCAGCTGGGTCGTGGTGGAAGAGGTTGGAGCCAGGTTGTTGGGATCGCTCTCCTTGTCAACCGTGGCCCTGACTATGTAATCGGCGTGCTGTGCCAGGAAAGAATCCACGGAAGAAACCATCGCGATGATCTTGTTTCCCATCCTCGCGATCAGAGGAACGAGGACCTTGATTTCCGGAGTGTTTCCGCTCTTCGAGATGCAAAGTACCACATCGTCCTTCTGGATTATTCCCAGATCACCGTGGATGGCGTCGGCTGCGTGCATGAAAATTGCCGGAGTGCCCGTGGAATTCATCGTGGCCACGATCTTGGTTCCGATAATGGCGCTCTTCCCTATACCGGTGACTATCAGCCTTCCCTTGCTGTAGAAGATCAGATCCACCACCTCAAGAAACGTCTCGTCTATGTATGAAGTAAGATTTGCCACACTTTCAGCCTCTTGTGTGATAACCTTGCGGGCAAGATCCAGGATTTTTCCGTCAGATTTTTTCATAAAAATTTTGACAACTTGGAATTATTGAGTACATTTATACACACAAATATAGTGCAAAATTAGGACAACTAAATGAACATAACTTCAGAAACCCTTCGCAAACACCTTAAGGAGTTCTTCGGATTCTCCAACTTCAAGGAGCAGCAGGAAGATATCATAAAGCATCTGATACGGGGCAACAACGCCTTCGTGCTTATGCCTACCGGTGGCGGCAAAAGCCTTTGCTACCAGCTTCCGGCCTTGCTGATGGAAGGCACGGCGGTGGTCGTATCCCCGCTGATCGCCCTTATGAAGAATCAGGTGGACGCCATCAGGGGATTTGTCGCCGAAAAAGAAGGCATCGCCCACTTCCTGAATTCATCCTTGAACAAGGCTCAGGTTCAAGAGGTTAAGGACGACCTTCTGAAAGGGGTCACCAAACTGCTCTATGTGGCTCCGGAATCGCTGACCAAAGAAGACAACATACAGCTGCTCAGGCAGTGCAAGATTTCTTTCTACGCTATTGACGAAGCTCACTGTATTTCCGAGTGGGGCCACGACTTCCGCCCTGAATACAGAAGGATACTCCCTATCGTCCAGGAAATCGGCCAGGCCCCTATCATAGCCCTGACTGCCACCGCAACGCCCAAGGTCCAGAGCGACATCCTGAAAAACCTCGGAATGCCTAACGCCAAGGTCTTCAAGTCTTCTTTCAACAGGCCGAACCTCTATTACGAAATCCGGCCGAAGGTCAACACGGAAAAGGAAATCATAAAGTTCATACGCCAGAACGAAGGCAAGAGCGGTATCATCTACTGCCTTTCCAGAAAGAAGGTGGAGGATATGGCAGAACTGCTTAATGTTAACGGTATCAAGGCATTGCCATACCACGCCGGATTGGATGCCGCTACCAGGGCCGCCAACCAGGACAAATTCCTGATGGAGGAAGTGGACGTGATCGTGGCCACCATCGCCTTCGGAATGGGAATAGACAAGCCGGACGTAAGGTTTGTCATCCACTATAACATCCCGAAGTCCCTGGAGGGCTATTATCAGGAAACCGGACGTGCCGGAAGAGACGGTGGAGAGGGCCAGTGCATTGCCTTCTACAGTTTCAACGATATCCTCAAGCTGGAAAAGTTCATGCAGAGCAAGCCTGTCGCCGAACAGGAGATAGGAAAACAACTCTTGACCGAGACCGTGGCTTATGCCGAGAGCAACCAGTGCCGCCGCAAGACACTCCTTAATTATTTCGGCGAGGTATATCCTGAAGATGACTGCGGAAACTGCGACAACTGCCTGCACCGCCAACCTCAGTTCGAAGGCAAGGATTATCTGGTGACCCTGTTCCAGCTGATCCGCTCGATGAGGGAGAACTTCAAGGCAGACCATCTGGCAAACATACTGGGAGGCGTAACCAACGCGATGATCACCTCCTACAAGCACAACACCAGCCGCTTCTTCGGCATAGACAAGGAAAAGGACGAGAAATTCTGGCTGGCAGTCATCCGCCAGGCCTGCGTGGACCAGTTCCTCAAGAAAGATATTGAGCAGTACGGCCTGATCTCCTTGACAGACAAGGGAAAGGAGTTCCTTGCAAAACCATACTCCGTGATGCTCACCGAAGACCGCCGGTTCGAAGATACCGGAGAAGGAGACGATGTGGACGACGATATGCCTGCCGGCGGAAAGAAAGGCGGCGGAGGAGGAGACCAGACCCTCCTTTCCATGCTGAAGGACCTGCGCAAATCCATCGGCAAGCGCCTCAATCTCCCTCCTTACGTGATCTTCACCGATCCGTCCCTGGAAGACATGACGATTTTCTACCCTGTCACCATAAAGGAACTCACCAACTGTTCCGGCGTGGGAATGGGCAAGGCGGAAAAATACGGCAAGGAGTTCGTTGAACTCATAGCAAAATATGTCGAGGAAAATGAAATCCTCCGGCCGGACGACTTCGACTTCAAGATCCGCTCAACTGAAGACAGCTCCAACATAGGCCGTTTCATCATCCACAACACGGATATGCATGTTCCCCTGGATGAGATTGCAAGGATGAAAGACCTGGACATGGACGAGCTCCTTACTAAGATCGAGGCCATGGTTGCCGCCGGAAACCGCATCAAAATAGACTATTACATCCGCCAGGCGGTGGATGAGGACAAGATAGAGGACATCTACGACTATTTCAAGGAAGAAGCCGAATCAGACTCCATCTCCGATGCGATGAAAGCACTTGGTCCTGACTACGAGGAGGAGGAAATCCGTCTTATCCGCATCAAATTCCTCACCGAGGTAGCCAACGGCTACTAAGGGAACCCGACAATATTAATTCATTGGGGTCAGTGGACAAAATACACTGACTATGAATATATTTGCTGCAAGGATTATTATATTCATCAGCACTCCGATCTTTATGAAATCAGAGAAGCGGTAACCTCCCGGCGCATATACCAACATATGCGTAGGAGAGCCTATCGGGGTGGCAAAGCTTGAACTAACGGCAATCATCAGGGCTATCATGAACGGATATGGATCGCATCCAATTGCAGTTGCCGCTTGATACATTATCGGGAAGAAAATCGCACCTGCAGCCGTGTTGCTTATGAATTCCGTTATGAATGTGGCCACCAGGCAGACGGAAGCCATGACAACTATCGGGTTCTTGCCGCATATAGCCAACAGCCCGTTTGCCATTCTCTCGGCGATTCCCGTCTTCTGAATGGCAAGCCCGATAACCACACTGCCGGCAAAAACCATAAGTACTTCCCAGTTGACAGCCTTCATCGCCTGCTCTGCGTTACAGCACCGGAATATGAGCATTGCAAAGGCGGCAAGGAAGGCGCAACTCATAAGCGGAAGCACATTGGTTGCACTGAGCGCCACCATGGCTATCATTATCAGACCGGAAACCAGAGTCTTCGGACCGATGTTCGCAATCTGCTCCGAATCAAAGAAGCGAAGCTGCCTGGAAAGTTTGGCAGCCCTAAGGTCCGCCTTCGGGGAACATTCTAACAAAAGCGTATCACCGGCATTGAGGACAACATCCCTAGGAGACTCCGCGATTCTCTCCCCCTTCCTTGAAACCGCAACCAAAGTCATGTGATTGTTCTTCTCAAATCCGGAATTATGTATCGTCTTGCCGACAAGGCTGCTGCCGAATGTGATGTAGGCCGTCTGGAGATTACGCTTCTTCCCAGCCCTGGTTGAAAAGACATGATGGTCCGAAACTACAAAGGCGTGGCTTTTCTCAAGGTCCAGCAACTGGTCTATCTGACCTGCAAATACCAGACGGTCTCCACCCATAAGCATCTCATCAGGCATCACAGGAGAAACCACCTCATGGTCAAACCTTATTATCTCGATCAGAGAACCTCCTTTTATATCTGTCAGAGAAGCCTCCTGAACACTCTTCCCGATATTCTTATTGTCTGACGGAACCAGGAACTCCACAGTATATTCGGAAGTATCCTCAAAAGCGCTTTCCGGAGCCTTTCTGTCTGGAAGAAGTTTTCTCAATGCTATTACGGAAAGGATTCCCACCGCAAGACAGAAGAGTCCCGGCACGGTTGGAGCCAACACATTCATTACATGGCCTGTGTTCTGGGTGTACAGTCCTGATATTATGAGGTTGGGCGGAGTTCCAATCAGGGTGCAAATACCTCCCATCCCTGAAGCATAACTCAGCGGTATCAGAAGCTTGGAGGGAGAAATCCCCAGTTTCTTGCTCCACATTTTCACTATGTCCACGAAAAGGGCCACAACCGTCGTGTTGCTCAAGAAAGAGCTCAGGCCGGCCACCGGGAGCATCAGCCTCATGATAGATCCTGAATATTTCTTTGGCTGCCCCAGCAGATTCTTTACGATCCAGTGAAGGACACCGGTGTGCATAAGTCCGGCAACCACCACAAACAGCACGCCGACAACAACCGTGGAAGAAGAACTGAAGCCGGAAAAAGCTTCCTGCTCCGTAAGCACTCCACTGATCAGCAGAATACCCATCGCCGAAACAAAAACCAGATCCGCCCTGAGTTTGGTAAACAGCAGCACGGTAAACACAGCTAGTACTGTAGCTATCGTTATCCATGCATACAAATTGAATCCTAAAAATACTATGTGGTCCATATCAAAGGGTTTTCCAGATTATGCTTTTGTCCCGTCCCCAATAGGACATCTGCCTCTTAGCATAATGACGGGTATTGGTCTTTATCTTTTCAATCGCATCGGCCCTGGAAATCTTTCCATCCAGATAATCGAAAAGCTCTCTATAGCCAACTGTCCTCAAAGGAGGGATATGCAGAAGATCGGGGGAGAAAACCCCGTCCTTGTATCGGAAGCGGTCCAGGGATTTCACTTCTTCCAGAAGCCCGTCATCCATCATTTTGTCAACACGGGAATTGATGCGTCCATAGAGTCTTTCTCGGTCCATGGCAAGTCCTATCTTCTCTATCTGGAACGGGCGTGGCTTGGATGGTTCCGTCTTCCACTCGGAGAATTTCCTTCCCGTCTGAAGCGTAACTTCCAGAGCACGGATCATTCTCTGGGGATTGGCTATGTCGATTGTGCCGTAAGACTCGGGATCAAGCTGCTTCAACTGATATCGCAGAGATTCGATTCCTTCTTCCTTCAGCCTTTGGTTCAGGCTGTTGCGCAGGTCCATATCTGGCTCCGGGAAAGCATCCAGCCCGTTGCAGACCGCATCTATGTAAAGGCCGCTGCCCCCACACATTATCAGCCTGTCGTGAGTCTTGAAAAGTTCTTCGAGAAGATTCAGGGCATCTATCTCGTACTGCCCTGCCGCATAGTGCTCGGTAATGGATTTTGTCTGTATGAAGTAATGCTTGACCTCGACCAGCTGCTGCCTGGAAGGAACAGCGGTACCGATTGTCATCTCCCGGAATATCTGGCGGGAGTCACAGTTGATGATTGGGGAACCTATTTGCTTTGCAAGGCCTATGGCATAGTCGGTCTTGCCCACAGCAGTCGGGCCGAGTATTATAGTGAGTTTCATTAATCTTCAGAAGCCCCGTCGTCAACATCGTCTTCCCCGATCTCTTCGCCAAGTTCCGGAGTGAGATTGTCCAGGGTGTCAAACTTGCTTTCAAACTGCCCAGGAATCCTCCCCTTTTCGGCAACCAGCCGCGGATAAGAAACGTGTGACAGGTATTCCACCTCAGAAACGAAGGTCAGCACCATATACTTGTTCTTTGAAACATCGAACACGTAATGAAGGGTGCTGGCGCCCGATGCCAGGGTCTTGGCAAGGCTGACACCGTCTATGGTTCCGCTGCCCAGGTCAAAAAGCCCATACATGGCCTTCAGCTTGCCTGCTCCGTCATAAGCCCTGAAGGCTATCATCTGGTCAGGAGCAAAATCAAGGTCGTTGACAAGGAACTTGTTGAGGGCAAAAAGGGTCATATCGTCCTTGAGTTCATACTCGCGGAAAAACACCTTGTTGGAAGGGAAGGTAACCTTATATCTTAAAATCGTTGGCATAACCGTTATTTTTTTAGAATGGACCAGACTGTGTTTATCCCGTCCATCCAGTCATCCGTATCGGGAGACTGCGCCATACCAAAGTTAGTATATTTTTTCTGTATTTCATCGCGATGAAGGCTACAGAAAGAGTCTATTTCATCACTGTTGCCATAAAAAGCGTAACGGACACATCCGAGAGGAGGGAAAGGACTCTCCGATTTTTCCATCACGAAAAAGCCTCCGTCTATGAAAGGCAGACCTTCCATAATGTCTATTGCCCTCTGCCTGAGGTATCCGTTGCGGTAAGGGGCAATGCCTTCCAGACGTTCTTTCATACAAGCGGAAGCAGCCACTATGCGGCCGATGTCAAAACCTTTGGGAATTAACAGGTAAGAAACACTCCGGCATCCCATCCCGCAATACAGGAACATATCTTCCGCCAGACGGGCAAGATCTTCGTCAGATTCTCCCCCGTCCAGGACCCCAAGGCTGAAACGGGATCCCCTTGCCAGCATTGGAACGCCGGGGAACTCTTCCTTAAGCATGGCCTTTGTGGAATCCGCTCCGGCGAAAAGGAGAAAGTCAAGCTTCCCGGCATTATCGCGGAGGAAAGCCCGGTCTTCAAAAGAGATTCTTGAAGCCAGATATGGAGAGATCTTCTCCAGCTGTTCCACAATGGCAGGTATCAGGAAACGGTCCTTGGAAGACAACTTTACACTGGAGCGGGCTCCTGTCGAAAGAGTGCAAAGAAGATCGTGGAAGCCCACGGCAGGGATATTTCCGGCCATAATGATACCCACGGTCATTCCCTCCATCTGTTTCCTGTAAAGGTTTTTATCTTCTCCGTTACTGTCTGAATATGAAAGAAGCCTTTCAAGAGCATCTTCAGAAAGGTATTTCTCAGCGATCCTCCTGAAAGCGGTTTCCATCATGAACGGGGTAAAGAAAGGATTGTCGGCAGATGCCTTGGCGAAAGCCTCCGCAAAGTTTTCCGGAGATTTCAGCATCTTGTCGCCGAGACAACTTAAACTTCTTATGAATTCCTTTCTTTCGAACATATTGCAAATTTACCAAAAAGGGCCTACCTTTACAACAATGGAAAAAGGCAATCCAAAACAGGCTTTAAGCCCAGACGAATACCTGAGCATAAAAGCATCTTCAGAGGGGCTGTACAAAGACAACGGCAGCCGTTTCCTGTCTTTAGCCTATCCGTGCAAAAGCGCCGAGCAGGCGGAGGATATAGTCAAGACACTCCGCAAGGAGCACTATGACGCCACCCATCACTGCTATGCCTACCGCATCGGCCTGAATGGCGAGCCCTGGAGAGCCAACGACGACGGAGAACCTTCCGGGACCGCCGGAAGACCGATCCTGGGAGAAATCCTGTCCAGGAATCTCAGCGATATCCTCGTGGTGGTTGTCCGCTGGTTCGGCGGAGTGAAACTCGGCGTGCCGGGTCTGATCCGCGCCTACAAGGCCGCAACCCAGCAAGCCCTGGATGGGGCAACAATCATAACAAAAACCGCCACCACTCCACTTAAAGTCACCTTCTCTTACGCCCAGACAGACAAGGTCCTCAAGGAACTCAGGAAAAGGAACATAGAAGATTCCGACAAGAAGTTTGAGGAAGAATGTTCCCTTACCGCGCACGTTCCGCTCAGCATGATGGAAGGGCTGAAAGATGCACTGCTGAAAATAGAGGACACAAGGGTGGAAGAACTCAAAACAGAATAATCAAAACAAATCAACAGCATTATGAATATACTTATACTTCAGGCATCGCCAAGAGCGAACGGCAACACCGCATGGATGGCGGAAGAATTCAGGAAAGCAGCAGAGGCTGCTGGACATAAGGTAACCCTGGTAAATGTTTCACGCAAGAAAATAGCCGGCTGCCTGGCCTGCGAATACTGTCACGGAAAGGGCAACGGAGCCTGCATCCAGAAGGACGACATGCAGGAACTCTATCCATTGATGGCCGAGGCCGAAGGTCTGGTCCTGGCCGCTCCTATCTACTACTTTACGCTCTGCGCCCAGATCCAGGCTCCTATCCAGAGGATGTATTGCGTCAACAAGCCGGCAAAGGCCACCAAGATGGCACTTTTGACATCGTCCTATTCTCCAGGCGTTTACAATGCCGCCAGAGATGAATACAAAGACATCTGCAACTACTGGAGCGTAGCAGACTGCGGAGTTGTAACTGCAAAGCTGGACGAGCAGAAGACAGAGGAAACAAAGAAAAAAATACTTGAGGTTGTTAGCAAGTTTTGACCATCTCGTTGAAAAAATGCAAAAAACCGGATAAAACTGCTTAAAATCCGGAACAATTCCTATATTTGCAGCAAACACATTAACATTAAAATTCATCATGAAAAAAGCTTATAATTTCTTTGCCGGCCCTTGCGTTCTTCCTGAGGAGGCAATCAATTCTACAATCGACGCCCTCAAGGACTTCGCAGGTACTGGAATTCCTTTGATCTCAATCTCCCACAGAAGCAAGGAGTGGGAAGGCGTAATGAACGAGTGCAGAGCACTTTGGAAAGAGCTCCTGCAGATTCCTGACAACTACCACATCGTATTCCTGGGCGGCGGCGCAAGCCTCCAGTTCCTGTATGTGGCAATGAATCTCTTTGAGAACAAGGCCGGTTACCTTGAAACCGGAGTGTGGGCAAAGAAGGCCCTCAAGGAAGCTCAGGGCATAGCAAAGAGCCGCGGCAAGGAAGGTGCTGCCTTCGCAGTCGCTTCTTCTGCAGACAAGACTTACAGCTACATCCCTAAAGGATATGAGATTCCAACCGACCTGGACTACTTCCACATCACCACCAACAACACTATCTACGGAACTGAAATCAAGTACGATATGGACTGCCCTGTAACCCTGGTTGCAGATATGTCTTCAGACATCATGAGCCGTCCTGTTGACGTTTCCAAGTACGGTCTTATCTACGGTGGCGCACAGAAGAACGTAGGTCCTGCCGGAGTTATCTTCGCCATCATCCGCGACGATGTTCTGGGCAAGGTTTCCAGCTACATCCCTACTATGCTGGACTACAGAACCCATATCGAGAAGGAGAGCATGTTCAACACTCCTCCTGTATTCGCAATCTACGTGATGACCCAGACACTGAAGTGGCTCAAGGGCATCGGCGGAGTTGAGGCCATCAACAAGATCAACAAGCAGAAGGCTGCCATGCTTTATGAAGAAATCGAGCGCAACAAGCTGTTCGTTGGCACTGCAAATCCTGAGGACCGTTCCATCATGAACGTATGCTTTGTGATGAATCCTGAGTACAAGGAACTCGAGGCCAAGTTCCTCGACTATGCAAAGGCAAACGGAATGATGGGCGTAAAGGGTCACCGTTCAGTCGGCGGCTTCAGAGCTTCCATCTACAATGCCTGCCCTATCGAGAGCGTACAGGCCCTCATCAAGTGCATGCAGGACTTCGAAAGACAGAACGTAAGATAAATTCTTTGAGAATATCATGAAAGTACTTATCGCTACAGAAAAACCTTTCTCCAGCAAGGCTGTAGAAGGTATCAAGAATATCGTTGAGGCTGCAGGCCACACTTTTGCAGCTCTTGAAAAATACGGGACAGAGGACAAGCTTCTCGAGGCAGTTGCAGACGCAGACGCACTCATCGTCCGTTCAGACAAGGTTACCAAGGCTGTCGTTGACGCTGCAAAGAACCTCAAGATTGTTGTCAGGGCTGGTGCCGGATTCGACAACCTGGACCTCGCAGCACTCTCTGAAAGAAAGATCGTTGCAATGAACACTCCTGGCCAGAACTCCAATGCAGTAGCTGAACTCGCCATCGGAATGATGATCTACATCTCCCGCAACCAGTTCACTCCTGGAACAGGAAGCGAACTCAAGGGCAAGACTCTTGGCATCCAGGCATACGGAAACGTAGGAAGGCTGGTTGCAGAGCACGCAAAGAGCTTCGGCATGAAAATCATGGCTTTCGACCCGTTCGTCCCTGCAGAGAAAATGGAATCCGATGGCGTTATCGTCGCCAAAGATCTGGACGACCTCTACTCCAACAGCAACTTCATTTCACTGCACATACCTGCAAACGAGCAGACCAAGGGTTCCATAGGCTATGCGCTTCTGAGCAAGATGCCTAAGGGAGGATGCCTTGTAAACACTGCCCGCAAGGAAGTTATCAACGAGCCTGAACTCGAGAAGATTCTTGAAGAAAGAGAAGACCTCAAGTACATTACCGACATAGCTCCTGCAAACATCGATGTTCTGAAGGAGAAGTTCGGAAAGAGAGTTTTCGCCACCCCTAAGAAGCAGGGTGCAGAGACCGCAGAGGCCAACCTCAACGCAGGTCTTGCAGCTGCAAACCAGATTGTGGGATTCTTCAAGGACGGTTGCACCCGTTTCCAGGTAAACAAGTTCTAAGTCATGGTAAAAGTTAAACCGTTTGCGGCTATACGTCCGCCAAAAGAAATTGTCAAGGAAGTGGCTTCACGTCCTTACGACGTTCTCAACTCCCAGGAAGCCAAGGCTGAGGCCGGAGAGAAATCCCTGCTTCACATCATCAAACCTGAGATTGATTTTGACCCTATCGCCGATGAGCACGAGCAGAAGACTTATGACAAGGCAGTAGAGAACTTCAAGAAATGGCAGGAGAAAGGCTGGCTGGTACAGGACAAGAAGGAACAGTACTATGTTTACGCCCAGACAATGGACGGAAGAACCCAGTACGGCCTTGTAGTCTGCGCCAATACAGACGATTACATGAACGGTGCCATCAAAAAGCACGAGCTTACCCGCAAGGAGAAGGAAGATGACCGCATGATTCACGTAAGAATCCAGAACGCCAATCTTGAGCCTGTATTCTTCGCATATCCTGACAACGCCGAAATCAACTCCATCGTTGAAAAGATTGTCAAGGAAAAAAAACCTGAGTACGACTTTGTGGCAGAAGACGGTTTCGGACACACGATGTGGATCATTGATGACGATGCAACCATCGCCAGAATCACCGAGATATTCTCTACAATCCCAGCCTTCTATGTAGCTGACGGGCACCACCGCACGGCTGCTGCAGCAAGAGTTGGAGCTGAGAAAAAGGCCCAGAACCCTAACCACACCGGAAAGGAAGAATACAATTTCTTCATGGCAGTTGTATTCCCTGAGAGCCAACTCAAAATCATAGACTACAACCGCGTGGTAAAGGATCTGAACGGAATGACCCAGGAAGAGTTCATCACAAAGCTCGGCGAATTCTTCACCGTTGAAAAGAAGGGAAAGGAAATCTACCGCCCTTCAGGACTTCACAACTTCTCGATGTACATCGGCGGAGAGTGGTACTCTCTTACCGCAAAAGCAGGAACATACGACGACAACGACCCTATCAAGGTTCTGGACGTTTCTGTGTTCTCCGACTTTATCGCCGACAAGCTTCTCGACATCAAAGACCTCCGCACTTCCAAGAGAATTGATTTCGTTGGAGGAATCAGAGGCCTAGGAGAGCTCAAGAAGAGAGTTGACTCCGGAGAGATGGCAGCGGCTTTCGCCCTCTACCCTGTTTCTATGCGCCAGCTCATAACCATCGCCGATACAGGCAATATCATGCCTCCAAAGACAACTTGGTTCGAGCCTAAGCTCAGAAGCGGAATAACCATCCACTCCCTGGCTGACTTCAAGAAGTAAAAGCCCGGAGCAAAAAGAAAAGGGTATGACTGAAAAGCCATACCCTTTTTCTTTTAACCTTTAACCTAAAACGCAAACTTAACTCGGATACCAGCGCTTATAAACCCCTGTGCACCAAAGCCAGCCTCTGCAAATCCGCACACCACTTCACCATATTCAAATCCAATTGCAGAAACCTGCCATGCAACATTGAAATCTCGGAATTTCTCTATGATTCCATTTGTATTCTTATATTTATTTCTTCTGGCATTCAAACCTACAGCAATTTTAGAATAAAGATTCTTCATTCTATCTGAATACCAGTAATACCTCACCTGAGGCATAAGTGAATACCAGTAATCTCTAGCCTTGGTATCATTATAATCTCCTTCGTTGAGAATCTTGGAATCGGCCACATCAAAAGAAAGGAGAGCTCCAATAGCTAATTTTTTGTTTACCCGGTAGCCATATTCAGCGGTTACAGTTGGGAAAAATTTGAAATCCTTAGCCTCATAGCTTGGATAACCACTTATGACTTTCCTGTAACTGTCCATGAACTGAAAGTTTGAACCATATCCAGCAGAAATGGAAAGATCATGGAACCCCGGTAGGTTCATATTGTCCTGGGCCTGCGATACTGCAATCGCCAGGAATAAAATGCTTATTGTCAGAATTATCTTTTTCATATCGAGGGCGAAGATACTATTATTTTCGGGAGATTGAACATTATGCGTCTTTCTTTTTCGGCTCCATATGAAGAGTCACGTGAGTCTCGGATCCGAATTTTTCCTTCAGCCGATGTTCTATATCGGAAGTCCTGTCGTGAGCCTGGGAAAGGGAAATATCACCATCCATCCTGATATGGCATTCTATGGATATCCTGCTCCCCAATCGCCTGGTTCTGAGATTATGGGGCTGACAAACGCCGGGAACGGAATTAATGATATCCAGAATTTCCTTCTCGGTGTTTTCCTGCAAAGATTCATCTGTAAGCTCACCGATGCTCTGACGGAGGATGCGAACAGCAACGAACACCAACATTATTCCAACGATAATGGAAGCCACAGGATCCAGAACCGTCCACTTTTCTCCGAGAAAGATGGCTCCGGCTATACCAGCGGCTGCGGCAATGGAAGAAAGGGCGTCGCTTCTGTGATGCCAGGCGTTTGCCACCACAGCCTGGGATTCCAGTTTACGTCCTTTGTATGCCGTATAGCGGTAAAGCACTTCCTTTACCACAATAGACACCAATGCTGCCCACAGGGCAAGCATTCCCGGAGCGACGATTTCTTTTCCGCAAGTCCATCCATAGAGTTTGTCTGCTCCTGAAACAATAATCCCAAGCGCAGCACCGCCGAGAGCGAGTCCTATCAGGAAAGACGCTACTGTTTCATACTTGCCGTGCCCGTAATCGTGAGACTCGTCCTGAGGCTTTGAGCTGATATTGACAAAAACCAGAACAACAATATCCGTGATGAAATCAGACAAGGAATGAATGGCATCGGCGATCATCGCCGAGCTATGTCCAAGGATTCCAGCAACAAACTTGAAAGCAAGCAGCAGGATATTCCCGATGCCGCCCGCAAGCGTAACCCTATATATTTCCTTCTCCCTGGTTTTCATTAACACAAATGTACAAAAAAATAAAAAAGCCTCCAGAGCTTGCTCTGAAGGCTTTTGAAGTTGGCGGCTACCCACTTTCCCACTTGGTATAGCAGTATCATAGGCGTGAACGGGCTTAACTTCTCTGTTCGGAATGGGAAGAGGTGGATCCCCGTTGCTGTTACCACCTGAATTATATCGTATCGCGGTTACCCGCGTATGGTGTCGAGAGAAAAACACTAAAGGCTGAAAAAATTTCGTATTGAAGTCTTCGGGCGATTAGTACCGCTCGGCTTTGACATTTCTGCCTTTACACCTGCGGCCTATCAACGTGGTAGTCTCCCACGGCCCTGTAAGGAAATCTCATCTTGAGGCTAGCTTCGCGCTTAGATGCTTTCAGCGCTTATCTAAACCGCACATAGCTACCCGGCAATGCAGCTGGCGCCACAACCGGTACACTGGAGGTGCGTCCATCCCGGTCCTCTCGTACTAAGGACAGCCCCCCTCAAATTTCCAACGCCCACAACAGATAGGGACCGAACTGTCTCACGACGTTCTGAACCCAGCTCGCGTGCCACTTTAATCGGCGAACAGCCGAACCCTTGGAACCTGCTCCAGCCCCAGGATGTGACGAGCCGACATCGAGGTGCCAAACCGCTC
>Ga0310695_10001568_pt1 | contig 53116 bp, 59 predicted proteins | sample RumenRJG_04DNA_FD_203882 | JGI IMG/M metagenome (GOLD analysis project Ga0310695, IMG submission 203882) | Bovine rumen microbial communities from Lethbridge, Alberta, Canada - RJG_04 (v2) (version 2) | ecosystem: Host-associated > Mammals > Digestive system > Stomach > Rumen | place: Canada... | reverse complement strand
TCTCATTTCCGATGCGGAACCGCTTCGGGAACGGGCACATCTCGAAGAGACTGTCCTCCATCTCGTCAATCTGACTCATGTAGAAACGATGCCGCCGCGCTTCATACGCGAAATCCGCGAACGCTTTATACAGCGTTGTCCATGCAAGCCCTGTCACGTCGCACCGCCTCCTCCGTGGTCGATGGCCGTTCGCCCGAGGTAGCCAATAAGGCCGCTTGCAAGCGTCGTCTGCAGCTCCGTGCTCCCATCGTTGAGGATCGCGGCAAACAGGGCAAGCACGAGCCCCGCGCCGACAATCAAATCCGTTGTGATTCGCATTCGCATCACCCCTTCAAGATATGCGGCAATTCAAGAACTTCTTTGTATACTTTCGTCACAAGGCCGTTCCCGCCGAGATTGTGGTACGCCTTATACATCAGGCTCATGTTCTCCATATCGCGGATCGGGATGAATCCCTTCTCCTCGTAGTATGTTGCTGACTGTATGATGCGGTCGCGCAGGACGGCACAGAGGCCGTTGCGGATAGCTTCGCTCTCCTGCTTCTGCGCGGCCTTCTCTTCTGCCATCGCCCGCTTTCGGCTCTGCTTCTCTTCTTCGATGATTCTGTCCCGCCGCTGCAATTTATACATATAGTAGCCGCCCGCGATGGAGAACGCGGAGGGGAGAATCATGCCGATTATGCGCATATAATCCATATCCGCCCTCCGCTCTAAAACCGAATCTGATACATCAGAACGCCCGCGCAATCCGCGGCGAAGTCCCCGCGGTCAAAATGGTCGTCAATCCATGCTTCTTTCGCGGCTCCGATGGCAAGCGTCGTTGTCGCGGCCCAGAATGGATTGAAATGCGCGTTACGTTTTAGCTGGTCGTTGATGATGTAGCTGACTCCCGCGTGCGCGAATCTATCCACGCCGATGTCATTGATACTGTCGTGAATCGAATCCGCGTGGCATACCTGCTCCGCTTCAAGCAGGAACAGGGTAAGAACTAAGATTCCCAGTTTCTTCATTTGCTTCTCCTCCTCTCGTCAATACAAGGTCATGTAAGATGCTCTCTCGGAGCTGATATCCGTCGCAATGTTTCAGAAGCCCTAGGTAGCTTATCAATGAGTTTTGTACGTCTTTCACGTCGGCCGCGCCCCGTGCATACGCTTTGCGGAGATACCGCAGGCGGTGCTTCATCTTGAGCGCGGCCTTCTTTCGCAGTCGCACATGGTCACTCCATATCCGATACCCGCAGTAATCTACGCCGTCTTTCGCTCTCAGGATTGTGCTCTTGCGGTTGAGCTGCAGATGGAGATGATACGTGAAGAACGCTTCCATCGTGCGCCATATCGTCCGCAAGTGTTCCTTGTCGTTATCTACGAAAACCATGTCATCCATATACCGGATATACTTCTTCGCGTGCAAGACGTGCTTTGCAAACTGATCGGCTTCATTCAGGTACAGATTCGCGAACATCTGACTAGTCAGGTTGCCGATTGGCATGCCGACGCCAGCTTCGCGTTCTCCTGTCTCAATGTCTATGCCGAAAAGGCCGCCGCCCTGCTCGTCGTCAATGATACGCCGTAGAAGTTCCAGCAGGTCGCGGTCCTTGAATATTCGGTGCAAGATGCCAAGAAGAACGGCATGATTGATGCGGTAAAAGTATTTGCTGACATCGAGCTTCAGCACGTAGACCTCGCCAGGTGTGTGACGGATGTACTGTTGGAGCTGATGAACCGCTCTTTGCGTGCCACCGCCGATCCTGCAGGCATAGCTCGTCGGGATATATCGCTTATCGAGAAGGTAGTTGATCTGCCGATATATCGCCCACTGCACCACGCGATCACGGAAAGGCAACGCCATGATGAGCCGTTTCTTCGGATCCATGACGTAGAACTCGCGGTATCTGCCGACATGGTATGTATGCCAGATGAGTTCGTTCTGCAGCTCGATCAAATTCTCTTCAAGATTCCGCGTGAATGCCAGCACCTCACTGCGCTGTGTCTTGTTGCGCCGAGCTGAGAGATATGCTTCATACAGATTCTCATAGTCATAGATCTGCTTATAAATGCCACTGTATCGCTTCATAAGTCTCCTCATAAAAAATCGCCGCATCGTTCGCATGTCGCTACTAGCTACGGCGGTTTGCTATTTTATTTTTCGGCTTATTCTAGCCGGGGATATTCGCCCCTTGCGCTCCTAGCTCTGTCCGCGCGGCCAACAGGTCACAGTCAACAGTTAACGGGGCACGTAAGCGGCCCGGAACCCGATGCGCCAACCCGCGTCCGAGCGGGCAGCGTAGACGTCCAAGCGGAACACGCCGGCACCCGCCTGGGAGAACCAGTCGCCGCCGCGGATCGGGATGCATTCCTGCGTGAAATCTGTACCGGTCCAAATATGGTCACTCTTGAGACCTGTTGCGACCGGCGCAAGTGCGAGGGCTTTGAAGTACGCTGGTACGGTTACACCGGACGCTCCGGCGATGTTCTCGAATGCTGTATCGCAGTTCGCCGTTGCTTTTGCGTCCTTTGTGAGCTTGTTGCCGTTGTAGCAGAGGCCCGTATCGATCCAGCCAGCGCTGTTGCCCTTCGTGTTCTGCGTGTCGAAGTTGTTCATCGGCACACCGTCCTCGCCGACAACCCAGATGCGGCCTCCAACCGTGCGCATACCGGCCTGCCACTCCCAAACATTGCCGTTCATGTCGGCAACGCCGAACGGCGTACCATCGTGATACCACGACGCGGGGCCGCTGCCGGTTGCGACACGTCCTGTACGATTATTGTCTTTCGACGTCTCGCGGCCATGCTCGTAGGGCGCGTCAATATCGCAGCCATAATTGTTGTTACCGCGCGGCATTGTGCCGTTCTTCCAGCTCCAGAGTGCAAGCGCTGCCCACTCGGCGTTCGAGCTGAGATGCCAGCCCGGCCCTTTAGCCATCGCGTAAGCGCGGGCCTGATCGAAATTCACGTTTACGGCTGGATCGACGCCTGGCTGCGACACACCGCAACCGTTAACGACGATGTTCTGGAACTTCGGATAGTAGATCTCTGGGATCTCTTTGCCGTGCACGATAAAGGCGGGATGTACGCCCGTGCCGAGGCTCGGGTCAATATCTTCGAGCCGGAATTTCGGAATGACTACCATAACGGATGGATTGCCGTTCTTGTCTCGGATGACCGTGTTCTTTCCGCCGCTTGCGGCTTCCACGGCACGGCGGTAACTGTCAACTACAAATGCTTCCATTTAGTTTTCCTCCTCTTTTGTATCAGCGGATTCTGCTTCCTCTGTGGTTTCCTTTTCCGGTGCGGCTACCTCGAACGGCAGGGGCCAGAGCGTGACCTGCACGGCCTCCATATCGAGGGGCAGGACTTTCACTTCATAGTTCGTTTCCTCTTTGCCCGTCTGCTCGTTCGTCTTCGTGCCGTTCTCGACGGTCTCCGTCTTCTGTGCGGGGATGACGATTGTAGCGACGTTGTAGATGCCACTGTCACCGTCTGCCGCATCGAGCGTGAGCGGCTGCCCAGCGCCCCGTGTGTAGACGTTGACGACGCTCTGCTCTGCGCTCCAATGCTCCGTAGCGTCGATGACGATGTTATTGCCATCGACACCGAGCGTGATGTTTGTGCCGGCTACACTGACCGGCGAATAGGTCGCGTCCTCTTTTTCGAGTTTATCAATGACCATCTCTATACCTCCTTATGCATCAGGATTGACGAGCGTCCAGCGGATGACGACGTTGTCCGCCGTGCCATTCGATATGATCTTGAAGCCGTTGTTGCCCTTCTCGATAGCATGGAGCTGACCAACCGTATCAAGGCCGCCAGATGCGCTCTCCACTTCGAGCTCGACGCCATAAGCCGGAGCGTCCGGCATCGTATAGCCCGGCAACGTCACCATTGCGAACGGCAGCGAATTGTAGTACGCCGTGTAATTCGTCTCGACACGACGCTCATCTGCGAAGCTGACCTTGCTGAGGTCTGCACCAGTGTCGCCGGCAGGTACCGTGATGCGGTAGAGCCGGATAGCTCCATCCGGTACACTTGTATCGACATGTGGCTTGTAAGTATCACCGTCTTTGAGCAGGTACGAGTAGTACGTCTGCGACGCCGTACCGGTATTTGTCGGCACGGCTGCAACGGAGCTCTGGATGTCGTCAAAAGCGCGGAGCTGCCCGTCTGCAAAGAATCGGCTGTAATGCGTCGCATCATATGTGCCCGTGCGCGTGATCTGGATGTTGCGCGTACCGGGAACCGCACCGACGATGCAGCCGCTGACGACGAATTTGTTGTAGAGCGTGACCATGCCCTGCTGTACCTTCTGCTTCTTCCATTTGTCGAGTTCAGTCCAGCAGACCTGTCCGAGTGTCTCGGCATCGGAAATCGCTGCTGCCAGTGCGTCGAGGTTGCCGCCGCCATATGGCTGCGCTTTCTGCCAGAGCACTGTGCCGTCCTGCGCGGCGATGACGTCGTGATACAATCCCGTCGGGATGACCGTTCCAGAGCTGTAAGCAGGGGCGCCCTCGGTGTTGCTCGTTGCGTCGTATGCGGTTTGGTTCCGGCGATGGACCTGGAAGAGCGGCAGTGCATAGACATACCCGTCGACACACTTGAGCGTCGTGCATGCAGCGCTCGACCCGTCGCCTGCGCGGTAGAGACCGTTGCCGACGGAGCTGAAAGTGTAGTTCGTGTCAGCCGTTGCACCTGCCCTTGCTTTGACGCGGTCGCCATTCGTCACGCCTGCCGGATAGCTTGCAAAGTTGACATCCGAGACCGTGCGGATATTCCAGCGAAGCTGGATCCGGCGCGTCGTCTCATCTCCCGCGACGCTGTCGAGCAGGTCGTTTGCGAGCGTGCCGGACGCGATGCCGCCATACTTGTAGACGTTCTCGTCGTCGTCCTCCGGACTGCCCGATGGCGCGACTTCCTCAAACCACGCCTCGACGAAAGCCAGGTCTTCCCTGGAGCCGTTGTACGGAGCGGCAGCAAAGACGATATCCGATGCGGCGTCCGTGCGGTTCTGCCCATTCATGTAGATGAGCCAGCCGTTCACGTTGGCGACAGCTCCGGAGATGCGGAGGGCATTCGTCCGGTCGGTCACGCCGGTCGTCGTCGTCATGCTCAGGATGCCCGAGCTCAGGAGCGCACGCAGGATGTCCGCGCGGAGTTTGTTCTGGACCTGCTGTGCAAGGTTCAGCTCGCTGTCCTGGAGCGGCTTCGCCTGCTGAAACGCGACCTGGGAGTAGTTCCGGTCGCCGGGGTTCAGGATGCGACTGAAGCCGGTTGAGCCGGTCGGACCACCGTCCCATAGCTCGCGGGTCGTCGTATCGCCCCCGAATTTCACAATGTTTTCACTCATGTTTCTTCCTCCTTTTGGTTAAAGGACCATATCTCCAAGCACGGCCTTGCCATTTAAGAGCGTGCCGCGTTTCGGGCTAAAATATCTCTCGGTCTTGGCTGGTGTCGTGTGCGTGATGGTCTTGTAGCGCGTCTCATGCCGCGTAGCATTGAGCACGCACGCTCCATGCCGGTGCACAACATCGCGCCAGATCGGGATATGAACGGTATGCGTCACGGCAGCACTCTTGCAGCCGTTCTCCATCAGTCGGCCGCAGAGGAGCGGGCCAGTAAAGTAAGCCCGTGTCTGCGTCGTCGTGACTGTCTGGCTGGCCGTGTGCTCTTGTGTCGGTGCAGCATTAAGCTGCGTCCGGCCGTGGCCGTTGAGCCGCCCTGATGCCGTGAACACCAGGTACGTGCGCGAGATGGTCTGCGTCGTGGTCTGCGTGCTGCGCTGAGCGCCAGAGCCATTCAGCCGAGAGCCGCGGAACAGCGTCTCGGTCAGTTCGGTATCATAGCCGACGTCCTCGCGGGTAATCGTCACGCTGCCGCTCCGGTTCGTCGCATAGTACGGAGCCGGAGACTTGTAGCGGCGTTCCTGCGTCGTCGTGCTATGGCTCGTAGCCCAGCACTTCCGCGTACCGCTGGCGCGGTTAAGCGTGTCTGCACGCTGCGTGACGCGAGTGCGCCAGTCCGCGACATGGTGCGTGCTGTGCCGCGTCTCGGTCGGTGTGGCATTGAGCTTCACCGCCCCGTTCAAGGTAGGCTTCTCAAGGCAGAACACCTTCCGGCTCTCGGTCACGTCCTGTCCTGCATCGTACTCGCCGAGCGCGTATTTACCGCCGCCATTGAGCCGTATGCGGCCGTTCAAGGCCGAGCCGCTGAATATGTATGCGCTGTGCTGCTGCGCGGTCGTGCTGGTATGCGTGACCGTCTCTGTAGCTCCGGCAGCGTTGAGGCCGGTATCGAATACGATATACGGCTCCTGTGTCGTCCATGTCTTGCCAGGCGTCGTGCGGTGCTGGAGGGCTCCAGCGCGATTCAAGAAGAACCGGCGCTTCATCGCGAGGATGATGTCATACGCTAGATGCGCTGGCTTATAGGTATCAAGGCCCTCGTGCAGGTCTTTCAGATAGAGCACCTTGCCACTGTCAATGAAGACGTGGAAGATGCTCTGGTCATTATGCTCGACGATGTGGTCTGAGCCATCGCTGCTTAGATATCGCTTTACCAGTCGCTCAAGAAAATCTATCGTGCTTATCTGCCGTCCCTGCAGGTAGAGCAGGATGCGGTTTCGTCGCTGCTCGTAGTCGTCGGTTGCGTTTGGTTGCAGTGCCAGGATGCGCTCCCAGTCGCTCAGCCCCCACGTCGCGGTCTGCACATAGAGCTGATTGCTCAGCTCATCGAGCAGCAGCCGGTATTTCTCGTGCTCCGTGCTGCATGCTGAGAGTAAGCCCTTGAAGTGCTCATCAGTCTGCAGGAACTGCGGCAGGTAGCGCGAGATATCAGCCGGCAGGTTACGAAGAAAGTACACTTGTCACCACCTCCGTCACGGTCGGCAACACGTCGAGGCCGATGGACAGGCGCCCTTGACCGTTGAGCAGGACGTTGTCGCAATCCTCGACGCTTGTCTGATTCATGATGATATCGATAACCTGAGAGTATGACAGGTACGTCAGTGAGAGGGCTTTCTTTGCAAGATAAGCATTGATAGCTTTCTTGCACTCATCCGTGTCAAGCGTGCCTTTGATAGCCGCAGACACCTTAATCGGCAGCGGAGCCGGGCTCGTGACCGTGACGGTCGCGCCGATCGGCCGGACGCTCTCGATGTAGTCAGCAACACTTGCTACGAGCTCTTTTGATGCGGTCTGGTTATTGCTGTCTATGATGAGCACCTTAACCGTGCCAGGGCCATTCCAGAGCGGAATGACACGGCAGTCGCCGACACCATCAACGCTCATCGCCCAGTTGTAGTAGTGGTACTTGTTGCCAGACGTCGCGGGCGTGCGAACGACCGCGTAATACCGCTTCAGCAGGTCATCGTCAGATTCCTCATCATAGCCGCCTGATGTCGGCTCTGCGTTCGTCACGGCTGTAATGCCGGGTATGCTCATCGGGATAACTGATATCGCCCCAGCAACGACATTGCCGCTGGAGCCTTCAAGCGACGCCTCGAGGGGGATATCTGCGCTCCCGGTCGACACGACCTCTTTTGTCGTGACAAATACCGTACCAGCCGTTGTCGCGAACCGGCTTCCGGCAGCTACGGTTCCGCTACCGGTGACTGTCACCGTGCCGGTCGCCTTGCTTGCCTGTTTGCGGTCTACGCCAAACTCTGCGGCAATCATCGTGAGATAGTCACCCCAGCTCGTCTCCGCGAAGGCCGCTTTATAGGCCTGCTCGAGCTCGACTTCGACTTTCGCAAACTCAAGGGAGTTGGCAGAAAGCATGTCGTTCTCAAAAGTACCTTCTATCTTGCTGGCAGCCGTTGTGCTGTTGTCTTGCAGCTCCTGCAGGATATCTTCCTGCTCTCTTGCTTCATACACTGATGCTCATCTCCCCGTAGATTGTTGTCAGCTGAATGGTTAGCGTCACAGTCTCTCCATTTTTTGATTGTGCGAAGTCGAACTTGTCGAGGCTGACGATATAAGGATTGACCATCAGGCACTCCGTGATGACGCGCTTGAGCTCGCTGTAGCGCTCCTGCACGCTCATGACTTTGCCGACGAACGGTTTGAGCTCGATGCCGTAGCCCCATGAGTAAGCGAGATACGAAAAGCGCTCCGTCTTGAGCGCCTTATAAATCCATACTTCAAGAGCATCATTACCGGAGAGTAATATGTGATTGCCGTTGCCATCGTATCGGAACTTGTCCTGCTCGAAGTCCCAGGCGTATTCATGGAACATTGGCAGCTCGTCGGTATTGTCCTCCGTCTCTACGCCGCCGATGAACGGGAAATCCTCACTCATAGCTTCACCACCTTGTTCTCGATGAGGAAGAGCTGACCGCCTGCCTGCGGATAGACAGATACGAGGTCGCCAGGCTTCAGCGTATCGGTCCACGTCTCGTCATTGTCTATCGGATGGTTGTGGCTCTCATAAGCAGGGTCTCCGGAGCCACCGCCTCGGTATGAGGTCTCGCCGACGATGTGACGGGTATGTCCTGGTAGCCAGTAATCATTGAGATACAGCTGCTCCGGTTCGAGGATGATGTTATTCCATGCTACCCGCAGCGCTGGCGGTGGTGATATGACCTTGCCGACACTCGGCAAGAGCGGCACATGCTCTTCTGCGATGTCGTGCTGCATAGCTACCATCTCATTCATGGAGTGCTGTGCGCTCGGTATCACTTCTGCCATCTAGCTCACCTCATTTCTGTTCTTTCTCTTTCTCGGTTTCTTCTTTGTTCATGATGTTTTCATATTCAAGCACGAGCTTCATTTCATGCTTGCCGTCTTGGAAAGTGTGTGTATCTGATTTGACCCAGAACTTGCCGGATACGCTTGTCTGCAAGCTGTCCTTGACTTCGATGGAGTACGAGGAGATGACACGATAATCACCGAGCATGACGATGGTGCCGGTCCTCTCCGGCTTCTTGAGCATCGCCTTGGCTTCGGTCTGCGTGTCTTTGTTCGGATCTTCTTTGTAGACGTCCTGGAACATGGAGTGCTTCTTGATATCATCGTCGTCCTTGACGTAGCTCTTCTGATTGCCCTCCTTGTCAACAACCATAATCTGATTGACGATGCTCTCGATGCTCTCAGAGTACGTGCTGTTCATCATGTTCGAGGCTGCGTCAGCAACAAAGTTCTTGATGAGCTCGCCTTTCTTCACGACATCGAGCTTCGGGCCGTTCATGATGAGCTGGTACTTCGGGTCTTCCTTGTCCTTTCCATTTTTGTCCTTGCCAGCATTCTGCTTGATGATTTTCGCGGCCTCGTTGTACGCGCCCATGATGATTTGGTATCCGGTTTTTCGGTTCGCGATGAACGAGACAGGCGTACCAGTCTCAGCGATGGTGCCAGGCAGGACGCCCAGCTCTGCGCATATCTGCTTCGTGATTTCCTCTGGCGCAATGGATTTGAACTTCCTCGTCGTCTTGCTGTGCGCGAGGATGAATGCATGGTCACGAGCGACGATATGGAGCGTGCCTTTCGAGCGGTCGCGCTCTATCTTGTAGATGTTGCCGACGAAAATCGGTTGCTCCTGCTGCTTGCTTGCCTCCGTGCTACCAGAGGATGCAGAGGGCGTGCTAGAGGAGCTAGAGGACGCGGAGGATGGAGAGGACGTAGAAGTCGCAGGCATTCCTGTCATTGCCACGAGGTCGTCCTTGTCCTCTCTGTAGCCGTAAACCGTGAGGCCGGTGTCCGCTTTTATGACCGGGATGTTCTTGTCCCGCTCGTCCTGCACGATGGTGAAGTCAAGCGTCCTGGCGACAGTCGTGCGTGAGCCGGACCATGTGCAAGCGGTCAGGAGCGAGGTCACTTCTGTATCAGCAATCTTCACTTTCATAGGCCGTTGCGCTTCCTCTCTTTGATAATCAAGTCTCGGGCATTTTTCAGCGCGAGGTTCTTGAGACTGTTCACATTCGCGATGCTGCGCCAGTACTGGACCTTACCGTAGGCACGCCGCGAGGCTTCGAGGATATCCCGGCTCCGCTTGATGGCCTGCGCCGCTTTTGAGACAGGTCTGTCAGTCGGCCGTTTCTTCAGCCCTGTCTTTTCATCCACCTGCTTGTCGTTGTTGGCCGGCAGGGTGTTAAGGTCACGCCATTCGACGAACGACAGGTCATAGTAGATATCCCTCGAACCGTCCTGCTCGTGATAGTCGAAAGACTTGATAGCCATCATGAGATTGACCGGGCTGTCTGTGATGATGACGCGGACTGGCTTCTTGCTCTCTTTCCACTTGATAATCTGCTCGACAATCTCAGTTGGTGGCTTGGAATCGCCGACAACGAAAGGATATGAGTGTGATGGCTGAGGGAAGAAGCAGGAGAACGAGAGCTTCTGTAACTTCGGGTTGCCAAAAAGCTGGGCCTCGCCGGTATCGATGATGTCGATGATGCGGTTATTCTGCTCGGTCTGCACTTTGTAGGTCTTCGGCGTGACAGGAATGGTCAGCTTATCGCCATCGCAAGAGAGAATAATCGTCCTCTTGCTCCCACCGCCGCCCAGCAGGTAGGAGCCTAGATTATTGACAGTATTCCAGAGACTGATGAAACTCATGCTAACGCCCCTTCCAGTGGATTGATATTAGACCTTGCTTGCTGCATCAGCTCAAGCAGCTTGTACGCGATGCGGTCGATATCGGCTTCCTCGCGCACCGTGAACGTATTGCCAGTGATAGTCACATTGACAGGATTGCCGTTCGCAGTCGCTGAAGGAGTTGTAACTGTGATATCCGGTATCTGCGGAGACTGTATCGTAGGCGCAGCCGCTTCCAGCTGGCTGCTTATAGTCTGCACCGGTGCTGCTTTCAATGCTTCAAGACTCTCATCGAGCAGGCTGCCGATATCAGTTAGGCCGGTTGTAACTAGCTGTGGCTCGACCAGCGGCTTGTCGGGCAAATCGCTGAACATCTCTTTGAGCATCCGGATGGTCGTTGCATGCGGATAGATACGGGAACCACGCGGCAGGTCGACGATCTCACCGCCCTGCTCGTTGATCTCTGTCCAGCCGCCAGAGTAGTAGCTCGTACCGGACGCATCGTGCTTATAGCTCCCACCGCCAATCCAAGCAAGATTGTTTCCTACCCAGTCAAGGCCGCTCGCGATGGTTGTGTGACCGCTTGAACGAGCAGAGGCCGCGGCTTGCGAGATGTAGTTTGCCATCTGACGGGCGGCGTTTGCGGCGCCGCGTACCAGCGGCCCCCAGACGTTCGACTCGAACCAAGAGACAACACCACTCCAAGCAGATTCCGAATTGGTCGCGGACGCAGAGAAGGACTGTGAGACATCCGAGCCGCAATTATCCGCGCCCGAGGCGGTCGGCCCAAACACGGAACTACTGAACCAGCTTGACACCGGGCTCCATGCGGATTCTGTATCACTCGCGGAATCGGAATAGGACTCTGACATATACGAGGAAGATTCTTCTGCGGAATCCGAGATCTCGCTTCCCGTTTCTGAGAAGTCATTGCTGATTTCGTCGTTGGTTGCCAAGGCATCCGAAGCCATATCTGCGTTATCCTGCTTGACGCCGGACGTGATTTCATCCCAGATATTGCTTGCGGTATCCTTCACCGTGTCCCAGACATTGCTCCACAAATCGATGGTTCCTTGTGTTGCGGCCTCGTTGGAGGCAATCTGTACTTCTTCCGGCGTCTGCGGGGAAGGTTCTACATCACTTGACATAGAACGGGACATCGCGAGATTCTGGCTTGCATCGTTCGAGAATCCGAAGGTGTCAGTATTTTGCTGCATCTCGTAATTCTCTTTCGGTGTGTAAGCCGGATTATACGGCAGTGTATTGCCCTGCTGGTCGAAATACGACGGCGTAGGTTTCCACCCGCTCGCCATAAGAGATACCTTGTCGAAGGTAAACATATCCGCGTTAAGGCCCATAGACTGGTTACTGTGCATAATCCAGCCACCGAGCTTATCACCAATGATACCGCCAATGATACCACCTGCGACTGTACCAATCGGGCCACCGAGGGAACCGATGACAGAACCGATGACCGCGCCGCTTGCGGATCCGATGGATTTCCCCATGCGCTCGCGGTTGTCAAGTGCTACGGCCGTCTGATACTTCTGCGCTTTCGATACATCCTCATAAGCCTCTTTCAGTTGTCTTGCGCTCGCCGTGTCCGAGGATTTGATTTCCTCGAGACGCGCGACGGCATCCTTCACGCCACCCTGCGCTTCCTCCATAAGGCTCTGATTCGAGGATATCGTACTGTAGATATCCAGACTGCCGAGAATCGCGGCAATCGCGCCACCCTTCGCGGCAGTCTTTGCAAAATTCCGCCAGCCACCAGACGGAACAGGAACAGGTGTTTCCTTGCTACCAGAAGGAACGGGAACGGGCCCGCCAGCCTTTCCGTCTCCCGCACCACCGACAACGCTTTTCCCGTTGACAACGACCGACGAGGCATTGATGACGATCTCGCGGGCGGCCGTTGCACCGCCTGTTGATACACCACCACCGGCTTTCCCCGTGCCTGCTGAAAACAAGTCCTTGACCGCGCTCACGGCTTTCTTCGTCAGCCCGATAATCTTGTACAGACCGAACGCGAGGGCACCGCCTGCGAGGACGGAGCCGATGCCATCGAGCTCGAGGAACTTGTTCTTTAGCTGCGTGATGACGTCCGCTGCAATATGCCCGACGTCCGAAATGTCAAGGCCGTCTTTGATGTAGTCCTTGAACCGCGTCACGTCGTCGCGGACACCTTCCACAAAGGAACGGATACCCTCTCCGGCTTTCCCGCTCATGATCTCGATCTGGAAGGATTCCCAAGCAGACGAGAGAGACACGAGAGCGCCCTTGAGGTTATCGTTCATTGTTGCCGCGGCTTTTGCGGCTGCGCCGTCCGAGTGATCCAGCGCGTCCTCCAGCTTCTCGAAATCCGAATCCGAGGCGTTGACGATGGCAAGCAGGCCGCTCATGGCTTCCTGCCCTGCTATCTTGCTCGCGAAATCGGCTTTATCGACTTCCGAGAGCCCCGCGAACGCTTTGCGGAGGTCTAACATGGTCTGCCGGAACGGCTTCACGGTTCCATCCGTGTTCTTGATGGACACGCCGAGCGCATTCAGGGCTTTTGCCGCGTCAGCAGGCGGCGCAGACATGCGGACAAAGATAGAGCGGAGAGAAGTACCGGCTTCGCTTGCCTTGATGCCGGAATTTGCCATCAAGCCGATAGCAAGGCCGACATCTTCGACCGAGTATTTGAGTGCACCCGCAATCGGAGCGACATACTTGAACGTCTCGCCCATCAGCCCGACGTTCGTGTTCGAATTGGTCGCGGCTTTTGCGAGGACGTCGGCAAAGTGCGCCGAGTCCTCTGCCTGCAGGCCGAACGCGGAGAGTGCGTCGGTCACGATATCCGAAACGCGGCCGAGGTCTTCGCCGGATGCCGCCGCGAGGTTCATGATACCGGGGAGGCCGGAAAGCATCTGATCCGTTTTCCAGCCTGCCATAGCCATGTACTCGAGGCCCTGCCCGGCCTGTGTAGCGGAGAACTGTGTAATCGCACCCATTTCTTTCGCTTTTTCGGTGAGGGCTGAGAAATCATCCTGCGATACGTCGGCGATGGCCTGTACCTTCTTCATCTGCGCTTCAAAGTCGGTGTAACTCTTGATCGTGTCATAGATGCCGAAGCCGATACCGGCCGCCCCCGCCATCTGCATGGACGTGTTCATCAGCATGCCGTTCGCGACGCCCGAGACCATACCTGCGGCTTTCTCGCCCATACCGCTTAGACCGCCCGTGTTCTGCTTGAAATTGAGGACGGCTGTATAGGCTTTCCCTGTGAGCCCTGTCAACTCTTCCTTGACGCGTGCGATGCCCGCCGACGCTTCATCGCGGAGATGAACCGAGGTAGAGGCCGCACGGCCCTGCAGCCCCTGCAGACCGCTTCTCACGCGCCCGACAATGCCCGAGGCATCGTCCTTTGCGGAGATCGTCGCGGAATACTGCCCGGAAACATCATGCAGCCCTGTCTTTACTTTTCCGATAACGCTTGTGGCGTTGTCTTTGGCAAAGATGGATGCCGTATAGCCGTTCCGGATGCCCTGCAGAGAGTTTTTGATGCCCATGATCGCACTTGAAGCGCTGTCTTTGACTCCGATGGTTGCAGATACGGATTTCCCGTCAAGTCCGCGAAGGCTTTCTTTTGCCTTGCCTGCGACGGCAGACAGGTTATCCTTCATGGATACCGTCGCGGCGTAGTCCCCTTTCACGCCCTGCAGGCTCAGCTTGAGCCGGTCGGTATCTGCCGCCGCTTTGACGGCAGACAGGCCGGTCTTTGCCATAGCGCCTTGCGCGGCATCCAGGGAGCCGGATACCCCGCTCGCTGAGCTCTTGAAGCTGTCCATGCCCTTCTTTGCATCGTTGATTTTTGCCGTCAGCTTGTCTTTGAGCTCGAGCGTCGCGGAGATTACATAATCACTCATGCTATCGTCAGCCCCCTTCCTGCTGCCATGACCTTAAGGACGTTCATCTGCTTCTCTTCTTCTGCCAGCATAGCCTGATAGCAGAAAATCCGGTCTATCAGAGACAGACCGAAAAAATAATCGACCGGATGGCCGTGAAGGACAAGGAAAGCGGCGGTACGCGCCTCCCAGTCCTCCTTGATCAGTTTTTTACTTCTTCATGCAGTTCTGCTTTGACATCAGACTTGTACCCGGCGAGCTCCATGAGCTTCTTGACGAGCTGGACAACCTCGCCCGCGTCGAACAGCTTGCCGACAATATCCGTCGGCTCTGCGCACCCATAGGCGTTCTGCAGGTCCTTGTCGCTGAGGCTCGGGTTTACGATGCAGTTGAACAGGATATAATCGTCGCTGCCGTCGGAAAGGCCCATCGCCTCCGCAACGAGTGCCCGCGTCGGGATCTTCATCGTCATCGTGCCTGCGCTCGTCTCGATATCATATTGCCGCTTCTTGCGGTTCTCGAGTTCTTCTTTCTTCTGGATAAGGTCCGCGATGCTTACTACTGCTGCCATATTTCATTCCTCCACAAAAAAGCCCGGAGGCTTTCCCTTCCGAGCTTCAAAATTCTTATACAGTTACGGATTATCAGGAATCGACCGTCTCGATGAACGATGCGTCCTCCGGCGTGAAGCCGAACGGGAACTCCTTCTCGACGACTTTCCCTTTTTCGAAACTCATGAGCGTCAATTCCGTGAACCAGACGTTATCAATCGAGCAACGCTCTTTCTGCCCGTCTACCATGTCCGGGTCCTCGAGCAGGCCAACGATGCTTGCGCGCGGGTCATGCCCTGCTTTCCACTCTTCAAGATACTGGTTGATGTTGCGGTTGATGACCGACTTGATGGTAAAGGAGCCCGAGCCGGACAGGGAAACAATCTTGCTGTCCTTCGAGTTGCCGATGATGACGTCCTCGCGGTCCGCCGTTACCTTGCACTCAAACTTCGAGATCTCGAACAGCAGCTTGCCATCCCACCATACGCGGCCATGGTTGCCGTTCCAGCGGCGGCGGCCGCGGTATTTTACGTCTTCTACGTCTCTTGCCATGTCTTATTCCTCCTTACATCGTGAAGGTGACCTTCAAATCTTCCATCGCGTTTACCGGCGTGATGCGGCCCGTCAGGTAGACATGCGTACCAGTGTTATACTCACGGATCTGCTGCTCCGAGAGGTCTTCCGGCTTGTCTACACCGTGCAGCGTGATATAGTTCTTCTGCTCCGTCTCGTCAATGTCCACCGTATTCGTTGCCGACTCCGAAGCATCGAGTACGTTGCCCTTGATGCCGTTGAAGTAGACGAGGATCGCGGCGATGAACAGCATCTTGTGGTTGTAGTCGTTGATGACCTTGCCGACGTAGCTGTTCTTGAACGTGTCGCGGATATCGTCGGTGATCATATCGACCGCCTCGACAATCTTGATGTAGCGGAAATCTTCGCCGACGTCCGTCGTGAACGTATGAAGCGAGTTGCATGCGCGGGCAATCTTGACGCCGTTGCCGTCCTGCTCGTCGAACAGGCACAGCTCGCCTTTGCTGATGTTATCGTCGATATCGTCGTAGGCTTTGCAGTCAACGACTTCCTCGAGCTGGTAATACGTCGCGGAACGGTCAAGGGACAGGCCTGCGAGGATGCCCATGATGCGGGCCGTGTACTCTGCCGCCGTGTACGTGTTATACTCAGAGATCTTGCTGTCGACTTTCGAGGCATCGCCGTTCGCGAGGTTCAGCGCATCCGTATAGGCCGGATTGACGACGCGGATATCCTCTGTCGTGAAGTTGATGACGCCCTTATCGTCTGCCGTGCTGTCGTTCGCGACAACGGCCTTGAAGGTCTTGCGCTTGTTGTTGCGCTGCGAGACAACCCACGCTGCAAGGTCGGTCTGATCCTGCGCGGTGCCGGTCGGGTGGCAGATATAGTTCCACTTGACCGTCGCGAGCTTCTTCAGCACGTCCGCCTGCTTCAGGAGCGTCGTGCCGTCCGATACCGTCGTGCCGGATTTCGGCAGCGTGTAGACAAGGATGCGCAGCGGCGTGCCGAGCAGGGCTTTCTTGATGAGGTCGATAGCCTCATCGGAAAGGCCCATGTCCGGGATATCCGTGCTGTCATTGATCTTGTAGAAGTTCGATACGTTCGTAGACTCATCGTTGAGAATCATGACGCCGATACCGCGGGCGCTTCTCGCGATCGCGGAAACGGATTTCGTCTTGAAGTCAATGATGACCTGCGGCAGGCCGAACTTTTCGGCTTCGTTTGCCATTTGTTATTCCTCCTCTGTGTCTGTTGCTCCATTGATGTAGAGCACATTCATAAGTTCCTGCGGCTCCTCCGGCTCATAGTCCGTGAAGGACAGGGTAAAGCTGAACTGCAGGACGGCATCGACGATGCGTGAGCTCGTGCCCTGTATCGTGATGTGCCTGTCTCCCAGCTTGAAAACGGGTAGAAATGCGTGCTCGAGCTTGTCCTGCGCGTCGTAGAGCGTCCGGCGGTCTACGTTGCCGCGGACGTCCGGCAGCGGTATCACATGGATATCGACGTCGATGCGGCGGTCATAGTATACCGGGTCGACCGTTTCACGGTCTTCTGCGAGCTCGAGCACGATGTAGTCCGCTTTCGCGTCCGGATTGTTGTTGAGGTAGAGCTCCCATTTCGGGAAAAGCCCCCGGATGACGCCAGCGAGCGCCGTGCGGATCTCCTTCATGGTTATCATGACATCAGCCCCTTAAGGATATCTGCCGCGTCCTGCTTGAAGGTTTCCTGCGACTCTTTCAGGCCGTCACGCAACATATGACGGCCCTTGACGAATTTCCCCGTGAACTTTCCATGCACCTTGACGCGGTGCCCGTATTCCTGATGAGCTGCATACTCCGTGTTGTTGTAGACGTCGACCTTCCCATCGCGCGCCCATGAGGCTTTCCAGCCCGCGCGGAGGCGGCCGGTATCGACCGGCGTCAGCTCTGCGGCCTTCCCGCGTACCAGCTCCGCCTCCTGCGCGAGGAAAGCGCTGCTCGCGTTCGGAAATCTCTTTTCCGCTTCATCCAGCTTCCCTATGAGGTCATCAAGCCCCGAGAATTCAAGTCCCATCTTGACGCGCCTCCCTTGTCCGGCGGACCGATATCTCCTGATGCGTCGGGTACGCGAACCGCGTACCTGCATAGAGGTTGAACGTCTGGCCTTGATGCGTGACGACGAGATGGTCGTTCTCGCGTATATCGACGTCCGGCGCGCAGCAGAGGCGCAGGTCGATCTGTACCGTCGCCGATTCCGCCGTCTTCGACATCAGCATATCCTTACCATACTGCGAGAGCTTGCACGGGATATCCTGCAGCACCGCCGTTTCCGACTCCGTGTAATCGTCGAAACCATCGTCCGATTTCGTCTGTGACAGGCGATAGACGGCGACGGTATCAAGGTACATGAGCTTATCGAGGACGCCGCGGAGCTTTGCATACGTTACCGCCATCAGCCCCAGCCTCCAATCTTCCGATAGAGGTTGAGCTTCGGGCGGATTGTTTCGAAGTCGGCATCAGCCTGTGAGCCGGATGAGACGTCGCTGTTCGCGAAATCAAACTGCGTGTCGTCCATCTTGACGGATTTCAGGCCGCGCGTCTCATCCTGCGCGTCGTTCGCCCGCTTCACGAGCAGGTCAGCGCAAGTGTAGACCAGTGCGGCGGGAAAATCCTCGCGATGGCAGTAATCCAGCACGTCAGAAACGAGCTTCTGCGCGTAGATCTGATAAACCGCATCCTTTGCGGTTGTGCTGTCGCCGAGCAAAACCTTTGCGGTCTCTACGATTTTCTTTTCCGCTGCATCCGGCGTGATAAATTTGTCAGCCACGCTCTCACCTCCTGAAAATGGGCATAAGAAAAGCGCTTCGCATTCACGAAACGCTTTCAGAAATCCTGTTGTTATAAGCCTAGCTCTTTTGCGAGCTCTTTGACGGCTAGCTGTTTGACGATATCAAGTGTCGCGCCGCCAATAAATTCAATTTTCTTCTTGACGCGCATCCACACCTTGCGATTCCGTATCGCGTCCAGGTACTCATAGCCCGATAGTGTGAGCCGCGAAATTGTGAAATCCTTGAAGCCATCCGGCTCTACGTTGGAATCGAAAACCTCGATGAGCCCCGCGTCATTCATCAGCTCCACATGCAGGGATATGACGAACATATCCGCATGCAAGTCCTCGAAGTCTTCCACGTGGAGCATCTTCGGTGGCACGTCTGAGCACTCCTCGATACGCAAGAGCATGGCACGCATCAAGTCCATATCCCTTTTCATACGTCATCACCGCACCCGCCAAAATACGGGAGCAAGTCAAAATCAGAACGCACATTTACTTCGTTCTCGTAATAGCTGTTTTCGACTTCAACCTCGCCCTTTTCGTGAGTATAAGTTTGCCAGCAACTACCATCAGCATCTTCAAGCAACTTGCCTTTTTTTATCCCGGGGACCCATTTTTCTATTGCCGCGCATTGTTCCGCGAAGATACCAGGGTTGTATTGGTTGCAAATTGCGTAGTAGAAGTCATATTTTTTCATTCTTCCCACTCCTTACACCCAAGCGTTGATTAACAGTAGCATTGCTCTTAGCGGCCGTTCGATATATATCCTCAATAGCTTCTTGATAGCTCATGCCTTTATCGACGGTCTTATGCCTCATTATTTCTTCCCATGTCTTGTTCGGGTGAGAAATATCAAGCTCCGCTCTTTTAACTTGATCAGCCATCAAATCCCTAGCCTGCGTCCTGTACTGGTTTCGCAGTTCAAACGCTTTCCGCGCCTGTTTTTCCATAGGCAAAGACGAATCAATATGTTCATGTATCCTTTCATCATGGTATACATACCACTCCCGGACTGTCACGTCATCAAGCTTGCCAACATACTCTTTCAAGTCTGTAAAATCCTTTTTCTTGATTATACTACGTTCTTGCGTTGCTTTCCACTCTTGATACGTTTTAGATTTGTCAATATAGACCGCCTTCCAGTCTGCATACGTCATATCAGCAGGAACGCGGATATATTTGTTTTCCGCATCCCTCGCGGCGCGCGAACCCTTCGGCGCGCTGTCGCCTTTCAGGCTGCCTACGATGGTAGACCTGCAATGCGGATGCAGGGGCGGCGCGTTGGTGCCCGGGCTGTAGTCCTCGACCTTGTAGACGTGGCCGTCATGGGAGCGGCACTGTGCCGACGTCCGGCGGTCTAGGGTTGCGACAAAGCGGTAGTATTTCATGCCGCTTGCTTTGATGCCGTCAAGGATAGCGTGGTTGAGCGAGAAGTTCATTTCTGTCCGGACGAGGCGAACTGCCTGCGTATGCCCGACGTTCATGCGCTCCTCGACCATCTTGCTGAGCTTCTGGACGCTCAGGCCGCGATGGACGCCAGAAGAAACGACATCCCGGATGGTCTTGCCGAGCTTTTCAGTATTGTTCCATAGGCGTTTGCTGTAGTTCTCTCCGCTCCAAGGCGTCCGGACGACCTTTTCTGCATCTTCCTTCGAAATCCTGCTCACAGAGCCCTCAAGGCCCCGTTTCTTGCCGATCTCGAAGAGGCTGTGATAGTAGCCGTCCTGGTACACGTCTGTAAGGTATGCCGTCATGGCCTTATCAGCCTTCCTGCCGAGCGCATCAAGCGCCATCAGCACCTCAGCATAGAGCTTATCAAGCCTTGTGATGCGGCTGCGCATAGCGAGCGTGTTGAGTTCACGCTCGAGACCCTTGTCTCCGGTCTCGTTGATCTCTTTGACGTATTCCTCGATGGATTTGCGCCATTTCCGATACTCACGGCCTTGCAGAAGGGCCATCGCGTCGCCGATGCTCAGGTTGTTATCCTTTGCAAAGCGCCCATAGAGAACAGCGATATCGTCCTGGATTCCTTCGAGCGCGTCCTCATAGAGCGACGTGAGCTCTTGCTCGATGGTCTGGCGTCCTTTGTCATACCAATGCTGCTCGAGCTCTTCCATGCGCTTTTCCCAGTACGATTCACTGTCCATCTGTCACACCGCCTCAGCTGATTTTGTGCTTGAATGCCACCATGCGGATCTGCTTCTCTTCATAGACGCGCTTCCAGTTCGTCGCGTTGGCGAGCTCCTCACGCGTAACATTCTCCGCGTTGGCGCGTACCGCGTTCTGGAATGCGACTCCGCGCGGATGGAGGATGAACGTGCGGCGGTTGATGAGATAATCAACGCCCGAGCCCTTCTTCTTGTCGCGGTCTACTTCCGTCTGGACGAAGCCGACCGGGTTGCCGTTGCCATATGCCACAGCGCCCTGCCCGAAGAGGTACGTCGTGTAAACGCCATCCGTCACCGGGCACCCATCATCGACGATGACGCGGCGGCCCTGATACGTATCGAACTCTACGCTCGTCGAGTCGCGCTCCGTGACGATGAGGTTCTGCTTCTTGAGGTAGCTCTTGACAGCCGAGTGCATCGCGACGGCCGTGAGGTTCGCCTGTGCATCACCGAGAAGCTGCAGCGCGTCGATGAACGAGGATGCCGAGATGTTGGCCGCCTTGCCCGTATTCTTCGAGATATCGAGAACGTGGTTCTTCATCGTGTCGGCCGCAAATACGCCGTTGAGCTCGTTGATGAGCTCTTTCTGCATATCACGCGCCCAGAAACCAGCAACGAGGCTACCGATTGCGGCCATCGGATCCGAACCTGCGAGGGCGGCCGAGAGGTCCGTAGCGCTCCACATCATCGCGCGGCGGATGGTCGTCGATACGTCCTTATTGCTCGTGATCTTGTTCGCCGTCAGGTCTTTGCCCTCGAGGATTGCCTCGGAACTGCCCTGCAGGTCCTCAAAGAACGGCATATTGTGAAGCGGTGCCGCCTCAGAAGCCAGCTTATCAAACTGCGGGCTATGCGCCACAATGCCGCTGTTGAACAATGCCGAAAGTTCCATCGTGCGGTTAATCACGTACGGATTGAAAAGCTCCGGTACGATGACATCCGCTAAAGTCGTTCCTGCCATTTGTCTTCACTCCTTAAATCTTTACTCCGGCTTCGGCCGCCATCGCGCGAGCCTGTTCCGGATTCGTACGCAAGAGGCGTCCCTGCTCCGTCAGGTTGAAGGACTCCTTCTTGAATGGATTGGTTGCCGGCGGATTGCTGCCGCCGTTCGGATCATACTGCGGTGTGCGGACAGTCTTGAAAAGAAATGCCTTATCCTTCTTCAGCGCGTCCACCTGCTCCGCAAGGCCGGTGATTTTTCCATCCTCACCGAGGATGAGTTTCGACTTGTCAATCAGCCCGGATACGATTTCCGCATCCTGCGCACTGTCCGCAACCGCGAGCTTGATGGCGGTATCCATGCGCAGCGCTTTCGTCTGCGCGTCAAATGCCGCTTTCTGCTCGTTGTTGGCCTTCTGCAGCGCCTCAATCTGCTTCTTGAGCTCCTGATTATCGCCCGCGTTCTTCTTGAGCCCCGTGAGCTGCTTATCCCGGTCAGCAATCTGCTCCGAGAGCGCTTTCTTTGACTCATTGACTTCGTTGAAGCGCGCTTTCGTCACATAGTCGCCGTCCAGAAAGTCCTTGACCTTATGAACCGCGTCATCTGCTTTATCCTCAGGAACACCGAGGGATTTGACAAGATCATTGATTGTCATAGTTTTATTCCTCCATCCGGTTTTTACCGAGGTTTACCTGCCTCGAGTCGGAATATTTCTGCCTAGGTTATTTTGTCTCGCTTGACGTCGTGCCAGACGAGCTCGTTGACGTCGTTGCGGTCGTCGTAGATGCTGCTGTCAACGCGCTGTAGGTCTTGTTTGCATCTAAGCATGCCCGGACAATGGCAAGAACATCGTGCGCCGTCTCATCAACGACCTTTGAAATCGGGAAATCCTCCCCGAATGTCTTTGCGTATTCGCACAGAACTTTAAACATTCGCCCCGCCTCCTTTCGGATTGTCTTTATTTGCACCTCCGATAGAGCCGCCGTAGATGTCTGCCGCGTCCTCGGCTTCTTTCTGCTCTTTCTCGAGCTGCTTTTCCTCAGCTTCGGCATTTTCCACGAACGGATGATTTTTCAGGATGGTCTTCTTCGACACAATGCCGACCGACTTGCTGCACATGTCCGCAAGCTCCGCATCGTTCCGGATGCTCGTGCGCGTCCATGTCTGCGTGATCGCGTCTGCGCTCTGTCCCGCATCGTGCAGGATGGCCCGTACGAGCTCAGCAAAGCCGAGGCGGAACTCTGTCTCCATCAAGCCGGCTTTGAGCTCGAGCAGCGCATAGAGGAATTTCATCGCCTCGCCGGACGTCGCGTCAAGCCCCTGCTGCTGCGGATCTACGCCCTGCCCCATGTCAAAGATGGCCTTGCGCGTGATTTCCAGCAGCTTGTCACGTGCCTCCACCGGGACCTCGATGGACAGAGTAGACACGCCGCTCTTGTCCCCGTCACCCGTAGAATCAAGGCTGATGGCCTTGTAGTACTTGAGGTCGGACAGGAACTGCTGCATGTCCTGCCCGCCGTAGTTCGTCAGGACGAAAATGACCTCTTGAATATCCTCAAGGTCATCGACAAAGCCGGAAAAGGTCTTGTCGTATGCGTCAATCAGATTCTTTACAACGTCCAGATCGCGGCTGCCGGAATTGTTGTTGAAGAACGGGATGAACGGCACGCGGCCGTAGTCATGCGGCAAAACATTCTCATCGTTCGTAAGCCCGGCCAGATAGAAATCCGTGAACATCGGAGCCGTTACCAAGCCGTCAAACGAGGAATCCGTCCGTTTCCGGAATGCCGAGCACTCCGTATCGGTCCAGTACTCATATACGTCCCATTCGTCGCCTTCATCGTCGTAATCCTTATAGACGCGGAGCACGGCGAGCAGTTTCTTGTCGAGCTTTGTGCTCCATACCGGGATTATCTGGAAGGATGGGACGACGGCGTACTGAAATCCGTCCTTGTCGTCGTGCCAGTAATGGAGCCACGCTACACCGGCGTTCGAGGCATTGACACACAGCGTCTTGCAATTCCGCGCGTACGCATCGCCGAGACCATCCGTAACGCACTTGTTCGCCGCGTCATTCACGACGTCGAACAGGGGCGGCGTCGTGAACATGTAGGAGGCCTTCTGGTCTACCAGAAGGCGGTAGAAACTGAAAGGAATCCGATTATCTGCTTTGCGGATCGGATTCGCGTCATCAACCACCGCGCCCGTTTCGTCATAATGCTCTTTATGCTTGTCCGGCCGGAATAGGATGTCATTCTGTACGGCATAATACCGCTCCGCGACAAGCGTCTTTGCGATGAAATCCGCATGACCCATCACATATTTCTCGATGAGTTTCTTCGCTGTATCCAGTTTCAATCTATCACCTCCTAAAATGCTATCTGAGAATCCGCATGCCGCCGCTGCGCATGACGTCGTTCATGGCATAGCGCGTGGCGTCCAGCGTATGGTTATCACGGTCAGGATACGCGCTGATGAACTGCCCCTGCCGGTTCTGCTCGTACTCATACGAGATAAATTCCCGATACGTGTTCGGGCAGCGCTTCTTGTCGATGTAGATGTTCGCGCGATCCTGCAGCCACTTGATGCCGTGTTCTACGGAGTCTCGGCCCTTCCTCGCACCGAATATCCGGAGCCCGAGGCCCTTCATCTCGGCTATGGACTTCGGCTCAGCGGAATCCGCATAGATCCGCTCGAGTCCTACGCGAGGCCGGATGAGTTCGACTGCCCGGCTGTTCGTGAGCTTCTGCTGCACGAGCTCGTCGAAGATGTACAGGTCTTCATGCTTTGCATCGTAGTGCATCGAGACAAAAGCCAGCGGATCCACCGCAAAGCCGAAGTCTAGGCCGTGATATACATGATCGAAAGCTTTTACCTGCTCGTCGCTCATCCGCATCTCTTTGACATTCTCGAACACGGCGCCGCCGGTTCCCGTGACCTCTCCAAGATACTCATGACGATACGCCGTCTCATTCTTCTGCCTGAGCTTTTCCGCATCGTCGAAGAACCGTTCCCCGAGCCAATCCCTCGGAACACCCAAGTAGGTCGAGTGGTGCACGAGCCTATCAGGATCATCGTAGAGCTTTTCCTCGTTCACCCAGTTGTTCTGTGACTTCGGCGGGTTGAACGAGCAGAACTCCCAGAATCTCGGGCCGCCGCGCAGCAGGGACTGGTTAAGATTGCGGATCTCCTCCATGCCGGAGAACTGATCCAGCTCCTCGCACCAGACGACGCCGATATAGCCGAAAGGCAGTTTAATCGACTTGATTTTCTGCGGATCGTCGACGCCGAAGAACAGGATTTTCTGCCCGGTCTTCTTGTACGTGATCTCATGTGGCGACGTCTTGAATCGGAACTTGTCTGTGAGCCCCAGCACGTCGATACCCCATTGCATCTGTGGGTAGACGCTGTTCTTGATCGTATTCCCGACCTTCCGGAGAACGACCGCATGACAGTCCGGGTTCTTGATGAGCAGCTGAGGGATCTCGAGGCTTATCTCCGAGGACTTTGTGGATCCGCGGCCGCCCTCTACCCAGTAGTACGTATGCCCGTGCCGCTGGACGTCGCGATGGAGGTCGTAGAAATGCGGCGCGACAATATCACTCAGCCGAATCGTCCGCATCTCCATCGCCTCCTCTAAATGTCTAGGAACTCAATGCCGTTTTCGTGGAGTTCAACAGGGATATGTTCCACATCAATTTCCTGTGCTTGCGGCTTTAAAAAAATCCGCACATATTCCCCTGTGCGTTTTTCTCTCACAGCCGTCCCCCATGGGAAATCAACGACCTCCCATTGGAATAGATTCACGACTTTATCGGGCATGTTATCGACTCCAAGATGGTATCTCGCCGCAGCTCCTTTTTTCTTTTCCCGTACGGTTAATCAATGTCATCAACAATCTGTACAGTATCGTCCTCGGCATGCTGCTCGACGGCTTTGATGTCCTGCTCGAGCTTTGCAAGTCTCAGCCGCTGCTCTTTCTTGTCCATCTCCATCGGGTAACGCTTGAGAAGGCTCTTTGCCGCCTCGATGCGATCCCGCGTGGAAATCCGCGTCTCGACGACTCGCGCCGAGCTCGTGCCGTCGCCCGAGCCCTCAACGACGATATTCTCGTCTTTCAGCTCGCCACGCATGGACGATGTGAGGAACTGCAGCACCTCGTCGGCCGACGCGATCCGCTTGCTTTCGAGCTCTTTGAGCCTAGCGTCGATAGCGGCTTTCAGGTAAGGTTTATACTGGGATTCACTGGGATTGAACCACTTTGGCGCTTCTTTTGCGCTTGCCTCGCTGTACCCCGCTTTTCTAGCAGCGTTTGTATAGTCTCCGAGCTCTATAAAGAAATCAATGAGCCGTCTCTGCTTCTCTGTCAGCTTCATCTCACATGTTCACCACGCTCCCGCTTGAATTTTCGGTTTTATGCAATCAAAAAGGCCAGCACATGAATGCTGACCTAGATTATCAGAGCCCTGCCGCGGAAAAACAAAAGTCAAGTCAAAAAGGAGGTTGTCGGAATCGGCAGGGCCGGAAAAGAGTTGTAAGTATAGGTTCTACCAAGGATTAGGGGTAATGTGCCCTCGCGTTCTAGCTACAAAAGCACATTACTATAGTAACACATTGCGGAACAAAAAAACGCACCGAAAACGCCCTGATTTGTCCATGATTTTGTCCGCCGTTTTCGCGTTGGATTTTATCCACAGACTTATCAACAGGATTATCCACAATTTACACGATGTAAAGCAGGTTGAGGGAAAGCTGGATATCGTCCTCCGGCGTGCAACCGAACAGCATGGACGCGATGAGCTTGACCGCTTCGCCGCCGTGCGTGCGCGCCCACTTCTCCGTATAGCCGCTCTCGCGCCCCAGCTCGTCCCAGGACGCCCCTTCGAAGTAGTGCCCGCGTATCAGCCTCTGGTTCTGCTCGTTCATGCTTCCGATGGCTCGCGTCATCTTGCGGACGATGAGCTCGAGCGACTGGACGGCCTTGCGCTTTTCCGCGATCTGCTGCTCGAGTTTCATGTGGCGCTCAGCGCCGGACTCGACGCTATTGAGCTCCGGCGTGCCTCCGCCCGGCATGTCGCTGTACTTCGATATCGGCGCGGCCTGCTCGAGTCCCGCCATCTGCTCGAGGGCTGAGAGGTCGTCCTGCAGGTTCGCAAGCGTTGCCTGCAGGCTATGAAACTGCTTCAGCAGCCGCCTCGTCTTCTGTACACATTCCCGGAAATCCTGCATAGTCTCTCCCTTTCCCTGCTCGTAATCTGCCTTACTCTTTATTATACCATGTCAATACTTTCTGCGCGTCTCGTCAGCCGCGTCGCTCATTTTCGCAATCTGGCAGAGCGCCGCTACAAACAAGCCCGCAAAACCGCCGATGAATAGCCCCGCACAAACCCGTCGCTCATCTTCGAAATCTTGCACAGCGCGGCCGTGAACAGGCCGACGAATCCGCCGACCAGCAGCCCCGCGCCGAATACTGCGATATTCTGCAGCATCATACCGCCTCCTAGAATAGTGTCTCTTGATCACCGGCAACGACTACATGCTGCCCTTGCTGATTCTTAAACCTGTTATACCTCGTGTCAAAATACTTGCTTCGCGGAATCATCAATGTTTCCGGCACTTCATGCGGAATTACGTCGCTATGGTCTTCGCCGAGTTTCTTCAACTCGTCCACATCGTTCATGATGTGTGTGCGTGTCAGATTCAGATTGCATCCATCCGGCCAGAATGGGTCGTTTGATCCATATTCGTATATGTGCCACCAAATCGCGACTTCATCCTTCAGGTCATACAGTAATCCCATTTTCCTCTGTTCCGGCGTGAGCTCTTTCCCGCTCCTTGCCCATCCGTACATGATGTCTCTTGCCTGTTTCGGCGTCATACTGGAACTCTCCTTACAGCGCGATATACTGCAGCATACAATTCCCTCCTCAATTCCTGCCTCTCTCGTGGTTATGCTGATTTACATGGCGCTGCGCCTCATCACGCTCTGCGGCATCAATACCGATACGCGCGCTGATGGAAACAAGAACCGTCGCGATATCCGCCGCTTCTTCTGCGATGCACCGAAACTCATGACCACAGTCATACAGTGTGTCATCCGCCGGCGCGTCAAGGCTATAACCGGCATCCAGAAGCGCCTCTTTGTATTCCGTGACTTCCTCATCGAGCTTCGCGAGAAAATCCTTTATGGTCTCTTGCGGCATATTCTTTGTGCACGGGATAGGCGCCACGCATTTCAGTTCTCCCTCGCGCGCTTCCGGCCTCTGCAGTGCTTGCGGAATCTTATCCGGATCCACGTATCCATCTTTCGCCAGAATCTTCCATACATCGTTGAGCGCTTCATTGTACCCTTCCTTATAGCCATCCGCCCGGATGCTGGATACCCTCATTGTCTCAGACAACTCTTTCAGTTCCTTCTTCATGCTGATAATGCCCCTTTCTCCTTCAGGATCTTCTCAAAAACCGCGGCGATGTCAACGCCGCATTCGTCCTTGATGGACGAGATAATGTCATTGCGCGTTATCTTCGCTTCATAGATGCCGGAAATATAATCTTCCAGACTCTCGGCCGCTTCCGGCAGCCGCTTCGCGCCGTAACCTTTCTTGTCTCGCAGCCATGCGAGGAACAGGACGAACATATCGCCCATGACCTCAGGAGTCACGCGCTCGCGCATCTCGACGGATAAACGCTGATAGACTTTCGCGCTCACTTCTTCTGTCTGGCGCCGCCGCGCTTCTACAAGGCCGTCTATGGATTTGCGGACGGCATCCGCGTTCTCGTTCGACAAGTGCGGCATCATGCTCCGCATCTTCCGACGCATCTTTCTTGCTTCACTGCTCATATTTCTCCTCCCACTTTCCGGATTTCTGCCTTGACCGCTTCAAGCAGGGCATCCTGCCCCGCGGCCTTCTTCTTGATTGCCTGCATGACCTGCTCGTCCATCGTGCCCCTAGACACAAGATGATGGATGATGACAGGCTTTTCCTGCCCCTGCCGGTATAGGCGCGCATTCGCCTGCTGATAAAGCTCGAGGCTCCATGTCAGCCCATACCACACGATGATATGGCCCCCTGCCTGCAGGTTGAGCCCGTATGCTGTGCTTGCTGGATGCGCCAGCAGCATGGATATTTCGCCACGGTTCCAGCGTCTTACCTCTTCAGCGCCCTTCAGCATGACGGCATCCGGGAAACGCTCCTGCAGGGCAGGAAGGTCGTGCTTGTACGAATAGAAAACCAGTATCGGCCTTCCCTCGTTTGCCTCGACAATCTCGGCAAGCGCATCGACCTTTGCGTGATGAATATCAAGGATGCCGTGCTCATCCGTATAGACGCGCCCGTTCGCCATCTGCAGCAGTTTCCCCGCAAGCGTCGCGGCGCTTGCGGCCGTGATCTCCTCATCGTTCATCGACAGGACGAGGTCTTTCTTGAGACGCTGATAAGTTTCCGCCGCCTTTTTCGGCAGGCGCACCGAGACAAAGTTGTCGACGCGTTTCGGCATCTTCAAATAGTCGGCGGCCTTGAGGCTCATGACTTCCGGCGCGATGGCATCATAGATTTCCTGCTCGGCGCGCGCATCGCGCAGCCGGTAGCTGTAGACGACATAGCCGTTGCTCTTGTCGGGCCGGAAATACCTCTGCCGGTATGCCGTGAGCGTCCGGCCTAAAGCCTTCCCGCGATCAAGCAGGTACATCTGCGCCCATAAGTCCATGAGCGTGTTCGGCGCGGGCGTGCCTGTCAGCAGCACGACGCGCGAGAAGCAAGGCATTGCTTTGCGGAGTGCCCGGAACCGCTTAGACCTCGGGTTCTTGAAACTCGATGCCTCGTCAACCACCAGCATGTCGAAGGGCGGCTGATAGCAGTACTGCTCGCAGAGCCAAACGACATTCTCGCGGTTGATGACGTAGCAGTCGGCATCGCGCTGCAGGGCGGCCGACCGCTTATCCTGATCACCAAGGACCGTCGAAAACGTCAGGTGCAGGTGATCCCATTTCTCGGCTTCATCCTGCCACGTGGATTCTGCCACGCTCCTCGGCGCGATGATCAGGACACGCGATACCTCGCAGGCGTCATAGATGAGTTCCTGTATAGCGGTCAGCGTGATAATCGTCTTACCAAGACCCATGTCCAGGAAGAGCCCGTAATGGTCGTGCTCCTCGAGGCGCTTTATGGCCTCTTTCTGGTAATCGTGCGGAATGAATCGCAAGTTATCACCTCCCCAGCATCTGGCGCACGTAGCACTCTGCCGCAAGGATCATGTTCTCGCTGTCGATGACCATGACAACGAACCCCTGTTTCAGAAGCTTCTTGTGCACGGCGGCCTGCAGCGGCCGAGGCTTTGCGCCGAACTTCTTGATCTCCGCAAAGAATGCAAGGCCGTTCGGCAGAAGAATCAGTCGGTCAGGCACGCCAGCGTTTCCCGGGCATACCAGCTTCAGAACCAAGCACCCCGCTTTCTCCATTCTTGCCCTGAAACTTGCCTCGATTTCTTTCTCCAATTTGTCCACGATATAAGGACACCTCCGATAATCATAAATAGCCATGGTAACGATGGTAACAATTTTTCCGAAATTATCTAGTATATCTAAATTAGAGGAATTATATTACTCCACGCGTACATACGTGTATACGCGCGCTCTAATTTCAAATAATTTCATTTTTGTAAATAATTGTTACCATTGTTACCGTACATACCATTAAGCCTTATATTTATTGGCTTCATGGACGGTAACAATTACGGTAACAGAACCGTTTTTTCTGTTACCATTGTTACCATTCAGAAGAACTCAGACGTTAAGTCTGTTACCGTTTCAGCCTTTTCTGTTACCATAGCGGACTGTTCTTCTGTAAAAGACTTGTCACGGATATACGCGCGCTGCCGTCCGTATAATTTGAAGTACTCTTTCCCTTGTGCGTTATCACTCACTTTCCACCCCGGCATCCGGAGCATGATGGTATTGAGCTCCCTCGCGTCAACATTCCGGAGGTTCTTCGGGGAATTGCCGAGGCATTCGCACCAGATCTCCATCGTGCATACGCGCTCGCGGGCGTCAACACCGTCAGGCCTGAGTTCCATCGTGCCGTCAAAATAGTCGCGGCGTTCATTGATGCCCCAGTCTTCCCATTGAAGCGGCAGCTTCATGTCAAGGAATGCCTGGATGAGACCGAGCTTTTCCGCGCCCTCCGTGTGCGACTCGACGAGCTCAGCAAGCTTCTCTTCGGTCTCGCGCGTCGGGTAGATGCTCTTATCCTCCTTGTATAGCTCGATGGCCTCCGCCCATACCTGCCCGGCCTCCTCTGGCGTGAGGTCGCTGTACGCGCTCTTTTCCCCGCGTGAGCAGTCGACCACCCAGAAGCGGCGGCCGCCCGTGCGGTCTTTCAGGAATACGCGGTCGTTGGTCGTTGCGGCGAACACGCACTGGCGCGGATGTTCTTCGGTGCGTCTGCCATACGGCGCCCGGAACTTGTCGGACTGCCTCGAGATGAACGCTTTCAGCTCGTCGTTCTCCGCGCGCGTCGGCCCCTGCATCTCGCTCATCTCGATGATGAGATAGCCCTGCAAGGATTCCATGGCGTCCTTTCCCTTGATGGTCGGCATCGTGTCCTGGTACCACCGGCCGCCCATGCGCGCGAGCAGCGTGCTCTTTCCGATGCCCTGCGGGCCCGTCAGAACGAGGCACTGGTCGAACTTCTGTCCGGGATGGTAGATGCGGGCGACGGCGGCCTTGAAGAACTTCACCGTGATCTCGCGTACCCACGCCGCGTCTTCTGCGCCGAGGTAGTCGATGAGGAGTCTTTCGAGCCGCTTCTTCTTGTCCCAGTGCAGGGACTTGAAATAATCGCGTACCGGGTGGAAGCTGTTCTTGCGTGTGACCTCGACAAGCGCATCGTCAAGGAGATTCTTCCCCTGCAGTCCTTCATACTTCAATGAGACGAAATTCCGGAGCTGCGCGTCGTCCTCGTCGCGCCATACATCGAGCGTGCCGCCGCGATGCTTGCGCCATGGAAGGTCTCGGAGCACTTCGACGCGCCCGGAGAACTCGTCGAAACCGGCCATAGCCTTCAGCCGCGGGTCGTTCTCGAGGATCAGCAGGAAGTTATAAGCGGATGGGATGATTTTCCCGCCTTTCTGGCGCTGGAGTCTGTTCACCCATTCAAGGTCTTCCTGCGTTGCTTCCTCTGCGTTATCTTCCAGCAGCTCGTCGCTCAGCGCCGCCTTGAGCTCGGCATTCAGTTCGCCCTTTACCTTCTCATCTCTCTGCGCGAGCGACGTCATGGCGACGTAGGACGGCCGCTTGTTGACGGGCGTATCCTCATCTGTATCCTCGTCCTGCTCGCTGTAGAGGTGCAGGCGCACGAGGTCGAAGGCGTTGACATCCTGCCCGCTTATTGGGTCGGTCGCGTGATGGCTGTACGCATGGAGGCCGTCGTCATAGACGATCATGCCGCCCGTCGTGCTGCCGCCGGTATAGGTGTAGCGGTTCTCGGCATTATCCACTTTCGCGTAGACGCCGGGGAGGAACTTCTCGATAGCCTCGGTTATGGTATACGCCCGGCAGAAAGCGCCGATGAGCCCCGGCTTCTCGCGCGGGTCTCCGAGCTTCTTGAGTGTCCTCGCCCTTGCGACGGTCTCGGTCTTCGCTACGGGCCAGCGCGACGCATCGCGCCAGTCCCCGATCAGGTCTTTTATGACGTCCGGCGACGTGAAGCATCCCTTCTGCCCGTAGAAGAAATACTCTCCATCTTTCGGGCATGACGGGAAATACATCAGCCGTTCGGCGTTGTACGTCGTCGGGTCGAAGGCGTCCATGCCGATCTGGTTTGCGATGTACCGCGCGATCGGCTCATACTCTTCTTCCTTGATCGGCTCAAGGAGCGGGATAACCAGACGGAATCGCGGCTTCTCCTTCGTGCTGCTGTGCGTCGAATAGAGCGCGTACGCCATATATCTCGCATTTACGCCCTCACGGAAGAAAACCTCTGCGCAGCGTGCAGGAAAATCGAGCCCCGCTGGGATATTGTCCGCATCGAGGCAGACGATCTGGCGCCTGAGGACGTTTCCCTTCTTTCGGATGCCGTCTTTCAGCAGGCCACCCACAAAGCCGCCCTGATCCTTTCTCGCATCGCGTTCGCTCTTCTTCATGGCCTTGTATTCGGCCGTCGTCTCCCCCGTCCTTATCGGGTTCTCGAGCTTGTCTAGGATCCAGTCCCACGACACGATGGAGTTCTTCCAGACCTTCGCCGTGCGCCTCGGCGCCGTGGCGATGTCGAGCGGCATCGACGCCAGCCTCTCCAGCCTCTCCATATCTTTCTCAATATCTACACTCATAAGCCCCTAGTCCTTCTTGTAGTACGGTGCTTCAAATCCATCTGCGTTCATGAGCAGGCCGCGATTCCACGGCTCGTTCTCCGTCATGATGTGGATCGCATCCTCAAGGCTTCCCTGCCCTTCCGGCGTATCGAGCACAACTTCATCGTGGATATGCGCGACGATGGGATATCCATTGCTCTCGAGCCGCAGCATCGCGGCTGCGAGGCAGTCACGCGCGACAGCTTGGATGAAGTTCTCTGTAAGTTTGCCGCCGTAGGTTTCCTGTGCACCCCATTTGCGCGTTGTCTGGTTTAGGCCGTCGTAGAGGATTGCCATCTTTCCGAAACGGTTCTTGCCGAAACGTGCGTGCGGGTAGACGAGAGCGCGGCCGGATGGCAGGTGCATGATGAGCGAGCCATCCTTCCCCCGCGAGAACATACCGCCGCACTTGCAGAAGCGCTTTGTCTTGTTCGCCGACCATTTATCCGTGATGAGCGAGAACGCCGCCGACTCTATGGCGCTCCAGAGCCGCGGGATTTCCGGCGACGCTTCGCGCCACTTCGTGACGATATCCATGAGCTCCGCATCCGAAAGACCCATCTTGTCCGCGCCGAACGCCTTGAGCGCGTTCACGCCGCCCCCGTAGCCGAGCGCGAGCTCCGCGATCTTGCCCTTCTGCCGGAGTTCGCCGTTCACGCCGTGCTTCACGACGGGTACGCCGAACATTTTGGATGCCGACGCGCAGTAGATGTCTTTCCCTTCCGCAAACGCTTCTCTCCTCCACCGGACGTCCGCCGCCCATGCGATGACGCGCGCCTCGATGGCCGAGAAATCAGCGACGATGAAGCGGTGCCCAACGGCCGGGATGAGCGCCGTGCGTACGAGCTGAGAGAGGATGTCCGGCACATCGTCGAACATCATGTCAAGCGTCCCATAATCGCCATGCTGCACGATGCCGCGCGCGACGTCAAGGCTGTCTGTGGAGTTGCGTGGCAGGTTCTGCAGCTGGATGTTGCGTCCTGCCCAGCGGCCCGTATGCGTGCCATAGAACTGGAAGAGGTCATGCGCGCGGCCGTCCTGCGTCGTCACGGTATCGAGCATTGCCTGATATTTCTTGATGCTCGTCTTGCCGAGCTTCTGGCGGATCTCGAGCATCCGGCGCATCTTCGGATGCAGGCTCTTGTTCTGCAGCAGTTCCTTCACGGCGTCCTTGCTGAGTGATTCGACCGGGTGCCCGTTCAGCCTCAGCCACTCCTTGAGCTGTGCCGGGCTGTTCGGGTTCTCAAGCCCTGTGAGCTCTCGCGCCTCGTCCGTCAGTTCGTCGGTTGCCGCCCGGCTTATGGCTATAGCGCCTTCCGCAAGGTTCCGGTCGATGCCGATGCCGCGGCCGTTGATGGCCCTGTCCATGCGCCACAGCTCCCATTCCTTTTCGGGGATGGGAATATGCAGCGCCTCGCGGATCGCGCGCTCAGTCACGACATCTTGCGCGTTGTACGTTTTGAACGTCTCCCAGTCCTCCGGCGCGTGCTCCGGAAGGTTGCGCGTCCGGCCGCCATTCGCTTTCGTCGGCCTGCAGGGCTTGCAGAAATACTGGATGAGCCGCTTCCCGCGCGTGTCCTTCTGCTTGTCCTCCTCGAGCCCTAGCGCCTTTGCTGTGATGCCGAGCCCCGGCGGGTAGCCGTTGTAGCAGGCGCGGACCATATCGCACTCCCATTGCCGGTCATCAAGCTCAGGCAGGCCGCGGCGCCGGAAATAGGCATTCAGGCAGGTCAGCTCGAAGTTCGCATTGTATGCCGTCTTTCGTACGGTTTCTGAGTAGAGCGCGCGGTAGGTTTCCAGATTGCCCTCTATCGTTTCCCCGTCTGTGAGGTCGATGACCTTCACTGGGCCGTCACCGATGGCGTACGCGAACAGCAGGATGGTAAAAGAAGGGGAATCCACGTACTTATGGACCCCCTTCGTGATATCCCGGTCGCTGTACGTCTCGATGTCGATTGTCATGATATCCATACAGCACCTCTCTTTATGCTTCTCAGAAAATGTCGTCCATGTCCTCAAGCAGGCTGTCGTCGAAATCGTTCTCCGAAACGACCGAGCCTGTCAGCGGCTCCCCGTCCTTGACTTTGCGCACGGCCATGAGGCTCGCGCCGATGCCCTTGTTTCCGCCCTTGTTGTACGGGTAGAGGTTGAGCACCGCCTGCACGTAGCAGCCGCTGTATACCTCGTCCGGATCGGCTACCGCCGTCAGGTCGCGCGTCAGTACCTTCGGCTTGTGGTCCGGGTTGCTCTTCGCGTTGAGGAAGAACGCGCCCTTGTACGCCTCGTCTTCCGGACGGTCTTCGTCGCCGTCACGGAGGAGTGGGTGGGAGAAGTTCTTCGTCTTGCCGAGCACCTTCTGCGTTTCCGGCTGCGCGAGCAGTTCCTCCATCGCCTTCTTGACGATGCCGACGGTCTTCGACTTCTTCGGGATGATGAAGGAAGCGCTATATTTCTCGTTGCCATTGAGGTCGGCAGCAGGCGCAAAAAGATGGGCATAAGAGAGACGGACCATACCAGTTGTAAATTTCATGATGTTTTCTCCTTTTTTTGTCTAGTGTGAATGGTTTATGCGATTCTCATTCCTTGATGAGGCTATTGTCGAAATATTCTTTCACATCCTCGGTCTCGATGGCCGGGCGCTTATCGTCAGCAGAGACAAGGGCGGGTTTCCCTTTCGGGCGCGTGATGTAGTCGCCGATGATCCCAGCGAGGTTCTTCTTGCCGACGCGCTTTTCAAGATGCGTCAGCGTCTCGATCTCTTGCGGCTTCACGACCTCATCGAGCGGGTACCCTGCTTCAACGAGCGCTTTGATGGCTTCCTCCGGCTGCGTGATTTTTCGGACGCTGCGCCCTTCGACAATCTTGAGCCCCGGATACGTGCGCCCTTCATCCAGCGCCTGCCCAAGGGCGTAATCTTCGACGGCGGTCAGCCACCGCTTAATGGAGGCCGAGCGGAGCACGATGGCCGCTATCTCGCCCTCTGTAAGTTCGGACGCCGCGAGGTCTTCCTTGACATTTCTCAGCTCATAATCCGCAAGAGCGCGGCAGGTCGCTTTTGCTTTGCAGAAACGGCAATGCTCGCCCGGCTCTCGATTCCCGCTGCCGTCCCATGCTTCATGGATCCGCGTGGCTTTCTTTTCGATCCACGCAATCAGGTCTTGCACGCGCATCTCGGATGTCTCTACGCTGTCGAGCCGCGGCTGCACGATCGTCATGCGGACAGTCTTTGCGCCGTAGAGCAGGCCGAACTCGTCAATCATGCCGAGCGCGTAGAGCCTCATCTGCTCGTTGCCCTCTGCCTCAACCTTGACACCCTTTCCGTACTTGAAGTCGACGACCTCGAGCGCGGCATCCGAGATCAGCACCATGTCGCCCGTGCCGAATCCCTCTGGCACCCAGCGCGAGTAGTCAAGTTCATGTTCGACGAATACCTTTGCATCCGGCGATGCCTTGTATGCGGCGTTGATCTTCTCGATGCAGATTGCGGTGTACTGCTTGACGGCTTCGGCCATCTCAGCGTCCTCGGTCTCTACTTGAACAGGAGCATCCTTCTTCCCGCGCAGCCATTCTGTGAGCGCCTTCTCCGCGAGCGCGTGCGCCTTTGTGCCTTCCCTCGCCGCTTCGCTTGGCGTATCGGGCAGGGCGGCGTTGATTCTCGCGGACGGCGGGCACCGGAGCCACCTGTGCGCACTTGACGCGGAGAGGATTGCATGTCTTTCCGGCATATTACCCCTCCTTCTTCCTGATCAGCCCGAGCAGGTCATGCAGGTCTTTCTTCTTGACGTTCGTTACGCGCTCGTAGCCGTGCGCCGTCAGCCAGTCCTTGAGGACATGCTTATGCCCTTTATCGGCCTTGAGGAACGAGGCAACGAGCGGGCGAACCTTTACGAGCTCTTCTTCTGTGAGCGGCGCTTCATTGTCTGTCTTGCCCTGCTCCGGCGCATCGAGGATGTCATGGATCTCCTTTTCCTGCTTCGGGCTTACCGGCATTCCCTTGAGCTCGGCCTTCGGCGGTTCTGGCTTCTTCGGTGCGAGGATGGCCTTTGCGGTCTTCTCGTATTCCGGCTTGCCGTCTTTCAGGCCGAGCATCGCGAAATAGACGCCCGCGAAGTTCTCCATCCACTCGGCCATCTCCTTCGATGGTGACAAGCGGATGTTCACGTTGATGTTGATATCCACTATCTTAACCTCCATAATGTGGTATAATGGAAACGCTCATAGAGAGCATTTTCCGGAATACAGGCGCTTGCGTACGGGATCCCTGGTCCCTTCGGCGCCTGTTTTTTGTATGTGTTTCTCGGTGTGCGCCCGCCGCATCTGCGCATTGCGGATTCCTCCGGCGTTGCTGGTACCCTGCTGGCCTTGATGCAGTCGTTGAACGGGCAGGACAGGCATATCCGCCCGGGCGTGAATGGGCACCGTTCGTACCTCTTACGCTGATACATCAGATAAGCCCCCTTGTTTCAAGTGTCCATAGCGCGATGCCGATACCGGCCGCGAGTCCTGCGGCGAACGCGACGCCGAGGATGACGCTCCAGCCAAACGCCGTAAAGAACGGCGAATGAATCCGAGGATTATGGCAAGGTCTCTCGCTGTGCCCTTAACGCCGCTCCATACCCATAGGACGAGCCGCCCTACGCGCTCCGGCTTTGCGGCCTTGCGGCGGTCTAGGTATTCTCCCTGTGTCATGATGCCTGTCCCCTCTCAACCATCTGCGGCAATGCGTTGATTTCGCTTACCTTGAACTTCCGCAGGTTGCTGTTCGGTGTCTTCCACACATGCAGAAGACCTTTTTCTGCCATACGGTAAACCGCGCCCTTGCTGACGCAGAGCATTTTCGCTGCCACACCCGCCGTAACCAGCGGGTCCAGCATGACGGGACGAGCTACACCGTCGCAGTCCTGCTCCTTGAGCAGTCGCAAGAACTCCAGCAGCTCCGGCTTCTCATCGAGTGCCTGTTTCAGCACCGCGAGCTTGTCCGCTATGGCTGTCAGTTCCTTCACATCCATTGCCCTCTCCTCCTTTCTTCGCCCGCTCTACCTCGGCCGCAAGCGCGCTCTCGAACGCCTCGCGGTCGTTTCGCGTGCCGTGAACTGGCGCAGCGGGCTTGACTCTGATTTTGTCAATCTGTTCCATGCGTCTTTCCTTACGCTATATGTTGTGGTCGCGTTGAATAGGTATCACAATATGTTGTATAATTGAAACATCTGATATAGATAGGAGGTGTTTCAATGGCAAAATCCAACGCGCGTAAAGTAACCTCTGCTCGTGCTGCAAGTGCCGCCTCAAAGACGCTTCGAAGCCGTAGCAGCAGTAAGGCCGCCAAAACCGCAGCCGCAAGCGCTCTAGCACAGCGCCCGGCGCATCGTGGGAAGAAGTGATGTTTCGCTCGCCTTCCCAAGAAATAGGATGTTCGCAGCATCCTATTTTTTTGTTGGGAAAAAAATGCTTTCGACTTCTTCCAGCGTCAGCGGGACGTATTCCATCATCTTATAGATCTGGCTCATGCGGAAATCCCCGTCGTTCATGCGGCGCCAGAAGGTTGACCTGTCGACGCCGATGGCCTTGCCTACATCCTCTTGCGTCTTGCCATGGTATGTCATGCACGCCTTGAGCATCTGCGCGTCCATGTCAGCCCTCCTCTGGCTCGATGTGATAGCCGAAGATTGCGCCTTCTCCTTCTTCTTCTATCACAATCGCCGCCGAATTCAGCGCATCGCGCAGCACATCCTCGTAGCTCGGGCGGCCCTGCGCTTCCCACCATTCCTCCGAATCGGGGACGTCTACTGTCAGGGCCACGGTTGCCGTGATTACCTTTTTCATGCCTTATGCCTCCTTGCTATCTTTGCTCAAGAACTTGTTGACAAAGTACGTCTGGCCCTTGCCGGTGACTTTTGGCGTTTTCGTCAAGCGGACGCTGCCGTCCGGGTTGCTGATCGTGCGCTCCTTGATTTCCATGATGCCGAGCTTCATGCTCTTCTGCGTCGGCATATTCTTCTGAGTGCCGCCCTTGATGATGTATCCGTTCTCGCGCATCCATGCGAACAGGCGGTTCTGCCCGATGTCGACGCCGTTCTGCTTGATGAGCTTCGCGAGCTCGCCGATGAGGATGGACGTCTTGGAGGTTTCGACTGCCTGCGCAAAGAGGACTTTCGGCTTCTGCTCCTCGATGGTAGCCTCGGCCGCCTTGCGTTTTTCCTGCTCGCTCTTGAGCTCTGTGAGGAGCTTGATGCCGAAGTCCGGCGACGCGAGCATCTTCTCGAGCGTGTCCCCCGTCGCGTATGCGCCGTGCTTGCGGATGGTCGGCAGGACTTCTGCCGTTACCCAGTGCTTGAACTTCTTCGCGCTCGGGAGCTTGCTCGAAAGGCAGAGGGCGTAAAGGCCGGATTCGTTGATGAGCCATCCACCGCGCTGCCCCAACTCGGGGGCGTTTTGTCCCTGAGTTTTGCTATTTACACGATCATCATCGTCAACATGGTCTAGAATAGCGTGGTTGGCGTCTGAATACCCGAGAGCCACAGCAACATCTTTCCCTACGAGCCACGGCTCATTGTCAATCATGACCGTCCGGACGTTGCCGAACTCTTTGTTCTGAAATACCTGCATCTCGTTCATTCTGTTTCCTCCTTCTTGATTAATTCGCTTAAAGCGAATATTTAAGGTAAATAAATGGCACTAGGTGGCAGTCTGTACATATCGCAAAGAGAAAGCAAATCTTCAGCGCTGATTTTCGTGCGCCCGTTTTCCCAGTTCGCGATAGTCTGCTTATTCTTGTGCAGCTTCTCCGCCACTTCTGCCTGCGTCATATTCGCCTCGACGCGGGCGGCTCTCAAACTTATCTGCGGCATCCTTTCACCTCCTACGGAAAACGCTCTAAGCCGATTCGCTTTAAGCTGTTTTCGATTTCATGTATATCTTACATCAGCTAAAAGCGAATGTCAATACTTTAAGCTAATTTTTTTTAGCTTTTAGATGATTTTTTTCGGGCTAAATGCTATAATTATTGTAGTAAAAAGGAGCTGATAGAAATGTCTGGAAATAAAAATATTCGCTCTGTCATCCGCGATAATTTGGATAGCTTGCTTAGTGAAAATAGAATGACTCAGAAAGAACTTGCTGACCGTATGGGCGTGAGTGCTTCCACTGTAAATGACTGGGTACGCGGGAAAAAGATTCCTCGTATGGATAAGGTTGATAGAATTTGCAATATTTTCGGCGTGAACCGCGAGAGGATTCTATATGCGCCAGACAACGACACGCGCCGCATCGAGCCGTCCCCGTCCCCCGCGCCGGAGAAGCCGGTGACGCGCTACACGTTCCGCGTGCCCGTGCTCGGCAGGATCGCGGCTGGCACGCCGATACTTGCGCAGCAGGAGATTATCGACTATGAGTACATCGACGAGCGGCTCAATGACGGCGATTCGCAGTATTTCTGCCTCGTTGTCGAGGGCAAGAGCATGGAGCCGACGATACACGACGGCGATACCATCGTCGTGCGCGTACAGAGCGAGGTCGAGAATGGCCAGATTGCCGTCGTTCTGGTTGACGGGGAAGATGCCACGGTCAAAGAGGTCAAAGAGAGTGCCGACGGCTTGACGCTCATCGGCCACAACGTCGCCGTGTACCGCCCGCACTTCTACAGCCGCGCCGAGGTCAGCAGCTTGCCCGTCCGCATCGTCGGCCGCGTCATCCGCTCGATCAGCAAGTTCGACTAGTGGTATTTGCATTTTTTGCAAATTGCTTTTTCGTGGCGTCACGAAAATGGTTGTTTCCAAAATGGAAATACCCAGAATGTGCAAAATTTGCACAAAAAAAGCCGCCCGCAGGCGGCATGAAGGGAACTATTCACTTGGACGAACAGGAATATTTCAAAGAACGTTTAGACAATCAGATTCAATGGTACAGCAGGAAGAGTGCTTCCTGCCAATCGCGCTATAAGCGGATGAAGGGCATCATCTGTCTTGCTTCCGTCAGCATAGCCCCGATAAGCTTGCTTGACTTTGCGGACGGGAAATACATCGTATGTTGTCTTGGCAGCATCATTGCCGTGATAACATTCTTTCTGAGTATGAACAAGTATCACGAAAACTGGATTCAGTACCGGGCAACCTGTGAATCGCTTCGCCATGAGAAATATCTCTATCTCACAAGATCCGGCGAATATGCGCAGGTAAATGCCCCATTCCATGTATTGGTAGATCGGTGTGAGAGCATTATCTCCAGAGAAAACATCGACTGGGCACAGTTGCAACGGAAAGAAGCATCCGTTCCGGTAGTGAATCAATCTTCGACCAATTCGTAGGTCTTTCGAAAGATATCCGGCTTGCATGGGTACTTCTCCCCATTCACGCCCGTGATAATCCAATCACCTACATTTGCCTTGTGGATTCCTTCCAGCGTCTCAATGTACATCACCTTGTCCGTCTGGTACGCTTCAACCACAACGGGCTTTTTCTTGAACTTCATACCAATCACCCCAGCAAAAGGAGACAACATGTTTCGAATCAATCAACCGTACAATGTGTTCATCAGTCACTCATGGGACTACGCCGAACAATATCAGCGTGTCAAAGAGTGGCTCAATGAGTCAAACATCTCTGTCAAAGATTATAGCATACCTGTTGAGAAACGCATAGACGTCAGCAGTAAGCTTGAACTAAAGGCTAGGATTTCTGCGCGCATCCAAGCAGCATCCCTCGTCATCGTATTCGCTGGCATGTACGTAAACTACAGCGAATGGATTGACTATGAGATCAGCGAGGCTGCTACGCATAACAAGAAAATCCTCGCTGTCATTCCATGGGGCCATGAAAGGATACCTGCCATGGTTCAGCTCTATGCTACAACAACAGTACATTGGCAGAAAGGAAGCGTCATCCAAGGTGTCAAGGCCCTTTTATAAGAGCCCGTATGAAGGCATCAGTCCATTTTCGTGGCGCCACGAAAATGATATAGCATGGCAATGTGCAAAAATGCACATTGTTCGATTTTGTCGGCGCTGACAAAATGGTACAACAAAAAGCCGCGCATGCAGGCGGCAGAAAGGAGCGGATCCATCATGGCAAAGGTACGGACAAGGAAGCGCGGTAAGACGTTCAGCTACATCTTCGAGGCTGGCAGGACGGCAGCCGGAAAGCGCAAAGTCATCGAGAAGGGCGGCTTCCCGTCGAAAGAAGCGGCATACGAAGCAGGGATACAAGCCTTCACGGATTTCAAGCACGGCGGCATCGGCGTCAAGAAAGACCGGCCGACTTTTGCCGCGTTCTCGGACGTATGGCTCTCCCACATGCAATCCGAAGTGCGTGAGGGCACGGTGCACGGATACCGGGTCGCCGTGAGGAATCACCTCCTGCCGATTCTCGGGGATATGGAGATGCAGGATATCCGGCCCGCGCATATCGAAAAGCTCATGTTGTCCCTCCGCGATGAGGGTCTGTCAAAGGGTACTCTGACTCTGATCCACGGCGTCGCCTCCCAGATCTTCAAATATGCGATATACCCGGCCGAGCTCATTGAGTCGAACCCCGTCTCCTATATCAAGGTTCCCCGCGCTCCGATGCACATCGTCAAGCGCACGATCATCACGCCGGAACTTTTCCACGGGCTCCTCGATGCATTCTCCGATTTTCCGGGCATGTACACGATAACGAGCATCCTCTACTATACCGGCATGCGCATAGGTGAGGCTCTGGGGCTCGTATGGGAGGATATCGACTTTGAGCAGAAGGCCCTGCATATACAGAGGCAATGCAAGATTGACACCAGAAACGGAAAGGCCGTGTTCACGTCTCTCAAGACACCGCAGAGCAACCGCATCGTCTACCTGAACAAGGAGCTGCTGAAGATCCTGCAAGCAGAGAAGGAACGTCAGGAAGGGCTTAACATCGTGAACGCCCTCGATGAAAATTCCTCCTGCCGCTCGTTCTCCTACGGTCTGTCGGTAAAGGAAAAGATGACGGTCGTTCATCCGGTGTGCGTCGGCCGGAATGGTTCATTCTTGAACCGGTACACTGTGACCTGGCTTTTTCAGCGTCACGGCATCAACTCGCATTCTTTCCGGCATACGCAAGCGACCATGCTTGCCGATGCAGGCGTGTCACCTCGAGCCGTAGCGGGCCGCTTAGGGCATTCCAGCATCCGGACCACTCTCGGGCTCTATACGCACAACACGCTGAAGCAGCAGCAGAAAATCGCTGAGATCATCGATTGGAAAGCGGGAAATGATGCAGACAAGAACCGGAATGCAGACAAATAGCAGACAAAAATAGCCGATATGCCATATAGAACAAGGCATATCGGCTATTTCCGTATTATATGACGAAAACGGGATTTCGAAAAGTCCTTATGGCAACTTTTCAAAATCTGCAACATCCTGACTTCCTTTCTCCGCACTTGCCGGATACCGGAAAACATGGCATAATATGGCCGGAAAGTTTTTCGGAAAAGCAGCGCGGGAAAGGAAGTTTTTGCTATGCGGAAGTCTCTGACGGTCGGCATCATCGCCGAGTACAACCCATTCCACCTCGGCCATGCGTATCAGATGGCCGAGGTGCGCAAGCGCTTCCCGGGTGCACGGATTGTCACCGCGATGAGCGGCAGCATCGTACAGCGCGGCACCCCCGCCATCTTCGATAAATGGACGCGTGCGGAACTGGCCATCCGCGGCGGCGCAAACCTCGTGCTCGAACTGCCGTTTGCGTCTGCTGCGCGTTCGGCGCAGGATTTCGCGCGCGGCGGCGTAACGCTCCTCGCCCGCACGGGATGCGTCGACGCGCTCGCATTTGGCACGGAATGCCCGGATCTCGATCTGCTGCAGTCTATCGCAGAGGCCATCGATTCGCCCGCTTTCCAGAAAAAACTGCATGAAGGAATCGCAAAGGGTGAATCGTATCCCGCCGCGCTGACCGATATCCTGCAAACGGAACACGGCATCGGCCGGGATATCCTGACCGCGCCGAACAACATCCTCGCTATCGAATACCTCCGCGCACTCAAAGACTATCCAAGAATCCGCCCGATTCGGATTCCGCGCAAGGGACAGACGCACGGGGAATCCTCTCTGCCAGATATGCCGGACGCAGGCGCGGCATCGGCTTCCGCCATCCGGCATGCCCTCTATGCGGCAGAACAGGCCGGAAGTGAGCCGGACTGGAAAGCCCTGCAGGCGTTCCTCCCTGCCGGGGAATGCAGCGTGCTCCGTCCAGACTTCCTCCGAGGATTGCCGCGGCCAGATTCCCTGTTCCGCACGCTGAAGCTGCTGCTGACCCTCCGGAACGACGAGTTCCTTCAAACGATCTACGGCCTCTCGGGCGCTGACGGCCTGCTCGGGCGCATACAAAAAGCGGCGGCGAAAGCCGCCTCGATGGAGGAATTCGTGCGCCTTGCCGCTTCGCGCCCATATCCGGCGTCCCGGATACGCCGCCAGATCCTCTATCTGCTGCTCGGCGCAACGGATGTACAGATCAAAGCGATGGACGCGGCCGGGCCTCTCTACGCGCGCGTCCTCGCGTTCGATCCATCAGGCCGCATACTGCTGCGCGAAATGTCGGAACATGGCCAGCTGCCCGTACTGACCAAGACGAGCCAATGGCTCACGACAAAAAAGCGCCAGCAGGATAAGCTGACGCTCTCTGAGCAGATGCTCGCGCTCGATACCGAGGCGACGGAACTTCGCGCGCTCGCCATGCCCGGCATGGACGCGCGGAAAAACGATTTCAATACATCCCCGCGCGTCGTTTCTGGCGCGCCGGCAGACTCATAAGCAGAAGATCTCGAGCGCGTGCGGCACGGTCTCCACATGCAGCGGGAGCTGCGGCCCGATCTCACCGTCGAGGTCGCTCGTCATCGGCTCCTGCGACGAAATATCGAAGGTCTTTGCCTGCACATGGAGCACGCTCGGGTGCTGGTCGACGGGCTTGCCTTTGAAGAGATCGGCGGTCACGGCCGCGACCCCCATCGGATTCCCCCTCTTCACCGCGAGGAAATCGAGCTTTCCGTCATCGACCTTTGCCGCTGCCGCGACGTCCTTCATGCTGCCGACCGTCGCGCTGTTGATGATCAGGAACAGGAACGCGTCCATATCGTAGTCCTCGCCATCGGCCGTGAGCTTCATCTGGAACGAGCGGAGTTTCGGCAGCTCGCCGATGCCGCGCAGGTAGTACGCCATCTTGCCGAGCGCGTTCTTCATGCGCGCGTTGACCTCATGCGCGATGCCCGTCATCATGCCGGCACTGACGACATTGATGAAATAGTCCTCCCCGACGCGGCCGAGGTCGACGGGCCTCGTGAGCCCCTCGCAGATGCTGTCGAGATACTGGCCGAGGTCATCGTTCAGATGGAGATTCGTCGCAAAATCGTTCGACGTGCCGCTGCCGATGATGCCGAGCGGCAGGTCGATATGTGCGTGCATCATGAGATTCGCAATGATATGCACCGTGCCGTCACCGCCGGCCGCGAGAATGCCGTCCGGCGCGGCTTCCGCAACGAACTGATCGAAGCCGCGGTTGTCTTTCTTCGTACGATATGGGATCACCATCGCATCGCGTTTCTGGAAAGCCGCGATAAAGGCATCAAGACGGCGCTTGAACTCCGCATGCCCCGAAACCGGGTTATAGGCCAGTACGAACTTTTTCACGATTTCTCACCCCAATATATCAAACGAGAAAAACGGGGAGCATCCGCCACCCGTTTTTTTTACTGTGGTTTTCTTCCTCAATCCGCTTCCGTCTTGAACACGCCGAGCCTGCGGAAAATGCGGATCAGCACCTTGCCGAGCATCGGCATGTGCTCGAGATCCTCTTCCTTCAGGCCGCCGATCAGCGTCATGACGAACAGATCCACCGCACAGCCGAAGAACACCGCGCCGAATGTGGAAATCCAGCCGATGCCCCACCAGGCCATCGTCCAGTCGTAGAAGAATTTAACGCCGATCGCCATGATGCCCGCCGCGAACATCGTCTTCAGGAGCTGGCCGAGCTCCATCTTGTAGCCGATGAACTTCCAGATGAAGAAGAGGTTGATGATGGCCGCGACGCCCATATCCGCCGCGGTCGCCCATGCGGAACCCATGATGCCGAGGGCCGGGATGGCCGTCAGGTTCCAGTTCAGGATGACCTTCGCCGCTGCTGCGAGGATCATGTTGACCATCGGGATGGTCGGGTGGCCGAGCCCCTGCAGGATGGCCGTCGAGACCTGATGCAGCCCGAGCAGCACGATGCTGAACGCCGAGATCATGACGGCAGGGCCAGCACCCGGCGCGTTGTAGATCAGGGACGAGATTGGCGTCGCGAGCACGAATACGACGACAAAGGCCGGAAAGCAGACGATGTTCGAGATGCGCACGGACATCGAGGTCGTCGCGTAGACCTTGGCCTTGTTCTTGAGCGCCCGCGCCTCGCTGATGACCGGCACGATGCTCATCGCCATCGACGCCGTGATCAGGCACGACAGGTTGACGAGCGGCACTGCCATACCGGTCAGGTAGCCGAACAGCTCCGTCGCCTCATTGACACTGTAGCCCGCGACCTCGAGGCGCTGCGGCACGATCATGAGGTCGAGGTTCGAGACGACCGGCAGCATCAGGCTCGCCGCCGAAACCGGCAGCGAAAGCTGGAAAATGCGCTTCACGATCTTCCAGGTCTTCTCCTGCGGCACGTCGGGGTTCGGCTTCACCTCGCCGTAGTCGCGCTCGATATCCCGGTCAAGTTTCCAATGGAAATAGACGAGCACGATGAGTCCCGTCACCGCACCCGCGAGTGCGCCGAGCGAGGCGCCCGCCGCCGCGTAGTCAAGTCCCCAAGGCAGCAGCAGATACGCAAACAGGATCATCGTGATGACGCGGAAGATCTGCTCGACAATCTGTGAGACCGCCGTCGGGGTCATGCGCTGCCACCCTTGCAGGTAGCCGCGCGACGCCGCGAGCAAGGTCACGAAGAATACCGTCGGCGACAGCACGACGATGGCCTTGTAGGCGCGCGCATCGCGCACGAACTGATAATCGATGAGCCAGCCCGCGGCCAGATAGGTCAGGATGGAGAAGACCAGTCCGGATATGAGCATGAACGCCATCGATATGTGGAAGACACGCTTCGCGCCGAAAATATCTTTCAGGGCGACGCGCTCCGCCGTGATGATGGATATGGCGACCGGTACGCCGGCCTGCGAAACCGTCATCGCGAAGAAGTAAATAGGGAACGCCATCTGGTAAAGGCCGATGCCCTCGCCGCCGAGGATCCGCGAAACGAAGATCCAGTTCAGCGAGCCGATGACCTTTACGACGAAGCCGGCTATCGTCAGGATCATCGTCCCCTTCAGGAACGACTCGCCGCGGCTCGACCTCTTTTCCTCGGGAGGCCCCTGAATCAGGGTCTCCGTTTCCTTTTCTGTATCGTTAATCCGAAACACCGTCCTGCTATTCTATCTGATCTGAGCAGAGTTCTGCCCATACAGAACTATTATACTTGCTTTCCCCATTTCTGTAAACCATGACTTCCTCAGTTCGGCTGCATGGCCAGGACGCGCTGGTACTCCTCAAGACGGTGGATCCTGCGCGCACGTACCTCGTCGAAATGCTGGATTTCCTCCGGCGTCAGGTAATCGGAGGAAAACCTCTCCCGCTGATAGCCGGTCCACGCGCGCTCAAAATCCGCGCGCGCGTCCGCATCCGCTCCTTGCAGGAAACGCAGCTCGCCGTGCAGCCGCCAATAATCGGCCTCCGACTCGCGCTGCAGGCCGAAGTTCCTCTCATAGGCTGCGCGCTTTTCGTGGAATGCCTCAAGATGCTTCTGCGCGTCCGCCCATTTCCCGGATTTCCGATAGTAGCGGTAAAGCGCGAATTCCTGCATGAAGCTGCGGGAGGAGCGCTGCAACAGTTCCTTCGGATCCATCGGGATGAATTCCCGCTTGTCCTGCGCCGCATAGTCCGACAGGATATGCGCGCGCATAGCCGCTGCTGCTTCCGATGGGCTGCACATCGTTTCCTCGGCCGCCGGTTCCCCGGCAGAAGACGCATCTTCCTCCGCCGCGCTCCCGATAGCAGGGAAAAAAGACAGGAAGAAACACAGCAAGCTGCAGGCAAAAATCCATTTCTGCTGTCTCAAAGCTGACATCCTCTCCCTTCTTGCAATCCGCTTGCAGGCTATCTTTTTACGGCGTCTGCGGCGCGAGCATCTGCTCGAGTTCCTCTGGGCTCAGCAGCTTCGTGCCAAGGGCACGCGCCTTTTTCGCTTTCGTCGACTGGCTGTCCGTATCCGCAATGACGAGATAGGCCGTGTTCCCGGATACCACCGATCCGACCTTGCCGCCCGCCGCTTCGATGCGTTCCTTGTAGTAGTTCCGCGGATGCGGCATCTTGCCGGTCAGCACGAACATCTTCCCGGTGAACGCTGTCTCCGGTTTCGATTCTTTGATATAGGGCTCTGGCTGGATGTAAGCGGCGAGTCTCTCTGCCTGCGCGCGGAACGCATCGCTGCAGACGATTGCCGCGGATTTCGCGCCGATGCCCTTGACCGCCTCGACATCCTCCCGCTCCGCATGGAGTATCGCGTCCAGCGTGCCGTAATTTTCCCCGAGTTTCTTGCCAATATCGCTGCCGATATTGTCGAGCAGCAGCGCCTTGACGAAATGCGGCAGATCCACCCCATCGCGCGCACCTTGGATGGCCGCGTGGAGTTTCCCGGGGCTCAGCAGCTCGCGGTCGTCCTCGATTTCCTGCCGCGCTTCCTGCTCCGTCAGACCGTCGGCCATCAGCTTCTCGAGCTTTTTCTGGCCCGAGGCGAGCTCATCGGCCGGCTTGATGATGGCGCGTTTGATATCTGCCTCGGACAGAGTGAAAATCAGATACGCGCCATCCTCTCCGGCACGCTCTGGGAATGTCCCGACGAGTGCCCGCGCGCGGTCAATCGACAGGCCGTCGATATCGAGCACGTCGCGCTTCGCGAGGAAGGCGATCTGCTGTGCGATGCGCTCTCCGCAATGCGGGTTCACGCAATACAGGTTCTTTTCTTCCTCGTCCGCCGCGTTGTTCTCGCGCTCCTCAAGGGCTGCGCCGCAGTACGGGCAATGCGTCATGGCCTCGATGGCCTTCCCGTCCTTGTGCTCGTAGACGATGACGATCTGCGGGATGATCATCTTCGCCTTGATGACGCCGACGCGGTCGCCGATAGCGATGCCGCCGAGCCGCCCGATGACGTTCATGTTGTGCAGGTTGACGTTCGAGACGACGCTGCCCTGGATGGTCACGGGCTCGACGTCGGCGACCGGCGTCAGCGTGCCCGCCTTGCCGAGCTGCCAATGCACGCCCGTGACCGTGGTCTCGACCGGGATCTGCGCCGGCTTCCACGCAATCGCGTTGCTGTTATGGTGCTCCGTCGTCCCGAATTTCTCGAGCGAGCCGTCCCAGTCGCATTTGATGACGACGCCGTCGATCGGGTAGCCGAGCGTCTTCTCATAGTAATCGTAGAGCTTCGGCACCTCGTCCGCGATGGTCTCCGCATCCTCATCCGCGGAGAACTTCTTCTTCGGCGCCATTGCGAACGGCGTATGCGCCTCGATGTAGTCCATCTTCTCCGTCTCGCTCCAATCGACGCCCATGATGTCGTAGGCCTCGAACGAGAGGTATTTCACGAATTCCGGGTGCCTGCCGCCCGTCAGGATCGGATTGACCGAGTTCCGCGGGTTCGCCATCGGCTTCTCGCCGCGCGCCGCAAGCTCCTCGTTCATCGCGGCGAAATCCGCGAAATTCATATAGACCTCGCCGCGGATCGGGTATTCCGCGGTATAGGCCGTATCGCGTGGCGCGCGCGGGAATCGCGGCAGGATATCGCCGACATCCCCGCCGCCGCGCGTCACATACATCGGCTTCCCATCCCGCGGGTAGACCACGACCGAGCAGCCGTCGAGTTTCGGCTCGATGACGACCGGGGAGAACTTCTCGATGTACTCAACCAGCTTCCCCCGCTGCGTCTCATCGATCTTGCCGAGCGATTTCGGCTGATCCGGATGTGTGAACTTCGTCTGCCCGAGGTCAGCCGTCGGCACGTAGTCGAGATCCGCCGCGCCGTATTTCTCGATATAGTCGCGACGCAGCGCGTCGTACTCGGCATCGGTCATCAAGAGGCGGCCCGACGCGCCATAGTAGGCGGCATCGGCGTCCTGTATCTTCTTCAATTGTTCGGCTTGCGTCACAGCAGTATCCCTCGCTTCGCATGTTCTCCCCATTGGAGAATGGAAAATCAGACTTCAGACTTTTTCGATCGGCGCGTATTTCTGCATCAGGCCTTTGACGCCCTGCCCCGGAAAAGCGATCTTGAGCTCGACCTCGCCGTCCGCGACCTTCTTCACGGAAACGACGGTGCCGATGCCCCATTTCCCATGGCGCGCCTTGTCGCCGACCTTCCAGTCGACGCTCGTGTCCGGGCGGATGACGCCGCCCCTCTGGACGGCCGGCTGTGCCTGCCGCGCCTGCTTCTGCCTGAGCGCTTCGAGCACCTCGAACGCGGACTTCGGCTGTCCTGCGAAATGCACGCCATGGCCCATCTGCTGGGCCCCCGGCGTAAAGCGGGATCCGCCCGCATGCGCGCCCCACGCGCCGCGCGGGCTGCTGCTCTGCGCACCGTCCGAGACCGGACGGAAGCCGCCCCAGCCGTCGGACTCATAGCGCTCGAGGTATTCCTCCGGTATCTCCGCGAGGAAGCGCGATGGCGGGAACATATTCGTATGGCCGTAAATCGTGCGCTGCTGCGCGCGCGTCAGGTAGAGCTTTTCCTTCGCGCGCGTGATGCCGACATAGCAGGTGCGGCGCTCCTCCTCGATTTCCTTCGGCTCCATGAGCGTCCGGGAATGCGGGAAAAGCCCCTCCTCCATACCCGTCATGAACACAATCGGGAACTCCAGGCCCTTGGCCGAGTGCAGGGTCATGAGCGTCACGCGGTCATCCTCCATATCGGCGTTGTCGATATCGGAGACTAGCGAGAGCTGCGCGAGGAACGACTCGAGGCTCGCGTCGTCCTGCTCCTTCTCGAAGTCGATGGCGACGCCGACGAACTCCTTGAGGTTCTCGATGCGCGACTCGTTCTCGACTTTTTTCTCGCCACTTTGGAGCTCGTCCATATAGCCGGACGCGTCGAGCACCTTCTCGATGAGTTCATCGAGGTGCATTTCATCGACCTTCCCCATGAGCTCGAAGATCATCGCGGAAAAAGCCTCAAGCTTCGATTTCGCGCGCGAGGCGATGCCGGCGTCCGCCATGGCCTCCGGGTTCGCAATGACATCGAAGAACGTCAGTCCGTTCGCGTCGGCGTAGGACTGGATCTTGCCGATGGTCGATGCGCCGATGCCGCGCTTCGGCGTGTTGATGATGCGCAGCATGCTCACGGAATCGAGCGGATTGTAGAGCACGCGCAGGTAGGCGAGCGTATCCTTGATCTCCTTTCGGTCGTAGAATTTCAGGCCGCCGACCATCGTGTACGGCACACCCATGCGCATGAACGTCTCCTCGATGACGCGCGACTGCGCGTTCGTGCGGTAGAGCACGGCGATATCGCCGTAGTCGCGGTGCTCGGCCTCGTGCTGCGTCTGGCAGCAGCCCGCGATATAGGCCGCCTCGTCGCGCTCCGTCGACGCCTCGTAGAGCGTGATTTTATCGCCCTGCGCGTTCTCCGTCCAGAGATTCTTCGGCTTGCGGTCCTGGTTGTTCGCGATGACTGCGTTCGCCGCCGCGAGGATGACCTTCGTCGAGCGGTAGTTCTGCTCGAGCTTCACGACCGTTGCCTCGGGATAGTCCTTCTCGAAATCGAGGATATTGGACATATCCGCCCCGCGCCAGCCGTAGATGGACTGATCCGCGTCGCCGACGACGCAGAGGTTATGATGCTTTGCCGCGAGCAGCTTCGTGATCTGATACTGCGCGCCGTTCGTATCCTGGTACTCGTCGACGAGGATGTAGCGGTAGCGGTCCTGATACTTCTCCCGGATCTCCTCATTGTCGCGCAGGATCTGCACCGTGAGGCCGAGCAGATCGTCGAAATCGAGCGCGTTGTTGTTGCGGAGCTCTGCCTGATAGAGGTCGTAGACCTCCGCGGCCTTCTCCGCATGGAAGTTATCCGCTTTTTTCTTCATCTCGCGCGGCCCCATCAGCATGTTCTTCGCATTCGAGATGGCGCCGAGCATGCTGCGCGGCGTAAATTTCTTCTCGTCGAGGTTGAGCTTTTTCAGCACGTTCTTGATGACCGTCAGGCTGTCCGTCGTGTCGTAGATGACGAAATTCCGCTTGTAGATGCCCGTCGCCTCGATCTCGCGGCGCAGGAAGCGCGCGCAGAACGAGTGGAACGTCGAGAGCAGCACGTCGCGCGCCGCCTCGCCGATCATGCGCTCCGCGCGGTCGCGCATCTCCGCCGCCGCCTTGTTCGTGAACGTGATGGCGAGGATGTTCCACGGCCGCACGCCGTGGGCCAGCAGATTCGCGATGCGGCAGGTCAGCACCTTCGTCTTCCCGGATCCGGCGCCGGCCATGATCAGGAGCGGCCCGTCCTGATGCGCGACCGCCTTCTGCTGCTGTGGATTCAGACCTTCAAAGATATCCAAGATTCTCTCCCTTTTGCTTCCGTTGAAGAAACAGAAAGCCTTCCCCGTAGAGGAAGGCTTTCCCGAAAAGTCAGTTCTTTGCGATGCGCTTGACCGCCTCGGAGAGCGGCGGCACGACCTGCTTCTTGCGGCTCATGACGCCTGGCAGGTAGATATGCGTGCCCGACGCGTCCTTGCGGAACGCCTCGCCGATGAGCGTCTTCGGCTGGCCGGCATACAGGAGGTACGTCGCTTCCTCGAGGATATCCGTGACCATCACGAGGCTCATATCGTAGCCTTCCTTCTCGCAGATCTTCGTCATCGCCGCGATGAGCTGCGGCTCGATGTCGAGCACTTCCTTCGTGTCCATGACCTGGATCTGGCTGATGATGATATGATAGTCGCCGATCTGGAACTCCTTCATATCCGTCTTCGCAATCTCGGCCGGCGTCATATCGCCGATGCCAGCGCCCGCCTTGAGCATGGCCATGCCGTACTCGCGCGCGTCGACGCCTGCGATCTCCGCGAGGCGCGAAGCCGTCTTCTTGTCGAGCTCCGTGCAGGTCGGGCTCTTGAAGAGCACCGTATCGGAGAGGATGGCCGAGAGCAGCAGCCCCGCGATGGACGCCGGGATATCGACGTCATTGGCCCAGTGCATGTTCGCGACGATGGTCGCCGTGCAGCCGACCGGCTCCACGCGCGTGAAAATCGGCTCGCTCGTCTGCAGGCCGCCCCAGCGGTGATGATCGACGACCTCGAGGATCTTCGCGTCCTCGATGCCCTCGACGGCCTGGC
>Ga0310695_10001566_pt1 | contig 53175 bp, 38 predicted proteins | sample RumenRJG_04DNA_FD_203882 | JGI IMG/M metagenome (GOLD analysis project Ga0310695, IMG submission 203882) | Bovine rumen microbial communities from Lethbridge, Alberta, Canada - RJG_04 (v2) (version 2) | ecosystem: Host-associated > Mammals > Digestive system > Stomach > Rumen | place: Canada... | reverse complement strand
CCAAAATTAATTATACCTTTTATCCTAAAATCTCGAAATTTGACTTCGTTTAGGATTTTTGGAGTGGTGAGTCTGGTTCGATTTTGATCCAAAATGGATTTTGGGGATTTTTTGCACCTCACTCATTCATTGTTCAGCTCGTCTCTGTGAACACCCATATACCAGAACAGAAATTCAAGATAGTCTTCAAGATCAACTCCATGGATTTTGCAGGTCTCATGAAATGATGAGAACACAGCAGTGGACTTTGCTCCCTCAACAGAGCCAAATCCGCTGGGCATGGAATGTCTCAGCACGGCAAAGTCACGAATAGCCCTTTCGGCGGCAGAGTTATCCAGAGGAATAGCGCCGTCCTCCAGGATTCTGGTGAATTTTTCCCACTGATTGTGAGCGTATTTGACTGCTTTGATGAATTTAGCCGTATATCCCCTTGGTTTTTGCGGAATTACTCTGTCTGTTTCTATGAGGGCTGTTTACGTGATGCTGTTTTTGCTTTTCTTCGGCAGCCTGATCTGCGGCATCTTTCTTGTCCTTCTTTTGTTCCCGGCCGCCTTGAAACACGAGTCTTCTTAATGCGTCAAGATCAACATCTTTGGAAGACAGGTGCTTCTTCAGGGTCTTAACGAGCTCTTTATTCTCTGAAAGCTCGGATTCTGCTTTCTGGAGTAAATCTAAGAGCTTGCTGATCTTATCCTTCTGTTCTTCGATTGTTTTGGTTTGATTTTGAAAGGCTTCAGTCATCTTCTGGATAGTTGAAGTCTGTTCCTGAATGGTTGAAGTTAGTTTTTCGACTAATTGCTGTAACGAAACGATCTGCCGGGAAAGACTGTCCGAGTTAGCAGTGCCGGTACCATGCTGATCGACAGGAAGGCAGTCATTTGTAATCTCCGCTTCCATTGCAAATTCCATCAGCATGCCCCAACTTTTCCCTAACTTTTGTGTGCGGTATAGTACGGATTAACTCGTACTCTTGTCAAGAATTCCTAAAGCCTTAAAATGAGGGTTTAAGACCTAATACAAAAAAGATGACGGACATATGTCCCGGTAAACTCCCGAAATGAGGCTCCCCGATCCCTGAGTCCGGCGGGCATTTTCGGGCATGGGATTTCAGAAGACCGGCATGCGGGTACTGCCCCGTCATGCCGCATTCTGCCGGAAAGGAACTTACCGGGATCCGGACATCCCGGATCCCGCATCGGGATTGCCCGCATCATTTCCTGACTGTTCATAAACGGAACAGGCCTGGCGTATCCCCGACATACAGGACTGGCGGAACAGCTTTCGGGCCCGTCCCGCATCATCCCTTAAAAGATTCTTATGATAAAGAAGCCCCAGATAATAGCAACCCTTCACCTCGCCGGCACCGCAGGCCATCTCGTAATAGCTGCCGGCCACCGCGAAATCCCGGGGCGTTCCCAGCCCATCCTCGTATAAAGTACCAAGGCTCCCGCAGGCCACGGGATTTCCGAGCTTGCAGCCCCTTTCGTAAATACCCAGCGCTTTGACAAAATCCTGAAGGGCCGGGTTGTCATCGCTTAAAATGTTCCCGCCGTGCACGCATCCCTGGGCATTACCGAAATCACAGGCTTTTAAAGCATACTCCAGAGCCCGGGTATCATCTCTCTCAAGACTTTTTCTTCCGATGTCATAAGCAAATGCCAGCTCCTCGCAGGCTTTTCCGTTTTGCTATTCACAGATTTCCCGGAGTCCGCGGATGAATTCAGCATCAGCGGATCTGCGTTCTGCCTCCTTTTCTTCATCGAGCTTCATGGCTATTGAAGAAACGACAAAGGCTATTGTGAAGATCGCCGCCAGACGCAAAACAATATGCATGGCGGTATTCATGGCGGTATTCATGAAAAACTCCCTGTTTCAGAATCAAAATATGGAAATGAGACGCCCCCGCCGGCGGCGGATTTCCCGAACCCCCGGATCCGATATCACCGCCCGGGCGGAGTCCGCTACAGAAGATCGAAGTATTTACCGAGTTCCCCGGTAACCAGGTTCTGATCGATCTTTTCCTGCTCCAGTCTGTTACAGGAGGCCCGGGGATCTCCCAGGAGCTCCAGGGCCTGCTTCTCCTCCGGGGTAAGCCACTCCCCGTCCGGTACTGCGACGGTCTTCTCCGCGGCCATTTTGGCGGCATGGGTTTTCAGGAGATCGGCGTGCATCAAAAGAGAAGGCACCATCATGCCGCAGTTCTTCCGGAACTCCGCCAGCATCTGAAAACCCCAGGAGTCCATGTCTCCCCAGTATGCCACGCGGCGGCCGTCCCGAATCCAGGAATTCCGGGCCCATTCCAGATTCTTCCCGGTACCGAAGATGGCCACGGTATCCCGAAGCGGCGGCAGCATGTAGCCGGACTGCTCGTTCTCCACCACGATAAGACCGTGCCCCGGCGGCGGGTTGTACCTGAGTTCCTCCGCGGATACCCGGAACAGCGTATAGCCGTGCATTGCCGGAGCCAGGGAAGGATCCAGAAGTCTCATGAAAATGAAATTGGCAGGCTTGGGAAGCACTCCCAGATAGGAGGAAAGGGAATCACCTTCCGGAGGCTCGTTCCGGGATGCGGCCACCGCCCGGATCACGTTCCAGATCAGGGTCTCGTGATTCTCGATATACTTGGTGTCAATGCCGCTGACATCCAGGGCCCGGATAAACACCCGCCCCTGTCCCAGATACGGCCGAAGCTGAGGATAGAGAATACAGAGATACCGGAAATCCTCCTCCGGAAGGTCCCAGAGATCCCGCCAGAGCCGGCAGAAAACGTCCGGATTAGAGCCGGAAAGCACGGAAAGCTTCTCCGTTCTTTTTTGGAAGGCCTGAATCTCCTTCCGCTGCCGGTCACCGGCCACCTTCATAAGGTCATCCCAGTCCCGGATCACCAGTTTTGCCGGAACATTCTCGCCGTTCACCGTCCGGTATTCCACGGTCCTGCGAATCAGAAGCTCCTGAAACCGGAACTCCCGCCAGAGCCGGATAAAGTCGCGGTAGGCTCCGATGTCGGCCACAATCTCCTTCTGAGTGGGCACCTGAAGACTGATTTCCAGGGGAAAGGGTCTTTCTCCGGTAAGTCTTTTAACCAGGTTTCCGCGGTTCTGGATTTCGTTTCTGGAAATGCGTTCCAGAGCCTCCCGGGGCAGAATCATCTTCCGGTATCTCCCGTGCCGGCATCAGTGCCTGCACTGTCAGTCTCCCCGGCATTCGCGGCATCTCCGGTAATCTCCGCGGCCGTAATCCCGAGAGAGGCGGCAGCGGCCTCTTCGTTCTCCTGCCGCTTTCTTTGCTGATCCTCGTACTCCTCCCAGGTCAGCTCGTGCACCGAGCTTTCGTTGGTATCCTCGTTCCGGGTCATCACCAGGAGGGAGCGGGCATAATTCCGGGCTATGTCAATATTCTTGAACGGCGTGATGAGGTTGATATGCAGGCGGAGTTCCCGGAAGATCCGGAGCACCCGTTCGCTCACCCGATCCGAGGTATTGGAGAAGGCCTCGTCCAGGAACACCGTGCAATAGGACGGTACATCCGAATTGTCCGGAGTCAGCACATAGGCCAGGGAGGCCGCCACCACCGCTCCGGCGAAGGCTTCCTTTTCGCCGCCGGACTTGCCGCTGCTGGATTTCAGCACATCCCGTACCTGACCGTTTCTCCTGTCGATTTCCTCCGCCACAAACTCCCGCCGGAGCCGGGGATCCAGAAGCTGGCGGTTTTCAAACTGCCTGTCATGGGTGACGGCATTGTTCAGGATCTCCATAAGAGATCGGAGACTTTCAAAGCGCTTTTCGTTATTCTCGTCGGTTATCAGACTGCCCACCCTGCGGAGCGCCCGGTTGAAGCGTTCCACCGCCGGAGACTCCCGGGACTTCTCGGGGATGATCTTCAGGAAGGAGTTCTGCCGGAATTCCGCCTTGGACAGCACGCGGTTGATTTTCATGATGCGGTTGTCAATATTCTGAATTTCCGAATTTATTTTGCTCTGGATGACAAAGACGCTCTGTGAAGTTTCGGTATTGAGCTTCTCCCGGAATTCCTCCACCAGGGCGGGGAGGCCCTCCTTCTCGATCTTCCTGAGGTGCCGGAGATACAGGTTAATGTTGTCCGGATCCAGATCCGTGCTCCACTCGGAGGTGATGTAGGTCCATTCCTCCTTCGTCTTGAAGGCGGTCATAATCCTGCTGACGCGGAGCGTTACCGCATTGAACCTGCGATCCAGATCTTCCTCATCATGCTTAAGGTCCTTTTCGATACTTCTTATGCTGTCCGCCTCGAACACATTGTCAGCCGTAAGCCCGAGCTTCTTCATCTTCTTTCCGAGAATCCCGAGTGCCTCGCCGCTGACCTCCTTCTTCTCCTCCCGGAAGGCTGCCAGACGTTCTTCGGAGGATTTCTTTTCCGCATTACTGTCTCTCAGTCTGTAACCGACTTCCCTGATTTCGGTATCAATGGAATCCAAAAGCTGTCTGGCATCCTCCATAAGCTTCCGGAAATGCTGCAAATCCTGATTCCCCAGAATTTCATCCCGCCGCTTCTCAAGCCCCGCAATAATATCCTCCAGGGACTTAAGATCGATGTCCGCATAGGAGTCAAAGGCCTCGAGATCGGAGATTTTTCTCAGCACCAGTCTGATGTTCTCACGTTCCGCCCTGATTCTGGCACGGGAGGCGGAAAGCCGGTTCAGCTCCTTTTCCAGGGCGGCAAGATCGCTTCGGAGCACGTCCAGGCGTTCCCGGTTGGAAAACCCGAGATACCAGTTCCGGGGATCATTGATCTCAATGCGGTCGTTCTTCTCGAAAAATCCCTCCCGGCGGTGAATGAGGCCTTCTCTGGTTATTGAAAACTCGGTATCGTTAAGCTCTTCAACACTGTCCACACAGGTCAGGTCATGCCCCTTCAGGAAGGAACGGAGCCAGTTCGTATAGGGATGATCCTTCCAGTTAAGCTTGGCCAGAAACCCGTCCGGAGCAAAATCGTCATCTGCCCGGATACCGCCGTCGGCCACCTGCAGCTTTACATGAATGTTGTTATGGCGGCCGTTCACCCAGGCGGTAATGGTGCGGTAGTTCTCCCGGCTTACCAGGAGAATCTGCCGCATGCTCCCGAGAGCCCGTTCAACAGCCCCGCGCCATTCCTTCTGGCTCTCCCGGACCTCCATGAGCTCGGCCAGGAACACCAGCCGGGAAGCCGGAATTCCCAGATCCCGCACCATTTCATCACGGAAACGGATATACCGGATATCCACGTTGGATTCCGGATGCTTCTCCAGATCCCGAAGCTCCTTTTCCGTATCGGATTTTCTGGAAGACAGGGTTTGAGTGTTTCCGGAAATCTCGCCGAGTCTGTCGGCCAGACTGTCATCCTTTTCGTCCTGGGTCTTCCGGAGCGCGGCCAGAGCCTCCTTGTTGCGGTAGAAGTCCTCGGCGCTTTCCGGCATGCCGAGAGACAGGAACTCCGCCAGATCCCCGTACTTCCGGCAGTTTCCGGAGATCACTTCCCGTTTGGAGTTCTCCTCCCGAAGCTGCTGCTCAATGCCGCTGATGCTGTTGCCGCCGGCACTGTTATACCTGGAACTGTAATCGATAAATTCCTGCTGGGCGTTGTCGTGCCGGGTTTTCAGGCGGGCAGCCATGTCCTCGTATTTTCTGATATCAAGGCCGATTTGCAAGAGCCGGGCCTCATAGAAGCTCACGGCATAGCCGGCGACAAACGCCGGAATTTCACCGGTAACCGCCTGAAGAACTGCCTTTTCGTTATCGATGCTCTCCATGGTCTGACACTCCCCGGGGAGATCCCGGAGTGCCGCCTGCTGGTTTCTGGCATCCACCAGCCGATCGTGAGTACGGCCCAGATCATCAAACTGCCGGAGCGCATTCCGGACATCCTCGGCCACATCGCAGGGCTCCAGCACCAGAGTCCGGATCAGGCTGGTGAGGTTGTCGATTTTCTTGAGTCCGAGCGCCCGGGACAGAAGCGCCGGCGCATTGTCGTTCTGAATATTGAGGCGGTATTTGAGACAGGTAAGGTATTCGGCAAAGCTGTCATCGCAGATCCTGATGCCGCGGAACCTTTTCAGGAAAGTCCGGAGAGCCCGGCTGTCACTCTGACTGAACTCCCTGATAATATCGGGAACCGGGATCTCCTCCTCCGCCACCGCATAGAGCTTTTTAACGTCTGCCAGGGCCGTGCTTCTTCCGGGGAGATAGAATACGGCCAGAAGCACCACCTTGTCGTCCTTCATGGTATGCCTGTACACGGCTTCCAGCACCGAAACCGTGGAATCCTCCCGCATGGCCCGGGCATAGGTGCCCTCCTCGTCCGAGGTGCTGCCGTAATTACCACGCATGTAGGAAACCAGGGAGCGATCCGAACGATCCCCCTGGGAGGCTGCGATATTGAACTGCGCCTTTCCCGCCGAGCTCAGGAGAATCATCAGTCCGTCTATCATGGTGGACTTGCCGGCGCCGTTCTCTCCGGTAATCAGGGTTCCGGCGCCGTCGATGGTGACTGAATGGAGTCCGCTGAAGGAGCCCCAGTTGAAAACCGTAAGCTTTTCGAGCTTGATCTGATCCCGGGGCGGGAGAGGAACCTGAGAGCCTTCGGTGCCTTCCGGAGCTTCTGCCGCTCCGGGAGCCTCCGGAGCTGCAGGCCCCGGTTCCTCTCCGGGGAGTCCTGCGGCTTCCGGTGCTCCGGAAACGGTGTTTTCAGAGACATTTTCCGAACCGGAACCTGATTCCGGATTCCCGGCGGTATTGTTGGTGTTTGCAATATCCATTCCTGATCTTTTTCCTTGCTTTGCTCTGCTCTTGTCTGCTCTGATTTTCTCCTGCTGCCTGCGGCCCCTTGTTTCAGACGGCTGCCGGGCATCCCGAAATACCGCCTTCCGTCAGAAAGCGTCTCCGGCCTCAGTGCCGATCCCCTCGTCGTCACCTTCCGCGGCACTGACACCATGTCCGGCATAGAATTCCCGGTAGGCTTCCAGCTGCTTATGCAGGAAATCCAGGCTGATGACGGTTCTGATAATGGGATTGATGCGGACGCGATCCCCCTCGGACGAGGACAGAATTTTGATAAGCCGCCGCTCCTGAAAACGCCGGAGCGCCCCGTTGGTCTTCATGCGATCCTTGCGGCTTCCGGCCTGAAAATCGCTGAAAAACGGCACCAGCATGTCCTCCAGCTGATCCACGTCCATGACAATGGTGGTCTCGCCTTCGGAAAGCCGGCGGTGGTAATATTCCCGAAGCAGAAGGAGTACCACGGAATCAAATGCCGAAATCCGCCTTGGGGTAATGAGAAAGGAATCTCCGGAGTCCCCCCGGGAGCTCCGGCCCCGCTTTCCGGTTCCGGAATTGTCTTCAGGTTCTTCCTCCTCCCGCACCAGATTGCCGATATAGAGAATGCCCTCGGCCTCGTCCAGCACCGTCCGGAGATTGATATTGGCCAGAAAGCCGTTAACAAGACGGCGGTTCCGGAGATAGAGTCCGTAAAGCTCCTCATCATCGGCGGCGGTAAGGCAGCCGGATTTCATAAGAGCCACGATGAGATTCCGGATCTCCCTGGAAAACACCCCGTCGCTGCCGTCCCCGGAGGATCCTGCGGCATCTTCCGGGAAGGTCGGGGCTTCTCCGGATCCGGTGCTTTCAGGCTCGCCATTCCTGGAAAAATCATTGTTCATTATGCTGTTTCCTGTTCTGTTTGCTGCTTTGTTAACTGCTCTGTTCCTGTCCTGAACGACCTGAAGTACCGTCAGATGCCGGCATCCGTCACCTGCCGGGGCAGTCTGATTCTGAGGCGGCGGCCCCGGTTTCTGTTATCCGCGACTTCTATTTCGTCATAGACATCCGGGATCACCCGGGCCTTCATTTCATGGAAGATCCGGACATAGGCCACTACCTCCTGAAGACCGTAGCGCACGGTATTTTCGGAAATAATCTCCGCCACGGAAACCTCTCCCCGGCGGGATCTGAGCCCCCGGGTCACCCGCTCCCGGATATCCCTGAGACGCACCGTGTCCAGCATGCCGAGCACATCAGGGGAAAGCTCCCGGGAATTCTCGTGAACCTCAGGACTGCCGTTGTCGATAAGTCCCACCGGCTCCCGGAGCAGGATGCCCTCAACGGAATTTACGGTAACGTCGCTGTTTTCAATACAGAGATTAATCTCCGCCCGGGTCAGATTGACATCCGTGACATTTTTCATCAGGAGGGCCAGCTTTTCCAGCTTCCGGAGGGTTTTTGACATGAGACGGTTTTCCTCGAAGCCGGCGCTTTCCACATACATCCGGATATTCTCGTCAATGCGCTGCCGGATTCTGATAACCCGGCTGCTCTCGAAATTCAGCCGATCCACCAGATTCCGGAGAAAATACTGCTGCTCGTCCGTCAGGTTCCGGGCCACAGGCTTGTCCAGAATGCTCTGAAGCTGCCTTACAAAGTTGTCGGTGGTGGTCTTGTCGGAAAGCAGGGTCATAAATCCCTCGTAGGCTGCGCCGTAATCAGTGAGCCTTTGCTTTCTCTCGTCCTGAAGCACGGTGCTGAGAATTTCTCCCTTGGTGTAGCGGGATTCGGATATTCTGATGCGGATCTGCTTGTCGGCATCCCGGGACTCCTCCTCCAGCCGCCGGAAATCCTCCGGAAGTCTGCTGGCCAGGTCGTAAACGGCCCGGATCTTCTCCCGCTGCTCCTGGGGACTTAACTCGGTATCCCTGCCGGACCTGATAAGCTCGATTTCGTCCTCGATTTCCTTTTTGCGGGCCCGAAGCTCCCGGATTCGCTCCTTTTTGTCGGAGGACAGCTGGATAAACAGCTTCTGAATCTCCGTCTGCAGGATCTGAAGATGGGTGGCGGAGGTGGACACAATGCGGGAATTCAGCATGTTGCAGGTGCTGAGAGCTTTCTGGGCCGCGTCAGTCATGGTGAGACGGTTATTGAGCTCCCGGATCCAGCCGTTCCGGATCCATTCCCGGAAATACGCCGTGGCGGAAACCCCGTCATCACTGTCCCCGGCGGCATTCCTGCGGAGCTCTCCGAGAAACTCGTTAAGCTTTTCCCGGGCTTCTATATAGTCCACCTCGGACTCATTCTGAAAGATGTTCTTCAGAAACGCCATGATGAGAGGGGCATTGTCGGCACGGAGAAGCTTCAGCGTCCGGTTGGAGGTTACAAGATCGCCGTAAAAATCAAAATCTTCCGAAAAACTCATAGAAATAGAACCTGAAAAGCCCGGGGATAAAAATCCTCCGGCCGGAAATCAAAAGGCGGAACTCCGCCGCCGCGGCTATATTACCACACAGAATGAAGAAAAGGCTGACAGGAATGACTCTGAAAAGATCCCGGAAGCTTCCGGAAATTCCCTGACTCCGGACCGGAACTACACCTCCATCATGAAGGATTCCATCATGAGGATTTCATTGACGGGAATCGGCTTCCCGGAAACATCCGGGGAATAGCCGGGGCGGAAAACCGGTACATCCGGGACTTCCCGGACTCCCCCGGGAGCGGTACTCTCGCCCCGGAGATAATCGGAAATTCTTTTCAGATCATCGGGGAAGGTTCTCAGAAATTCCAGAATCCGGCGTTCCAGTTCTCCTGTGTCGGCGTGTTCCAGACTGATGCAGACTCCCAGTCTGACGCTGTCTGATTCCGGACCGTCACAAAAAAGCCGGTTTTCTCCCGTAAGGAGGTTCGGGGTAGCGTTGATAATGAGAGCCTGTTCCGAACCTCCGTCCTGGAACGCAAGATCCGGCACCTCGGTATAAATGCAGAACACGCCTTTTTCGGGGACAATCCGGAGTCCCGCCACGGCAAAACCAGATGTCAGGGAAAACGAAGCTTCCGCGGTATCCATAGGATGAAGACCGTACGACATAAGCCCCGAAAGCGCGGCATTGAGTTTCTCAAAGGCATCTCTGTCAGCATTCATAGAAAAGCTCCTGTACCAAACCTTAACGCCGGAAGACCTGTGTCAGACTTCCGAAAAGGGCTCCATATACATTCTCTGTCGGATACACCGGCGGGACATCAAAGGAAAATCAGTTCCCGATCCCTTCGGAGAGGCTTCCGAAATCCGTTAAGACTGCCAACGGATTCCCCGGAATGTCATGACAACCCCGGCCCGCCCCGGAGAATTCCGGAAACAGTCCGGGATGATAACGACGCATTCCGGAAAAGGTTTCATAAAAAACAGGGTTCATCCGGGAGATAATCCGGGGCCCCATTTCATAATCTGTCGCGGCATCCGCAATTATCCGCAGGTTTACGCCCCCGCGGCGTCGTGAGCGGCGGCCAGCCTTGTGGCCAGTTCCTCCTCCCCGATGACCTCGATGCCGTACTTCTCCGCATCCTGAAGCTTGCTCCCGGCGGATTCTCCGGCCACCACCAGATCAGTTTTGCGGGACACGGAACCGCTGACCTTCGCTCCCAGAGCCTCCAGCTCGCTCTTAACTTCGGAGCGCTTGCGGGAAAGCGTGCCCGTGAGAACCACGGTTTTCCCGAAAAACGCGTTTCCGGAAAGCTTTTCCAGATCCTGAGCCTCCTGTCTGATGCTCTCCGGCTCCTGGCCCCAGACGCTGAAAATATCCCTGATAACCTTCAGATTGTGTTCTTCCTTAAAGAAATTGACAATATGCTCTGCGCTGACCGTCCCGATATCCGGAATGGTCATAAGCTCGGCCAAAGAAGCCTTTTCCAAATCACCGAGAGAGGCATAGCGGCGGGCCAGCGTGAGAGCCGTGGCCTCCCCCACCTCCCGAATGCCCAGGGCATAGATAAACCTGTTCAGGGTGCAGTGGCGGCTCTCGTCAATGTTCTTTTTGATGGTGGCGGCTTTTTTGGCACCGACCTTTAAAACGGTGGCCGTCTTTTTTTCGGCTTCCGAGAACAAATCGATCTCCCCTTTTACATTTTCCGGGGAAGCGGCCGGATCTGCCTCATTCCCGGCGTCCCCGGGCTCCGCCGCATCCGAATCCCCGGCACCGCCGCGTTCGCCGTAGGGAATTTCGGCCATGGTTTCCGCGGTAAGATGGTAGATATCATTAATGCCGGAAAGAATGCCGGCCTTCATAAAGGCATCCACAAAGCTGTCCCCCAGCCCCTGAATGTTCATGGCGTTGCGGGAGATGAAATGCATGATGGCCTCCTTCTGCTGCGCCTTGCAGAAAAGTCCTCCGGTGCATCTGGTCACCGCCTCCTCGGGAAGCCGCTCCAGACTGCTGCCGCATACCGGACAAACCTCCGGCCAGACAATTTCCTTTTCGGATCCGGTTCTCATGCCGGTGATCACCCGCACCACCTGGGGAATGACATCTCCCGCCCTTCTTATGGAAACATGATCCCCGAGACGGAGTCCCAGCCGCTCGATTTCGTCAGCATTGTGGAGTGTCACATTGCTGATGGTGGCACCGGCCACCGTGACCGGCTCCAGCCGGGCCACCGGGGTGATTACCCCGGTGCGCCCCACCTGGAAATCCACTGCCCGGACCGTGGTAATCTCCTCCTGGGCCGGAAACTTGTGGGCCACCGCAAACCGGGGAGAACGGGACACATACCCCAGGGATTCCTGAAGATCCGTGCTGTTGACCTTGTAAACCACGCCGTCAATATCATAGGGAAGATCGAGACGCTTATCCTGAACGGAACTATGAAATTCCTGCAGGAATTTAAGCCCCTTCCCCACCCGGATCTCGGAATTCACGGGAATGCCCCACTTATGTACCAGATCCAGACGATCCGAATGCCGGAGCGGCAGCGTAACCCCCCGGCACTCGGGCACAAAGTAACAGTTGAAGGTAAGACCGCGCTTTGCGGTAACGGCCGGATCCTTCTGTCTCAGACTCCCTGCCGCCGCATTTCGGGGATTGGCAAATACCCGGGACTTTCCGCTCCCCCCGGAACCGGATTTTTTGGCCTCCTCGTTGAGGGCGTTAAAACTGGCGTGAGGCATGTACACCTCGCCCCGCACCTCCAGATACTCCGGAATGTCAGCGCCGTGCAGCACCAGGGGCACGTTGCGGATGGTTCGCACCTGGGCGGTGACATCCTCTCCCGTCTGTCCGTCGCCCCGGGTGGCCGCCTGAACGAGCTCGCCGTTTTCGTAAATGATGCTGCAGGCCAGCCCGTCAAGCTTGACCTCGGCGCAAAACTCGATATCCGCCTCGGACATCCCCAGGCCGGCGGAAACCCGGTTTACGAAATCCAGAAGATCCCCGTCCGAAAAAATATCGTCCAAAGACAGCATCCGGGACCTATGCACCACCTTCTTAAAGTCGTCAAGAACCGGACCTCCGACCTTATGGGTGGGGGAATTGGGAATATCCAGCTCCGGATGCTCCTTCTCAAGATCCCGGAGCTCACGGAACAGCCGGTCATATTCCGCATCGGGAACCGAAGGGTCATCCAGGGTATAGTATTCGTAGCTGTATCTGTTAATAAGCGTTCTGAGAGCGGCCGCCCGGGAAGCGGGACTTTCGGAATCATTTAAGGTGGTATCTGACATGGTTGCCTCTGTGAATTCATTTCCTATATAATAGCCGCGATTTGGCAATTGTCAAACAAATAATTACATAAATATAGCAATCACACCACGGTATAGTCACCAAATATCCTGCATAAAACTGTATCCTGCCTCATGATTATTTAAGTTTTTCAGCCTCCGAAAAACAGCATAATATCGCTGCAATCCAAGGTTTTAACCAAAACATGGTAATTAAAAACCTGTACTGCATAACGAATTCTTTTTATACCATATTCTTCTCAATATCGCCCCCTCGAAAACAAAACCTCCCCGAACGCGAACTCCGGGGAATATCCGGTTCTTCGGAAATATTTCCGTAAATCCGTCACATTCGGAATACAGGGGAAATAGTGACGATTTTCGGAAAACGATTTCAAAATTCCTGAAATCACTGACGGTTCCGCCGGAAAGGTGATAACCTTGAAGCCGACGGACGATGCTTCTTTAAGACGGGAAGTGCGTCTCCCGTTAATCACGCCCCCTCATGCTCTGAGCAGGTACGGTTCGCTTTTCGAACAGACAGAATTTATAGCACAGTTCATATATTTGAAATATCACTGTAACCGCCGCAGTTTTCCTGCGTTTTGCTAACAGTTGGCTGATAACGTTTTCAGCGCTTTCAAAAACACCACAGAATATACGGCATCAGAATTTTACAGGACACAGCCATGACAGACATCATCATGAATCCGGCGGCAAAACAGGAACTCGAAAGCCGCGGCATAAGCGAATCTACCGGAATTTACGGAGAGCACCAGGTCAGGATCGGAACTGTGCGGCATCGCCGGTCATGACGTTGGTCGCAGGGGCACCGGCGATGATCAGTGGGAGGAACGCAGCGCATATCTTACGACAGAGGCCATGAAAAAATCCTTCGGTGATGATGCCATGGGGCCGGAGTATGAACAGCAGGTCAGGGACAGCATTGACAGACACAAGGGAAAAAACATCGAAGCCATGATCCTGAATTCCGCCGATTCCCTGGATATCGGAAGAGTGGCTACCGGCGCCTTCGAGATCGATAAATTCATGTTCCTGAAAACCGGGAACGGAGAAAAACCAAACCGGGAAATCGAAGCGTTGCGTCAGGAACTGGCAAAGGAGGCAGATCTCCTCCAGCGCCTTACCAATCCGCTGTGTGCCAGACGCCGCGCTCTTGATCTGCTGGACATGCAGAACGCGAATGCCCGCGGCGCCGAAGAGAAATTCCTGAATGAACAAAAGGAAGGCCTTCTTAATGATATTGCAGCAGATTTCGCCGCTGACTGGGAAGTTTCCAGCGATGACTACATGAAGCGTTTTGAGGATACCATAAAGAATAATCCCCAGATGTTCCCGGTGCTCTCAAAGTACTACAGCGGAAATGCGCGGCCGGCGTAATCAGGAAAAATGAAAAGCCGGCAGCTTCGGATACCGGCAAGACAAATCATTAACAAAAGGAGCGTGTATTCATGAAATTTATCGATGTGCTGGGAGATTTTTCTGAAAAGATCGGTCTCGGCAGACTGGAGCCCGATGCTGACGGCAGTGTGGCACTGCTGTTTGACGATCTGCACGAAATCACCTTTACGCCCGATGCGGATGACGGATCCCTGCTCATGTACTGCGAAATAGCCGATGCGGATCGGCTGGACAGGGAAGATCTTGCAAGACTTCTGAAGGCCTCCCTTCTGGGGGCGAAAACCGGAGGAGCCGCCTTCGCAATCCACGGGGCTCTCAGAAAAATCGTGCTGTGGAAACGGCACGACGACAGCTTTTCGGGGGTTGCGGATCTGGAAAATCGGGTCAATGCCTTTCTGGCTCAGGTGATCTTCTGGAAGGAGCATCTTGAGGATCGCCCTTCCGAAAACGAAGAAGTGCCTGCCCCTTCCTCCGGAATCCCGGAAACTGCCGCCGGCTTTAATTTCCTGTCCATGTCCGTATAGGCCCGGCAAACATTCCGGAACCTGGGTGGCATGCCGAAAAGTCCGGGGCTGAGTTTCTGCCCCGGAGTTCCTGATCTCGGAAGCATTCCTGAACTCCTGCCGGACGAACTGCCGTGTCAGGCAGTTTTTCCGGCAGCATGGCAATGCCGCTGTCCGCCCGGCAGAAACTCAGGAATCCTCCAGACTTTTCACAAAGCGCAGCACCTCGGCGATCTGGAGTATCAGATCCTCCGGGACATATTCGTCCTCCTTCCCCTCCTCAAAAAGAGCCCGGGCCAGCGGCGCTTCTCTCATAATGGGAATCTTCTCCTCCCGGGCCGCCTCGATCATTCTCCGGGCCATATCGCCCTCGCCTTTGGCCAGAATCACCGGCAGGGGATCCTTTTCCGCATCATAATCAAGAGCCACGGCGTACTTTACCGGTTCCTTTTTCCTGTCATTCATATTTTCTCCCCCGTATCTGCATGTCAGCGGATATCCCGGTCCGGATTAACCCGGAAATCCTCCAGCTCCTGATCCGCCATTCTTTCCTGAAGCACCTTCTCATTGAAAAGCCAGATTTCCTCATGATTTTCCAGCTTTTTGAGCTTCTTCCGGCTCTGCCGCTCCAGCTCCTGGGCTTCCTGAAAAATCCGCTCCGCTTCCTGCACCTGCTTTTCAGCCTTGCGGACCGCCTCCTGATATGTCAGCTCATCGGTATACAGCTGCTTGATGGAGGCATTGAATTTCTGAATCTCGCTTACCGGATAGCGGCCCTGCATCAGCTTTGCGTAGCGCCGCTTCTCTTCATCCGTGCGCCAGGCAATATAATCGTCCAGCGCCTTCTTTTTGCTCTTAAGCTCCATTTTGGCCTGTTCCAGCTGCTTGCCCCTGAGAATACGGGAATTGGTGCTGTCATTAAGCCGGCGTTCCCGGATTTCCTTAAGCCCCCGGAGCGGATAAACAGCCATCAGGAGTTTCTCCCGAATTCAGCTGCAAACCGGAGCACCTCGGCCACCTGAACCAGGAGGCTGTCGGGAATATACTGCCCTTCCTCTCCTTCCGCAAAAAGTGCCCGGGCCAGCGGCGGTTCCCGCATTACGGGAATTTTTTCCTCCCGGGCCACCGCTATCATCCGGAGTGCCATCTCGCCCTCACCCTTGGCCAGAATCAGAGGCAGGGGCTGGGTATCCCGGTCAAAATCCAGCGCCACGGCATAGTGAGTCGGGTTGACCACCAGCACCTTGGCCTTGCGGGTTTTGCTGATGGTTCCCTGGTTAAGAAGCTCCCGGTGCAGCTGCTTTCTCTTGGATTTGATCATGGGGTCGCCATCCATTTCTTTGTATTCGCGCTTTACCTCATCCTTGCTCATCATGTGATCCTTGGTGTACTTGAATTTCGTATACAGGAAGTCAATGGCTGCAATGGCCGAAAACGTCAGGATAGTATACAGAAGCAGCACCTTCAGCATTTCGGCAGCCACCGCTATCAGCAATTTCGGATCGGCATTGGGAAGCTTGAAGATGTTCTCCGCATTCTTGGTCACCGCCAGATATACTGAAACTGTCAGCACCACCACCTTGAGGACATTTTTGACAAATTCAAAAACGTTCTTGACGCTGAAAACCTTTTTAAACCACTTGGAGGGGCTGAGATTCGACAGCTTTGGCATTGCCGCCTTGGGAGCCACCAGAAAGCCTATCTGGGCCATGAGAGACGCCGCGGTGCAGGCCATGACAATGGCCACCATGGGAAGCACCAGACTGACGCTGATGTTAACGATGAGTCCCCCCATCAGGGGCAGCGCCTCGCTGTAATCCATTACCGGAGCATTCACAAAGATATATTCCATCCCCTGGGAAAGACGGACATAGATATCGGAACCGAAGGAAACAAAATAGACCAGGGCGCCGATAATTCCGGCTGCCGAAACTATTTCCGTGCTTTTGGGGACATCGCCCTTTTCCCGGGATTCCCTGAGCCGTTTGTCGGTTGGCTGTTCTGTCTTTTCTCCGCTCATAATCCGCTCCGCGCGCATTGAACGCTGTCATGTCCGCTGTCGATAATTTTATAGCCCTTTCCCGGAAGATAAAACAAAAAAAATAGCCATGTTTTTTAAGTACTTCGTAAATGATGTTCAGCCGCTTCATGACACCGGCATAAAAGCATCGTGGCGAAAACAGTCATAAATCACAGGTTTCAAACAAATTTTTCCATCCCTGAAACCACTGCTGCCATAACACCTCCGAAAAATCCAGACATCGGGAATAATCGCCGCGACATCTGTGCAAAATCGGCAATTATTGCAGTTCAGGCATTGCGATGTCATTCTTTATATTATTTATATCCGTAAACGATTAATATATAAAGATTATTATTCAGCATCAAAACTTACACCACGTTTCCAAAACTACAATAAAAATTTAACAGCATCCGTTTTCGGTCATTACATTTTCAGCATGGTACTCATCACATAATTCAATATTATCACCATAGTAAAATTATATTTACAGGTTCGAAATACTGCCTATAATACCAAATCACAATCACCAGAAGCAGGTATAACCATGGCCATAAAAACAATCAAAAGCATAAAAAAAGCTCAAAAAATTCACATCCGGAGTCAGCGTTTTGTTCGTGATTCCGTGTTTAAAATTCTCTTCAGCGAAAAAAGCAATGTTGAACGGCTATACACCGAAATATCCGGCGAAAAACCGGAAAACAGGACAATTCTGACTCTCACTCTCAACGAAAAATCACTGTCAACAAATCTGCGCAACGATCTGGGGTTTATTGTCAGGGACGGTCAGGAATCAACTCTCTTTCTTGTAGAAGCTCAGAGTACCTGGTGTCCCAACATGGCATTAAGAATGAACGAATATCTGATTGCCACCTACAGACAGTATCTTGCCGGCAATGACCAAAAACAAAAAATCACAGGTCAAAACATCATCACTCTTCCTCCGCCGGTGTTCTACATCATTTCCACCTGCGGGAAGAAAAATCAGAATGAGATGCACTTCTCGGACATGTTCAGTCATCAGAGCAAAAGCAACTTCAACTTCACCGTCTTCATTCTTGAAGATGAAAACAGCAGCACGATTTCAGGCCAGTATATAGGCTTCTGCAGGATTTACAAAAAATTGGCCGCCGCACAAAAGAATGGGGTAGAATGTTTCGAAAAGGTTTTTGAGGAATGCAAAAAAAAAGGGTATCTGGTATCTTTTCTTAACGAACACAAAAACGAACTGGAGGGCTACATGATGGAAGAAATCGAAGACAGAATGGCATTTGAGAAATTTATGCAAAGGAGTAACAAAAAAGCTGTGGAAGAGGCCAAACCTGGCATCATTGCAGAGGCCAAACCCGGCATCATTGCAGAGGCCAAACCTGGCATCATTGCAGAGGCCAAACCTGGCATTATTGAAGAGGCCAAACCTGGCATCTTTAATGATGCCAAAAAAGAACTTTTCGAATGTATTATGCTTTACAAAAAAGGCGTAATCGAAAAATCAGAGGCTGCCAAAAGGCTTGGTTATTCTCTTTCACAAATTGATATGATGCTGAACTGAAATCACAAAAGACGATCGGCCGGTTTCAGTATTTTTTCTCCGAATTCCGGCCTCTCCGCTTGCAGATGTGATTCCTGCCGGGAGCAGGCGGTTCCGAACTTGTTTCATAACTGACAAACCTCTGTTCGATGCAGCTCATGTCAGATTCCGCTCCGCTGTCGAAGGCACCTTTCAAAAAGTTTGGCATCTCTGTCTTCGAACATCAAAACGAACTGGAGGGCTTAAATGTCAGACATCATAGAACGACTGGAATTTGAGGAATTTCTGCGAAGAAGTAACGAAGAGGCTGTGGAGGAAGCCACACGTATCATCATTGAAAAGGCCAAACCTGACATCATTGAAAAGGCCAAACCTGACATCATTGAAAAGGCCAAACCTGACATCATTGAAAAGGCCAAACCTGACATCATTGCAGCGGCCTACAAGGAGATTTTCGAATGCCTTATGCTTGCAAAGAAAGGTATAATCGAAAAATCGGAGGCTGCCAAAAGGCTTGGATATTCTCTTTCACAAATTGATATGATGCTGAACTGAAATCACGAAAGACGATCAGCCGGTTTCAGTATTTTTATCTCCGAATTCCGATTCTGCACCCTATAATAAGTACGGTTCCTGCCGGGGGCAGGCAAACTGTTACGGACTTGTTTCATGACAGACGAACCACTGTTCAATGTTGCTCATATTAAACTCCGCACCGCAGTCGAAGGCCCCTTCGAAAGGTGCTGTATCTGGTTTCAGGGATGTATTCTGAAATGTCCCGGATGCATAAATCCGGATCTTCAGGAGCTCCGCCCCCGCCATATCTGCACTCTGTCCCGGCTTACCGGAATTATCGCTGACGCCCGGGACAGATTTCGCATTGAAGGCGTTACCTTCTCCGGAGGAGAACCTTTGTTGCAGCAGGATCTCTGGCTTCTGTGCCGAAATATCAGAACCATGGGTCTCGGCATTATCATCTTTACCGGCTTTCTTCCCGAAAAAATCCCCCGAAAAATCAGGGAGAATTCAGATCTGGCACTGGCCGGCCCCTATATTGCGTCCCGGCATGATGACAGCCGTTTTCTTCTGGGATCCGAAAACAAAACAATTATCGAATATTCCGCCCGCTATCACGAAAAGCTCTCTTATTTTGAGATGGCCAGTCATGATATTATGGAGGAGGCATGTCTGGGGAAGGCAGGTCCGGGAGAGGCGGAAATATTCTTCAACGGCAACTGAAAATTCCGCCCCGGATAATGCCCAAGATCTCCAATCCGGGGGCGGAAGAATATCCGGCCCTGCTTTTCATGGACTTAAACATTATGAGCCGTTCCCTGTCTGAGAAAATTCAAATATCACTGGCAAAATCCCGCTATATCGTGCCCTTCAGGATTGTCAGCGGAGGCTCCTCCGGAGAACCCCGGGAAAACAGATTCAACGAATCAGGATCCTGCGACACTGTCAGGAGGCTTTTGGAAAATTCCCCCGAATGGCAGCAAATCCGGGACAACCAGGAACTGGCTCTCCGCAACAGTCCGGGGGAAAAAAATTCCCATACCGTACTTGACAGCGACATCTATCGCCATATCCTGAATACCGTATCCCTGAATTTACGGGATTCCGAATCCGAATCTCTGTCCGGCTACAGCATCGGCTCCGCCTGGGAATACCGGCCTGTAAAAAACAATCCTCTGACGATAATCTGGAATCGCCACGGCAATAACCGGACAGAACCTCAGACAGCCTTCAGAATTGTCCGGGCCGGTCTTTTCGTGTTCCGTACCGGAGTTGCCCTCTTCTGGTTCGAACTCGGCGATCCCTTCCAGGATTACCGTTCTCCCTTCGGAGACCTGGATTCTCTGATAGACTTCCAGAGCAAAATAAAGGAGCTGTCTGCAAAATGGCTGAAAAAGAGTTTCCGTCTGGCTTCTGACGGGGATTCGAATTTTTTCATTACCGGAATCTGGATTGCCGGAATTCTGAATTCTCTTTTCAAGAATTCCGGACTGGAAGTGTCATACTACTCGTCAAGAAATGCCGCAAATCTGGAGGAACCGATCCCGGAAGGAATCAATGAACTCCCGGATACGGCCATGATTTTCAGTCTCACCACCATGAAGGCCGTGCACGACTATGATTTCGAGAGTGTCAGAAAGGAACTTACCGGGCTTGGCTTTATGCTGAGTAACGGTTTCGACTGGAACTACCTTCTTCCCGAGGATGCTGACCAGAAGGCCCTGAGACCTTTTGCCAATGTGGTCTGGACCGCCTCCGCATTCGGTCTCGGGCAATGTTCGGTTTACGACAGCAGAGGCAAGAGCTTTTTTGAAAATATTCTTCCGGACCGGATGTTTTTCGACTATTTCATGATCTACGTCATCCTGCTGTATCAGCATTACAGCGTCCTGTACTACTCCGAACAGCTGGAGATGTCCTTCCCTTCACAACTGGACAAAATAAGTCTTAACACCCTGAACAGCTTCTCCGAAAGAATTAATCTGTTTCTGGTAAAAAGCGTCTACGCCTCCGTCAGCTACCTGGAGCAGCATAACCTGGTGTACCGGTATCTCGGAAAAACTCTCCGCATCAATGACAACATCCGGGATCTCACCGTGGGGCTCGATTCCCTGGGAAAGCTCATCAGAAACCGTCAGGAGGATGAGGATGCCGAACGGGAAAAGGAAATTCAGAGCTCGATTAATTTCCTGGCGCTCCTGATTATCGCCTCGGCACTCACCGATATCTACGCCGTTGCCAATGAGAACCTTCCGGATCTTTTAATCAGTCTCCGCACCGTCTTTCCGGCCCTTTGGGACTTGTTACATTCTCTGTGTCCGCATTTGTTCAGCAATGACTTTTCCGAACAGCAGCCGGAGCATTGGGTATGGATAAAACTCGGGGCCTTCCTGTTTGTAATGGGCTACTTCGTGTGGTTCGTATGGAAGTTCTGGAAACTTAACTCCCGGAAAAAAATCAGAAAGAAGCCGGAATCCCGTAACGGACGATCCCGGCATTCTGACTGACGGCAGGTCAGAGGCAGCCATCAGGCAAAAACAAACTCAAGACCGCTGCCGTCTCCCCGTGCCCGCACCTCCAGACGGCCGCCCCGGAATTCCCGGAGATCCTCCTTGTTGTCAAACAGGAATTTCGCCAGAGGATCCAGCAGGCGGTCATTGATGGCATTCAGCACCTGCCGGCCGCCCTTGGCCCGATCCAGTCCGTCAAGGATATACCTGAGCACCGCCATTTCATCAGGGTAAACTACCGTGAGATCGTACTTTTCCTGAATCCCCCTGCCGATCGGCTTCAGCTTGGAACTGGCGATTTTATAGATGAATTCCTCGCTCTGAATGAAGTTAAACGGCACAATGTTGTTGTAGCCGATACGCCCCAGAAGCTCCGGTCTCCCGAGCTCACTGTCGAAATAGTTTTTGACCTCCTTGATAAATTCCTGAGCCGTTTCGGCATCGTTTCCGGAAAACCTGACCTTTGCGGCGCCGAGATTCGAAGTGAAAATGATGATGGTGTCACTGAAATACACCGTCTCCCCCCTGGAATCGGTAAGTCTGCCGTCCTCCAGAATCTGCAGGAAGATATCCAGAATCCGGGGATTCGGCTTGGCGGCCTTCTCGATCTCGTCAAACAGGATGACGCTGAAGGGCTTTTCCCGCACCGCATTGGTCAACTGTCCGCCCTCTTCATAGCCCACAAATCCCGGAGGCGCTCCGATAAGCTTCTGATCCGAATTATCCTGGGCATACTCCGACATGTCGAACCTGATACAGGCCTGCTCGTCCCCGAAAAGAAACTTCGCCAGGGCTTTGGAAAGCTCGGTCTTGCCCACGCCGGTGGGCCCGACAAAGAAAAACACGCCCCGGGGCATGGAACGGGATGAGGTCTTGTGAAGTCCGGTAAGACCCATGTAGGCCTTGATGATTGTCGCCTCGATCTTCCTGATGGCCTGATCCTGTCCCACCACGCTTTCCGCCAGGATCCGCCTGATGTTCCTGAGCCGGTCGAGCTCCAGCTTCTCCCAGGGATTTTCCTTTTCGCCGTACCGGAACAGGTAAAACAGCTTCTCAAAGGAAAGATCCGGGGTCTTCCGGGACAGTCTGGAAAGCTGCACTATCTCCCGGCCGGTAAAGCCGTCCAGCATATCCACCCAGGTGGCGAATTCGGGAGCGGCGGTCATTCTTTTTCCTTTGGGAAGCCTGACCTGAAAGCCGTCGGCAATAAGCTCCATCATCGCCTTTCTCTCCAGCCGATCCGGAACCGACATGGTGATAATTTCCACTTCGGGATTGTTCTGATAAAGCGCCAGCGGCACCGCCCCGATTTTGTTGGCAATAATCACCACCGTGCTTTCGTTGCAGTCCTGACTGAAATACTCCACCCGGCGATCCTTCAGGGCTTTGGCCAGCATGGTAAGACCGTTTCTTTCCTCCTCGGGACTGTCGTGGCGGCTGAAAAGATATTCCCCCCAGTTGATAATGAATGCCGATTTCTTCCGGTCGTTCCTGAGATTGCGGTATACGAGAGGCAGAAACTCGTCCGGCTTTGTCAGTACCGGTGCCGCATCCTCCGCAGTCTCCGGGATATCGGCCTCGCTGAAATCATAGGCATCACCCTGAACCCTGACCGCAGTTCCGGTATCAAGAGAAGACATGCTGCCCGGCTTTTCCTCCACGGCTCCCTCAATCCGATCCCAGTACATGATTTCCCGAAAATCCATCTCCAGAAGAAGCTCCCTGAGGATCTCCCGGAGAGACATGAGCTTCCCCCGGGAAAGAAACACGTCCCCGACATTGCCGTCAATGATGAGGCACTTCCGGATTCCCAGACTTCTCCGGATCTTCCTTATGCTGTTTTCAACCGACATCAGTTATCTCCTTCAGCTGTTTTCTTAATCTGACAGGCCCGTTCAGCCATTGTCATGCCTGGTACCCTGCTTCATCGTCTGCATTTTTCTGTTCTGAAGCCGGTCCGGATTCTCCCAGTCAACATGACGGGCGGCAATCTTCATGCCGTAAACCTTTTCCAGGGTTTCCAGGAATGGATTCTCGTCCCTGGTGCAGGCCATTCCCTCGTAGCCTTCAAAATGGTAAATGAAGCGGCCGTCCAGATACACCTCGAATGTCACCTGCCGGCCGTCAGTTCTTTTTACGGCAATGTTTACCACATTCTTTGCACGGTCGATTCTGATGCACTGCCGGGGATCAAATACAAAGCCCCGTTTCCGGATGGCTCCGATGATCATGCCGATAGCCTTTTTCCGCATCATTTCGTCGCGAATGCTCTCGTCAACGCTGCCGCTGAGCTCCATGGCAGATTCCTCGGTCAAAGGCCCCGCATCCTTAAGCATGCTGTCCACCCGGGAGGTATCCAGGCCGTGTCTGACAAGCTCGGTCTTCATTCTTCCGAGAACCTTCTCCCGGTTCTTTTCCAGAAGACGATCCGTCTTCTCCCGGTATTTGGTCCGGGCACTTTCAAGAGCCGCATCGAAGGAAGCCTGGTCCCCGCTAAGAAGTTCCCGGTAAACGCATTCCCGGAGCCCGATATCCTGAATTCCGGAAAGCCTCCGGGTATCCTCCTCCGTCATGGAAAAACGTTTCTCCCGTCCGGCCTGTCTGAGCTCCTCCTGATACCGTTCCATATTCGCAAACAGCTGTTCATGTATCATTTCCGGGAGAATGTCCAGCTTCGGACCGGTCAGCTCCCGCACTGTCCGGTTCAGCTCCCGGGCCCGCTCCATAATCCGGACCCGTTCCTCCGGAGTTCCGGAGCGGTTCTTTATCTCCCCGAGAAAGCTTTCAAAATCCTTAAGACGGTTCAGAATTTCGGACTTCGAATCTTCCAGGGAGGCAATATAGCCGTTCACTTCCCTTCCGGAAAACCTGGTGGCATTGGCTCTGATATCCGCAATCACCTCGTCAATCCGATGCAGGGAATCCGAAGCTCTGTCGCAGATTCCCTGGCATTCCGCGGCCGCAACATCAAGACTTACCGTAACTCTGTGGCTCATAATTCCGTTCCTCCGTTATTCCCGTGCTCAGACTGGCATTTTTCGGCCTTTGCCGTTTTTGAATTTTTTCGCATTTCCGGCTCCCGGTTTGCCGCCGTGGTTCTGGCGTCTGCCGTCCCGGAGGCCGCCTCCTGAAAATTTCCGGACTGCAAAATCCAGCTCGTCCGCAAGTTCCCTGACTGACTGAATATGCTGCGGGGATACCGTAACCAGCGGCCTTGCCGCCTCAAGACAGCATCTGACATTTTTAAGAATTTCCCGGCACTGCCCGGCCTTATCGGGATTCCACATAATCAGGTTCAGATTATCCCGGCTTTTCAGAAACGGGACTCCCAGTGTGTTTTCAGCCGCCCTGAGCCCGGAAACCGCAGAAAGCAGGCTGTCCAGGGCCGTCCCCTGCTCCTTTGGTTCGGTCTTCAGAATATCCAGTCCTTCAAAGGGATTTACAAAAGAAAGAACCGCCTCCTCTGAAAACCCCAGAGCCCGGAAATAGTAGTACTGTTCCGTTTCCGGAGCATCGTATTTGTCCGAGATGCTCCGGAAATCGGCCAGAATCTCCCCTTCGGGGCGCCCGATAAAGCCGGCAATATTCAGGATGCGCGGGGTAAGGTAGATAATGTTGTCCTTGATTTCGTCATCATTGATGATGAGATTTCTGGCAGCCGTATACAAATCATTCCACCATCTTCCGGCCGTTTCGGTTTTTACCGTGTCGGCAAAGCCGGTACGGTCTTTTGCCAGACTCCGGCACAGAATATAAATCCCCTCAATCATGTCCGTGCCGTCCGGGGACTCGCCGGATACCGTTTCCAGCACTGCTCCCGCGTCGTCAAAGACTCCGAAGAGACTCATAATCTCCGGAACCGCATCTTCCCTGTTTTCTGAAAACAGAGCCCTCATTATTCGAATCAGCTCCGCCCTGACACTGTCGTAACGGATCTCGTATTCCGCCATCAAATCGACGGTTATCGAGATTCCAGCCAGAGGCCCAAAGGAGGCACTGCTCCTGAGATCCCCCCGTACCGGAACACAGCCCAGAACTCCTCCGTTTCTGCCAATTTTCAGGGCCAGCGGACGGTACGGCAGACTGTCCATAACGCCTTCGGAAATTTCCATGGTCCGGAAGCCGTGTTTCCGGGAAGCCAGGATGTCGGAGATTTCACCGGAATGCATCATGAACAGGGTATCCCCGGCATCCAGTCCGGCTCTGAAGCTCAGGCTCTTCAGAATATCCGCCGGAAGTTCTCCGAGCTTCGCGGGAACAAACGAATCCGGAAGTCCCAGCTCTCCGGGAAGCCCCGAGGTTCCGTTCATAACCTCCAGGGCCCTGACAAAACTGTCTCCAGACAGGTATTTAAACAGAAAGGAGTCCGTCTCGTCATTCCCGGAGGAAACAGAAAACAGCACCGGATCCCGGGCATATTCCAGCTTGAGCCGCAGTCTGACCGGAACATGCAGAAAGGAAGTCTCCGCAATCTCAACGGAATCAATCACCTCTTTTCTGACAAGACCGATTCTCCGATTCGTCTGATGAGCGGCAATAAATCCGGCAGTCAGGTTCCTGAGCTCGGTCTCATCTGTTTCATAATGAGGCAGCGATCTCAATAATTCCGCCCGGGCATCGGTATCGTCATCATCGCAGCGCATAACCCCGGAAAAGTCTTCGGAAAAATCAAGCCCCCGGTCATGAAAGGTCATGGATACCCTGACCTCCTTCTGCCTGACCTGCCCCGAGGGAAGCATGCCTTCCAGAAGAAGCTTCCGTCCTCTCTCTGTAAGCTCGAAATCCCCGATACGGTAATCATTGAAGCGGTTTTCGTCAAAGCCAACTCCGGAACCGGAAAAAGGAGAATCCGGCGCCATGCCGACAATCTCCGTATCAAACATTCTGGAAAGCTCCCGGGCAAAAATATAATGCAGCCGGGCCGGAACTCCGATACTTTCCAGCTTCTCATGAACAGAAACCTCCCGATCCCGGGAATCTCTGACAAAAAGCAGGATGATATATGAGACTCCGGATGCCTGACGCACCTCCTCATAATTCACCACGGTCCGCATCTCCGAAAGCGGGGCCGGAAGAACAATATCAAAAGCGAATTCCATTATTCACGCCCTCCTCTCCGAAAACCCCCGGGACCGAAACGGCCGTCCGCGATTTTTCTCTTTCCGATAATGTCCGCGGAATCCAGCATTTTTCCTTCCCGTTCGATGGTGCCGATAATCTTCTCGTATACCCGGAAATCCTTCTGGTCATAATCCGATCTCCCGTGTACGTCCGGAAGGTCAATGACCCCCTTGCGAATCAGGAACTCCCGGTTCCCCACCACTATCAGGAGCCGGCGGGCCCGGGAAAGCGCCACATTTATACGCTGATAATTCTTGATAAACTCAGGGGAGCCTTTCTCCTTCCAGTTGTTTCTGACCATTGACACAAGGATGATATCTCTTTCGTCTCCCTGAAAATCATCCACGGTACTGACCACCGGCCGCTCGTCCCGATCCTGACGAAATCCGGGAAGCTTCTTCAGGTTGTTCAGCAATTTCTTGATCCGGTCGGCCTGGGCTCCGTAGGTGGAAATGACCCCGATACTGAGCTTGTCGCGCTTTTTGTTTTCGGGCTTCATAAAAAACTCATTCAGCCGGTTAATCAGAGCCACCACCACCTCGGCCTCCTCCTCATTAACGAAGGAGGTGGCATCCTGAGATTCCCGGCTCTCCAGACCGTGGCAGTTAACAAAATACACGCTTTTTTCCGGTCTCAGGATATTGATGTCGTTGACTGTCAGAGTCACATTATGCTGCTTGTTGTTGTTCTGACCGCTGTACCCGAGTCTGAGTTCGTTCCGGTAAAAATGGTTGAACACCTTCATAATGGATTCATGACAGCGGTACTGCTGGTTAAGCATCACCTTGTAGTCATCGCGGATCTCCTCAAAAAGCCGCTTGAAGAAGGAAATCTCGTACATCCGGCAGAACTTTCTGTTCATCTCGAAGTTGAATTTTGCGGAGTCCAGCCCCTGAAACTCCTCCGGCCTCATCTTCGCCAGATCGTACATGGGGTTGAGCTGCCGGTGATCTCCCACCAGTATCACCGTTTTGCCGTAAAGCACCGGTATCAGGAGATCCACAAAGCTGGATTTCGAAACCTCGTCGATAATCACCGTGTCTATGCCGGTTTCCTTAAGATTAAATCTGTCAATTCCCAGAAGCTGACTGCTTTTGTCGCTGAATTTAAAGCTCTCCCGGCTGGTGCATGTTATGCCGTAGACATTGGCAGATTCAAAAAGCTCATCCGTATATTCGCCGGTATCCTCCTTAATCACCTCGGGACGGGACAGGTACCCGACAATGCTCTCGTACATCGGAATTTTTTCCAGGTTTTCAGCCGCCTTCTCCCGGGCGTTTGCCTCAAGAGATTTCCATTCGGACTCCATTCTGATAAAGGCTTCCTCGGGACTGCTCCATTCTCCCGGCAGATTGAAATTCCGGAAAAACTGCCGGATTTTCTCGGTAAGCCCGATCTGATCCCGCTGAATCGACTGAAACAGATCGCTGTTATTGAGCTCGTTAATCCTTTGCTGAGAGGAGGCAATCTGATTCTGAATCTCCTCTTTCCGGGCATTTGTTCTTTCGATATCCTGCAAAAGCGGGGCCTCCGCGGCATCCAGTTCCGCAATCAGATTTTTTCTGATATCCCGCACCGCGTTCCGAATCCTGAAAATCTCCGAAAGCGCCTTTTCGCGGTTCCGCATCAGCCACTCAAATGAAAACACCGCCCGGAGCAGGGAATTATCAGGTGTGCTGTCCGCTTCCCGGGCCTTCAGGGCATTGAGATCATTGGTTACCTTTTTGAACTCCGCCTGAAGACGGTCATATTCCTCCTGCATTTCCGGCCGGACCTCATCCATATCCTCGTCCACGCAGGCCCGCTTCTGTCTCCGGAGCTCGTCTCTCCTGAGCTCCAGGGCGGTTCTTTCGGAATCAGGGCTGAGCGCGGCAAGCTCGGCGTTCACAGTCTCGGCATCAATGCTGTCAATAATGTCCAGGGCCTTCTCCCGATCCCGGGCCAGATACGGAAGGCCGGACAGCGGAGCAAGCCCGGCACGGAGAGCATCCAGGTATTCCGGAACGTAAAGCTCCCCGATGTTCATACGGCCCTCAGAAGTGTTCTTTCCCGAAAACACGGCATTCCCGCCGCTGAGAACATTCCGGGTTCTGGAATACCGCTCCCGGCGTTTCAGAAGAACGGACTCCTCTTCCTGACACCTTTCAAAATCCGCACGGAACCCGGCGATTTTTTCGTCAAGGCTGTCGATCTCCCTCATGATCCTCCGGTATTCCTCGGTTCTGGAGGCAATGCGGTTCCGTGCCAGCTTCAGCCGATCCATCTCATTCTGAAAGCTGTCCTTCATTTCGTGGAAATTCCGGAAATGACTGATGGCCCGGTTCATATTGCTGCAGATATTGAGATAAAAGTTCATGACCAGCTTTTCGGGATCGTAGTCATTGTCCTGCCGGCGCCTGTTATCCGGGATAAGTCTCAGAGGGACGATATCCGCAATCTTCGGCAACCGGTCAAAAACATTGTCTATCGCCTTGTGGGTCTCGCTGGAAATCATCACCTTTTTGCCGCGATGCACCAGCTGGGAGACAATTTCGGCAATAACCTGGGTTTTGCCGGTTCCGGGAGGTCCCTGCAACAGAAAAATCCCGTTGGACTCCACGGATTTCCGGACCGCCTCCTGCTGTTTTTCATTAAGAAGTCCGTCCAGATACCAGTGCCATTTTTCCCCGGAAACGGCTGAAGGCTCCGCAAGGTCCCCCGGAGAAAAGAGATAGGTGGAAAGGTAGGGATTTTTGACATACCCCCGGAAAAAGTCATCCACCGCCTTCCTCTGACGATCCAGCTTCATTCTGTCAGGCCGCTCATCATATGAAAGAAAAACACAGGATGAAGCCTGGGACATGATTTGTCCGAATCTGTCAGGATTGTCGTAATCATAGGGTCTCAGGTACAGCAGGAGCTCCGTTTGGGTAAAGCTCTCGATAATCTGCTTTTTGCGAAGCTCAAGATCGTTCCCGATGGCAGCTTTGAGAAGCTCCTTCTCCCGGTTCATGGACAGCCGGCTGTTTTCGGAATAACGCTTTCTGAAATCCCGTAGTCTGGTCATGAATTCCTCCCGGAGGCTGATAATCTTCCGGCGATCCTCCTCGCAAAGCTCACCGCCCCAGACTGCGGCAATTTTGTTCCAGGCAATGCTGAGCCATTTCGTGCTGAAAAAATCGGTGTCCCCGCAGCAGGCCGAAAAAAGCCTGATAATTCTTTTGTCGGCACCGCGGGCGCCGAGCGCGGGGATAAGCTCCCGGACGATGTAATCGCCCGTGGCTTTCTGTTCGGCCGCCCTGCCGTACTTCTCCTCCAGTTTCCTGAGTTCCTTTGCAAGTCTGAGGGCTGACTGATTTTCGACTGCGGCCAGTTCCTCCTCGGGGAGCACATCTCTTTCCACTGCGGAAAGTCTGGACTCAATACCGATGGTTTTCGGGTAAATCCTTTTTCCGGAAGAACTCTGTTGCGGAGACGCGGGATCCCGGTCGGAAAGAATGACATTTCCGGAGGCCAGACGTCTTATGGCCCGAATCGTACGGTTTCTTCCTTCTTCGGTTTCCAGTTCCCTTTTATCGAAACGGAAGGAAAGCCGGAGCACCAGGACGGGAATGCCACCTGCCTCATCGGTATCCAGAATCGGATTCCGGAGAAAATGCCGGTTGCCATCCAGAAGATGCTCCCTGAGAGAAGGATCCTCTCTGAGCTGTGCCGGTGTAACGGCAAATCCCCTAATAGCGTCCGCGGAAAAAGCCCGGAAACATCTTTTTGCCAGAAAATCCAGGTAGTATTCCCGGGCCCGGAAGTAATCCATCCAGGCATCGTGAAGGCTCAGGGCCTCCGCAGGATTGCTGACGGTATAGCAGTCCCGGACCAGGATATCGATGTTGTCCGGAGAAAAGATGGTTTTTGCAAAATCCAAACGATCCGACTGCCAGTCCGCGGCCATAAAGGAGGTACCGTTTCTGGTGACAATATTCTTGCGTTCAAGGGCGATTACGGCGGGGCCCGTAAAAATGAAATCCCGGGGTGATTCCATGGTCTCGTCAATGTACTCAAGCCCCTTTACCTGAAAGCTGCGGACCCTGGCTCCCTCGACAATATCTCCGATAAGAAACAAATTCTGGTGTTCGGGAAGAATCTCCTTCATCGCCGGGGTCAGCTCGGGACGGATTACCAGATTATGGAGAAAACGGGTGGTTCCGGAACTGGATGTTTCTCTCTCGCGGATAAAGTTCGGACAGGAGATGAAGTATCTCTTGGGAAGTCCTGACGGGAAACAGATTCTGACAAACTCCTCAAAGGAAACACGGCGGCTTCCGGGAACTCTTTTGGAGAGTTTTTCGTACTGCTCCTCAAGACTGCCGCGGTATATTTCTCCGGGAAACCGGCTGCCCTCACGGCGTTTGGCCGAAAAGTCTATCAGAATGAAAGAATCTGAAGTAACGCCTTTCAATTCATGCTCAGCCATAACTTTAAAGCCTCCCGAAAAAATTGAAATTTATTGACAGCTGTAAAAGTATCCGAACCACAGGTTTTAATGCTACATAACAAGCCATCTTCAGATTGTGATACACAACTAAAAAATCAATCATGACATTGATTTTTGCAAAAGGATTATCACAAATAAACAAAAGAGGTGGCTATACAATAATCCTGAGTATCTGCGAAAAACAAAACGCATCACAGAATCATACTAATCCTTTTCCTTCAGCCAAGTGTAATGTGACAAAATACGCGTTCAGGAATTTTTTAGTGCAAAAGCTTCTTAATCAAAAGCTGCATGCATGAGTAATGCGGATGATTGTTCTGTCCAGAGAATTCCGCAAAATGCCGAATGCCACAAAAATATCAGGGACCGTTGCTTATTCTCAAAGGCCGGCTGACATAATCAGCAGTCCCAACAGGATATTATTCCACGGTCCGGCAGTCCGCACGACGCTCCTTACATTGTGCCATTGTGCCATTGTGCCATTGTGCCATTGTGCCATTGTGCCATTGTGCCATTGTGCCATTGTGCCACTGTGCCATTGTGCCACTGTGCCATTGTGCCACTGTGCCATTGTGCCATTGTGCCATTGTGCCATTGTGCCATTGTGCCATTGTGCCATTGTGCCATTGTGCCATTGTGCCAGATACTTCAATGATGTAGCAAAATTGCCAAAGGGAGCATAAAATGGAAATTTATGCGGTATCGTTAAAAGAGGTTTTTATGACAGAAAGCCAAAACATCGAATACAAGGAATCCTGGCGGGATGAATACCTTAAGTGGGTGTGCGGCTTTGCCAATGCTCAGGGTGGCACCATATATATCGGCATTGATGATGCCGGTAATGTTGTCGGCGTGCAGAATGTCAAAAAGCTGCAGGAAGATATCCCGAACAAGATCCAGTCAGGACTTGGCATTGTCGCTGATGTGAATAAGCTGAGCAAGGACGGGAAAGACTATTTGGAAATCAAGGTAAAGCCAAGCACTTTCCCTATCAGTTATCACGGAGAGTTCCATTATCGAAGCGGAGCAACCAAACAGCAACTGACAGGAATGGCACTGTCGGAGTTTATTATACAGAAAACCGGTTTCAAATGGGAAAGCGTCACCGTGGATAATATTACTCCTGATGATTTGGATGATGAGAGTTTCAAGATCTTCCGCAGAGAGGCTTTAAGAAAAAAACGCATGACTGCAACAGAATTGAATGTCTCCAACGAAGAACTTCTTCAGAAGCTGCATCTCATGACGGATGGAAAACTTAAGAGATCAGCTGTACTGCTGTTTTACAGAGATCCTGGGATTGTTCAGAACGGAAGCATTGTAAAAGTCGGAAAGTTCGATGAAAGAGGCAGGGTTGTTTACCATAATGATCTCGAAGAATCGCTGATTGTCAATGCCAGCAAGGTGATCGATCTCATTTATGAGTCCGGTGCAAAAAGTCGATTTCTGCCTTAGTCCGATACAACGAAGCCTTTAAAATAGCCATCCGTTTTTGGCAAAAATGGTGTTTTTGGACTTTTTGCACTCCACTCATTTATCAAATGTATCTGAAAGCGAAGATCAGTTATGAACACGATATCCGTGTTGAGGAGTATCCATTTGCCAGAGAGGCGATCCGTGAAGCCGTCTACAATGCCATAGCGCACAATTGCTATATGTACGGTGCTCCGATTCAAATACGAGTCATGAATGACGCAATTACTATAAGCAACAGCTGCATTCTGCCGAAAGGATGGACGGTAGATACGCTGATGGAACCTCATAATTCTAAACCTTACAATCCGGATATCGCCAACGTGTTTTATCGTGCCGGTTTTATTGAAAACTGGGGGCAGGGGATTCAGAAGATCTGTGATGAATGCAAGGGAATCGGAGCGGAACTTCCGGTGTATGAGCTGATAGGAACTACATTGCGAATTCGGTTTAAGGCGTTGGAGAGAGCTCTTATAGATGAGTCTAAAACTCTGAAACGCCAAAATACTGATTTGGAAGACATGTTGACGGATAAGCTAGCAAAAGCCCTGAAAAACAACCCCAAAATCACACAGAAAGAACTGGTCGCACAGCTTGATATTCCTCGCCGTACATTACAAAGGAAGGTGAATGAATTGAAAGAGAAAGGCAAAATCATCCGTAAAGGCGGCATGCGGTATGGACACTGGGAAGTAAAATAAGAACGAACGGTACCCTGTTAAAATCGTATCAATTTACCATCGGATTCACATTAATCCCAGTCACGGTCTGATATTGTAAATCAAATCCTGATTTTTTCAGAGGGATGAGAATTCCGAAAAATACTGACCGATGTCGGACAGATCTGAAAGGACTTAAAACGAATTCCGGGCCGGAGTCCTTCTCCGGAATCTGAAATCAGCCCCTTTCCTGCCGCTATTTTGTCCGCTCCGCCCACAGTCATTTCCGGGGCTCGCCTGAGACTTCGTCATTCCCGATATCTGCCTCCCCGGTTTTCCATTATAATTACGGCGGGGAAGCATTATCCGCTCCCGGATATCTGTAACGCCCTCGGGAAGGATCGGACAGCATGGAATATCTAGACTTAGCCGGCAATAAAATATTCAAGGATCTGGTAACCAGCAGCAGCGCCTACGTTGACAAGACCGCAAATATCGCCGAACTGTACCAGGCGCACTCAAAATTCGAAATGCTGACCCGGCCCTTCGGTTTCGGAAAAACCGTATTCCTGGACACCCTTTATTACATGTTTTCCAAAAGGCATCCGGAGTTTTTCGAAAACCTGGCCGTCACCACCATGAACATCAATATTCCGAAGGAAAGCGTGGTAAAGATAGACTTTTCCGGCGCCAAAACCCAGACATCAGAAGACATGGCGGATTTTCTGTTCAATTTCTACCGTCAGACGGTTTTTGAATACGGACTTGACGGTCACATCTCCAGCGAAGATACCACCTACTGGCAGACGGTGAACTTTATAAAGCTTCTGGCCCAGGACAGCCCTACCGGAAAGGCAGTGCTGCTTATCGACAACTATGACAGTCCTATCATCAGGGAATTTTTCAACAAAACCAAAATCACCGCCATCTACAAGGTTCTTTTGGATTTTTACCGGGCGCTCTGGACCTCGCAGGAGCTCATCGACTGGTGCGTGCTCACGGGGGAAATCAAATTCTTTCTGCATCACCCCAAGTACGAGGGACTGCCCTATATCACCGATCTCACCTTTAACGAACGGGCAAATGCCATCTGCGGTTTTACCCCGGGCGACATGAAGAAGCACTACAATGACTTCATTCAGGACGAGGCAGAAATCGCCGGAGTTACCGCGGAGCAGTTTCTGTCCAATCTGGGAGACTGGTACGGCGGCTTCCGCTACACAGGACACAAGATCAGCGTCATGCGCCCCTCCAGCATCAAAAGTTTTCTCAGCCTTTCCAATCAGAACGTCTACCGGGAGTACTATCCATTCCGGCATGTGGAAAACTTTCTGCCCCGGCTTCTTAAAAAGTACGGTCTTAACCATGAAAAGCTGCTGTCCCCCGCAAGCTGCGGCTATACCTTTGCCGAATGGAACACCATAGACCGGGTAAACGTCTTCGCCATTCTCTCGCAGATGGGGATCTTCAGCTTTTCTCATATCAACGTCAGCCTTGACGACCTGAGCCGCAAGTTCACGTTTTTCAGCAAAATCACCAATGTGGAAATGCGCGATATTTACAAGCAGGCCAAAATCGCGGCGGACAGACTGGAGGACAATCCATGACGGCTGAAGCCCCGGAATCACGGATCAGACTGGCAGTATTTGACATGGACGGCACGCTTCTCGACGGAGACAGCGTGACCGCCTGTCTGAACTGTTTCGACCGCCACGGACTTATTCCGGAGGATTTCCGGAAGGACGAGCCGATATTCGAAGAGCAGTTCCGGAACGGCACACTGGACATCGGGGCCTTCTACCGCCATGTGCTCTCGCCCATCAAAGGCTGGTCCCGTTCCCGGATCCGGGAATTCATGAAAGAAATGGTCCGAACCGACATCGCCCCTCTGGCCTACCGGGAGGGCCGGGATCTTATCGGACGGCTCCGGCAGGAGGGCTTCCGGGTAATTATCGTATCCGCAACCTTTGACCTCATCGTCGAAGCCGCAGCCCGGGATATCTTCGGAGTCGGCGATATCATCGCCACTGCCACGGAATTCCGGAACGATATCTTTACCGGAGAGCCCCTGGAGCCCTACAGCCATCAGGGGGGCAAGGCATTGCTTCTAAAAAAAATGGCCGCGGAACACGGCTGGAGTCTCAGAGGAAGTCAGGGCTGGGGAGATACCGTCAACGATATCGAAATGCTGTCCCTGACGGAGCAGGCTCATGCGGTGAATGCCCGGGGGAAATTCCGGGATTATGCCATGGCGCAGGGGTGGGATCTCCTGGAGTTCAGATACTGAAAAAAATAAAAACCGGGTAATTGCCCCGGCCCGCGGCGGACTCCCTGTGCCGCCCTCCAAAAATCAATTATCAGGAATTCCCGGAATTTCCGGTAATGTCAAACATGTCGCTGTTGGCAACTCTGCCCTTGCTGAGATATTCCTGAGTAACTGTGAAATAAAGCTCTCTGAACACTCTCCAACCATTGCTGATCCTGCCGTTTTCGGCATCGCAGGACAGCTTGCCGTCAAGCATAAGATTCCTGAAAACCAGTGTTGCAGTATGGACATCCTTCGCAATTCTGAAGTCGCTTAGCACCATTAGCATTATGTATTCACCTCGAATTATCAGTCGAAACGATGGAATTCTAACACAGTCCGGGGTGCCATTTTGTGAACAGAACTCAAAATCTGCTCAAATATTAACCAACTGCAAATAATGTGATCCCGAACGCAGGCGAAGAAATGCGAAATTCTGCCGCCTTTCAGCTGACTCAGCAGTCTGCCGGGGATACCGCACCGGCAAATATCCCTGCGGGACTCCGGCTTTTTATGAAATCGAAATCATCCTCAACAACATAATAATGCTCTTTGGAATGATGCCGGTAAAGAAGTGCCGTACCGGAGGGAAGCTGCCAGTCCTGAACCGTCCGGTAGGGAGTGATGTAGAACTTCGGCTTTTTGGTGCCTGTTTCCTTGTAGACCACCGCCACCCGGGGGCGCTTTCCGGCAATGATGCTGCGCACGGCCGAAAACTGTCCGGAGACAGTCTCGGGATTCCCCTGAAGCACCAGTGCCAGAGGCTCAGCCGGCACGCCCCCGCCCCGGGATAGCAGCTTCTGCCGGATCCTTATATGCCGGAACCATCGGAAAAACCGGAATCCCGAATCCATGGCGAACAGGATGCCGATAACCCGGAGAATGGTAATGCCGCCTTCCGGAAAACTTCCCAGAAGTCCCGCGGTACAGGAAAAAACAATCATAAGCACCGCAAGAACGCCGGTAATGCGACAGGTCACCGAGGGGCCATAGCAGGCCGCGGTATCCAGAACCGGCGGCGGAAAGCGAATCCCGCTTTCAGCCAGGTTCTGAACCGTGTATACATGCGCTGGCAAATCAATCTTCTGACGGGGCATAGCTGTTTTCTTCTGTAACCCACGGTTATCACGGAACCGTCCCGGGAAACCCGGCGGGAACCTTACTGCTCATTTTCCGGAGCGGACTTCCCGGAAGCCTTCTTTGTGGCTGCGGGCTTTTTGGCAGCAGTCTTTTTGGCGGCGGTTTTCGTCCTGCCCTTTGCGGCAGTCTTTGTCTTTGCGGCAGACTTTTTGGCCGGAGTCTCCGCCTCCCACTTGCCGTCACGATACCAGGCCACAAAACCGGTGGGCTTTCCTTCCGGGGTTTCGCCGTGTACATACTGAGTCTTCAGTTTCCGGGAGAAACGCACTGTTACCGCGTTGCCATCAGGATCCTTCTCCGGAGCCTCCGCAAGATACCGGAACTTCTCCGGAAGCCGATCCCGGAAGCGGACAAGCTCGGATACCAGAGGCGGTCTGGTCTCTCGTACCTTAGGGAAGGCATTTGAGGCCAGGAAGATACCCGCGGCACCGTCCCGCAGCACAAAATGCGACTTGCCGTCGGAACATGGCAGTTCCGGAAGATCCACCGGCTTTTCCTTTGGAGGAGCGATTTCTCCGCTCTTCAGAATCTTTCTCGTGTTGCCGCATTCCGCATTGGTGCAGGCCATATAGCTCCCGAAACGACCGGTTCTGAGTTCCATTTTGGAGCCGCAGCGCTCGCACTGGATCTCCGGACCGTCATGCCCCTTCAGCTTGAATTCCCCGGTCTCCAGAATATATCCCGGACAGTTGGGGTTGTTGGAGCAGATATGGATCTTGCGCTTTTCGTCAATGATATAGGAATCCATCACCGCCTGACATACCGGACAGCGCTTCTTGGTGCGCAGGAACCGGCTCTCCGATTCCTCGTCCGAAAACATCGGAAGCTGATTCTCCGGCACCAGGTTCATGGTCTTGCGGCAGGATTCGGCATCCTTCTTCCGGGAGGTCTTGCCGGAATAGCTGGAGCAGGCCAGGAAAACGCCGGTGGAGGCATTCTTGATCAGCATGGGCTTGCCGCAGTCCGGGCACATCACGGAGGTCTCCACCGAAATGTTGTTCTCCATGCCGCCCTTGTCTGCCGGCTCCCGGGCCTTTTCCAGCTCCTGATGGAAGCCCCGGTAGAAATCGTCCAGACACTTGATCCAGTCCAGCCGGCTCTCGGCGATCTCGTCGAGATTGCGCTCCATACCGCTGGTAAAGTCATAGTCAATGAGATCCGGGAAACTCTGTCCCAGCCGGTAGGTTACAATCTCGCCCATCTTTTCGGCAAAGAAGCGCCGCTGTTCCAGCTTCACATAGCCGCGTTCCTGAATGGTGGAGATAATGGTGGCATAGGTGGAAGGCCTGCCGATGCCACGCTTTTCCAGCTCCTTCACCAGCGTGGCTTCGGTGTAGCGTGGCTCCGGACGGGTAAAATGCTGTGCCGGCACGAGCTCCCGGAGAGTCAGGGCATCCCCCTTCTTCAGGTTGGGAATCATCACGTCCCGGTTGTATCCGGCCACCCGCATCCAGCCGTCGAACTTCACGGATTTTCCCTTAAGGGACAGCTCGTAATCCCCGGCGGCAATCTGAAGCTCGCTGGTAATCACCTCGGCATCCGGCATCTGACTGGCAATGGCCCGGTTCCTGATAAGCTCGTACAGTTTTCTGGCATCCCCTTCCATGCCTGCGGGCACTTCCCGGGAAATGTCAGTGGGACGGATAGCCTCGTGAGCGTCCTGGGCCTTGTCGCCGGCAGCAAACATCCGGGGACTTCCCGGCACGTAGTCCTTGCCGTAGGCCCCGGAAATGTAATCCCGAATGGCGGTAAGTGCGTCTGAAGACAGCCGCACGGAATCGGTACGCATGTAGGTAATCATGCCGGCCTCGTAAAGCCGCTGGGCCATGGTCATGGTCTTCTTGACACTGAATCCCAGGCGGGAGGAGGCATTCTGCTGCAAAGAAGCGGTGGTGAAGGGCGGCGGCGCGGAAACCTTTCCGGTTTTGGATACCACATCCGAAACCACCGGAGACTGAGCTCTGAGTCTTTCCAGATGCTCATTGGTCTCCTTTTCGGACACCGGACGGAACTCCTTCCCCTGCCAGTTCTTCACCTCGCAGGAAATATCCCCTTCCGAGGAAGAAAGCTCGGCGGTGACCTTCCAGTATTCCTCGGGGACAAAAGCCTTGATCTTCTTTTCCTTCTCCACGATAAGACGGACGGCCACCGACTGCACCCGGCCGGCGGAAAGGCCGCGGCCCACCTTTTCCCACAGAAGGGGCGACACCATGAAGCCCACCACCCGATCCAGGAAGCGTCTGGTCTGCTGGGCGTTCACCATGGACATATCAAGATTTCCGGGATGCTCGAAGGATTCCAGAATGGCCTTTTGGGTGATTTCGTTAAAGACCACCCGGCGCACCTTTTCTTCGGGAATGTCCAGCACCTCCCTGAGATGCCAGGCAATGGCCTCCCCTTCCCGGTCAAGATCGGTTGCGAGATATACAAAATCAGCCCGGGCGGCGGCTTTTCGCAGATCGTTTACCACGTTCTCCTTATCCGGGAGAATTTCATAGCTGGCTGTCCAGCCATGCTCGGGATCGATGCCCATTCTCTGAAAGAGCTTCTGATCCTTGCTGAGACCGGAGGAACTCCGGCCGCGGGTTCCGGTTCCGGCAGCGGGAAGATCCCGCACGTGTCCGATACTGGACTTTACAACATACTTGGAGCCCAGAATGGCATTAATGGTATGAACCTTTCCCGGAGACTCCACAATAACTAGCGACTTTCCCATTTTTCTCTTCTAAGCCTCAGTTGGAATTATCATTCTTCATTAAAAACCGGCCGATTCTGCCTGCCGCAAATCCGGCCAGACGTCTGAGAAGAACATTGCTGTCCAGAAACTCCCTCAGGGTCCGGTGCTTCTTTTCCTGGAAGGAGACCTTAACCACCACGTCCATATCCGGAATTCGCTCCATGATATACTCGTCGGAGGTTTTTATTTCGTCAACAAGCCCCAGGGCCACCGCATCCTGCGCCAGCCAGTAATCGCCATTGGCAATCTTGTCAATATCAACCTGGGGACGGAATTTCGCCACATGCTGCTTGAAGGCCCGGTGCACCATTGCCAGCTGTTCCTTCACATGGTCCCGGGCTTCCTCGGTGTTTTCCCCGAAAATGCTGAGGGTGCGCTTGTACTCCCCGGCAGTCAGCTGCTCGTAATCCACATCGTATTTTTTGAGGACACGGTTAAAATTCGGGAACTCGGTAACCACACCGATAGAACCGATATAGGCAAACGGGGCGGCAATAATCTTATCGGCCACACATCCCATGAGATAGCCCCCGGAAGCAGCTACCTGATCCACCGCCACGGTAAGACGGATTTTTTTGGCCCGGAGACGTTCCAGCTCGGAAGCGCAGAGACCATAACCATTCACAGTACCGCCGGGAGATTCCAGACGAAGCAGCACTTCGTCGCAGCTTTCTGCGGTATCCACAATAATATTCACCGCCTCTCTCAGAGTTTTCACCTCGGCTGCCGTTTCGGATCCGCAGAAATCCACCACATAAAGACATTTCTTGTGAATGGCTGCGGCATCCTTAAGCTTCTCAGCCATCAGGGATTTTCTCTTCCCGTCAGCGGCTTTTACGGCATCCTCCAGTTTTTCGGCATTTTCAGTGTTTTCAGTGTTTTCAGTGTTTTCAGTGTTTTCGGTGTTTTCGGGAGTATTGGTGGCCTTGGCATTGTCTCCGGTATTTTCCGGAGATGAATCATCAGCGGCTGAGGATGTCTCCGGGACTGCGGTCTCAGAAGCCGGGGCCTCTCCGGCATTTTCGGAAGCAAGTTCCCGATCCACACTCTCCTCAATATCCTTAAGAATCTTCTCGTATCTCTCCTTGACGGAAGATTTATCGCTGTCGTCGGCATACTGTCTGGCCTTTTTGGACAGCTTTTCGGAAAGTTCGCTGTCTTCCTCGAAGGAGGACATGACGAAACTGCTGAACTGTTCGTTCTGCTCCTTGTATTTCTCGGTAATGTTGACAAGCATCAGGCTCAGCTTGTCCTCATCCTTCCTTATTTCGGCAAAGCCTCCCTGGGAAACAGCCTTGAACAGTTTAAAAACAAACAGCAGGAGGATAATGGCAAATACCAGAACCACGCCAAATCCGACAATGAATTTGGCAGAAAAAACAAACAGATCTAACAATGTATTCATAAATATGATACTGCGGCAGTGATTGAGAAATTTTCAGTCTGTTAAATTACATAAATGAACGCAAAAAAGTCAAGGACAAAATTGCAAAGATCCGGAAATGCTTCGGTAACGGCTGTTTTGTGAACAAATGAAAAGACTATAAGTATCTCACGAATGCTTTTGAGACCGTACCGGCAGCAAGGCTGACAGAGACATTGTCGGAAAAATCTCCGGTACGCAGGGAATTCCTTCGGGAGCAGGGATTGGCACGGGACACAGCAGATACCGCCCGCACCGGGGTTCGAAACCGCCCCGGCTTTCCATCCGGAAACCGGGGACGGCGGCCTTTAGCCCAGAAAGCCGATTCTGGCTCCTTCATTGCCCCGGTCATTCAGACTCTCGGGAAGACTGAAATCCTCGGCAGCAAGTTCAATGAGAGCTCTCTTCGAAATCGGCCTTCTGCCGTACTGCTTTCTCAGCCGCGCGGCCTGAGCAAGCTCCGCCCCTTCAATGAGATTTCTGACAAACCGGCCGTTTCCGAAATCCTCCCGGGTTACGGCCTGTCTGAAGATCCCCCGGCACTTGTCCAGGGCAGTATCGGAAATATCCAGCCGACGCTCCCTGAGCATCAGCTTCATGATGCCCTCCAGGTCGTCAGGAGAATAGTCCGGAAAATCCACATGGAAAGCAATACGGCTTGAAAGACCGGCATTGGCATCCAGAAGCTTCTTCATGGGCCCGGCGTATCCGGCCAGAATCACGATCATCCGCTCCCGGCGGTTCTCCATTTCCTGAACAATGGTGTCAATGGCCTCGGCACCGAAGCCACGATCCACGTCATTTGCCAGGGAATAAGCCTCATCTATGAACAGAATGCCGCCTTCGGCCCGGTTAAACATTTCCTTTACGGTTTTGGCGGTCCAGCCAACGTATTTGGCCACCAGGTCCGAGCGGCCGCATTCCACAAAGGCTCCGTGAGAGAGAATCCCCTCATCCCTGAGAATCTCGGAAAGGAGGCGGGCCACGGTGGTCTTGGCAGTACCGGGATTGCCGGTGAAGATCATGTGCCGGGATCTCCCTTCATCTTCGAGCCCCAGGGCTTTCCGGCGCTTTGACACCACGGTCACGGCAATAATCCGGTCAATAATCTCCTTGACCCTGTCAAGGCCGATCATATCCCCAAGCCTCTTATAGGCGGAACACCCCTTATTCTTCGATTTCGCTTTCACGGGCAGAACCGCATTCCGGTAGTCGTATACGGTGTTGCAGAGCACGCGCCGGCTCCAGTTCCTGAAAATCCCGCTGACAATGCCAATGGAGTATTCGGTGCGGACGTCACTCCGAATCTGATTCACGGCATCATCAATCCATTTTTCATAGCCCGACCGGGTCACCAGCTCTTTCATGTAAGCCACTGCCTGCTCCCGGGTTCCGAAACCGGTTCTCATCCGGACCAGCGGCAGCTTTTCTCCGATAAAGGAAAGCGGGGAGCCTTCGGTTTCGGCATTTTTTCCGGCAGAAACCGCAATTATGAAATAAAGCGTGGTGAGGGAACTCCCGTCCATGAATTCCAGAAGCCCGGACAGGTGTTCCCGGCCGTCCTTTGTCAGGCACCCGCCTTCCGCCTCTTCCCGTTCGTTTTCAAACACCGCCACGACGGAAGCGCAGTCATGCAGTTCCAGAAACTGCTGAAACTCCCCGTCGCAATCCTGGCCGCCCTCATAGGAATTCATATGAATAACGCCGTAGCGGCGGCTCAGAAGCCGGCCCCGGGAATACAGCATTCTGATAATGAAGGAGACTGCCCGCATTCCGGATTCATAATCCGGAGATTCAATGAAATAATGAACCGGATGCCCGAAAACTCCGGATACCGGGGTTATGGCATAAATGCGTTCCAGTTCTTCACCCAGTTCTTTCCCCGGAAGGCTGATTCTCCCGAATTCCAGAAGAGCCTGCTCCCGATCCGGGATGCCGCAGTCCGCCACCCCGTCGCTCCACCTGAAATAATGCCTTCTGACAAGAGCAACGCTTTCAAGATTCATATACGGACAGGAGGAGATGAGTTCCTGCCTGGAGTACATGTCATCATCATCGGCATCGTTGAACAGCTTCAGGTACGATTCCAGGGAAATCTCCTCATACTCGCCGGGAACCGCCTTCACTCCCAGTTCCTTTCTGATGAGATCCTGAATGGCACCGGAGACCTCATCGAAGCTGACACCTCTGACACTGAATGCCATAAAGAACTCCACAAAGGTTTTCCGGTCAGTATCGCAGGGGCAGAAAAACAGATCCCGGTTCGGAAGCAGATTGCAGGATCTTGCCTCATGACGGAAGAGGTGCAGCCTGTCCAGGCCTTTGCAGTCATTTCTTTTCTGAAAGTGCGGGAAATCATCGTCCCGGTCATTTTTGTCTCCGCCCAAAGCCTTCGAAAAATCGCCCTTCATGGTAACCTTGTAGAACAGCATGATGCCTCCCTGTAAAAAGAACTCATAATATTCTGCCTGATAACGGCTGACAGACTGACGGGATGAATGAATCAAAGTCCGGAAAGAATTTTCTGGTGAATTCCGTGATTCATTACTGAATGTTTATATGCTTATTTTAATAAATTCTATTCTTATTGTCAAGATAAAATCAAAAAACAGCTATCTTTATTTTTCAGTCGAAAAAATCGCGGCACCGCCCCCGGGACGTTTTCAGGTATAAGGCGGGAACCGGGAGAATCAGAACGAGTGCCGAAAAAGACTGAAGAAAACTGAAGAATACGGAAAAAAGAACATGGAGAGAGCACGGCAGAAAGCGCAGCCTTCCGGATTCCGCCCCCGGGACACCTGAGGCTTTGGATAGATCCCCGGCAAAAGAAAAATCCGGAGCATTCCCTCAGAACCCCCCGGATCCCTTATGACACAATAATTAGGAAACTGTTTTTGCCCGTTTTTCCGGACTCGGCTCAGGCCGCAGCCGGCAGCGGCATACTGACCTCAAGAGCGCGCACCATGGTATTGTACAGGACTCTGGTACCCATGTTCACGTAGGAAATATGGTTTCTTTCCAGCCAGCTCCGGGTCATCTCGAATCTGCGGTCGGTCTGGCTGAAGGTTACAATGCCGTTGTCCTTCTCAATCATCTCGCGCATGCTTCTGTCATTGGCCTCAAACAGCATTTCCTGGACTTCGGTATTCATATCGCTCATTTTGGATTCTCCTGTGTTGTTCGTAACTGTCAGGAGAACGAAGATGAGTGATCCGTGTTACACTTTTTTGGAAAAATTTTCGGAAAATTTCCCGGAAACCGCATCCCGGGATGCAGAGCCGCCATTATCCGGAGCTTTATCCGAAACGGTTCCGGGGGCTCCCGAAACTTCCGCCTTCCGGAGCTCCGAGGGATCCCTTACCAGTACCAGAAGTCCGGTGGCCAGCACGGTGAGAATAATCAGAATGCCGAAGGAGGAACCGTAGAAGCCGGTGATTCCCACCGCTGCGGACAGCACCGGTCCCGCCATAATCGCCCCCGTGGCGGCCGCGTTATTGAAAAGAGTGGTGGCCTGACCGGGAACTTTGGGCAAAAGCTCCTGAAAATAGATCATCCCGATACCGGCCAGGATTCCGATATACACGGCATTGAATATCTGAACCAGAATAAATCCCGTTTCCGAGGTTTGGGGAAGCGATATCAAAACTCCGTAGAACAGACAGCCCGCAATGCCGCAGAGATACATCAGCTTTTTAATGCCGAAGGCGCGGGCGATTTTGCCGGATATCAGCATTACCGGTATTTCCAGAAGTGCGGCCGTGGCCATCATGTAGGACGGCAGGTAGGGATTCAGAAGAAGCTCGTTCTTGATGTAGACCGGCATGCTGATAAGATAAAGATTGTTGGTCAGCCACAGGGCGGTCACCCCCAGAAACAGCACCGTGGTATCCCGGTTGAAAATCGAAACCCGCTCCTCGCCGCCGCTCTGCTTCCCCTCCTTGGTATCCGGCAGAAACAGGCCGGACATAATGATGGTGGTCATAAAAATGACGGCGGTTCCGGAAAACAGGTACTCGTACCCGAAAGCCGTGGCCACCCAGTACGACAGCACCGGCGCCACCACCCAGGCCAGCGAAAAAAACGTTCGCATCACCGAGGTGAACATTACCGAATCCCCGTAAACTCTGATGCCGTACTCCCGGCCGGCCGCGAATATCTGGGGCGAGCAGACAAAGGACACGCTCATGCATACCGGCGCCACAAAAAGCAAAAGCCAGTAGTCCCTGATAAAAATCATGCCAAGAGCCGCCAGAATCCCGAAAAATGCCCCGCTCTGCACCAGCCGGACCCGGGACAGTCTGCCGTCTGAAAGTCGCGCCAGGACCTGCGAAACCACAATTCCCAGCACTGCCTGCATGGTAAAGTACAGCCCCACCTCAAAGGGGGAGGCATGAAGCTTTTCGGTAAGAAAAAGACTCAGGAGCGGCAGATAGGTGCCCGGAGCGCATCCGGCAAGAAAAGTCAGCAGCATAAAAATATACTTGCTCTGTCTGGTCATGATGAATTCCTCCGGCGTTTTTGCAGGTGATACGGATTTTGTGATCATGTCGGCATATTTTAACATGTTCGGGAAGATCCGCCCGTACAGCACGTTATTTTTCGGGACAGATGAATAATCCGGCGGAAGAAGAGAAGAATAATGAAGAAACAGGCAGGAAATGAGAAGATCGCAGCAGCAAAACCGGGGGCAAATCCCGGAATTACCGCTGCCGGTTCCTCACCGGAACCGATTTTCCTGACAGCTCCGGCCGTATTTTTGGGAAAAATCAAAGAAATCGTGATGAATCCGGCAAATCCGTAATAAAATATCGCGGCCATGCGGTAAGATATAACAGCTGAAAACCATTACATTAAACCGTAAATCGCGGAGTGCTATGTCGACTTTTGATCACTTTATCGATACCAGCATGACTGAAACTCTCTGGGTTTCAGCCGGCAGACGTATCTATTCCCGCAAGCTCTTTGAAGCGGACTGGAAGCTGGTTTATGAATTTGAAGACGATGTGGTTGCCATCGATCATACAGGAGAAATCATCCGGAAAGGATCCCCGGTCATTCTCGTTCTTCTGGCCAGCAAAAAGGTTTATTATTCCATGGAGCGGGGAGAATCGTGGCATCTTTTCGAAACCGACAGGCCGATAACGTCGGTAGCCGCCATCAAGCGTTACTATGACTTCCTTGACAAAAATGACACCGAGGAAAAGAATCTCGGGGATATGCAGTCGGTTTTCCTGCTTTCCGAAAACAGAATCCGCTGCTACGCCATCTCGGAAAATCTGGAATTCGTATTCAAGGGGGACATCGCACCGGTGGCCGCCTCTTCCATTCACGGTTTTCGGGACGAGCTCCTGTTTATCTCAAAAAATTCCGGAGAAACTCCCGTTATCTACAGATACCGGGAAGGCCGCGGCATTCAGAAGAACACCGTGTCATACCCCATGAGAAAGGTGCGGGGCCTGGTCAATTTCAATAACGCCCCTGCCCTGCTTCTGAACTGGGGAAAGGTGGTGGTGCTGCACTTTCCCGAAACCAGCGTTCTCTACCCGTTCAAGGATGGCTGCAAATCCGATTTCCCGTATCCCAACAGAATTACCGACATGGTGTGCATGGACACCCTTCCCTACACGCTTCTGGACAACGGGGAGATGTACGTGGGGCATCCGGATCTGGGCTGGGAAAAGGTCAGAATGCCCTGGGATGAAAATGCCGCGGATCCCGGTCAGCGTGACGAGCTTTCTGAAATGTACGAGAACGGACAGAATCTCCTGATCAGCATCATTTCCCAGGATCTCGGCCTGAACTTCCGGTCCTGATAAAAAAAGACCTGATGCAAAATCCCCGATGCCATGCCTCATACGGCATGGCCCTCCGGGGATTGTTTTTTTCCGGCTGTTTTCTTTCCCGGTTCTGCCGCTCAGTTCTGTTCCGGAATCAGGGTTATCCCGTTGTCGTCCAAAAGGATCTGCTTCTTTTTGTAAAGGGCTCCGATGGCCTTCTTGAACTTGCCCTTGCTCATTCCCAGATTCCTTTCAATGTCCTCGGGAGATGATTTGTCGCACCATGGAAGATGCCCTCCGGCTTCCCGGAGCTTTGCCAGAATAAAGCCGCCGGCACTGTCCATGCCCTCCTGGCCGCCCTGATAAAGACAGATGTTGATTTTGCGATCCCGGCGCACCGACTGAATAAATCCCCTGAGTTTCACCCCGTAGTGCACATTGTTCTGAACTGCGAGATGTGAAGGCAGCATACCGAAGTAACGGTTGTTCACCACCATTCTGATGCCCAGATCGGTTTTGGCCACCGGCATGAGATCCACCCGGTCTCCGGCCTTAAGATCGGAATTCTCCGGAAGATAATCGCTGAAATAGCGGTTGAATCTGGTGGTCCCGAAAAGCCGCCCTTCACTGTCGATATCCACGTATACCACATAGTACTCCCCGACCTCAAAGACCGGCTTCTGCTCTCTGTAGGGCACCAGAAGATCCTTGCGGATCCCCCACTCCATATAGGCAGCTCCCGGAGTAACGTCCCGCACCTGCATCTTTGCCAGCTCCCCCAGAAGCGCCCGGGGTCTTCTGGCGGTAATGGTAAGCCGTCCGTCGTCCAGGTAGCAGAAAACACTGAGAGTGCCGCCGGCTGCCAGATCCGCAGGGATCTGCGATCTGGGAAGAAAAACTTCCCCGTAGGTACCGGCATCAAAAAAACCGCCTTTCTCGTCGGTTCTGACCAAAGGCAGATCATTCATTTTTCCAATAATAACAGTCATACGGCTCCTCCCCCGGATACGGAAAAGGCACCCTTGTCCAAGAGTGCCTTTGTTTAAATATTAAAACGAAACGGAAACGATCCGCTTAAGCGCGCATGAAATCGATGTGGATCAGAGCGCCGTTTACCGGATGACGCTGAATGGCAACCGGCTTAACGGTTACTTCCTTGCCGTCAATGGTAAGAACGATGGGATCAGCGTAGAAAGCCGGGCTCTGCTGCGCGGTAAATACCGGAATGTACTCCAGGCTGATGCTTACCGGAGCTTCATCTCCGCCGTAAATAATAGCCGGTAAACGGTTCGAACGACGAAGGCGGCGGCTCGCACCTTTCCCGAATACGTTACGAACCTCAGCGGTAAACTTGTTGGTTTCTGCCATTTTGATTACTCTCAAAAAAATACACAAAAGAAACGAAGCTGCAATGCGACCAGAACAGCCTCTTCAAAAAACGTGCGGATTCTAACATTTTCAGAAACATTTAACAAGAAAAAACTTAAGCGGCATTTTTATGGCATCCGGAGTCCCGAAAATCAGAAAGGCGCTTCCCCGGAATTCCGAAAGGAAACGCCTCCTGCCTTTTCTGAAAGACTTCAGCGCAGATCTGCGGGATCCGGAAAGCCGGTTACAGCTCCGGTTCTCCCCTGGCTCCGTCGCTGTAAAGCTGTCTGAGATTCTTGCGGAGCATGATTACCGAGAGCACCACCAGCATTACCGCCATCAGTATCAGGAACACCGCGGCGCCTGCCAGAGTCAGACTTTTGCTCATAAAGGCATTAATAATGTCCAGAAGCCCCCAGATGCTCATAAACATCATCAGCGCCGTGGGAATCAGGGTAATCCAGAAATTCAGCCTCTTTGTCATAAGATACATGCTGACTCCCAGCAGGGTCAGTGCGGCCAGAAGCTGATTGGAGGCCCCGAAAATCGGCCAGATGGAGTTGGCACTTCCTGTGGAGGCCAGAAAACCCGCCAGACACACCACGAAGATCGAGGCAAACCAGGGGTTGGTGATAAAGGTTACCGCCGGATGCTTCTTCAGGGGAATACCCTCGTTGTGCATTCTCTCCTGGTTTTCATAAGACGGGGTGAAGATCTCCTGCCATACAAAGCGGGTAAGTCTGGTGGCGGTATCCAGAGTGGTCAGCATGAAGGCCGATATGGCAAGGCTGATGAAATTGGTGGCCAAAGTCCCGGAAATACTCAGCTTTGACAAAAACACTCCGATACCGGAGGCAAAGGCGTTCACCGGGTTGGCGGCAATTTCCGCAAAACTGGCCTCGCTGAGGTAGGCCACGGAAATCAGACTCATCACTCCCAGAATACCCTCCACAATCATACCGCCGTAGCCGATGGTTCTGATATGGCTTTCCCGGCGGATCTGCTTTGAGGTGGTACCCGATGCCACCAGAGAATGGAATCCCGAGCAGGCACCGCAGGCAATGAGAATAAACAGTGCGGGAATCATATCCGTGGGCTGGCCGTTTCCGATGGGCACGTTATATCCGGTACAGGCCGGCAACTTCAGCTCCGGAGCATAGAAGCAGATACCGGCAATCCCCCCGAAGATCATGGCATACAGAAGATAGGAGCTCAGGTAATCACGGGGCTGCAGCAGCCATTTTACGGAAATGACCGATGCGAACATGACATAGACACCCAAAACTCCCATCCAGCTCCAGAGCGCTGCTTTCTGGGCTCCGGCAGCATCCATTCCCTCGCCGGAATAAAAAGCCACCAGATCCGCCGGAATGTAATCGGCCGCCCATACCGTCAGAAACACCAGGGGAACAAAAATCCAGGAGGCAGTGCGGAGAGACAGGACATTCCGGGAAACATAGCCGAACACCGGAGCCATCAGGATGAAAATCAGAGAAGCCGTGGCCACCGCCGGAGTCTTCACAAAGGTTCCGGCCACCATGAGACCGAATATCGCCACCACCAGGATCAGCGACACCCAGCAGAAAATCAGAAACATCTGCCGTCCGGCAAAGCCCATAAGCCTTTCAATAACATAACCGATGGACCTTCCGCCGTGACGCACCGAAAGAAACAGCGATGCAAAGTCATGCACGGCACCGACAAACACGCACCCCAGAAGGATCCACAAAAGTGCCGGAAGCCATCCGAAATAGGCGGCGGCAATCGGACCGACAATGGGGCCCGCTCCGGCAATGGATGAAAAATGATGTCCGAACAGGACCGTCCGGTTAGTGGGAACATAATCCACACCGTCGTTCCGGGTTTCAGACGGAGTGGATCTCCGGTCATCAATTCCGAACAGACGGTTAAGATACCCGCCGTAGAATACATAGCCCGCCGCAAAATACGCCAGTGCTATGGTCAGTAGCAATAAACCGTTCATAAAGCTTCCGTAAAGGTTCTCCTTAAACAGGTCAACATTTCATAAAAAAATCAGCGCCCCGGGACCAGCAGCAGAATCTGTCCCAAAAGACAGGCTCTTTGGGATCCGAACGGGCCCGCCGGCTTTCCCCGGGACGGTAAAAACTGAAATCCCGGATAATCCGGGATCTTTTACGGGACTGCACATGGAGTCCTGGCTCTCAGATACGGACTCCGGCCCGCACCATGGCCTCCACCGAACCGTGCTGTCTGAGCGCCTGATTGAAATCCAGCATTCTCTGCACCGGAACCAGTGCCTTCACCCGGATATCCTCGGGAACCGCAATCTCGTGTCCGGCAAAGTTTTCCAGGGCACCAAGCATCTTCGGGAGAGTGCTCATCCGCATCCACGGACAGCGGGCACAGCTCTGACAGGTGGCACCGTGTCCGCCGGTGGGGGCCGGTATCAGCACCTTGTCAGGACAGGCCTGGGAAATCTTGTAGAAAATCCCGGTTTCGGTGGCGATGATGAACTCCTTCCGATCCATTTCCTTCACCCGGTTCAGGATCTGGGAAGTGGAGCCTGCAAAATCGGCCATGGCAGTAACCTCTGCCGGAGCCTCCGGATGCACCATGATGGCGGCATCGGGATGCTCGGCCCTGAGATCCCGAAGGGCCGCGGCCTTGAAGGAATCATGCACCACACAGTGGGCCTGCCACCTGAGCATGTCAGCCCGGGTTTCCTGAGCCACATACGCTCCGAGATGACGATCCGGAGCCCAGAGAATCTTTTTTCCCAGGAGATCCAGATAGTGAATAAGGTCAATGGCGCAGGAGCTGGTGGCCACATAGTCGGAATGAGCCTTTACCGCAGCGGAGGTATTGGCATAGACCACTGCCACCCGATCGGGCTCCTCTTCCCGGAGCTTCTGAAACTCCGCGGCGGGACAGCCCAGATCCAGCGAGCATTCCGCCCCCAGGTCCGGCATGATGACAGTCTTTTCGGGAGAAAGGATTTTGGCGGTCTCTCCCATGAAGCGGACGCCGGCCACCAGAAGAACCTTTGCGGGACAGTTTCTGCCCCAGCGGGCCATTTCCAGGGAATCCCCGATAAAACCGCCGGTGCTTTCCGCCAGGGCCTGAACCTCGGGAGCGGTATAGTAATGGGCGATTAAGGCGGCATTAAGCTCCTTAAGCTTCAATGCGATACGATCCCCGAAGGACTTCTTCTCTTCCCCGGAAAGCTCCGGCTCCGGTTCGGGATAGGAAATTCCGGACAAATCTGGCATATACATGGCGATAATCTCCAATAGCTGTTGTGTCCGCTATTATACCGCCAATGACGCCGGCGGTAATTTCAAATTTTAGACCGGGCTTCCGGAGCATTCCGGGATTCCCGGAAGTTTCCGGAGTATACTGTCAGGAACCGGCAGGCATTTGCCGGACAGCATCATCTCTCCGGGCCCCCGGAGCTTTTTTAAACGGAAGGTTTTTATGAACATGGCAAGGACGGAGACCGCTCGTTCCGGATTCCCGGGAGAGCCGTCCCCCCGAATGCTTTTTCTGGCGGCTCCGGTTCCTGACGGGACTCCGGAGAGTCCTGTCAGGAATCCCGTGCGTCCCCCGCACCGGGACTCCCACGAGGCCGCACTGAACACGCTCCGGATCGGACTCGGAATCTTCCTGTCTCCGGAATTCCGGGAAACGGGATCGGTGCCTTCGGGGTTCCGATCCGGAGAAAACGGGCGAGAGATTCCGAAGCTCCCGGAAATCCTGACCGCTCCCTCGGGGAAACCGTATTTCCGGGATCGGAGCCTCCCCTTCTTCAGCTGGGCGCACTCGGGCCCCCTGGTGTTTCTGGGACTGGCGGAGGTTCCTCTGGGAACCGATGCGGAAATGGTGTCCTCCGGAAGAAATCTCCGGGGCATTTCCGAAAGATTCTTTTCCGAAAAGGAACAGCAGTATCTGAACAAGGATCCCGCCCCGGTTCCGGAAAGGTTCTTCGAGCTCTGGACCCTCCGGGAGTCCGCCGGAAAATTCGACGGCTCCGGGATCCAGGGATTCCGGAATATGGAAATTGATCCCGAAGCCCGCCGGGCGGCCATAAACGGGACTGCGCTTAAAGCATGGTCCGGCAGCATCACCTTTCGGGATCGGATCTGGTACCTGGGAGCCGCCCTGGCCGCCCCGGAGAGCGAAAACACCAAAACCCCGGGGCCGGATATTTCTCCGCCCTTTTTGGTGATTTCCGGGGAGGAACCCGAACAAAATACCCGGGGACCATACCTCCGCTTCTGGAAAATCTGGACCTCCTGAGCCTGGTCAGATCTCTTGGAAGGACTGAGATCCGGGGCGCGGTAATCAGCCCTTCCGGAGTGTATAATCAGGTTCATTGTGAAAACTCTGGCAGGTCTTATCGGGAGACTCATCATGAAGGTTAGGATACTGAAACTGGTTTTGCGGGGACTGGCCCCGGTTCTGGCACTGGGACTTTCCGGCACGGTGGCTGCCGGAGGACCGCTGCCTCAGGGATATGTGGAAAAGCTGGCTCTGGAAACCCCGGAGTCCCCTACCACAGTGGAATTCATTAACAGCCGCTCCGGAGGTCATACCAAAGCTCTTTTCCTGAACCGTTCCGCCGGAAACCTCCGCGAATTCACCATCGAAGAGATCAAAAAGCTGGGCTGCAAAACGGCGAAGCTGGATGTCCGCAAGGCAGGAGAGGGGAATACCATGATCTCCGAATGCTGGTTCTCGGATCGCTACGAAACTGTGGATATCACCATCTCCCGAGAAGGAGACAGCCGGATTTTCTACTTCATCAAAAACACCAGGGTAAAGGATCGGGACATCCCCGTCCTTCGGGAGCTCTCCCGGGAAAAACTCCGGGAAACTCTCCCGAAGGAAAATCCGATGCCCGAAGCCCCGGCTCCGGACAATGCCTCAGAAGGACAGACCGCCGCCAGGTGAACAGGCAGGCCAGCTCCGGAAAACACGCACTCCGAATGAGGAAAAGAGCTCAGGAGTCAGGAAACAGCCGGGACTTCACCATAATCAGGGACGTTCCGGTATCCGGAAGCCGTCTCGTTCCGCTACTCCGTCTCCCTGATATAAAACCTGCCGTAAGCGTACATGATGACGTATTTGTGAAGATCCGGAATGGCCCTGATTTTATCGTCCCGGACATAGAAGTTAAGCTGCTTCACCGCTCTTTCGTACAGGGTTCTCACCACTTTCAGCCTGGTGGTTTCACGGACTCTCCCGTTTCTCCGGTACTTGAATTCAAAGATATAGCTGGGGCCCTTCCCGGTATTTGTGGCAAGAAGATCCGCGCGGCCCCGGGTGGTATCGAGAAGTGCCGTCTTCGTTCCGGCACTGCCTCCGAACATCTCTTCAAGAATCCGGGCAGCCCTGGCATCCTCCAGTTCTTCCTCCGAAAGATCCTGATCCTGCGCGGTGCCGGGAGTGCTTTCGTTCTCCGGCGTATCGGAGACAGGATCTTCGTATTCGTCCTCGTCAAGGCCGTCCTCGAACACAAACTTCCCGTCAATCTTTACGGGATACTCTCTCCTGAGCAGGAATCTCCCGTTGGTGACAAGATTAAGTGCCGTATATACGGCAAGGCCAATTTGGGTTTCCCCCTCTTTGGAATTGTCGGTCTGGATAAAGGCTCCGGCAATCTCCTCAAGCATGGCAGTCAGTGCTGAAATGTCATTGAACTCTGCCATCCTGCTTATGTTTTTAAACTTTTCAA